>Ga0164290_1000920_pt1 | contig 66048 bp, 55 predicted proteins | sample Micstemetagenome_FD_108782 | JGI IMG/M metagenome (GOLD analysis project Ga0164290, IMG submission 108782) | Contaminated culture microbial community from soil near Moab, Utah, USA - Microcoleus steenstrupii SON62 (Illumina Assembly) | ecosystem: Environmental > Terrestrial > Soil > Soil crust...
AATCGAAATTAACGTCGGATTGTGTTAATTGTTTTTGATTGCTGTTAACCTTACAAGTAAACTAATTTGTAATTATGTTTAATTGTGCTGTTGCTTCCAAACTTTCAAAGATCTTTTGGCTTTTCTTCGCTTCGCTCAGAATGACAAGTGAATGATATTCAGTTAGTCACGCCACCCATTTTGTTGGGGTTGCAAAGGTAAGAGCCTTTATTTTATCAGCCAAAATTATTTGAAGAAATTTCAAACTTTTTTTGCTGTCAAAATCACTGTAAGAACTGCCGTTTTTTTCAAACGGACGGCAAAGATAAGCGCTTATTTTTTAGTACCAAATTTAATTTGATTTTTATTTTTTCAGCCCCTATTCCTGCTTCAATGAACTTCCGTTTTTGTTGAACGGGCGGCGAAGATAAGCGTGTATTTTAAACCAGCAAATTTTATTTCAAATTTTCCTGTTTTTTCTTTCACCATTCATTGTAGCTGCCTTCAAAGATCATCCTCTTTTTTTAAAAGCGGGTTGCAAAGATAAGCGTGATTTGCTTCCTTCCAAATCTTTTTCATAGCTATTTCAACCTCAAATGTTAAAACCCTTTGTAGCAAAGGGTTTGCGGAGATAAAAAAAATGAAGCCCTTTTCGAAAGACCTTCATTATATACTTGCATTTGCAGGTATCATCGTACGATTCAATCATCCTATTTACACGCTCCCATCCACTGGTATCAACAATCCATCCGGATAGTTTACTTCCACCAGGTATAATCCATGTGCAGGTGTGGTGAAATCTGCTTTACTGCAATCCTTTGCTTCTATCACAGCCCTGAACATCGCTTCTGCTTCTGTCAGTTCAAGTTCCCTTCTTGCAATACGCATCATCGTACCTACAATACCCCTGATCATCCCCCTCAAAAAACGGTTCGATCGGATATGGAACTCCAGCTCTCCATGATCCTTCTCTTCCCAATATGCCGAACCAATCCTGCAATTGTAGGTAAAGACCTGGGTATTCCTTTTCGAAAATGACCTGAAATCTTCATATTCCATCAGCACAACAGACAACCGATGCAACACTTCCATGTTCAGCGGATAAGGATATAACCAGCCCCGTTGGGTGAGAAATGGATTTTTATGCTTGTAAATCAAGTACTTATACACCCGTTCCGTTGCATCAAAACGGCAATGTGCGGTAGCAGGTACCTGGAAAATGGCCGTTATGGCTATATCCTGAGGTAACAGGGCATTCAGGTTATACCTGTGCTTAGTCAGCAGCTTTATATCCGTATCGAAATGAAAATAGTTCTGGATAGCATGTACCCCTGCATCAGTTCGTGATGAACCCGTTAAGGTGAAACTTTCCCTGAAAAGCGTTTCCAGTGCCTTTGTTACCTGCGACTGAATGGTTTCCTGTCCATCCTTTATCTGAAAACCCGCATATTGGGTTCCCTGGTAGGTAACAGAGAGAAAATAACGCATCAGGGATGTTTATAAGGGTTGGAAATAGCTCCGTAAACAGGATGGAATATTATCTGACCTGCCTTATTTACGTTCACTTCCGGGCTTTTAACCTTTGCAGCAGCCATTCCCGGCGGTTTCATTGCAGGCACATATATGATCACCGTATCGCTTTTAGCGGGTCCATTCACTACAAAAACCAGGTCATGACCATCTACTGATACCCTGTCATAAATTTTGACCACGGGCGGAAGGGGTATTTTTTTTACGGACCCTTCTTTCACCTTCGGCTGTTTCTCCATACTGTCTTTCACCACCGGCTCTTTTTTAGCAACCGGCTTATCCTCCTCTTTAACGTCCTGAACGGATGGCGCTTCTGTTGTTTGTAAGACTGGTTTGGGCATTGCAGCTATCGTTTTGCCCTTGTACTGTGAAAAATCTACCAGGTTGAATAAGCTCCAACTGTTATCCAGTTCCTGTTTTAATGAAAAACCCAGGTCGCGGCCTTCCACCGTTATGTCAAACTGCTGCTCCGTATCAGATTGAGCAAACCCTATATGGATTTCATATTTCCCGTTGGTGAGCTTGGGAATCAAGAGGTAACCAGTTGCATTTGAACTGAGCGTACTGCCCATGATACGGAGATAGAAAGGCTTGTTGGTTTCAGTTTGAAAGAACAGGTAATGTGTGGTCTGTGCCGTCGCTGACCCCAGCACTATCATGAATATTCCCAGAAGAAAATAACGAAGTACCGATTTCTCACCTTTCATAACAACAAATTTACAGTTTTAATCTGCTTGTGCCACAGTGGTGAATAACCCATTAAACCATTAATAAAATTCTAACATTCTGCTTCTGCTACAGGTTTATCTTTAGGCCACTAAAACTTGAACATGAAAAGACTATTATTACTGATTGCATTTGTTCCGGCATTTTTAATGGCCCAGACCTCAGGGACCGATGACTGGAAAAAAATCTACCGTTCCTTTGCTACAAAAGTGAATGACCTTGTACATACAAGGCTGGATGCATCATTTGATTATGAACGTGCATACCTCAATGGTAAAGTATGGATTACACTTGAACCCCATTTTTATGCTACAGATTCGGTACAGTTGGATGCAAAGGGTATGAATATTCAAGAGGTGGCCATCGTGAAAGCTGGAAAGAACCTGCCTTTGAAATACCAGTACGACAGCCTTTTTTTAACTATCAAATTAGATAAGACCTATAAAAAAGGAGAACGTTACACCGTTTATATCGACTATACCGCCAAACCCAATGAATTTAAAGTAGCCGGTAGTGCCGCTATAACCGATGCAAAGGGTCTGTACTTTGTAAATCCGAAAGGCGATGAAAAAGATAAGCCTACACAAATCTGGACCCAGGGTGAAACAGAAGCTACATCGGTATGGGTACCTACCATCGATCGCCCGAATCAGAAAACAACCCAGTTGTTTAACCTGACCGTTCCGGATAAATATGTATCGCTGTCGAATGGCAAACTGATTGCACAAAAGAAAAATACAAACGGCACCCGCACCGATACCTGGTCGATGGAGCAGCCGCATGCCCCTTACCTGTTCTTCATGGGTATTGGTGATTATGCCGTTGTAAAAGATACTTATAAAGGAAAAGAAGTAAACTATTATGTAGAGAAAGAATATGAAAAAGTAGCCCGTAAAATTTTTGGTGATACACCTGAGATGATGGCTTTCTTCTCCAAAAAACTGGGTGTTGAATATCCATGGGTTAAATACAGCCAGATGACCGCCCGCGATTATGTAAGTGGTGCCATGGAAAATACCACAGCCACACTTCACCAGGAAAGTGCCCAGCAGGATGCACGTGAACTCGTTGATGGTAATGGCTGGGAATCGACCATTGCCCATGAATTGTTTCACCAGTGGTTTGGGGACCTCGTAACAGCAGAAAGCTGGAGCAATCTTACTGTGAATGAAAGTTTTGCAGACTATAGCCAATATTTGTGGGCTGAATACAAACATGGCAAGGACGAAGCCATGTTTGAAAATTTCAACCAGATGCGTGGATATATCGGCAGTGGTCAACAGGCGCGCGACCTGGTTCGTTTTTATTATAAGGACAAAGAAGATATGTTTGATGCCATCAGCTACAATAAGGGAGGTCGCATCTTACATATGCTACGTAACCTTGTTGGAGATGATGCATTTTTTGCTTCACTCAATAAATACCTCACCGTAAACAAGTTCGGTACAGGTAATGCACACAAACTGCGCCTCGCGTTTGAAGAAGTGACCGGAAAAGACCTCAACTGGTTCTTTAACCAATGGTATTTTGGCAATGGTCACCCACGTATTGATATCAGTTACCAATACAATGCCGAGAAACAAGTGGCCAGTGTAATCATCAAACAAAACCAGGCTGGCGATAAAGTATTCAGGTTACCGTTGACCATTGATATCTGGCATGGACATGAAAAAACAAGACAGCAGGTATGGACGGAAAATAAGGCAGATACTTTCAACTTTACCGTAAAAGCGAAACCAGATCAGATTAATGTAGATGCAGATAAATATTTGCTGGTTGACAAGAAAGACAATAAAACACTGGCAGAATTTATTCACCAGTTTAAACATGCTGGCAATTATCTCGATCGCAGAGAAGCGGTTGCTTTTGCCGGTAATAATGTTAAGGAACCAGCAGCCGTTCAATTACTGATGGATGCATTGAGTGATCCTTATTTCCGTATCCGTTCACTGGCCATTACCAACCTTGGTAAAGTAACGCCTGATGATGCATTAATTGCAAAAATGGAAGCGATCGCTAAAAACGATCCTAAGAGAACGGTAAAAGCTGAAGCCATTGACTTTTTGGGTAACCTGAAAAAAGAAAGTTACAAATCAATATTTATTCAGGCCACTAAATATTCTTCTTATACAGTGGCTGGTGCAGGTCTTGATGCACTTGCAGGCATTGACAGTGTTGCTGCCCTTGCTCTTGCAAAAGAACTGAGTAAATCTCCTTCTAAAGGCAGACTGAATGAAGCTATTTCAGGGGTATTGATTAGTTATGGTGATGAGAGTGCTTTTGCTTTAGTATCGGAAAGCTATAATAAAATGCCATTGGCTTTCCCCAAAGTACAGATGAGTGCCACCTATGCAGCATTTGCCGCCAAGCTCACTAAGATGAATGAATTCAAGCAGGCCGTTGATGCCATTCTTGCTTTCAGGGATATGATTCCTGCATCAGCCAGACCACAAACCGATCCTACTATCCTGGGCGCCTTGAAAGCACTCATAAGTGCCAAAGAAGCCGCCGGCGCAAAAGAAATGGCAGACTATGTGAAAAGTAAATTGCCGGAAGAGAAGAAGTAGAAAATAATGAATATTGAATATCGAATGATGAAATAAGTTTTGCTTATCAGTTTCCAACTACAACCAACAAAGAAGCCTTCCATACGGGAGGCTTTCTTTATGCACTCCATCATTCGACATTCATTATTCAACATTCTTCTCTTCTACCCATTTCTAACTACAACCAACAAAAAGCCTTCCACGTGAAAGGCTCCCCTTTATTCACTTCATTATTCGATATTCATTATTCAACATTCTGCTCATCTTCTCCAACTAATAAGAAAGCCTTCCAACTATGGAAGGCTTTCTTATTATCATTATTTTCTTATTCCTTATTTCATATTTTTTATTTCTCATTTCTCACCATCCTCCACTGGCGCCGCCGCCACCACTGCTACCACCGCCGAAGCCGCCGAAACCTCCTCCAAAACCACCACCACTTCCGCCACCCCATCCGCCGCTACTGCGGCGACTACCGCTGAGTACAGACGACCAGAAAATGGCTTCAGCAATATCTCCGTATCCTTTTCGGCTCATCATTCCACCGCCACCACGTCCGCCACCACCGCCTCGCGCAACAATCATCAATACCACAAAAAGAATCAACACAAAACCGAGAATCGATTTACCCGATGTTCCGCGATTGCCCTTTTTGACCTTTTTTACATTGTATTCACCAACTGCTGCTTTTGATAATGATTCAATGGCCTTATCCAACCCACGATAATAATTGCCTTCCCTGAAATTCGGACCAATATCATTCTGAATGATATTGGATGCAATTATATCAGGAATAGCGCCCTCCAGTCCATAACCTACTTCTATCCTTATTTTTCTGTCTTCAATAGCGGCAATGATCAATACGCCATTATTGGTTTTTGCGTTGCCGATTCCCCAGTCACGAAATAATTTGTTGGCATACTCTTCTATTGGGTATCCGTCAAGTGTAGGCAATAATACAATGGCTATCTGGTTAGACGTACTATCATCCAGTGCCACTAATTTACGCTCCAGTATATCCAACTGTTCCTTCGACAAAACATTGGCCTTATCAGTAACCAGCTTTGGTGGATTGGGTTTAGGCAATACTTCCTGGGCCTGTGATACCACAAAACCCAGCAGCATGATCCATATGACGAGTAATTTTTTCATGTTGGTCCTGTTCCGGTGTCATTTAAATGCTGACACTGATTTTACTTACCAAAAACAATATCATCCGGCAGTTCATTTTTATCGCCCTGGCGATCGTATGGAAAATGATGCGTTAATGCCGCACCAATATCTTCAATGATGGCTGCAAGTCCGTCTGCATAATGCTGTTGCCGGAATTCAGCAAGCATTTTCTTTACTTCTTCATCCCAGAATGCACTGCCTACTTTCTGATGTATGCCTTCATCACCAAACACTGCCAACTGACGGTCTTTCATGGCAATGTATACCAATACACCATTTCGTGCAGCGGTCTGATCCATTTTCAGGTTAAAGAACAGTTCCTGTGCACGATGCAAAGGATTTACATAGGCACACCTGTTCTCGATAAAAATCCTGACTTCACCGCTGGTTTTTTGTTCTGCGGACTGAATAGCGGCAACAATTTTCTGTTTCTCCTGATCCGAGAAATAACGTTCCGGCTTTTTTCTGAAGAGTCCGAACATAGAGGTTATTTAAAAAACAAGCCAAGAATACATAAGAAATCCTGGCTTGTTTTACTTAAAACAATGATATGATTTACTTAATATCAAAGTTGATGTCCGGATTCTTTTCAGAACCTGCATCAGCTTTGTAATATTCTTTCGCCTTAAATCCAAAAAGTGAAGCAAAAATATTGTTAGGGAATTTTCTAACCTTTAAATTATAGTTGTTAACAGCGTCATTAAAGTCTCTTCTGGCGTTATTGATTCTGTTCTCTGTACCCTCAATATTTGTTTGAAAATCCTGAAATGCTTTTGTGGTTTTCAAGTCAGGGTAAGCTTCAGCTACAGCCATTAATCTACCAAAAGCTGATTGTAACTGGCCTTGAGCTGCCTGATATTTTGCCAAGGATGCTGGGTCACTAATATCCACTTTTACCTGTGTAGCACTCGCTCTGGCGGCTAGAACATCCTTTAAGGTTGATTTTTCAAAGTTTGCAGATCCTTCTATTACTTTTACTACACTGCTGTAAAGGTCTGTTCTTCTCTGATAATTCGTTTCTACATTACTCCAAGCTTTATTTACAGCAAGTTCATTAGAAACTAAACCGTTATAACTACTGCAACCACATCCACCCAAAATAAGGATCAGTGCTGCAATGACGATTAAGGTTAGATTTTTTGTGCTCATGTTTGACTTGATTTTTATGAAATTAGTTATTTAATTCCTGTTTTTATAGCATTAGTAGCGAAATCAGGGAAATATTACAGACTGGTAAAAAGTCAAAAATCAAAAGTCAAAAGTCAAAAACTTGCATACTTAACCAATTTTGATTTTTGACTTTTGACTTTTGACTTCCTTTCCTATTTCACCGCCGCTATTCCAGGCAATTCCTTGCCTTCAAAATACTCCAGCATGGCGCCGCCTCCAGTAGATACATAACTTACCTTATCGGCAAATCCGAACTGGTTTACTGCTGCTACGCTGTCGCCGCCGCCTACTAATGAGAAAGCACCATTGGCTGTTGCTTCGGCCACGGCGATGGCAATGGCTTTGGTTCCGTGCTGGAATTTTTCCATTTCGAAAACTCCCATCGGACCATTCCAGAGAATGGTTTTAGAACGTTTGATGCAGTTGGCAAACTGGTCACAGGCACTCGCACCAATATCGAGTCCCATCCAGCCATCAGGAATATGGTTACTGGGTGCAGTAGAGGTATTGGCATCGGCCGCAAATTTATCGGCAATAATAGAGTCGGATGGAAGGTGAATACATACCCCTTTTTCTTCGGCTTTTTTCAATAAAGCAACTGCGGTATCCAGGCGATCATCTTCGCACAATGAATTACCAATAGTTCCACCCTGTGCTTTCATAAATGTATAAGCCATACCACCACCAATGATAATATCTGTAGCTCTTTCGAGCAGGTTTTCGATAATCAGTATTTTATCGCTCACTTTTGCCCCACCAATAATGGCTGTAAAAGGTTTTTCGCTGGCATGCATTACTTTTTCAGCACTTGCTACTTCCCCATCCATCACCGTACCGAACATTCTTTTCTCTAATGCAAAAAACTGTGCAATGACCGCTGTCGACGCATGTGCACGGTGTGCAGTTCCGAAAGCATCATTTACATATACATCACCGAGTTTACTCAGTTTCTCAGCAAAAGCTATATCACCTTTTTCTTCTTCTTTATAAAAACGAAGGTTCTCCAGTAATAATACCTGTCCGGGCTGTAACCCGGCGGAGAGGGAGCTGGCTGATGCGCCAATACAATCGTCCGCAAACAACACTTCTACACCACCCAATAATTTCGACAGATGCTGTACCAGGTGTTTGAGTGAATATTTTTCAGTTGGCCCTTCTTTGGGTCTGCCTAAATGACTCATCAGGATAACGCTGCCGCCATCACCCAATATTTTCTGGATGGTAGGAATAGTGGCCCGCATACGTGTATCATCTGTTATTTCATAAGCTGCATTCAATGGCACATTAAAATCTACCCGGATGAGGGCTTTTTGCTGGCTGAAATTGTGATTAAGGAACTTGCTCATTGTGTTAATTTGGAAATTTGTGAATTTGGAAATTTGAAAATAAAGGAAAAAAAATGTGGCAACTGAACAATGTCTTTACACATTTTCAAATTGCCACATTTTCAAATTTTCAAATTATTATTTAGAGATCAGTCCCGCAAAATATTTTACGGTTCTTACCAATTGGCTAACATAACTCATTTCGTTATCGTACCAGCTTACTGTTTTTACCAGTTGAGCATCGCCTACGGTCATTACCTTGGTTTGTGTGGCATCGAATAATGAACCATAACGGATACCGATGATATCGGAACTTACAATTTCATCTTCGGTATAACCAAAGCTTTCATTGCTGGCCGCCTTCATCGCTGTATTGATTTCTTCAGCCGTTACTTTTTTATTCAGGATGACTGCCAGCTCTGTTAGCGAACCGGTAATGGTTGGAACACGTTGTGCACCACCATCCAGTTTACCTTTCAGTTCTGGTAATACCAGTCCGATGGCTTTTGCAGCACCGGTGCTGTTGGGAACAATATTAGCTGCTGCTGCTCTTGCCCTGCGCAGGTCACCTTTGGGGTGTGGGGCATCCAGCGTATTCTGGTCGTTGGTATATGCGTGAATGGTAGTCATGATACCGGTAGCGATACCAAACTGATCATTCAGCACTTTTGCCATTGGCGCCAGGCAGTTGGTGGTACAGGAAGCGCAGGAAATAATGGTTTCGCTGCCATCGAGTATATTATGGTTCACATTGAATACTACCGTTTTCAGATCGCCGGTAGCAGGTGCTGAAATTACGACACGTTTAGCGCCAGCTTTGATATGTGCTTCGGCTTTTTCTTTATCGGTAAAGAAACCGGTTGATTCGATTACTACATCTACACCATGACTTCCCCATGGAATTTGTGCGGGGTCTTTCTGTGCATAAATTTTTACTGTTTCGCCATTTACAATGATGGCATCATCAGTAGAAGTAACAGTGGCGTCGAAACGGCCCTGTGCACTATCGTATTTCAGCAGGTGTGCTAATACTTTTGGACTGGTCAGATCATTAATCGCAACTACATCAATACCCTCCATATTGTAGATCTGACGAAACACCAACCGGCCGATACGTCCGAAACCGTTGATGGCAACTTTAACTGTACTCATTTGTTTTTGTTTTAGGTATATGGCTTAAAGAGTGGCAAATTTACATTGATTGGGAGGAAATAAGCGGATATTTTTTAACGGATATAATTTGTTGACTTTGGCCTGACAGGTATTCTTTTTAGCCACAGATTCACAGATTTGAGGCCTTAATCTGTGAATCTGTGGCTAAAATCAGGTTTTTGCTTTTGCCATATAACATTTGTCATTTCCTTATCAAATCACTGATTTTCATAAAAAAGCGAAAAAATTTTGGCAGGTAGCTTTCAAAGCCTATTTTTGCGTCCCGATTGACAAAAAATGCCCGGTTCGTCTATCGGCTAGGACATCTCCCTTTCACGGAGGAAAGACGGGTTCGATTCCCGTACCGGGTACAAAGGCACTCATTCTGAGTGCCTTTTGTTTTATCCTCAAACAAAACTCCCTATACTACTCTTAGATAAATAGATATTAAAAGACGGCTTTCCCAGAAAATAGATTTTAAAGATGCAACGATTAATAAAAGCGGAGTATCATACTGAAAAAGGAACCACATGAAAAGATATTGCTTAGCCAGTCTTATAATGGCCTGCCTGCTTTTTTCAGGCTGCGAAAAAACCGAAGAAGAATTACTTCAACAATGCTTCAAAGTGAAAATATTAGATGAAGTATGTGGAACAGCAGTACTGCAGATACAAGATGAAGACTATTTTAAATTTGGGGTTAACGGTTATCAATTAGATGGTGTTACCTACGACCATGTTTTCTCTTCAGAACTCAGCTGTGCAGACCTTGCGAAATTTAAAACCCTGGCGGCTTCCTTACGCGGACTTGTAGTGGATATAAAAATACTGAAGCAGGCGGAATATGATCCTGCCTGTACACGCTGTGCAGCTATTGTTCCCAATGCTCCCGCCAAATGGATTCCGATAAAATTTTCTGAAAACTGTAATTAAGAGAAAGGGGATCAGTTTTGATCCCCTTTTTAATCGGCTACCCATTTCCTTTACAAAAATCAAGATGGCATTATTTCTATTTAGCCACAGATTCACAGATTAGTAAATCCTAATCTGTGAATCTGTGGCAAATCTTTTTAGTCGAATTATGATTAATCACTTTCTTCCAGGTGCAACTTCTGGTGATGAGCCCCTGCCGCAATATGCAGGGCGAAACCGGCAATGGCCGTATCCTTTAAAATATTCACCAGTGCCAATGCCTTCATCTCCTTATCGCCTGCATTAAGGTAATTGGGCACATGCAGGGTTAGAATAAAAATAAACAACATGATGGCTAATAAATAAGCAGAGGTTTTTACCATTCTGTTGGTAACAAAAGAAAGGGCCACCAATATAAAAGCCGCTCCTACCAGGTATACCCATATAATTCCACCGGGTAAGGAGGAAGGAATATACACTACCAGCTCACGTGCATGCTGAAAATGATAAATACCAAAACTGATCATGACAACGGCTAATAGATAGATCGCAATCCGCGATACAATATGATAGTTTTTCATGGCAGGCAATTTTTGTTGATAAAAAATTACAACATGAATTCCGCCTTTGCAAGTATTTACCTGTTTTTCTACTCAGATTTATGAGATATATTGATTTACTATGATGATCTTACTACAGCTGTACCTTCATCAATAGTTACCGGGTAGGCTTCCGGTAATACACCATATGATTCCAGGTAGGCTTCAGATATACCAGTTATAAAATCAGCTAAAGCTTCCTTTTTTACCAGATTTAATGTACATCCGCCAAACCCACCACCCATCATCCTTGCACCGATTACATCTTTATGGCCCGCAGCAAAATGTACCAGAAAATCAAGTTCAGGGCAACTCACATTGTATAACTCACTTAACCCCTTGTGTGTACTAAACATTTTTTTACCAAAAGTTATAAAATCGCCAAGTTTCAGGTCTTCACAAGCTTCCTTTACCCTGGTTATCTCTTCTACTACATATAAGCATCGTTGAAATATTTTTTCATCTAATGAATGAAATGCCTGCTGCAAATGTTCAGGCCTTGCATCGCGCAGACTTGTTATATTGGGATAAAATCTTTGCAGGTGTGCAACACCTGCTTCACAATCAAGTCTGCGAAGATTATACTCAGAATCTGCCAGCGAATGTTTTACCCTGCTATTGATCAGCAATAAATCATATTCGGCCGACTCAAAAGGAAAATAATTGTACGAAAGCGAACGGCAATCCAACTCAATTACCTGGTTGGCTTTACCAAACATACTGGCGAACTGGTCCATGATACCACAACGCACGCCAATAAATTCATTTTCTGCCTGCTGCGCCATTTTTACCATGCTCATTCTGTCGAGTTTAAACCCAAATAACTCATTCAACGCAAAAATGGTAGCACATTCTACTGCGGCTGATGATGAGAGTCCGGCACCTATTGGAATATCTCCTCTCACCACTGCATTAAATCCACCACAGTGGTACCCGGCTTTCTGTAATACATCAACAATAGCCAATACATAATTGGCCCAGCTTTGTAAAGAAACACTAATGGCAGCTGAACTGCCTTTGTAGAATTCTTTATAATCCACTGAAAACAGTTGTATCTGATCATCTACTCTTGCACCTATAGAAACATATACTGCGTTATCAATAGAAGCAGGTAATACAAATCCTTCGTTATAATCAGTATGTTCTCCGATTAAATTAATTCGTCCCGGCGAGCGAACAATCAATGTGGGTTCTCCAAAATGTTCCCGGTAATAGCGGCCGGCATCTTGTATCAATAAATTCATCTTTCGAGTTTTGTCTGATAATGCATTTCTGGGATCACTACTTCTTTAAATCCTTTTCGTAACAGCCTGCACGCAAAATCCTGCTGCACGTCATATTCTCCATGGACGAGGAATAATGTTTTTACCTGAGTAGCGTCCTGGCAGGCCAGAAACTGGCAGAGATCTTCATAATCACCATGTGCACTCATGCTGCGCATCTGACCAACTTCTGCCTTTACCTCATACATTTCTCCGAATATTTTTACCTGCTCTGATCCATTAGCGAGGCGGCCACCTAATGATCTTGGCTCACAATACCCTACAAGCAGAATGGTATTTTTCTGATCACCAATATTATTCATGATATGGTGTTTCACCCTTCCTGCATCTGCCATTCCACTCGCCGATATAATTACACAGGGCTGTGGCAGTTCATTCAGGTATTTACTCTCATCTACGGTTTTAATAAATTTCAATCCAGGAAAATCAAACGGATCATCATCTTTCTCCATCACTTTCCTGATTCTTTTATTAAAGTATTGCGGATAAGCTTTCAGCATTTCAGTTGCTTCCCTGCTTAGCGGACTATCAACATATACCGGCACACCCGGAAGCCTGTTTTCAAGTTCAAGCTGGTTGAGTGCATACAATAGTTCCTGGGTGCGGCCCACACTGAATGCAGGAATAATGAGTTTCCCTTTTTTCTGAATACAGGTTGATTCGATCCATTGCAATAAAGTATCCGCCGTTCCATGTACTTCATCATGAAGTTTATTACCATAAGTGCTTTCAAGAATAATAAAATCTGCCTGTGGAAAGACTGACGGCGACCGCAATATAGCATCATTATACCGGCCTACATCGCCACTGAATGTGAGCTGTGAAGTTTTACCTTCTTCCGTTATTTTCAAATGAACAGCAGCGCTTCCAATGATATGACCGGCATCAGTGAACAACAATTGTACTCCATCGGTAATGTCGGTCCACTCATCATAGTTTACTTCTACAAATAGTTCCAGTGCTTTGGCCGCATCTTCCAGATCATACAATGGCTCATAAGGAGGCAATCCTTGTTTGGCCCTTCTTTTATTGATGAATTTGGTATCATCTCGTTGGATGACTGCGGAATCTTCCAGCAAAATACCACCCAACTCTTTGGTGGCGGGCGTAGCGAATATTTTACCTTCAAAACCCTCTTTCACCAATTTGGGAATAAGCCCGGAATGATCAATATGTGCATGTGATAATACAAGTATGTCAACCGATCTGGCCTCAAAACCAAACTCACTATTCAAGACATCTGTTTCCTTTCCCATTCCCTGAAAAAGTCCGCAATCGAGTAATATTTTTTTACCGTTCTTTAAAGTAAGCAGGTGTTTGGATCCTGTTACTGTTCTTGCCGCACCGTGAAATGCTATTTTCATGTATGGATATTTCTGTTGTTAGGATTGTTTTGCCTTGAATGTCCAGGTAACCAGGAATTCCGCCACTACTTCCTGTTGCTCATTGGTACCAACCGACCTGCATACTATTGTTTGTGCCTCTCCTGTGCTGATTGATTGTTCTACAGCTGCGGTTATTTTATCTCCATCTGTACAGCTAAACAGAATAAATCCTGTGGCTTTTTTCAAAAAAATGCCTTCTACTTTCAATACCAGCATACTGATACCGGGTTTTCGCTGATAGATTTGCGCAAACCCCAGAATACCCGTACTCATTTCTGCAGCCATCGACTGCACGGCAAAATACATAGACCGGAAAGGATTTTGTGAGAACCATGTATAACGGACCCCAATAACCGACTGGTGCTGATCAAATGAACGAATCTTTAGTCCACAGAAAAAAGCTGCCGGTAGTCGCTGCAATAAAAACAGCCGAAACTTTAGCGGATTTGATATTTGTTTACGAAAAACTTCAAAAGAAGGATTCATAGTCTTGCTCTTACACTATAAATGTAACAAGAGCAAGGCGAATGAAGGAGAAAAACATTGTTTTCTTGCGATTTTAATAGCCATTACGCAGGGGAGTTAATAATGAATGATGAATAATGAATATCGAATTTCCAACTATCTACTTCGATACTGGATATTCGATATTTCTCTGTTCGTCTGTTTTTTATAACAGGAGTGCTGCCAGCAGGTAGTCGGCACAGAGAATAAGAATACAGCTAACCACTACAGCACTGGTACTGGCCCTACCAATTTCAAGAGATCCACCTTTTACATTATACCCATAATAAGCCGATATGCTGCTGACGATAAAAGCAAAGGTATATGACTTATAAAGGGCAAAATTAATATTGTAGAGGTTCAGGTTCTGACGTAATCCAATATCAAAAATATCGGGTGCCAGGATGCCGGCCATATTGCCTGCTGTTCTTCCGCCCCAGATACCCAATACAGCAGAAATAGTGATGAGACAGGGAATCACTAAAAGTGAACCCAGAATTTTAGGCATTACGAGATAACTCTTGGTATTGATACCCATGATCTCGAGCGCATCAATCTGTTCACTGATTCGCATATTACCCAGTTCACTGGCAATCTTACTACCAACTACACCTGCCAAAACAATACTTACTACTGTTGGCGATAACTCTAAAATCATACTGTCGCGTACAATTTGTGCAATGGTTGCCTGTGGCACTAATGGACTCACTAATTGATACGCTGTTTGTACAGTAGTTACTGCACCCAGGAATAAAGAAATAATGACTACAATGGGCAATGCACCCAATCCTATCTCCACACACTGGTGCATGAACTCTTTCCAGTACATACGCCAGTTCTCTGGCTTGGTAAACATGCCTTTCAGCATGAGTAAATAGGTACCTAAATGGGTGAAAAATGACATTGCTTTGTTTTTTTCTATTGACTATGGGCGAATGGCGTATGGCGTATAGTTCATAGTAAATAGTGAGTGTATTATTCTTATTACATAACAATCTCTTTATTTACTATTACACAATCAAACAAATGCTATGTGCCATATGCTATATGCTATTAGCCATCAGCTATCTGCTATCTGCTACTTCTTCCGCTTCTTCAACCTTTTCCACCAACTGCTGCGCTGCACCACATCATTGGTATCCATACGGCATTTCAACTGTGCATCTACCACGGCTACCAGCGACATATTAATGATACTCCTCACTGTACTTCCCAGTTGCAATACATGCACCGGCTTTTTCAATCCGAGCAGAATCGGGCCAATCGCATCTGCACCACCTACTTCTTTCAATAAATTGTAGGCCACATTACCAGCCGTTAAATTAGGGAATATCAAAACATTCACATCTTCATCCACCAGTTCACTGAATGGATAATTATCGCGTAATATTTCTTTGTTAAAAGCCATACTACCCTGCATTTCGCCATCTACTACCAATGATGGATTACGTTGCTTAAGGATACGTGTTGCTTCTGCTACCAGTTTTGCTTCGGGCGAATCACTACTTCCGAAATTGCTGTAACTCAGCATGGCAATACGTGGTGTTACATTAAAGTTACGTACTTCTTTGGCCACCATCATGGCAATATCTGCCAGCTCCTCTGCAGTAGGATTAAAGTTTACGGTGGTATCGGCCAAAAACAGCGGGCCTTTTTTGGTAAGCAGTAAATACATACCTGCTATCTTCTTCACGCCTTCTTCTGTTCCGATAATCTGTAAGGCCGGACGAATGGCTTCTGCATAATTCTTAGTAAGACCTGATAACATGGCGTCGGCATCACCCGTTTCCACCATCATACAACCAAAATGGTTGCGGTCTTTCATGATCTTCAGGCTTTCATAATGATTGAATCCCCTTCTTTGTCTTTTCTTGAAAAACAATTCACCATAAAACTCACGTTTCGATTCCATCTCATCACTGCGCGGATCAATAATCGGGAGATCACTGATATCAATATTATTATCTTCAGCTATACGGTTGATTTTTATAGGATCACCCAATAAAATAGGATATGCTACACCTTCATCATAAATAATACTGGCCGCTTTTAATATTTTCTGGTTATCTGCTTCGGCAAATACCAGTCGCTTGGGATCACGTCTTGCTTTGTTACCTATTACACGTAACAACTGGTTATCGAGTCCTAAACGCCTGTTCAGTTCCAGCACATAAGCATCCCAGTTCTGTATTTTCTTTTGGGCCACACCACTTTCCACTGCCGCCTTAGCTACTGCCGGTGCTACGGTCGACAATAATCTTGGATCCAATGGCTTGGGAATAATGTATTCAGGACCAAACGACATATTGGTCTGGTTATAAGCCATGTTTACAATATCGGGCACTGCTGATTTGGCCAGTTCTGCCAAAGCCTTAACAGCCGCCAGTTTCATGGCTTCATTGATCTGTGTGGCACGAACATCCAAAGCACCCCTGAATATATAAGGAAAGCCGAGTACATTATTTACCTGGTTCGGATAATCAGTTCTGCCCGTAGCCATGATGATGTCTTTACGCACGGCAATCGCATCTTCATAAGTGATCTCAGGATCGGGATTAGCCATGGCAAATACAATGGGATTTTTAGCCATGCCTTTTACCATATCCTGTGTTACTACATTACCCACACTTAAACCCAGAAATACATCCGCATCTTTCATGGCTTTATCAAGTGTGATGTCGGAACGTTTTACTGCAAATTTTTTGCGTATTGCATCCAGGTCAGTTCTGCCTTCATGTAAAACACCATCTTTGTCAAACAAAATGAAGTTTTCATATCTGGCTCCGAGTGCCACATACAACTGCGTACAGGCCATGGCCGCAGCACCTGCGCCATTCACCACAAAACGTACTCTTTCAATTTTCTTTTTCTGCAGCTCCAGTGCATTGAGTAAAGCAGCTCCACTGATGATGGCGGTACCATGCTGGTCATCATGCATCACCGGAATATTCATCTGCTGCTTGAGCTGCTGCTCTATGTAAAAACATTCGGGTGCCTTAATATCTTCAAGGTTAATACCACCAAAAGTGGGTTCCAGCGCTTTTACAATCTGTACAAACTTTTCGGGATCCTTTTCATTGATCTCAATATCAAACACATCTATATCCGCAAATATCTTAAACAGTACCCCCTTTCCTTCCATCACGGGTTTACTGGCTTCAGGGCCAATATCACCTAAACCCAGAACGGCTGTTCCATTACTGATCACCGCAACAAGGTTACCCTTGGCAGTGTATTTATAAACGTCCTCAACATTATTAAAGATTTCCTTACAAGGTTCTGCCACACCCGGACTATACGCCAATGAAAGATCGCGCTGGGTCTTGGCTTCTTTGGTTGGAACCACTTCAATTTTTCCTGGTCTTCCACTGGAATGGTATTCCAGTGCCTGTTCCTTCCGCAGATCTGTCTTTTTAGCCATACTGTTTTTTTTCGTTAACGGTCAACACAACACTCCTCAGCTTTGGTTGTGTCACTCACTTCAGGGTCCGGTCCGCTAACCGGTCTTCCGGAGATTCAGGGCTGCAAAATACAATATAAATAAAATAAGGGGCCTTATTTCATGAAGCAGCCCATTAACCTCCCTTTCTCCCTTTCTCTTTGTTAACAAGGTTTCGTAAATTCGAGGACGTCTTTTTGTAAGTTTTTTTTAACAAAGAGAAAGGGAGAAGGGGAGATCTCGAAGTGTTATTTCAGCAATAAATCAAAATTTAACAGTTGCACCTAGCCAAGCCATATTACCCATCCCAATTTCAATGGCCCTTTCATCAATATCGAAAAGAGGTGTATGTACATTATGAATAATACCCCTTGCTTCATTACGCACACCTAAACGGAAAAAACAACCGGGTATTACCTGTGTATAATAGCCAAAGTCTTCTGCTCCCATCCGCATTTCCGTTTCGAGCACATTTTCTTTTCCCATAAAAAGATCGGCCTGCTTCCAGGCGGCTTCTGTAAATACGGGATCATTGTCTACCGTAGGATAGCCTACATCTATATGCAGGTCTATTTCACCACCCATCGATTCGACCAGTCCAATTGCATTTTTCCGGATCAATTCATGTGCTTTAAAACGCCACTCTTCATCCATGGCCCTGAAAGTTCCCATGAGTTTTACTTCACTGGGTATTACATTGGTAGTATGTCCGCCCTGTATCGAACAAATAGATAATACAGAGGGCGATAATGGATTTTTATTGCGCGAAATAACCTGTTGTAAACTCACAATCAAATGCGAAGCAATTAATACTGTATCTGCTGTAAGATTGGGTGATGCCGCATGTCCACCTTTCCCTTTGATCGTAATATAAATTTCATCTGCACTCGCCATGACCCTTCCTTTACGGAAACTAAGTTTACCCGTTTCAAGTCCGGGATGTACATGCAAACCAATAATACCCTGTGGCGCCGGATTTTTCAACGCACCATCCCTGATCATATAACTGGCACCACCCGGATTTTTTTCTTCACCTGGCTGAAATAATAATTTTACAGTTCCTTCCCATTCATTGTTTAATTCCTGTAAAACCCTGGCGGCTCCCAATAAAATGGAAGTGTGTACATCATGACCACAGGCATGCATGATGCCGGGTTTTTGTGAACGATAGGCCACTTCATTTTCTTCCTGAATGGGTAAGGCATCCATATCGGCTCGCAAAGCAATGACACGGCTGTCAGGATTTTTACCCTTAATAACAGCCACTACACCTGTTGTAGCCATCACTTCAAAAGAAATACCCATTTCCTGCAGTTTCGACTGCACAAATGCTGCTGTTTCAAATTCCTGGTAACTCAATTCCGGATGTGCATGCAGGTGCGAACGAATAGCTACCGCATCTGCAGCATACTTAGCCGATAAATCTTTTATTTGTTGTAATAACATGGTCCTTTTTATTGTAACAATTCATCTTCTGCCGCATTATATTCAATCACATCTTCCACTACGTATACGCCCTGCGGATAAAGCCGATTCAGTGTTTTACGCAACTGCTCTGCATCTTCCTTTCTTATAAAATTACCGATACGCACTTTGAACAGTGGCGACTGATAAGATGTATAAGTTTTATGATCCGGAAAACGACTCAATAATTCTGTTTTAACCCTGAATGCCTGATCGCGGCTATTGGTGCTGATGACCTGTACACGAAACCCTTTATACTGACCATTACTGGTAAGCATGGCCGTTCTTTTATTAATCTGTGCCTGTTTAGCGGTCAGTAAATCAAGACGTGCATCTTTCTTTACAACAATCGTATCGGCAGCCAGCAAAATATGGCCACTAATGAGCAACAAACAACAGGCTAAACATCTGATGAGCACAAACATGCTTAAATGTTTTCAGTAAGATAATCAATTCAGTACAAAGATACAGTGTGGAAGCTGATCAGTGGTTGCTATGACAGCCCTTTAACAGGTTACCTATTAATAATTTCCTTCCGCTTTTGCTCCTTGTACAATGGCCACTCCGGCACTGCATCCCAGCCTGGTGGCACCGGCATCTATTAGTTGTTGCGCAAACAGGTGATCCCTTATTCCACCCGATGCTTTGATCTGTACATGCGCAGGTAAATGCAGACGGAACAGTTTCACCGCTTCAATAGTGGCTCCTTTTTCTGCATAGCCGGTAGATGTTTTCAGGTAATCTATTCCTGCCACCCCGTATAATTCGCAACATTTAATGATCTCATCATCGGTAAGTACACCCGATTCAATGATAATCTTGATCACTTTATTTTTACTCTTCACCACTGGCATGATATGGTTAATCTCATTGGCCAGATATACCCAGTCACTATTTTTAATTGCAGAAATATTGATCACGACATCGAGCTCATCAGCACCATCTACCATGGCCAAAACAATTTCTGCAATCTTTGATTCTACTGCTGAATAACCAAACGGAAAGCCAATCACCGTTGCCACTTTTACCGCACTACCTTCCAATAATGTTTTAGCTTTCTTTACAAAATTGGGCGGCACACATACTGCCGCAAACTCATACTGTTTGGCTTCAGTGCACAATTTTTCAATATCAGCTACCAGCGTTGTTGGTTTCAGAATGGTGTGATCAATGTATTGATGAAGATTTGACATACTATTTATCTATAACTGAAAACAAAAGTATAAAAGAAAAGCCTCCCGATCGGGAGGCTTTTTCTTTAGAGGTCTTTACCATGACAGGCTTTGTATTTTTTGCCACTGCCGCAAGGACAGGGATCATTTCGCCCGATCTTAGGTCCCACACTGATCGGCTGTTGTTTTGCCGGTGTTGGATCATAATAATCATTTTCTGTTGGTGGCGCATCCACATCTTCCTTACTGGTACTCAGTTTACTTAAATCTGTTTTTTGCTGACGCCCCTCTCTCACTTCTTCTCCATCATTCAGCGGAATACCGGCATGACTCAGGAACTGTACAATATTGGTATTCACTTCCCCATCCATTTTCTTGAAAATATTGTAGGCTTCCATTTTATAAATCACCAACGGATCTTTCTGCTCGTAAGTAGCCGTTTGTACACTTTGTTTCAGGTCGTCCATAGCACGCAGGTGTTCTTTCCATGCATCGTCAATAAGTGCCAGTGTTACCGTCCTTTCGAGTGCATTCACCAGTTCTGCTCCATTGCTGTTGAGTGTTTTATCCATATTGGCCAGTACCTGCATACCTTTTCTTCCATCTGTAAACGGTACAATTACATTTTCAATATGACTACCCTGTTGCTGACGAATATTTTTGAAAACAGGTATGGCCTGAACCATCATATCCTGTTTCTTCCTGTCGTAATTGGTAACAGCCTGCAGGTATAATTTTTCTGCCAGCTGCTGCTCTGTATGTTTAGCAAACTCATCTGCGGTAATATTGGTATCGATGCCAAAGTTTACAATAGCAGCGAGTCTGAAACCATCATGGTCATTCTGTTCCCTGAATGAGTTCACGAGGTCTTCTGCAACGGCATAAAATGCATTATCTAAGTCAAGTGCCAATCTTTCACCAAACAATGCGTGGGTACGTTTCGTGTATACCACGGTACGTTGTTTATTCATCACATCATCATACTCCAGCAAACGCTTACGGATACCAAAGTTATTTTCCTCTACTTTTTTCTGTGCCCGTTCAATCGATTTGGTGATCATGCTGTGCTGAATCACTTCTCCTTCTTTATACCCTGCAAAGTCCATGATCTTCGCAATACGATCGCTTCCGAACATACGCATCAGATCATCTTCGAGTGATACAAAGAATTGTGATGAACCCGGATCACCCTGACGACCGGCACGTCCACGTAACTGTCTGTCTACACGACGCGATTCATGGCGTTCTGTACCGAGGATGGCCAGACCACCTGCTTCTTTCACGCCTGGTCCCAGTTTAATATCGGTACCACGACCGGCCATATTGGTGGCAATAGTTACAGCGCCCGCCAGACCTGCTTCTGCTACTATCTGTGCTTCACGTGCGTGCTGTTTGGCGTTTAATACATTGTGCGGAACCTGTTTCTGACGCAACATCCGGCTCAATAATTCACTCACTTCCACCGATGTGGTACCTACCAGTACAGGTCTTCCGGCATCACGCAGTTTCGCGATTTCGTCGATAACGGCTCCGAATTTTTCCCGCTTGGTTTTATATACCAGGTCCTGTTCATCTTTTCTGATGGCAGTTACATTCGTTGGAATGGCTACTACATCTAATTTATAAATATCCCAGAACTCAGATGCTTCCGTTTCTGCTGTACCCGTCATACCGGCCAGCTTATGGTACATCCTGAAATAGTTCTGGAGTGTTACCGTAGCATAGGTTTGTGTGGCTGCTTCAATCTTTACATTTTCTTTTGCTTCAATAGCCTGGTGTAAACCATCTGAATAACGACGTCCGTCGAGAATACGGCCGGTTTGTTCATCTACAATTTTTACTGCACCATCCATCACCACATACTCTACGTCTTTATCAAATAAAGTATAGGCTTTCAGTAATTGCTGTACCGTATGAATACGATCTGCTTTTACAGCATAATCATTGATGAGGCTTTCCTTGCTGTGTAATTTATCTTCTGCCGTAAGCGATTCATTTTTATCGATAGCACCCAGCGATACGCTGATATCGGGCAGGATAAAAAAGCTGGTATCTTCCCCTGCTTTGGTAATCAATTGAATACCCTTATCGGTAAGTTCTACTGAGTTATTTTTTTCATCGATATAGAAATACAGTTCTTCATCGGCTTTAGGCATTTCGCGTTGCTGATCGGCGAGGTAGTGGTTCTCTGCTTTCTGCAATTTCACACGCATACCCGGCTCACTCAGGAACTTTATCAATGCACTATTTTTAGGCAAACCACGGTGTGCACGGAACAGGGCGAGACCGCCGTCTTTTGGGTCATCATTTCCTTCCGCAATTTTTTTCTTGGCTTCATTCAGGAACTGGTTTACCGCTCTTTTTTGCGCCTCCACCAGTTTTTCTATACGCGGTTTTAATTCGAAGAATTGCTGTTCGCCGGTATTATGTCCGATCGGACCGGAAATAATCAATGGTGTACGTGCATCATCAATCAATACGGAATCCACCTCATCCACCATGGCAAAATGGTGTTTGCGTTGTACCATTTCTGCAGGTGAATGCACCATATTATCTCTCAGGTAATCGAAACCAAATTCGTTATTGGTACCATACGTAATATCTGCGAGGTAGGCGTTGCGACGTGCTTCGGTACTGGGTTCATGTTTATCAATACAGTCTACCCTCAATCCGAGCCATTCGAAGATGGTTCCGTTCCACTCACTGTCTCTTCGTGCGAGGTAATCGTTCACCGTTACTATATGAACACCTTCGCCTGCCAGTGCATTTAAGTAGGCAGGCAGTGTTGATACCAGGGTTTTACCCTCACCCGTAGCCATTTCGGCAATTTTGCCTGAGTGGAGTACGCTACCACCAATTAGCTGAACATCATAATGAACCATGTTCCAGGTAACAATAGCACCTGCTGCCGACCAGCTGTTTTTGAAAATACAACGATCGCCTTCAATGCGTATATAATCTTTCTTAACACTCAGTTCCCTGTCGAGTGGAGTAGCTGCAGACACCAGCTCTGTGTTCTCTTTAAAACGACGGGCTGTTTCTTTTACTACAGCAAAAGCTTCAGGCTGAATTTCTGCGAGGATTTCCTCTATTTTTTTATCTCTTTCCTTTTTCAGCTTATCCACTTCCTGGTAAATGATATCCCTTTTATGAATCTCATTTTCGGGCAGGTTTTCTGCTTCCTGTTTTTTTGCCTCTATCTGTTCATCTATTGAAACGAGATGCGCTTTAATACGTTGTCTGAATTCCTGTGTTTTGTTCCGGAGTTCGTCGTTGCTCAATTGCTGGTATTGTTCATAATACTGGCTGATCTTCTGAATGATGGGCATAATCTGCTGCACATCTTTTTCACTTTTACTGCTCCCGAATAATTTTGAGATAAATTTCAACATATAAATAAGTCTGGTGTATTATAAAATTTAACAGTCAAAAACGGTGCGCAAAAAGTTTTTGAGTCAATTTGGCATTTTTCAACTGAGGCCGCCAAAGGTAAAGAATTTGGGTAGAGTGCGTACTCCACCCATAAACTGGTTTTTATTTATCAAATACTTAACGGATTACCATGATTTCAAAGTGCTTACGGATGTCGTTTTTCGGAATACTATGCGCCTTTATGGCACATTCACAGGTGAATGAGCAAGATTCTATTGCCCGGGAACGGATTAAACTGGTGCAAAATAATATGTATGTTCTGGGTGCCTGGGCCAGTGCCAATATCATACAGGGTACCATTTCGGCCAGTAATACCAATGGAAGTGAACATTACCTCCACCAGATGAATGCTTATTGGAACACAGTGAATTTAGCCATCGCAGGGGTAGGTTTATTAGGTATCAGGAAACAATTGAAACAGCAACATAGTCTCAACAGCAATCTTAGGGCCCAGCACCAACTGGAAAAGATACTCCTGCTGAATACAGGTCTCGACCTGGCATATATAGCTACAGGGTTCTATTTAAAAGAGCGGGGGGCAAGGTTAAATAATGACCGTAATAAAGGTTATGGCAACAGTTTATTATTACAGGGGGGCTTTTTGCTGGTTTTCGACCTTATTCAATATGGCCAGCACCGCAGAAATACCAAATGGCTGGAGCAGCAACAAGGCAAGCTGGAAATGGGTTTGGGTGGAAACGGACTGGCATTCCGGTACCGGTTCTGAGTTACCCACCATTTGCGTGGGTAAAAAACCAAAGTTTTGATGGAATTTCAGGCTGTTTCTGCTACTTTTGCAGCCAAATTGAAAAAGGGCAAGCAGGATTTTTCCGGTGCCTTGTTTCTTGAAAACTTGAAACTTTTTACCCCATGGCAGGTCAGTTAAAAGAAGTCCGTAACCGGATCAAGAGTGTTCAGAGTACCCAGCAGATTACCAAGGCAATGAAGATGGTGAGTGCGGCAAAATTGCGTCGTGCGCAGGATGCCATCACCCAAATGAGACCATATGCCCAGAAACTGCAGGAAATGCTGAGTAATATCGTTAGCAATACTGAAGGCGATATGAGCATTAAACTGGCCGAGGAAAGAACAGTAGAAAAAGTATTACTGATTGTTATTACCAGCGATCGTGGTTTATGTGGTGGGTATAATGCCAACCTCATTAAACTTGCCAAACAAACCATTGCAGACAAGTATGCTGCACAGCATAAAAAAGGCAATGTAACCATCTGGAACATTGGTAAAAAAGGCTATGAAAGCTTACTCAAAGCGGGTTATAAAACCGATGCCACTTACAAAGATATTTTCCTGAACCTGAACTTCGAAAGCGTTCAGGCTGCTGCACAGGCTGCCATGAAAGCCTTTGAAAACAAGGAGTTTGATGCCGTAGAAATTGTGTACAGCGAGTTTAAAAATGCGGCTACACAACGTTTCACTGCCGAACAGTTCCTTCCCATTCCGAAAGTGGCCAATACTGGTGGTTCAAAAAAGAAATCAGATTTCATTTTTGAACCGGCGAAAGAAGAACTGATTGCCGAGCTGATGCCCAAGATCCTGAATACCCAGTTATTCAAAGCAGTACTGGATTGTAATGCCAGTGAACACGGTGCCCGTATGACTGCCATGGACAAAGCCAGCGAAAACGCAAACGAATTGCTGAAAACACTGAAGATCAGTTATAACCGTGCCCGTCAGGCCGCTATCACTACAGAACTTACAGAGATTGTAAGTGGTGCAGCAGCATTGCAGGGATAGCAGCATTCAATTTGGAAATTTGGAAATGTGGTAATTTGAAAATGATTGTTATGTTTGATTGAACTTAATAATTCTAAACCACTTGAATATTTCATTTCCAAATTTCCAAATTTTCAAATTTTCAAATTAACCATGGAAATAAGCCAGATCATACCACACATTGAAGTATTGATTTTTGCGAGCGAGAAACCACTGACTTCTTTGGATATCGTAGAACTCATCAACAATACTTTTGGTTTTCTCGAAGAGCGTGTTACACCCGATCAGGTGGATGCAGCTATTCAGGGTATTTGTGAGAAATATGATTCTGAGTTTTATCCGTTTGAAGTACGCGAAAGTGGTGGTGGATGGCAGTTCCTCACCAAAAAAGATTTTCATAAAACCATCGCGCAACTCAATGGCGATAAGTTCCTGAAACGCTTGAGTAATGCAGCCCTGGAAACACTGGCCATTATTGCCTATAAGCAACCCATTACCAAAGGTGAAATTGAATCGATCCGTGGCGTAAACAGCGATTACAGCATCCAGAAATTACTTGAGAAAGAACTCATACTCATCAGTGGCCGTAATGAACAGATGCCGGGGAAACCACTGGTATATGCCACTTCCAAAAACTTCATGGATTATTTTGGTATCAACTCCCCTGAAGATCTCCCAAAGATCAGAGAAGTACTGGCAGAACAAATAGTGGAAGGAACGGTTATTCGTCCGGAAGACTTTACCGACCAGCCAGTAGCCGATGAAACACATGCTGATGAACCCCTGATTGATGGCGACACTTCATTGTTACAAGTGAATGAAGACGGTGAACTGATTATCCCTGTTGAGGCAGAACAGCAGGAAGAGCATACCCCCTCCGAAGACACTGATACACCTGCATCCGATGAGCCAAAGGATGAAGAGCAGTCTTCTGATGAAAATCCACAATAAAGAAAGCATCGGTTTTTATGGATAACGCGAAGACAATTATCTTCGTGATATGTCTTTACAATTATCGAATGAGCAACTAAGAACCTTTGCACAGGAATTCGGAACACCGCTTTACCTGTACAATGCAGACCGTATTACCCATCAGTACAACCAGTTACAAACCGCTTTTCAGCACAGCGATAAGGTTCGCTTTTTCTATGCCTGTAAAGCCTTAACCAATATCAGTATCCTAAAACATATTAAACAGATTGGATGTAATGTCGACTGCAGCTCCATTAATGAAGCAAAGATGGCCGTGCATGCCGGTTTCAGTCCGGAAAATATTTTATACACCAGCAATGGGATTGCTTTTGATGAAATAGAAGAAGCCGTTACATTGGGCATCAATATCAATATTGACAGCCTTTCCAATCTGGAAAAATTTGGTAAAAAATATGGGCATGGTTATCCGGTTGGTATCCGCATCAGACCCAATATTATGGCGGGTGGTAACCTGAAAATTTCAACAGGTCATGAGAACAGCAAGTTTGGAATCCCCATCGAGCAACTGCAGGAGATTGTTCAGCTCATGCAACAATACAATATTCATATTGCCGGATTACATAACCATACCGGTAGTGAAATAAAAGATGTGGCGGTGTTTATGAAAGTGAGCAGTGTGTTTCTTGAGATGATTCCTCATTTTCCCGAATTACAGTTTCTCGATATGGGTGGCGGCTTTAAAGTACCATATAAAGAGGGTGATGAAGGAACCGATATTCAATTACTGGCCCATGAAATCATGGCTTTTGAGCGAAAGATTGCCGATACCTATCAACGTAACTTCCAGATATGGTTTGAACCGGGAAAATACATCGTAAGTGAAGCAGGCTACCTGCTCACTAAGGTAAATGTCATCAAAGCCAGTGCTACTGCCACATTTGTGGGTGTGGATACAGGTTTTAATCACCTCATCAGACCCATGTTTTATGAAGCTTATCACCATATCCGTAATATCAGCAATGAACAGGGTGCCGTGAAAAAATATGCCGTTGTTGGAAATATCTGTGAAACAGACACTTTTGCCTGGGACCGCGAACTCAATGAAACCAATGAGGGCGATCTGCTGGTATTTGATAATGCAGGGGCTTATGGTTTTGAAATGGCCAGCAATTTCAACTCGCGTTTTCGTCCGGCAGAAGTGCTGGTAAAAGACGGAAAAGCATTACTAATCCGCAAAAGAGAGGTTTTTGAGGATTTATTAAGAAACCAGGTGGAGGCATTCTAAAACAAAAGAGTAGTTTGCAGCTGAATGATCGAGATAAAAAATATAAAAAAGACTTTTGGGGAAAGAACCATCCTCGACGATATAAGCGCCGTAATGGAAGCCGGTAAGTGTAACCTCATTATCGGTACCAGTGGTAGCGGTAAAACGGTACTTACCAAATGTATGGTTGGATTGTTTCGTCCGGAGCAGGGTGAAATACATTACGATAATAAAGACATGTTGATGATGAATAATGATGAACGTAAATTGTTACGTCAGCAGATCGGCATGTTATTCCAGGGTACCGCTTTATTTGATTCGATGACTGTGGAACAAAATGTATTGTTTCCACTCGATATGTTTACCAACTGGTCATCAGCAGAAAAAAAGAAAAGAGTGAATGAAGTGCTCGACAGGGTGAACCTGAAAGATGCACATAAACGTTATCCTTCTGAAATCAGTGGAGGCATGAAAAAAAGGGTGGGTATTGCCAGGGCTATTGTACTCAATCCCCAATACCTTTTCTGCGATGAGCCCAATTCTGGTCTCGATCCACAAACCTCAATGGTCATTGATAAACTTATCAAGGAAATTACAGTCGAATACAATATCACCACCATTGTGGTTACACATGATATGAACAGTGTGATGGAAATCGGAGATCATATCGTTTATCTCCATCAGGGGAAAAAACAATGGGAGGGATCAAATAAGGACATTATTTTCAGTAAGGATGAACTCCTGAATAAATTCATTTTTGCTTCCGAATTCTTACAGGATGCCAAAGAAATGCGGATGATGGAACAAAATGGTTTGAATAAAAAGAACCCTTAACAGGTAGTACCATGGAATAAGCCATTACAAAGGTTGATACCAACTGAAATGTTTAATGGCGAATTCCTTGTAACCAAAATCAATAAAAATTAACACGTGAAACAGGTTATATTTTTCTTTGCTGCAATGATTGCATCACTCGGGGCTTTTGCACAGGATGGCGGATCGGACCTGCCCCCTTTTATGAAAACCAAAAAATTACCTGAGTTTAATATTCTTCAGACCGATAGTACCTGGTTTACTAAGCAGCAATTACCCGCAGCCGACTTTACCATCATTGTTTATTTCAGTCCCGATTGTGGCCATTGCCAGCATGAGGCCAAGGAGATGATCAATAATATGGACAGCCTGAAAAATACTTTTATCCTTTGGGTTAGTTATCGTGATATGGCAGATATTAAAGGTTTTGCCGAGACCTATGGTTTTTTCAACCATAAGAACCTGAAAGTGGGCCGCGACCCCAATTATGCCATCCCTTCCTTTTTTCAGGTAAAATACACACCTTATGTGGCCGTTTATAACAAAAAGGGAGAGTATTTAAAGGCTTTTGAAGGTGGCGTAGAAATGCAGGAACTGAACCAGTTTTTAGCCGCCAATAAGCAGTAAGAAGAAGGCTTTGAGCTTTGAGCTGCGGGCCATGAGCTATATATCCGTTACTGGGCTGAATAAGATGTGCGAAGCAAATCTCCGGCAAAAGCACTATCCCTTAAGTGAACCACTCCGTTTAATAAAACTCGATTTTACTTCCACCTTCCTTATTCAATATTGGATATTCATTATTCCATTCCCCTTGGCTTCCCTTACCTTTGCTGCGAAAAAATTCCTCATTGCTAAATAATCATTGTTTATGAAAGTAACCGTAGTAGGTGCCGGAGCCGTGGGAGCTACCTGTGCCGACAATATTGCCCGCGCCGCTTTGGCAGAAGAACTGGTATTGCTTGATATTAAAGAAGGTCTGGCCGAAGGTAAGGCCCAGGATATGATGCAGACTGCTGCATTGCTGGGCTTTGATACCCGTATTACCGGCAGTACCAATGATTATTCAAAAACAGCTGGCTCTGATGTGGTAGTGATTACCTCAGGCTTACCCCGTAAACCCGGTATGACCCGTGAAGAACTGATTGGCACCAATGCAGGTATTGTAAAAGGTGTTTGTGAGAACATCCTCAAATATTCACCTGATACTATCATCATCGTGATCAGCAATCCGATGGATACCATGACTTACCTGGCACTCCAGTCTACCGGTTTACCCAAGAACAGAATCATCGGCATGGGCGGAACTTTAGACAGTGCCCGTTTTAAATACCAGCTGAGCCAGCATTTAGGCTGCAGCCCTGCAGACCTGAATGCAGTAGTTGTTGGCGGACATGGTGATACTACCATGATTCCTTTGATTCGCTATGCGACCTGGAATAGCGCTCCTGTATCAGATTTCCTTTCAGCTGATCAGCAAAAACAAATTGTGGCCGATACGATGGTAGGTGGTGCCACATTAACCAAACTCATCGGTACGTCTGCATGGTATGCACCAGGTGCTGCCGGTGCTGCATTGGTAGAAAGCATTTTGCGTGATGAGAAAAAACTCTTTACCTGCTGCGTAAGTCTTGAAGGCGAATATGGACAGAAAGATATCTGCCTCGGTGTGCCTGTTGTGATTGGAAAAAATGGCTGGGAAAAAATCCTTGATTTTAAATTAAATGAAGAAGAACAGGCATTATTTAATAAGAGTGCCGAAGCAGTTAGAAGCATGAATGATGTGTTGAAGACTTTGTAATTGCTGCTACTCATCTCATTTTAAAACCGTTCATACACAAAGCCCCGTTGGTAAAAATCCGACGGGGCTTTTTTCATAATGACGGGTAACCGTTTGTCATGCTTTTGTAACTACTCATCCCTAAACGGTGTTTTGCGCTGTAACATTTATAAGTGCTTTGCGTCTGATTGAGCACCTAAAACAAAACAACATGAGACGGATTTTATTACTGGCTGTGATGGGATTGACTACGATTTTCAATTCTTCATTTGCGCAAAGCAGCCATAGCATTAAAGGAAAGGTTACAGACAATTCAGGCAAAGGCATTCAATCTGTAACCGTATCATTATTAAAAGCAACCGACAGCAGTTTGGTAAAAGCTGATGTAACCGATGCAAACGGTGCTTTTGAATTAGTGATAGCCCCCGCAGGAAAATACCTCCTGAATTATACCATGATTGGGTTCGAAAAAACGTATTCGAACAGTTTTGAAGTAAAAAACGGTCAGGGTTTTGATGCCGGCAATATTACACTGCAGCCTGCTGCGAATAAGCTGGCAGACGTAACTGTTACTTCACGTAAACCCATGATTGAAATTAAAGCCGATAAAACGGTTTTCAATGTAGAGAACAGCATCAATGCCACTGGTAGTAATGCACTCGAGCTTTTGCAAAAAAGCCCCGGTATTCAGGTTGATAACAATGAGAATATCAGCATGAAGGGTAAAACCGGTGTGCGCATTTATGTAGATGGCAAGATGACCCAGTTAGGCAGCCAGGACCTGGCAGCTTACCTGAAAAGCATCAACAGCAATGATGTAGAAGCAATTGAAATGATCAGCAATCCCAGCGCCCGTTATGATGCGAGTGGTAATGCCGGTATCATCAATATCCGCTTGAAAAAGAACAAGAAATTCGGTACCAATGGTTCTTTGAACCTTGGTTTTATCCAGGGTATTACACCAAAAGGTAATGGTTCTGTAAGCCTGAACTACCGCGATAAGAAAGTAAACCTGTTTAGTAATATCGGTGCCAATCTGGGCACACAGGAAAATACACTGAATCTTTACCGTATTCAGCGCGATACACTGTACGATCAGGTTAGTACCAACTGGAGCGATAACAAAAGCCTGAATGCCAAAGTAGGAGCCGATCTGTTCCTCAACAGCAGAAGCACTTTAGGTTTCCTGGTAACCAGCAATTTTGGTAATACCGACTGGACCAGTGAAAGTAATACCAATATTACGTACAAGCCTACTAATCAGTTTGTGAAAAAATTAGTGGCGCTGAATACCATTCCGGGCAGCAGAACCAATATGAATAGTAATATCAACTATCGTTATGCAGATACTAGTGGCAAGGAAATTAACTTCGATGCCGACTATGGTTTATTCCGTGGTACCGGCAGAAGTCACCAGCCTAACTTTTATTTGGATCAGAATGGCAACCCATTGTCACAAATAGTGAACCGTAACTATACCCCAACAGATATTGATATCTATACGGCTAAAATTGATGTAGATCAGCCCAAATGGAAAGGTAAACTGGGTTATGGTGCCAAATTTTCTTATGTAAAAACAATCAATACGTTCGACTTCTTTAATGATGTAAACGGTGCCCCCGTAAAAGTATTGAGCAGAAGCAACAGCTTTACTTACAAAGAGAATGTAAATGCCGCTTATGTTAATTACCAGCGTCAGTTTAATCCTAAATGGAGCCTACAAACAGGTTTACGTATGGAGCAAACCAACAGCGAAGGTATTTTAACCAGGGCCGATGGAGTGATGCAGGCAGATAATACGGTAAAACGCAATTACCTCGACCTGTTCCCCAGTGCTGCATTAACATGGACAGTAAACCAAAAGCATACACTGAACTTAACTTTCAGCAGAAGGATTGACCGTCCTACTTACCAGGACCTGAATCCGTTCGAGAATAAACTGGATGAACTGACTTATGAAAAAGGAAATGCTTTCTTACGTCCGCAGTATACCAACACGGTTGAGTTATCGCACACTTTCAAATACATGCTGAATACCACGATTGGTTTCAGCCATGTAAAAGATTTTGCTACGCAAACAACCGACACTACTAATAACGCCACATTTGTGCAGCAGAAAAACCTGGCTACCCAGCGTATCCTGAGTTTCAGCATCGGTTCTCCCTTGCCGATTGCCAAATGGTGGAATGGTTACGCCAATGTGTGGTACAACTATCAGATGTTTAAGGGTAAGATTGGTGAGAATGAAGTGAAAACAGATATCCCGATGTTTGGTGCTTATATGCAACATTCATTTACACTGGGTAATGGCTATACTGCTGAATTAAGCGGATGGTTTAGCGGACCAAGCATTTGGGGTGCTACCTGGAAAACACGCTCATTGGGTGGATTGGATCTTGGTTTTCAAAAACAGGTGTTGAAAAAACAGGGTACTGTTAAACTGAGTGTTACAGATATTTTCTTCACCAACCCCTGGACAGCTTCCAGCAATTTTGGTGGCTTGTACATCAATGGTAGTGGTAGAAATGAAAGCCGTACCGTTCGTTTAGCATTCTCATGGCGCTTTGGTAACAGCCAGGTAAAAGCGGCTCGTCAGCGTCAGACAGGTCTGGAGACAGAAGCGAAGAGAATTAAAGGATAAGAGTTGGTTTTGAATATATAGCAAAAGGCTCCGGATTTTTCGGAGCCTTTTTTTTAGTTGGTTTGATGGAACACAGATGGTCATGATTATTATGATTTATCATGATAGATCATAACAATCATGACCATCTGTGTTCTATTAATCTACTCATACATACTTTTGCCCCCAATAGAACAGACAAATACGAAAATAATCAGGCTGTTATTCCAGCACTTAAAGATAAGTATGCGCTGTACGTGCAATTAAATCCACATCCTGATCCTGCATACACTTAAAATGTGCTCTTGGACAGGTTTTGGTTCCATAATTGGAGCAGGGCTGACAGGGTAATCCTTTTACCATAAAATTATGATAGGCAGGTAGAGTATGTTGTTGTAATTGTGTTGTTCCGTAATAAGGTTCAACATCCAATGCAGGCGATGTGCCACCCCAGATAGCCAGTACCGGTTTATTCAATGCACAGGCAATGTATTGCATACCTGTATCGTGTGAGATTACCAGTTTTGACTGACGAATGATATCGGCTGATTCATGCAGACTGAATTTGCCACAGGCATTGTAAATTTTTACAGGGTCTGTCATCGCAATTTGTTCTCCCTCTGCTTTGTCCTCCTTCCCTCCCACCAGTACAATCGGATGTTGAATTTTATGACAGAGTTCCCTTAGTTTATACACCGGTAATTTTTTGGTATAATAAGAAGCTCCAATTATAATGGCCACAAAACCTGCACTGTGTGAGAGTGGTAAATCTTCTGCACGTACCCGCACATCAGAAGGAATAAAATAATCCATGCCCCTTCCATCATTCTGAACACCCAAGGGCGCAAGCGTATCAATACATCGTTCCACAATATGCCTGCCCTTCATTTTATTGATATGCAAACGGGTAAGTAATAATTTCTCTATCACTTCTTTATGATAAGAAAGTACCGGCACTTTCAATGCCTGCTTGATACACCAGGTCCTGAAATTTTTATGCAGATCGATGATATAATCGAATTGCTCTTCCTGAAAAGTTTTGATCAGTTGATCAAGGTTGTTATTAAAATAATGGTAGCGATCGATATATGGATTGCCTTCCGTTACCGCTTTCATCGATAGTTTGGTAAGAAAATGAACTTCCGCATGCTCCACCTGCTGTTTGAGGCAACGGATAGCAGGTGTCATCAACACAATATCACCAATAGAAGAAAAACGAATCACGAGGAATTTCATGAATGCAATATTAGTCGGAAAGTCCGGAAGACCGAAAGTCGGAAAGGTGTTTTTTCCAGAACGAACCCTCCGTGTAACTCTGTGCCGTACTCTGTGCAACTCCGTGGTTAACTAAAGAGTTAAAGGAGTAAAGCACATAGTTACACGGAGGGTTTACTATATTCTTTCTGACTTCCGGTCTTCCAGACTTCCCGACTTACTCCTCCACATAATTCAAATCTTTATGGAAAGTTTCTTCGGTCAAGTAGTATGCGATGAGTGTGATACTCATGACTACGATACCGGTTACAATACCACTGTTAACCAGGTTCCAGCCCCATGATTTCTGAAAGAGGTCAAGGAACAACATATTGATCAGTGGCAAGGCACCCCGCACCATATTGGGAATGGTAGTTGCCGCTGTACCTCTTAAGTTGGTACCGAACTGCTCGGCTCCCATCGTTACAAAAATGGCCCAGAATCCGGTACTGAAACCCAATAATGTACAGATAGCATACATAGAGGTATCGGAATTATTATAACCACTGAAGAAAAGCAGGAGACCTACAATGGTGAGCATATAATAAAGTAGCAAAGCTTTTTTCCGGCTTTTAAAATACTGGCTTACCAGTCCTACCAGCATATCACCTATCGCAATAGCCGCATAGGCAAACATGATCGAACGACCCGAATCAATGGTTGTGCTATCGAACATGGCTTTACCAAAACGATCGCTCTGGTTCACCAGGATGCCAATTACATACCAGGTGGGTAATCCGATTAGAATAGCAAATACATATTTCTTTAATCGCTTTCCGTTATTAAAGAGCATAAAGAAATTACCTCTTGATACTTTCTGCTCCTTTGCCTGATTGAACATACCAGACTCTGCTACACTTACACGCAATAACAACAGTCCTATACCCAATACACCACCTATTTTATAACAGAGTCGCCAGTCGTCTGTAAACTGGTAAGTAAAATAAGCAGCCACGGCACCACTCAATCCAATACCCGCTACCAATGATGTACCTACACCTCTTTTATTTTTAGGTAATAACTCACTTACCAATGTTATACCTGCGCCTAGTTCGCCGGCTAATCCAAGTCCGCCTACAAAACGAGTAGCTGCATACTGATTTACAGTTTGTACAAAACCGGTAGCAAAATTGGCAATAGAATATAAAATGATGGAGCCAAACAAAACACTTAATCTTCCTTTCTTATCGGCCAATACGCCCCAAAGAATACCGCCTAATAATAAGCCTGTCATCTGCCAGTTGATAACACGTGTACTATCTACCAGCATAGTGGCGTCGGTTGAACCAACACCCAGCATACTTGTTTTCTTAACAATAGTAAAAAGCAGGAGATCATAGATGTCGACAAAATAACCCAATGCTGCGACAATTACAGGCAGCGAAAAAATGCCGTATTTCTTTTCGGTCATGACAAGCAGGTTTGGAGGATGAGTCGGTAAGTCCGGAAGACCGGAAAGTCCGAAAAAATAATATTATGCTTTTGTTTTATTTTGCTTTTTTCCGGAGAATAGTTTGATGATTACCGGTGCAGTTGTTACCAGTACAATACCGATGACAATTACTTCCAGGTGATCTTTAAGGTCGAAACCGAATTCGTTGAGAATCCATTTCTGGAGAAAATGTCCGGCGAACAACATACTAAATACCCAGGCCACACATCCCACAATATTGAAGAACACAAATTTCTTTCTATCCATCGATACAATTCCTGCAACAATAGGTGCGAATGTTCTTACGATCGGAATAAAACGGGCGATGATGATGGCACCACCTCCATGTTTTTCATAAAACTCATGTGCCTGCTCCAGGTATTTACGTTTGAATAAAATATTTTCTTTCCAGTTATACATGGCCGGACCAACTTTTCGTCCAAACCAGTAACCTACGGTATTACCGGCAATACCAGCAGCTGAGATAAGCAGCATAAGCATTAACAGGTCGAGGTATTCATTACCTGTAGGTATGAATTCATTGGCAAGATTTGAACTATAGATGCCAGCTACAAAAAGCAGACTATCACCTGGCAAAAAGAAACCTACAAATAAACCGGTTTCAGCAAATACCACAAATAATATGAGCCACAAACCACCATGTTCAATATAAAACTGCGGTTGTAATAGCTGGCTCCAGTGAAAGTCTGATAATAATAGCTGTAACATGAATCAATTGATCTTAAGCGTTCAATGAAATATCTGTTGGTTCATCCAATGCCCCTTCCCATTTACTAACAACGCTGGTGGCAAGTGCATTACCTACAACGTTCGTAGCTGTTCTGAACATATCACAGAAATGGTCTATCGGCAATATCAATGCAATTCCTTCCGGCGGAATATTGAACATGGCACAGGTAGCAGTAACCACTACCAACGATGCCCTTGGTACTCCTGCAATTCCTTTACTGGTGAGCATGAGCACAATGAGCATGGTTAACTGGGTACCTAAATCAAGCTGAATACCATATGCCTGTGCGATGGCTATGCTGGCAAATGTCATATACATCATACTGCCATCTAGGTTAAAGGAATAACCGAGTGGTAAAATAAAAGATACAATTTTATCCTTACAGCCAAAACGTTCCAGCTCTTCTGTGAGTTTGGGGAACACGGCTTCACTGCTGGTGGTACTGAAGGCAATAATTAATGGAGGAAATATACGTCGCAACAGATCCGGTAATCTTTTACCTAAGATGATGAATCCTACGCTGAGCAGGATCATCCACAATGCAGCAATACCCATCAGGAAATACATCAGGTATTTACCATAGAATACAAATACATCTAATCCTTTGGTAGCAATAACGGCTGCGATGGCACCAAATACACCAATGGGTGCAAAGTTCATCACATAACCTACCATCTTAAGAATTACATGGGCTACAGCATCCAGTCCTTTCACCACAATCTTTGCCTTATCACCCAATGCAGCAGTGGCTACCCCAAAAAATATACTGAATACCACCAGTTGCAATATTTCATTGGTGGCCATGGCTTCAATTACACTTTTGGGGAATACATGCTCCACAAATTTCTGTATGCTGAATTCCTGTGTTTTACCTACCAGGTCCTGGGCTCCGGTAATATCTGCATTGCTCAGATCGATACCCTTACCCGGCTGAAAAATATTCACCAGTAACATGCCCAGCAACAAGCTCACCAGTGATGCCGATACAAACCATAACAAAGCCTTACCACCTACACGACCCACCGTTTTCAGATCACCCAGTTTGGCGATACCCACTACCAGCGTAGAGAATACAAGTGGTGCGATGATCATTTGTACCAATCGCAGGAATATAGTGGTAAAGAGTTTGAGGTTTTTGGAAAAAGACTGAATGGTATCGGGTCCGGCATTCTCATGTACAAAATAGCCAAGTATAACACCTGCTATCATGGCTATGACGATGTATAAGGTAAGCCTGTTCGATTTTTTCATTGGGGCTTTATTAGTGCCGCAATATAGTATTTATGTTTAAATGGCCTGACCTGAGGGGCAAATCACCGATTCTCAAAAGTTTTCGGGGCTGAAAGCAATAAATACCTATTTTGCCAAAACTTTTCTATTCAGAAACTTAACCAAACTGTACTATGAGTTTATTTGTAAAGAAACCTTTGGGCCAGTTGCTGGCACAAGCCGATGAGGGCGATAAAGGATTAAAACGTACCCTCGGCGCCGGTAACCTGATTGCCCTTGGTATTGGTGCCATTATCGGTGCTGGTTTGTTTGTAAGAACCGCTGCTGCAGCCGGACAGGCTGCTGGCCCTGCCGTTACCATTTCATTTATTGTGGCAGCCATTGGTTGTGCATTCGCTGGTCTATGTTATGCAGAATTTGCTGCCATGATTCCTATTGCCGGTAGTGCCTATGCTTACAGCTATGTAACTATGGGTGAACTGGTTGCCTGGATTATTGGCTGGGCACTGATCATGGAATATGCACTGGGTGCTGCAACAGTATCCATAGCATGGAGCGAATACCTCAACAAACTATTGGATGGAGGTATACCCTACGAATGGTCGCATAGCCCCTTCGAGAGTTTTACCGACTCGGCTGGGGTATTACATAAAGGAGTGATTAATGCACCCGCATTGGTGATTCTTTTATTACTCACTTTATTACTGATCAAGGGTACACAGGAATCTGCAATGGTAAATGCTGTTATCGTATTTATCAAAGTAGCGATTGTAATCCTCTTCATTATTCTCGGCTGGCAATATATACGCCCCGAAAATCATACACCATACATGATTCCTGAAGGAACTGCTGCTGTTACAGACAGTGCGGGTAAGATCATTGCTGATTATTCAGGTACTTTTAAACATGGATGGGGTGGTGTTCTTGGTGGTGCAGCCATTGTATTCTTTGCCTTTATTGGTTTTGATGCTGTTAGTACCGCTGCCCAGGAAGCCAAAAACCCTAAACGCGATATGCCTATCGGTATCCTCGGGTCATTAGTGGTTTGTACCATTTTGTACATCCTCTTCGGACACGTACTTACAGGCGTAGCCAACTGGCAGGAATTCGTTGATCCGGAGAAAGGACGCGAAGCTTCTGTTGCTTATGCCATCTCTACTTATATGACTAAATACGCATGGCTGTCTACTGCAGTTACCGTGGCCATCCTCGCCGGTTTCTCTTCGGTGATTCTGGTGATGTTGATGGGACAAAGCCGTATTTTCTATACCATGAGTAATGATGGGTTGATTCCAAAAGCATTTGGTGTATTACATCCTAAATTCAAAACACCTTATAAAGCCAACTGGATCCTCTTCATATTCGTTGGTTTATTTGCTGCTTTTGTTCCCGGACATGTGGCAGGTGACCTCACCAGCTTTGGTACCCTGTTTGCCTTTGTACTGGTAAGTATTGGTGTATGGATACTGCGCATAAAATCGCCTGATATTGAGCGACCATTTAAAACCCCGTTGGTACCTATCGTACCCATATTGGGTGCCGTGGTTTGCTTAGGTATGATTGTTGCGTTGGATGCCCAAACCCTCAAAGTAGCTTTCGCTTGGATGGCACTGGGTCTGGTAGTGTACTTCCTGTACAGTAAAAACAACAGTAAACTCCGTAAACAATCATAGAACGAAGTAATACTATTCAAAACCCGCTCAAAGAGCGGGTTTTTTTATGGGCAATAGGCTTATTTTTGCAGCCCGTTCATTTAAACTTTTATTATGGGAAGGATTTTTGAAGTTCGTAAAGCCACCATGTTTGCCCGCTGGGACAGGATGGCCAAACAGTTTACCCGTGTGGGAAAAGAGATTGTAATTGCCGTAAAAGCAGGTGGCCCCGACCCGGCTACCAATCCGGCATTGCGTCGTTGTTTCCAGAATGCGAGAAGTGTAGGGATGCCGAAGGATCGTGTGGAAGCAGCCATTAAACGTGCACAGGGCAAAGACACTTCTAACTACGAAGAAATTCTGTACGAAGGGTATGCACCCCATGGTGTGGCACTTCTGGTAGAAACCGCTACGGATAACCATGTAAGAACCGTAGCCAATGTAAAAAGCCACTTCAATAAAGGAAATGGTGCATTGGGTAATAGCGGCAGTGTTAGTTTTCAGTTTAAAAAAATGGGGGTATTTAAACTCAAACCGGAAGGACTGAGTATTGATGACCTCGAACTTGAACTGATTGATTTTGGTTTGGAAGAACTGGGTGAAAGTAATGATGATAACGGTAACCCGATTATCGTTTTACGTTGCGCCTTTGTTGATTTTGGCAATCTCCAGAAAGCATTAGAAGACAAGGGGCTCACACCACTGAGTGCAGAACTCGAATGGATTCCTACCACTACCGTTCCTGTAACTGATGAACAAGCCGAAGATGTAAGTAAACTCATCGAAAAGCTGGAGCAGGACGAAGACGTGAATAAAGTGTTTCATAATATGGGATAGCGGGTGGGAGCTTCAAGCTACAAGCCGCAAGCTGCAAGTGATTTTGAAAAGCTGTTGTTTTCTTCGGAAACAACAGCTTTTTCAATTGTATGCATACCTCTCACCCTGGTAATATTCAGCTTGAAGCTTGCGGCTTGTAGCTTGAAGCTATTTTCTTTTCAGTAAATTTGCATATGCAAACGCTCCAGCATTTAAAACACCCGGTCATTCTTTTCGATGGGGTTTGCAATTTGTGTAATGCAAGTATTCAGCGTGTTATCAAACATGATCCTGCTGGCATATTTCGTTTTGCTTCACTGCAAGGGCAGTTAGGACAGCAGGTACTTGAAAAATTTCAGCTACCTGCCGATGCGTTCAATTCATTTTTATTGCTGGAGGATGGACAACTGTTCAGCAAATCCACAGCTGCTTTAAAAGTGATGAAACAGATGACAGGTATCTGGAGTTTGTTATATTATCCCCTGATCATCATCCCGCCATTTATCCGCAATTTCTTTTACGATATCATTGCCCGTAACCGATACAAATGGTTTGGCAAACAAGAATCCTGCTGGCTGCCGACGCCTGAATTAAAGGTACTATTCTACGATTGATAAACTGTCTGTGATTGCTATGAGCTTTGAGCTACGAGTTTTAACCTTGTAATAAGATACTATATGTTTAATGTAGGATGGGATATCGCGTTAATCGTTTTTTGGAGTTTCTGTATCTCACTTAGCAGTCAAAGACTCAAAGCTCATAGCCCGAAGCTCACAGCTCAAAATTATTCCGCCATCATCGCTCTCACCGCATCTATCACATCTTCCGCATTGGGCTTAGAGAAATAATCACCATCACTTCCGTATCCAGGGCGATGTGGTTTGGCAGTCAGTGTGCGAGGACTTGCATCCAACCATTGGTATCCCCTTTGTTCTTCTATCACTTTATTGAACATATATGCGGCTGCACCACCGGGCACATCTTCATCTACAAAGATGATGCGGTTGGTTTTTTTAAGTGAGGAAAGAATCTGGTGATGTATATCAAAAGGCAATAAGGTTTGTACATCGATGATTTCACAACTGATCTCTTCTTTTTCCAGGCGTTCTGCTGCATCCTGTATGATACGAAGTGTAGAGCCGTATGAAACAATGGTCACGTCTTCCCCTTCCCGTATAATTTCCGGAATGCCCAGTGGAACGGTATATTCCAGCAGGTTCTCGGGCATTTTTTCTTTGAGTCTGTATCCATTCAGGCATTCAATAACAATGGCCGGATCGTTGGCCTGCAATAAAGTATTGTACATTCCCACGGCCTGCACCATATTTCTGGGCACACATACATGCATACCCCGCAGCGCATTAATAACCACACCCATGGGCGATCCGCTATGCCATATTCCTTCCAGGCGATGACCACGTGTACGGATGATGACGGGACAACTTTGCTGACCACCTGTTCTGAAATGCGTGGTACATACATCATCACTCAAAGGTTGTAATCCGTATAATAAATAATCGAGGTACTGAATTTCGGCAATGGGTCTTAAACCACGCAGTGCCATTCCAATGGCTTGCCCAACGATGGTTAATTCGCGTATACCTGTATCAAGAATTCTGTCTTTACCATGTTTTTCCTGTAAGCCTGCAAAACCCTGATTCACATCTCCTATATAGCCAACGTCTTCCCCAAAAGCATATACTTTAGGATTGGCATTGAATAATGCATCAAAATATTTATTCAGAATTTCATACCCGTTTGCACTGCCGGCATCAAAAGGTATTAATGGTTTTACTTCAGTTACTTTCAATGCACTTTTAGGGCCTTCATTATAAAGATGACTGTTGTATAAACCTTTGCTCTCTTCCAGTAATTCCTGGCGCAGGGCATTCAGTTCTGCTGCCGAAGGAGAAGATGGTGCTACTTCTACTGCCAATGCGATAGTGCGCAGCACATCGCGGCGAAGCGGTTCTTTGTTATTGGCCAGTTCGTTGGCCATCTGCTGAAGCTGGTTGTATTTATCGATATCATTCACCATCGACTGGCGAATCAGTTCACTCGCCCTTACAGCCTGTTTTTTGATAGGTGCACTGTATTTCTCCCAGGCCAGATTGCGTCCCTCTTTCACGATCTCTTTTGCTTCCGCTTCAACGGCGCTCAACTCTTCAGCTGATGCCAGTCCGTTTTCGAGCATCCACTCTTTCATTTTTTTTATACAGTCCCACTCTTTCTCCCACTCTAATCTTTCCGGAGTTTTATAACGTTCATGGCTTCCGCTGGTTGAATGACCTTGTGGTTGTGTTACTTCTTCAACGTGAAACAATGCTGGTTCATGTGTTTCTCTAACTTTCTGCAAGGCTTCTTCAAACACTTCACACATGCCTGCATAATCCCAGGCTTTTACTTTATAAATATGGATACCATTGGTATCAGCTTGTTTCTGAAAACCTTTTAAAGCTGCAGAGATAGACCCTTTGGTGGTCTGGAAATTTTTGGGAACAGAAATACCATACCCATCATCCCAAACAAAAACGGCCAAAGGCACCTGCAATACACCTGCAGCATTAATGGTTTCCCAGAAATGTCCTTCACTGGTACTTGCATCACCAATGGTGGTGAAACAAATTTCATTTCCGTTATGACTCAAATGCTCGAGTTGGTTCTGGTACCTGCTTGCCCTGAAACAACGTGAAGCAAAAGCCAGTCCGAGACCACGGGGCATTTGTCCGGCGGTAGGTGCAATATCAGAGGAAATATTTTTACGGTTGGCAAGGTCGAGCCAGTTACCGTGTTCATCTACAAAGCGGGTAGAGAAATGTGCATTCATCTGGCGACCTGAACTGAAGGGTTCATTCTTTGGATCTGGATCAGCGTACAATTGCGCAAAATATTGTTCTACACTGGCAAGTCCGGATGCAAACATGAAAGTCTGGTCGCGGTAATATCCACTTCTGAAATCTCCGGGTTGAAAAAATTTAGCCATGGCAATCTGTGCCACTTCCTTACCATCTCCAAAAATGCCAAATTTGGCTTTACCGGTTAATACTTCCCGACGGCCCAGTAAACTTACTTCCCTGCTGATAACCGCTGTACGGTAATCTTCAATCACAGCATTTCTGAATCCGTCGAACGACAACATATCGTTTTTATACCCCAAAGTAGAAGTTGATTCCATGCGACAAAAATAGCATTACCAATGGAATGCACTAACGGAAATTAGTTTTCCAGAAAAATTGTGCATTTATCGCAAAATCCGGCATGAATTTGGCAACTTATCCTTTAATTCAGGTATCTAATAAAATTTTAAGGCATTTGTAAATGCGTTAATTTAGTTTCGTCGTAACTTTGAAATGAAAAAATAAATAATCGTTATATGAAGAAGTTTTTATTTCTGGCCATCATGGGACTGATTTCTACGGTAAGTGTAATGGCGCAGCAGGACATTAAGTTTGCAGAAGGATCTTTCAAATTCGGTAAAATTGAACAGAACAAACCTGTTACCCATATTTTTACTTACACGAATAATGGCGCTAAGCCGTTGGTGGTTGAGTTTGCCAGCGCTGAATGTGGTTGTACCACTCCTGAGTACAGTAAGGAAGCCATTCTAAAAGGGAAATCAAGTACCATAAAAGTTACTTATAATGCTGCAGCCATGGGTGCTTTCAGCAAAAGAGTAACCGTTAAATTTGCAGGCATCAATGACCCTGTTATTTTAACCATTGAGGGTGAAGTAGTAGCTGCCAAACCAAAAGCAGGCGCAAAATAGTTTTCCATACCCTGATTGATAGTTGATATTTATGTTGAGCGGCTCCTATTTGGGGCCGCTTTTTTTTGGAGCAATACCCAGCTCCCTATCTTTGCGGCATGTTAGCCATCAGTCAACGCGGACAGGCCATGCCTGCCTCCCCCATCAGAAAACTGGTACCTTATGCAGAAGCTGCAAAAAAGAAAGGTACCAAAGTGTATCACCTGAATATTGGTCAGCCCGATATTGAAACCCCTAAAATGGTACTGGATGCTGTTCGTAACAGCGATTTCAAAGTGCTCGAATACAGCCATAGTGCCGGCAATGAGAGTTACAGGAAAAAATTAGTGGGTTATTATCAGTCTGTAGGTATTGATGTAAATCATCAACAGATCATCATCACAACCGGGGGCAGCGAAGCCATTCTGTTTGGATTTATGGCCTGTTTAGATGCAGGTGATGAAGTAATTATTCCTGAGCCTTTCTATGCCAACTACAATGGTTTTGCCGTGGCAGCTGGCGTACAGGTGGTACCTGTTACCTCTCATATTGAAAATGGTTTTGCCTTACCTCCTATTGAAGAATTCGAGAAAAAAATAACCCCAAAAACCAAAGCCATTGTTATCTGCAATCCCAATAACCCCACCGGTTATTTATATAGTGCAGCAGAAATGGAGCAGTTGAAAGATATCATCCTGCGACATAACCTTTACCTGTTTTCGGATGAAGCCTATCGTGAGTTTTGTTATGATGGACATCAGGTAAGTGCCCTTCATTTAAAAGGGGTTGATGACCATGTCATCATCATGGATACCATTAGTAAACGATATAGTGCCTGTGGGGGCCGCATAGGTGCTTTTGTAACCCGTAACCAATCTGTGCTTGATGCAGCCATGAAATTTGCACAGGCCAGGCTAAGCCCACCCAGTTTTGCACAGATTGCAGGTGAAGCAGCCATCGACCTGCCGGCTGATTATTTCGATACGACCAAAGCCGAATACCGGTCGCGCAGAGATTTATTAGTGAAGCGTTTGAATGCAATGGAAGGTGTTTTCTGCCCCAATCCCGGCGGTGCTTTTTATGCTATTGCCAAATTACCCATCGATAATGCCGATGTTTTTTGCCAATGGCTCCTCGAAAGTTTTGACTACCAGCAACAAACTGTTATGCTGGCACCCGCTACCGGATTTTATGGAACCCCTAGCTTAGGAAAACAGGAAGTTCGGCTGGCATACGTATTAAATTTAGATGATTTAAATTCTGCAATGGACTGCCTGGAAGCGGCATTAAAAGTATATCCAGGTAGACAATAAATTGATTTACAAAATAATAAGGGGTAATCTTGATCGAGATTACCCCTTATTATTTTAATATTATTAAATAATTAAATGTTTATTATTTCAGCAACCTTTTGTTAATTTATGGTGAAAACGAATAAAAATATATTAATTATAAAAAAATATACTTTGAACTAAAAATTTCCTTATTTTTGTTTCAACAGTTGAGATTGAGAGAATGAGTGCGAGGATGGCATTAAACCCGATCTATCTTTTTTCTTATATGGCAAGCAATCGAAGACGTCCCCTGTTTCTACAGGGGACTTTTATTTTCAGCCACTTCAATGTATTCACCTTTTTCAGTACGAAGTGTATAACAGGGTTTGGCATTCATCATCCCGTATCGTCTTGAACCCCTTACTTCAAAGCTCATGTACACTTTGCCATTTTCACGCCAGGCCTTACCCCTTACCTCTTTCCCATTCTTATACTCAATATGTTTGGCGAGAGTTCCATTGACCGACCATTCCCTGAAATCGTTCTCATATTGTCCATTGGAGAACTGGTATTCGAAACGCTGCTGACCGTTCTCCCACCAACCTTTATGCACACCTTCTTTCTCACCCTTTGCAAAATATCGTTCTGATTCTTTTTGTCCGTCAGGAAACCAAGTCATCAATAAGCCTTCTTCTTTTCCATTAAAATAGCTTTGCATGCGTTGCATGGTACCGTTTGAATGAAATGCATGTACGTGTCCACTGAAAAGTGTATCTGCATAATACCAGTTTCCATTAACCAGTTTTAGTTTCGGATCATCGGCCATAATACCAACAGGAGGTATTACAGGTACAAGTTCCTGCTGAATAGCTACCGGCTGATCACTTACACAGGCGATCATCAGTATTGCATATAAACTTTTATACCATTTCATCCTTCTTCCTGTAAACGTTTTATATCGATGATTAAATTTCTGATATCAGCTTCAGAAGTTCCTTTGTATACACCCCTGATGCGTCGCTGTTTGTCGATAAGCAAAACATTTTCGGTATGCAGGAAATCATTTTCTGCCTGCACTTCTCCGAGGTCTTCATCGGCAAAATAAGACTTCCGCGCAATGGTATATAACTCGCTGCGCTTACCTGTAAGCAAATGCCATTGTTGCTTTTTAATTTTATACTGCTGTGCATATTGCAGTAGCCTGCCAACGCTATCGGTTTCAGGTGTGACTGAATGTGAAAGAATCAATACATCATCTGCTTTGTACGCTTCCTGTACAAGTGAGAGGTTATTGGTTAAGCGCTTGCAGATACCCGGACAACTGGTAAAGAAGAAATTAGCTACATAAATCCTACCCTCAACCGTTTGCCCGGTTATTGTTTCCCCATACTGATTAATAAATGAAAAAGATGGTATCTGATGAACAGGCTGCTGCAGTTCTTTTTCAGTCAACCAATGTGGCGTGAAATCTGCACTAACATAATATGGCAATTTGTCTTTGGGATCCTTAGCTGCACAAGCTAATAACAGCATAAACCATATGAGTGCACTATACCTTTTCATACTTATTGTTTTGGCGGTTTAGGTGCGCCCGGAGGGCCTTGTGGTCTTAAGGTTTTTTCTACTTCTACATATTTTTTATACTGCTCAGCTGTTAACACAGCTTTGATTGATGCATCACGTTTTTGTGCCAAAGGTTCAATCTTCGCTTTATCCGGTGGTGGCGGCGCTTGAGGACGTAACTTATCTGCTTCAGAAAAAAATTGTTTAAAGGCATCATTCACTACCAGTTGCTGTTTGGATGACAACTGTAATGCTGTTTTTAATTTTTCATTTACACGTTTTAAACGCTCTTCTGCTGAAGGTGGTTTTGGCGGACCATCTGTTGTTTGTGCAGTTAACATATTGCCGGCAGTTACCAGCACAACGGCTAATACAAGTATTTTTTTCATGCTAAATATTTTAATTTATTGTGTAACAGTACCAGGTGTTCCATAAAAACCATTACCATTGATATAAGGCGCATCGGCTGTAATATGGTAATGATAAATTCCGTTGGGATAATCGGCCGTAACAGCAACATGACCATGATAGGCATCGAGCTGGCTACTCGTTAGTATAGAACCGTTCTCCATCGGACCATATACCGGATATCCATCGAGCAGAAAACCAATCAATGCATTACGTCCTTTTTGTGCAGTAATAAAAAGCGGCTCCACGTGATAATGGTATTGGCCCGTTTGCTGGGGATGACCATTATACTGATCGAAACTATTGATTTCATTGGTGAGTGGCGCATTGCCTGCAGCATACTGATTAAACAAGGGTACACCATTGATGGAAATTCCCATCGGTCCGAGTGAAGTGGCTACTGCTGAACTTGCCTTTGCAGGATTCAATGGTATCTTAAATACATAATTCTGCGATTGTATACTATTCGGATTTTTTGAATAGTTCGGATTTGTTCCATTGTAAGCTTCATACTGTGCATGCGAAGTAGCGAAATAAGGACTCTTATGATCTGGCAAACCAGTACTCTTCAGTACGATGTAATTTCCTTCTACAGATATAGTTACCGATGTATTGAATTTTTTAAACACATCTGGTAGAGTAGTAGTGGTACCGGTACCTGATCCTGCGGTATCTTTTTTACAGGAAAGAACCAATGTTGCTCCTACAAGCAGCAGACAGGTTGTTTTCAGCATTATATGTTTCATATATTATTTTTTTAGTTAGATGCATAACTGAAAAAAAACCTTCGGCTGTAAAAAAATTATTTTTCATGAGGCCGTTCTTCATGTGGCGGCGGGCCATCCGGATGTGGGCCGGCTTGTCTGCCATCACGTGGTGGTGGCGGACCTTGCGGACCAGACATCATGCGTAATACTTCATGTATGATTTCATCAAATTTCTCCTGCTGACTTGCCGTACAGATAGACCTTATCTTTTTAAAATGACTGAAGGTAATTTTTGCAAGCTCCGCATCATAACGTGCTGAAGCATTGGCAGCTTCATTGATTTCACTATCGGTGATCCCATCCTTTTCCAACAGACTAAAAAAAGTTTCTTTGGCCTCCCTGTTCTTCCTTCTTGCATCCTGTGAAGCCGAGAGGTGTTCATCCCTCAGCAGTTTTAACTGCTGCTGCTGTATGCTATCTAATTGCAGTTCTTTGATCAGAAAAGCTATTGCACCGCCCTGTGGTGGCCTAGCTTCAGGATTAAATTCATTCTTTTTCCACCAGAAAGCAGTCAGTGTAACAATATTGAGTAAAATCAATACTACAACTGCTATCGTCACCCATTTATTTTTTGTAATGAAGTTCATAAAGATTGATTTTAATTATCAGCATCAACCGTATTGAACAGGTTATACTCACTGGCAAAACCAGCTATATTTTCTTCCTGTTTTTCTGGAATGGTTTTGTTGAAAAACATATCACCCAATGTATACAGGTTGAGTATCACCAGGCAACCCAGTAAAGCCAGCACAGGCACCGGTTTCAGTACCCGTTGCCATAACGGAAACTGTTGCGGCAACACTTCTTTCTCCAGCCTGGCCATCAACCTGGTCTGAAAAAAATCTGGCGCTTTAGCTCTTTCTATTTTTTGAAGGCTGTCTAAAAAATCTGTGTTATGTTGATGTTCGGTATGCATATAATAAATTGTATTCTGAGTTAAATTAGTGTCTTGCTGATACAAGTTTTTTTCGCAGGTTTTCCCGGGCCCTGTGCATCAATGATTCTACGGCTTTAATACTCAGCTGCAATATATCAGCCACTTCTTCATAGCTCAGGTTTTCTGTTTTCAGCAATAAAAAACATACCCTTTGGTTATCGGGCAATGATTGAATGGCTTTGAAAACAATGGCGGCTTTCTCTTTTTGCTCCAATTGTACACCCGGATGATAAAAATGTACCGGCTCATTGGCAGGCTCACCTATTCCAATCCAGGATGCCACTATATTTACCCCTTTTCGTAGTTTCTTTTTCCGTTGCCAGTCGAGCGATTTGGTAATGGCAATCCGGTACAGCCAGGTACTCAGTTTTGCTTCTCCCCTGAATGTTCCGATTGACCTGTAGACCTGTATAAAAACCTCCTGTGCCACATCTTCTGCCTCCTGCATATCCTGTACAATACCCAGAACGGTATTATACACCATATCCTGGCAGCTTTCCACCAAATGGCGAAAAGCCTGCTCGTTGCCGGCTTTCAGTTGTGAAATCAGTTCTTCGTGGTTCAATCAGGAATTAATTAGCTGTTAGACGGCTCAACCTACAAAATCCTTCGGCTGCAGAATAATTTTTTTGATTCCCGCCCGGGCTGGTTAACTTGCTGTATAAACCCTTTTTCCAACTGTTTAACAACCTGTTAGCTATAAAAAGGCAACGGGTCTGGGTTAAGCGGTATCTGATAGCGTATGAAGAAAAACCTGATCACCTGCTTTATCCTTCTCCTGTGCCTCACCCGACCGGAAGCCCAAAGCTACCAGTCTACTTATGGCTCAGCTTATGCTGGCAGTACTGCCATCAGGAACAACCCGTCAGCTTCTGTAAACTCAGCCTATAAATGGGATCTTACCTTGTTTACTGCACAGGCAAGGGCGAGTACCAATTCTCTCTTTATGCGCAATGATTCTGTATTTTTAAATGGTGGATCGCGCAGCCGCTTTTTGCACAATAATATTGATATCAGCCTGTTTAACGTTTTATATAAACCCAATAACCGGCATGCATTTGCATTTAACCTGAGGGCCCGCAGTTATAACCATGTTCGTACAGCTCCCATTTTTGCAAGTGATTCCATTTATAGTATCCATGACTTTATCGTACAAAACAGAACGACTCCCTATCTTGAGGCTTTTGTAACCCATACTGGCTGGATACAGGGCGACTTTAACTATTCACGCGTACTCAGTGAAAATCATAACAGTAAACTCACCGGAGGCCTCACTTTACAGGTGATGAAAAATATTTCTGCCGCCTATGGTCGTGTGAGTAAAATGAGTTACCTCGAATCAAAAACATCAACCGATACGGTTTATACTTTTATTACGGGCGGAGGATCATTTGGCTATTCATCCAATTATGATGAAACCGCTTCAGGAACAACTTCCTCTACAAAAGATTTTTTAAAAAATACCCTCACAAATTTTGGCCTGAGTCTGGGTGTGGAATATTTATTATATGCAGAAGCTCCCACTACTTATCAGCAAAACAATGCCATGAATTATCAATGGAAAATTGGTGTATCACTGATGGACCTGGGTGCAAACCGTTATAAATCGAGTGAGTTCAGTTCACAATTCAGGAATATTGATCCGGGTATTACGGATATGACCATGGACCAAAAATTTATGAACATACAAAGTGGCCGTGACCTGCGCGACTCTCTGGCAACGGTTTTTACCAGTGCAGATAGTGTGGCTACTAAATTCAAAATTGGAAATCCGACAAGGCTTGTTATTAATGTAGACCGTTCATTTGGCAATAACCTGTATGTAAATGCCGACCTGAACATTAACCTGCATGGCACTTCGGGTTATAAACGTTTGCTCACCAGAGAAATTAATTTATTAACTGTAACACCAAGGTGGGAAACCCTTAACTGGGGATTTTATTTGCCTATACAATATAATAGTCAGGGGCAGTTTCACATTGGAGCTGCATTAAAAGCGGGGCCACTGGTATTGGGCATACATAATCTTCAGTGGGTAAAGCAAATCAAAAACCTGAGTGGCGGCGGCTACCTGATGCTGAGCATACATCCATTTAATAAAAGGAAAGTAATCAGTAAACTGGATTGTCCGGAATAAGCGATCGTGAATGGTGAATGGTCAATTGTGAATACCTTGCATCGCTATAAATTTATTGCCCATTGACCATTCACTTCACGCAATCATCTGCCCTGGCGCTCCTGCAAGCTGCCCGATGGGTGGAAAACGAAAATCTATTTTTGAGAATTGCTCTTTGAGTTTATTGAGTATTTCAAAACTCAATGGATTACGGATCAATTCTATAACTGCAGAAAAATGTTTGAGCTTTTCAATATCATCCGGATCAATTGAAGAGGATAATATTACAAATCGAACAGAAGGGAATATATAAGCATATTTTTCAGCGAATACTTCCATGAACTCCCATCCATCCATTACGGGCATATGAAGATCTAGAAATACCAGTTCAGGAATTTCATGGGGTCCTTTACTGTTCAGCAAAAAACTATCGAATACCTGCAAAGCTTTCAAGCCGTTTCCGGCGGTAATAACTTCGGACGCAAAACCTGTTTTGCCGATCATCTTACTTGATACAAACAAAGAAATCTCATCATCATTCACAACCATTACTTTCCTGAACATATACTTTGTTTTTAAGGTTAGCGAATCCCTTTTTCATTATTGGGTAAACAATGAAATTATTAGGGGGTGGATATTGGATTTGAAAACCTCTTCATCATTTGTTCGGCATCTGCAGAACACATGATTCAGTTTAACAAAGTAAAAGTGAACAGGCACTTTGCGCAATAGCATTTCCTTTTAATATGCAGTAGGAAATCAAATACAATCGGTAGTAATACTACTACATCCAATAAGCGTGCCTGTTTTATTTTAACTTATTGAATATCTGTCATATACGAGGGTATTATACATACAAAATGCCCCGGCTTTCACCAGGGCATTTTATATCATTCAACCGTTAAATAACAATACTATTAATTCAGTCCACCTTTTCGGGTAGCTTTTGTGGGAGTTGGCCAGTCGCCGGGTTTTCCGGTTCTTGGGTTAATGGGCAATACACTTTTTTCACGTGAAGTTTTCGAACTGTCTTCACTGGCCATATAGGCAAGTATGGCCGTTAGAATGGCATTGTTACGCAGATCATCGAACACAATTTTATCATAAGTATCACGATTGGTATGCCAGGTATAATTGCCATATGACCATCCCAATGAACTCAATGAAAAAGCAGGTGCACCTGCTGCAAGAAAGGAAGCATAATCTGATCCGCCTCCACCTGGTGCTCCAGGGAAATTGGTGGTGATATGCTGACGTATATCACCAGGTACCCTCGATAACCAGCGATTGATATATTCATAAGCATGCAGAAAGCCCTGACCCGAGATATTACTTACCCTTCCGGTACCATTATCCTGGTTAAACAAAGCCTGCATATTATTGACAATCTCGGGATGATCTTCTACAAAAGCACGTGAGCCATTCAAGCCCTGTTCTTCACTGCCCCAATGACCTACGAGGATAGTACGTTTAGGATTGGGTAATATTTTTTTCAGGATACGCATCGCTTCCATCATGGTTAAAGTACCTGTTCCATTATCTGTAGCACCGGTACCGCCATCCCATGAATCGAAGTGTGCAGATAAAATCACATACTCATCGGGTTTCTCCGATCCTTTGATTTCTGCGATGGTATTAAACGTTGGTTGTACGCCTGTTTCTTTCGAATCGGCACGAACACTGATCTGTGGCTTACTGCCCGATTCAGTTAAACGGTATAATAAACCATAATCTTCAAGTGCCAGATCAATCGTCGGTGTCTTCTTGGTATTGGCACTAAATATTTTATTCACGCCAAATCCATTCGACCAGTTACATTGTACCACACCTAATGCGCCTGCATTCTCCAGCGCAACGGCCAGTGTACGTGCATTATAACCTGTTTTGGAAATTCTCCTGGTCCATGCCTGTGTTTGTTCTGTTCTTTGTTTTCTTATTTTTTCAATGGATTCTTTGGTACCAAATTCATCCCAGTTATAATCCGGACGACCAGTAGGTTGTGCCATTGAAACCAAAACGAATTTTCCTTTTACAGAAGGTAACCATTGCTGAAAAGCCAATGAATCTGCCAGATCAGGTATCACAACTGTTTCACCCGTTACAGTTTTACCACCAGTACTGGGGCTCCAGGCAAGCTGTGTACCTTCCAACGATTTGGTCCATGGGGCCACCATATCAATATGGGTAATACCTCGGTCCCATCCACGCCATTCTCCCCATTTTTCATTGCGCGACGTAATACCCCATCCTGTGTACTTTGCTACTGCCCAGTCGTTGGCCTGTTTCATTTTCGGACTTCCTACCAGACGTGGTCCGATACCATCCATTAATTCATGTGCCAGTTTTTCCAGCTGCGAATTCTCCGTTCCTTCTTTCACAATGGCATCAACAGTAGCGTCTTTGATAGATTGAGGCGGACCACCACCGGGTCTCTGCGCAATAGCCAGACTGCTGGTAAGCATTGCCGCCGTCACAAAAAGCGATGCCATATACCTGATATGGCCATGTCGCAAAAAGTTGGTTTTGGTTTTCATGACCGTAAGATAACCAAACAGGCGATAAAGCAAAAGGGGAGCCCATTTTTTAAGGATGAACGGATGGGGATGAAATATAAGCGTCAAAATTCAAAAGTAAAAAGTCAAAAAAAACTTATTTGACTTTTTACTTTTGAATTTTGATTTTTTCATCGCTCAACCCGATGCCTGAAATATAGCTGCTGTTAAAGCGGTAATTCCGATTCTGCAAATTGTCAAGAAATGACTCCAGTGCCTGATGAATAATCGAAATCTCTTTAGGACGCGCTTTTCTTATGTCCTCATATGAAGACCTTGTTGCCTTGGTATAAGCCACCAGGCTATCCCATGAAGCTGGTTTGGGGAAACTGACAAGGCAACTGGTACTTTCCATTTTCTTGTAAGGCCAGTAATGCCAGCCAATATTATTTGCCTCTAGTAATTTTCTAAAAGCCAGTATCCACCGATCATCGTTTTCACCTGTTTCACCCACATAAATAGGCACGTTGAAACGGTTACGAAAATCAACATATGATTGTATTACTTCCTGTGTGGTATCGGTCCAGTATTTATGAAAACTATAAACGAGTTTATCATCAAACGGTTTTGAGAATATGTTGAATTGAGAGGCCCATTGTGCTCCTTCCAAAAAGATCAAATGATTTTTATCGACCTGTCTGATAGCATTTACGATGCGACGGTACAAAGGTTCAAGCAGCGGATTGAGTTTATCCTGTTCAAAAAAATGTGCTATGGGTTCATTGAGTAAATCATATCCAAGAATAATAGGTTCATTGCGATATCTTGTTGCAATACGTTTCCAGATATCAATGGTTTGTTGCTGGCAACCACTATCAGTGTAAAGAAAAGGATACCCATAGCTGTTGTCAATATTATCACCTGTTTGTCCGCCAGGGGCTCCATGCATATCGAGCAAAATATACAGCTGGTATTTTTTACACCAGTTCAAGACCTTGTCCATGTAGTAAAACCCACGACTACTGTCATTGGCACCTAAATAAGATTCGTTGGTAAAAAGTCTGTAATCGAAGGGGAGGCGGACGGAATTGGAACCCATTTCTTTTAAAAGACGGATATCGTTTTCAGTAATATACTGATTAAGGTATCTTTTCCAGAAACGGGTATTGGCCGTTGGGCCGACAAGTTCGAGCAACACCTGTTCAATCATCCAGGGTGCATTCACTTTTTCAAATTTGAACATATATCCTTCGGGCAATAACCAGTTACCAAGATTGGTGCCTTTGATCAATAATGGTTTACCATCCGGCGTTACTATTTCACTGCCCTTTGTATACACAAATGATGATTGTGCATGAGCTAGTGTCTGAAAGAATAATATCAAACAAAAATACAAACGTAACATACAAAATGATTTATCGATAGCAATATACAAACTATGCCGGGTTGCTCTTTGCTTGTTTTCTTTTACAGAAGTATGTTAATCTTTTACAGATACATAAATTTTTCAACTGTATAAAATCAAGTCAGCCTATATATTTCTGATAATGCAGATACATTAAATAGATTTTTCAGGAAACAGATATAGAATTACCTTATTCTATATTGATTCCACGTTTGATATTCAGCATTTTCTCTTAAAAATAAATTCCTATACTATATGGTGTACAGTTATTATTCATAAACATGTGAATCATACAAATCATAGTCTTCATACTGTAACATACCTGCTAAGACCTTAACATAGTTTTGTATTGTATCATTCTGCGAACGATTAAAGCAGTAATCCTACAATACATTATGAGAATAAAATTACACAAGGCTACCAATACGCTTTCGTTTATTGGAAGCAACCTTTACTCGCTTTTCAACTATAAATGGTGCACCGCATTGGTGCTTATTTTTTTTGCAGCAGGTTGTAAAAAAGTAGTTGAGGAAGCCGGATTAACCGGTCTTTGTCCAGAAGTATTATCAACTACTCCTGCTAATAATGCCACTGGTGTAAGTTTAAATGCCAGCATTAATGCAAGTTTTAATGAAGCGCTGGATCCAACAAGTATCAACGCCTCCACATTCAGGGTAACACAGGGTACTACGCCCATTGCAGGTGTGTTGAGTTATACAGGTGTAACGGCTACTTTTACGCCTACCACTAACTTAGCTCCTAATACGGTATATACCGCCACCTTAACAACAGGTATCCGCGACCCGGCAAAGAACGCCATGATTGCTGATTATACCTGGAGTTTTACAACTGGCATTGGTCCGGATATCATTCCGCCAACCATTACTTCAACTGATCCTGAGAATGCTGCCATCAATGTATCTGTCAATAAAAAAATAGCAGTCGCTTTCAGTGAAACAATGGATTCTTTATCTGTTACACGAAGTATTACTATTGCCAATACAACAGGCGGTGGTGCTAATGTACCAGGTGCCGTTTCATATGCAGGTCTTACTGCTGTATTTTTCCCTACGGATGATTTATTACCCAATACAACTTATGCTGTTATCATTTCAACTACGGCCAAAGATCTTGCCGGTAATTCTTTAGTAGCTAACTATGTTTTTAATTTCACAACAGGTGCCATTCCTGATGTAATACCTCCAACGGTTACTTCCACTTTCCCAACTAACTTAGCCACTGGTGTTCCACTCAATTCAAAATTATCTGCTACGTTCAGCGAAGCGATTGATCCTGCTACCATTTCAGGTACCAGTTTTAGACTCAACCAAGGCACAACTCCAGTTGCAGGCACAGTTACGTATACAGGTTTAACAGCAGGTTTTGCCCCTACTGCTAACCTCGCTGCAAATACACTCTATACTGCTACTGTTACAAAAGCCGCTAAAGACCTAGCAGGTAACACGATGCTGGTGGATTATGTATGGACTTTTACAACAGGTGCTGCACCTGATTTAATTCGTCCAACGGTTGTTTCTACAGATCCCGCCAATACTGAAACCGGTGTTGCACTTGACAAAAGAGTAACTGCTACTTTCAGTGAGGTCATGGATCCTGTATCCGTAAATACGCAAACATTTACACTCAGAACGGGTAATACAGCCGTATTAGGTACCATTATTTATAATGGCCTTACTGCTACCCTAACACCTTTAGCTAATCTTGCACCTTCAACAGTATATACTGCCACCATTACTACAGGTGCAAAAGACCTGGCTGGCAATACCATACTGACCAACTATAACTGGACTTTCACCACCAGAGCAGCTTCGGATGTTACAAGGCCAACGGTCATTCTTACTGATCCTGCCAATGCATCAACTGGTGTATTGCAGAATAAAAAAATATCAGCAGCTTTTAGTGAAGCAATGGATTCTTTATCTGTTGTTCAAAATTTCACATTAGTCAATACAAGTTTGGGTGGCATAAATGTTGCCGGAACAGTTTCTTATACAGGTATAACAACCATGTTCTTTCCGGCGAGTGATCTTGCTCCCAACACAACCTATACTGCCAAAATAACCAAACTGGCAAAGGATCTTGCAGGTAATACTTTACTGAACGATTATGTATGGGCATTCACCACCGGACCAACACCTGATATTATCCGTCCAACCGTCTTTTCAACCGATCCGTTGAACAACGCAGTTGACGTGGCATTGAATAAAAAGGTAGCGGTTACTTTCAGTGAAGGAATGGACCCAACATCACTAAACACACAAACCTTTACCCTAAGAAATGGTAATACGGCAGTAGTCGGTACAGTTACCTACAGTGGCTTAACTGCTACTTTCTCTCCTGCTGCTAACCTGAATCCTGCTACTACTTATACGGGTACAGTTACTACGGGTGCAAAAGATCCAAGTGGTAATACACTTGCTACCAACTATATATGGACATTTACCACCAGCGCCGCTGCTGATATTATACGACCAACCGTTATCTCCACTGATCCTGCCAATAATGCAGTAGGTGTGGTACTGAATAAAGTGGTCACTGCAACTTTCAGCGAAGCAATGGATCCATTATCCATTACCAATATATCTTTTACCCTTAGAAATGGTTTAGTAAACGTTCCGGGTACTGTAAGTTATAATGGGGTGACTGCATCATTCACACCTACATCGAATCTGCTGGCTACCACCAACTATGTTGCTACGATTTCTACAACAGCCAGAGACCTTGCAGGTAATACTTTATTGTCGAATTATGTTTGGAATTTCACCACACTTACGCCACCACCTTCATTAGGTAGTGCTGCCGCATTTGGCGCATTCGGTGGAAGTGCCGGTGTTACCAATCAGGGTTTGAATACGGTCATTAATAATGGCGGATTGGGTACTACTGCTGCATCAACATTAGTAACAGGATTCCATGATGGACTCACTGCAGAAGTATATACTGAAACACCATTAAATAAAGGAAATGTAACAGGTGGTATTTTTACTGCTCCTCCTGCACCTGGAACAGCAGTTAGTTTTACAAAAGCCACATTGGCGCTCTCTGATGCTACAACAGCCTATAACAGTATTTCTCCAGCCTCTAAACCAGGTGGTATAGATCCGGGAGCAGGCGAGTTGGGTGGACTTACACTTGCCCCAGGCATTTACAAATCGGCCAGTGGAACATTTAAAATTAGCAATGGCAATCTGGTACTCGATGCCAAGGGAGACCCCAATGCTGTTTGGATTTTTCAGACTGATGCTGGATTAACAGTAGGTATTGCCGGTCCTGCAGGTGCGCGTAGCGTAACCATGATTAATGGCGGGTTAGCGAAAAATGTTTTCTGGTATGTAGGAAGCTCAGCCATCATTAATGGTGCAGGCGGCGGAATCATGTCGGGTAATATACTTGCTGCGCAAGGTGTTACCTTCTCTACTGCTGGTAATGCAGTACAAACTGTATTAAACGGTCGCGCCCTTTCTTTAAATGCATCTGTTACCATGGTAAATACAACTATCAACGTTCAATAAAATCTAAGTTCCCGCAGCTTCTATTTGAAGCTGCGGGTTAACGTTCACCAAACAGCAACTATTAAACAACGAATTATGTTACACTTTTATAAATCTCTCCAACAATTCATCGCACTGATACTGATGGTAAGTCTTACAGGCTTAACCGCCAGTGCACAAAAACCAAATCGTGTGCAACCCACCTGGTGGTTTGGGCAGTCAGGAGCCATTAACTTCAACCAATATCGTGGTACTACTCAAATGCTGAATAGTAGCTTGAGTGTTCCTACCGCTTTTCATAAAGGCAATAGTATACGGCCATATATTTCCATATTAACAGAATATCGCCCTAATAAAACATTGGGAGGCATGTTAAATATTGCATGGGATAACCGTGGAGGAGAATTTGAAACAGTCATGGCTCCTTGCAATTGTCCGGCTGATCTCTCTACCGGATTGAGTTATTTAGCCATTGAACCCAGTTTAAGACTGGCACCGTTTTCATCTGCTTTTTATGTTTTCCTTGGACCTACGATTGGTGTTAATTTATCGAAAGCATTTACATATAAACAAGAAAAGCAAGCAGATACCAGAGCCGACTGGAGCGATATCCGTAAGACTGTTATCTCTGCACAGGCTGGCTTAGGTATTGATATCCCGCTTTCAGCCCGTAACAGTGAAACACAAATGACTTTATCACCTTTTGCTTCATTTCAAACTGATCTCGGTAATTCACCGCGTACAGTCGAAACATGGTCATTATATACTGTTCGTACAGGCGTAGCATTAAAATTCGGTACTAAAAAAACGGTACTCAAAAAAGTACCTGATGCTGTTATCGCTGCACCAGTTCGTACTGAAACAGTTACACCTGTTGTCGTTGCTGAAAAAGAAGTGCAATTCAGTGTTCGTGCGCCAAAGATTGTACCTGCTCAACGTCAGGTAAAAGAAACCTTCCCGTTGCGTAATGCTGTATTCTTTGATATGGGGTCCAGTAATATACCTGGCAGGTATATTAAACTGAATAAAACAGAAGCAGCGAGTTTTAAAGAAGAAGGATTACAACAAAACCAGCCGGATAATCTCAATACAGGTCGCTCAGGCAGACAAATGAAAGTGTATTACAATATCCTGAACATAAAAGGTGATCGTTTAAGGAATAATCCGAACAGTTCCATCACTTTAACGGGAGCATCCGCAAATAATCCGGAAGAAGGAAAGCTGATGGCTGAAAATATCAAAGCTTATCTCGTTAATAATTTTGGCATTGAGCCTTCAAGAATTACTACAGTGGGCAGAAGCAAACCTGTTGTACCATCTGAACAACCCAATGCTACGCAGGACCTGGACTTATTACGTGAAGGTGACAGAAGGGTTGATATTGAAAGTAATTCGAGTGAATTATTATTACAGGTAGGTGGAAGCAGTTCACCTTTCCTGAAGCCAGTACAATTCACCTCGTACCAGGTTGATCCTTTAGACAGTCATGTGATCATGAATGTTGAAGGGGCTAATGAATTATTAAAATCATGGTCTGTTCAGGTAACTGATGACAGAGGTTTCTCTAAGTTTTATGGACCTTATTTTACAGACAGGGCATCTGTTCCCGGCAAAACAATTTTGGGAGACAATGCTTCGGGTAATTATAAAATCATCATGACTGGTGAAACATTTACTGGCAAATCGGTTCGTAAAGAGAGTTCAGTAAGTTTAATAAAAGCCGAGGATAGTAAAGAAGAAGGTCTGCGTTATAGTATTTTATTTGATTTTGATAAAGCAGATGCACTGGCTTCTTATGAAAAATTCCTGACAGATATTGTTACCCCTTTAATCCCCGATAATAGTACTGTGATTATTCATGGACATACCGATATAATTGGTGATATGAAGTACAATCACAAATTATCTCATGAGCGGGCTATGGGTGCGCAAAGGATTATTCAGGACGCACTTAACAAAGCTGGAAAGAGAAATATAAAATTCGAAAGTTTTGGATTTGGTGAAGATGAAAATCTGGCACCTTTCAATAATAAATTTCCGGAAGAAAGATTTTATAACAGGTCTGTTATTATAGATATCATTCCTGGCAAGTAAAATATATTAAGAATAGTCGTGGTTATGAAGAGCCACAACTATTCTTACCACTCAAACATTCTCGGGTACCTGATTAAGCAGTAAAAACAGTTTACGATCAGCAACCAGTTATCAATTTGTTTGACAGTATATAGGTTTACATTAAGCAAAAAAGCGTCTCAGTAGAAGACGCTTTTTTATTTCGTAGCGGGATCGGGAGTTGAACCCGAGACCTTTGGGTTATGAATCCAACGCTCTAACCACCTGAGCTACCCCGCCGGTAAATTTTCATTTACGGGGTGCAAATATAGGGGTTCGGGCTTAGTATGCCAACAATTTAGCGATCCTGTTTGCCACCGTTTGGGCATTGGGCAACATAGCGGCTTCCAGGGCCAGGTTAATGGGTACCGCTGGCAGATTCAGTGAGCCCATTACTTCTACCCGTGCATCCAGGAAATGATAACAATGGTTACTGATACGCAGGGCCAGGGCTTCTGCAAAAGAATTATTCTGCTGCTCTTCACTCAGTACCAGCACTTTTCCATGTTTTTTTACGAGCTGGTACACCTGTTCTTCATCGAGTGGGAAAAGCGTACGCAGGTCGAGTATTTCCACCTGTCCAGGGTAGTTGGCGGCAGCCATTTTGGCCCAGTATACCCCCATTCCATACGTAATCACACAAACGGTTTCTCCTTTTTTTATTTTTCCGGGATCGGCAGCCAATACAATATTGGCTTTTCCTAAGGGCAGTATATAATCTTTGGAGGGTTCTACGGTTTTAGCATCTTCCGTTCCGGGTACTTTACTCCAGTATAACCCTTTATGCTCCAGCATTACTACCGGATTGGGGTCATGAAAAGCTGCTTTTAAGAGCCCCTTCATATCTGCAGCATTGGATGGATATACAATTTTAATCCCCTTCACTGTTAAGAGTGTACTTTCCACGCTCCCGCTATGATAAGGGCCACCCCCACCATAAGCACCAATTGGCACCCGCAAGACCATACCTACCGGAAATTTTCCGTTAGAGAGATAGCAGGATTTAGACAACTCTGTTACCAGCTGATTAAACCCGGGATAGATATAATCGGCAAACTGCACTTCCACCATGGGTTTCATACCCAGTGCAGACAGACCTGCTGTTGAACCCACAATATAGGCTTCCTGTATGGCGGTATTAAAGACCCTGTGTTCGCCAAACTTATCGGCCAGCGTAGCTGCTTCGCGGAACACACCACCCAGGCGTGCCCCTACATCCTGCCCGTATAGAATGGCTTCCGGATGATCTTCCATCAGCTCTTCTATCGCGTGAAGTGCTGCATCCACCATCAACACTTTCTCCGCATTTTTGGGCGATCGTTGACCTTTTTCCTCTTTTACTGTGGTAGGTGCAAATACATGGTCTTCCACCGTTTTCGGATCGGGTTCCGGTGAGGCCTGTGCCCGTTGAAAATCGGCCAGCACTTTTGCTTCGGCTTCTTTTTCAATAGCGGTAATGGCATGTTCAGCAATACCCAGGTCTGCGAGTAATAGGCGTAGTTTGGGTAATGGGTCGTATGAGCCATGTTTCAGGAGATCTTCCCTGCTTCTGTAAAATTCTTTCCGCACACCACTGGTATGGTGGCCAAGTAAAGGCACTTTTGCGTGTACCAGTGCAGGTTTTCTTTCTGTACGTGTATATTCAATGGCTTCTGCCATGGTTTCATAACTCCTGATGAAATCACTTCCATCGCATTGCCATCTTTTAAGGCCCTTAAAGCCGGCTGCAAAATCGTAGGCATTCATGGCTCGTACTTCTTCAGCAGAGGCACTGATGCTCCATTGGTTATCCTGCACCAGATAAATGATCGGTAATTGTTTGAGCACCGCAAACTGCATGGCTTCACTCACTTCTCCTTCGGTTACACTTCCATCACCCAATGAACATACAACAATGGGTAATTGCCCGTTTGTGGTAGGCAGTTTATCACTTTGTACTTTTTCAAGGTATTGAATGCCCTGTGCCAGTCCGGTGGTGGGTATGGTTTGCATGCCTGTGGCACTGCTCTGGTGTATGATAAAGGGACGATGGGCATCTCTGCTGCTGGGGTGGCAATAATAAGACCTGCCCCCGGAGAAAGGATCTTCTTTTTTGGCCAGCAGTTGAAGCATCAGTTCATAAGGTTGAAAACCGATGGATAACATGATGCTGTCGTCGCGGTAATAAGGGCTTACCCAATCGCAGGGCAGCAACTGCATGCCTGTTGCCAGCTGAATGGCTTCATGGCCACGTGAAGTGGAATGAACATATTTACAGATGGGTCGGTTGGCGTCATAAGTATCACACATGGCTTTGGCGGTGGCCATGAACTTATACGCTTCTAATAATTTTTCCGGGGTAAGCATCAATCGTAATAACGATTTCCGATTCTTTTTATTTGATCTCCAGTTCAAACATTTTTTCCTTAGCGAGATAACCTTCAAGTATGTCGCCCACCACACATTCCCCAACACCGGCAGGTGTACCGGTAAAAATGAGATCTCCGATGTTGAGTGAAAAAAACTGGGAGATATGGGCGACGATATAGTCACAGGAAAAGATCATCTGTGCAGTATTGCCATCCTGTACGAGTTCTTTATTTTTCTGCATGGAAAACTGCACAGGTGAACGCATGGTATCGGGTTGCAAGGGCACCCATTTTCCAATGACTGCCGACTGATCCCAGGCTTTTGCTTTTTCCCAGGGCAATCCTTTTTTCTTGAGTTCCGCCTGTATATCCCTAGCAGTAAAATCAATACCTACGGTAATGGCATCATAATAACGGTTCGCATGGTGTTCCTGGATATATTTACCATTTTTGGATACACGCAATACCAGTTCTGCTTCATAATGCAGTTCATTGGTAAACTCAGGGTAATAAAAAGGGGTATTGGGCTGAAGCAGTGCCGACTTTGGCTTCATGAATATGACCGGTTCTTCGGGTACGGCATTACCTAACTCTTTTGCATGATCGACATAATTCCTGCCTACACAAAAAATTTTCATACACAATGATTTAATATTAACCAGACATCTTTTTATGATCACCCGGCCTAAAAAGGGTTGGTGTTTTTCAAAGGATTGAAATGGATAATATTGAAAACTGATAACGTTTAAACGCCAATTATATTATAAAAAACTAAGATTATTTACCGTGCTCATGGTCTTTTCAAGCCCAATAGTGGCAAAAGACTCAATAATTTCTACCGACTTGTTTATTTTCTGCTGCACCACCGCTTGTTCTTCTACCAGCCATTTACCCAGCACAAAATCAACCTGCCTACCTTTGGGATACTGATTACCAATACCAAAACGAAGTTTGGGGTATTGATCCGTGCCCAATGTAAGCTGGATATCTTTCAATCCATTATGACCTGCATCTGAACCGGAAGGCCTCAATCTTAGCTTACTCAATGGTAAAGCTAAGTCATCTACAATCGTCAGCGTGTTACCAATTTCAATTTTTTCCTTATCCATCCAGTATTTAAAAGCTTTTCCACTCAGGTTAATATAAGTGGTTGGTTTAATACAAATAAAGCTACGTCCCTTCCATTTTACTTCCGCCACTTCTGCAAGTCTGTCGAGTTTGAAGAATGCATTGTGTTTTAATACAAAAGCCGTTACCACATCAAAACCAATATTATGCCGGGTATGTTTGTATTCATCACCAATATTACCCAGGCCGATTATCAGGAACTTATTCATAGTTAAGACAAAAATAATCAAGAGTTTTGTGCATAGCGGAAATAAAAATTATCCGTTTCCATGAATATCGTTTTACTTTAGGCTTCTGTTATTTCATACCCATGAAAATTCCCGCCTTTTTTGATAAAATGATCAATACCGGAATTCATCCGGAGCTTGATGATATTGAACGAAAAAAGGCAAGGGTATTAAATTTTCTGGTTATTATTGCCTTACTCCATAGTGTTAGTTTTATCGTCATCAATACAATTGAAGGACATTACTGGAATGTTGGTTTACTCACACTCAATGTAACAGGATCGCTTCTTTTCATGCTGGTCAATTACTATCGATTTGTACAAACGGCCCGCATTATCCTGACCATTCTTTCTACGGCCAGTCTTTGTTTGAGTGCTATTAAATTTCAGAATGGGAATGAGTATTACCTCGTCACCAATCTTATCGTCATCAGTTTAATCCTGAAGAGAACGGCAGCCATTGTTTGTCTTTCCCTGTTAACCATAGTTTGTTTTGTATTCATCCGGTTTACAGATACTACGCCATGGATGCTGGAACAGTTGCCCCATTCCAGGGTGTTGATTAATATGATCAGTGCGATGGGATTGGCTTTTGCAGGATTGATTTATTACCGGTATGAGCAGATTCTTTATGAGCAGCGGCTTCAGCAAAGTCAGTTAACACTGGAAAAGAAGAACAGCGAGCTGGAAGAGTCGAATACCACCAAAGAAAAACTCTTTTCAATTATCGCACATGATCTGCGTTCACCCATTGCACAACTTAAGAATACACTCGACATGGCACATCAGCAATTGCTGACACCCGATCAGTTTAATAAACTGGTTGAACACATATCACTCCATGTAAAGCAGCTTCAGGGCGGGTTGGATAACTTGTTACAATGGAGCAACAGTCAGTTGGGTGGTATTGAAGCCCAACCACAGAAGATTGATTTTACCAGTATCATCACACAAGTTGTTTCCCTCATGCAGGCTGAGCTGGAAAATAAATCGATACAGCTCCAGATACGATCGGAGGGCGGCCTGATCTGGGCAGACCCCAATCACCTGCAACTCATACTTCGTAACCTGTTATCGAATGCCGTAAAATACAGTTATAAAAATGGTGTTATTGATATTCATCATTACACCAGGAACCACGAAGTGATGATTGCCATAAGCGATGAGGGCTGTGGCATGGATAAAGTTACCCTCGATAATCTTTTTTCAGCTGCCAATATTATTTCAAAAAGAGGAACACTGAATGAGAAAGGAACAGGACTTGGTTTAAAACTCTGCAAGGAATTCGTAGAAAAAAATAATGGCCGCATCTGGGCAGAAGCAGGAAAGCAGGCTGGTACTGTTTTCGTCCTATCATTTCCTGCCACAATATAAAAAAATAGCCCTGATAAAATTACCAGGGCTATTGAATCTGTTAGGAAAGAAATTATTTCTTCTTCTCATCTTTTGCAGCTGTAGCTTCTTCCTGCTTCAGCTGACGTGTCATTACTACCGATGCGATAGGAATACGTGGTGAGTTCAGAATTTCCATGTTTTCTGCTTTCACATCTTCAACGCGGATGTTACCATTCAGTTCAAGACTGGTAATATCAACTGCAATGAATTCTTTCAGGTCTTTTGGAAAGCTTTTTACTTTCAATGCCTTCATTTTAGTAACCAGTTTACCACCTTCTTTTACACCAATAGATGCGCCGGTGAATTTGATAGGTAAAGTAGCTACTACTTTTTTGTTGTCTACCAGCTCAAGCAGGTCAACATGTATCAGCGCATCGTCTACTTTATCAAACTGAAGATCCTTCAGGATGCATTTATAGGTTTTGCCATCTACTTTTACCTCGGCCAACTGGAATTCACTTGTGTAAACCAAAGACTTGAAAGCCTTTGCAGGAGCAAAGAAATTGATCTCCTGTGCACCCCCGTAAATTACACCTGGCACGTTTTCCTGAGAG
>Ga0164290_1000921_pt1 | contig 66011 bp, 82 predicted proteins | sample Micstemetagenome_FD_108782 | JGI IMG/M metagenome (GOLD analysis project Ga0164290, IMG submission 108782) | Contaminated culture microbial community from soil near Moab, Utah, USA - Microcoleus steenstrupii SON62 (Illumina Assembly) | ecosystem: Environmental > Terrestrial > Soil > Soil crust...
GCGCCGATCTCGTCGAGCTGCTCCAGCGCCTTCATGAGCGTCAACTCGCTGATGTAGCTGAACGGGTCGAGCTTCACCATCTTCAGCGTCGTCTCGACGACGGCCAGGGCGCGGAAGCGCACTCGAAAGCCAGGCCGGCTCATCAGGAGGGTCAGCTCAGGCACGGCCGGCGGGATGGTGCGAGCACGCCGCGGCGGGGTTTGCGGCAGAAATTCGGTCGGCAGGAATGCCTCGGCGTCATCCGGCACCACTGCGCGCAGGCGCTGCAGGGTGAGCCGGGCGACGATCTGGTGGCGCCAGTGCTGGAAGCGCAGCCACAGGCTGGGAGCTTCGTCGACCGGGGGCGGGGTCGCCCGGCGTTCGCCGGCGAATTGCCGCCAGAGACTCGCCCGCGGGTTGGGCTTAGAGGTCGCCCGAAGCGACCCGTTGGTGAACGACTTCATCGGAGTCCTCCATTGCGATGACACGTTGGCGAATGGCTGCTTCGTCGGCCTGGCTGAAGCAGAAGGGGTAGATCGAGCGCCGCGCTGACGGCATGCCGCCCTGGCCGGTCCCGCCGAGCTGGCGGAGTTGGTCGCCCATGTGCTCGGCGCTCAGTGCCATCAGCACGGCAGGAGCGCCGACGCGGTGGCAGGGCCGTTGCGGCCCGACGATCGAGAAGCCCAGGGCGCGGACGTAGAAATCGACGTGGCGAGGGTTCACCTCGATGTAGGCCGTCGTGACCTGGCGGAGATCCGCGTAGACGTAGGCGACGTGGAAAAGGCCGCCGATGACGTGGGCACTCAGGTCGGTCGTGTGGACCGCGAAGCTGCAGATCTCGGCGAGCCGCTCCCCGCGGAAGCGAGCTGCTGCGATGACTTCTGGGTAGGTGGCCTCGCAATTCAGGCCACCGGCGCCGTCGATGCGCAGCGTGAGGGTGCCCAGAGTCGCACCGTCCGAGTTGGTCGCGCAGAGCGTGAAGCAGGCGGGGCCGAGCCCGTCGAGCGGGGCGGGCGAGGTTTCGTAGCCGCGCCAGGCGTAGCGCTGCTTGAGCAGCTCGGCGGCGCTCTCCTTGTCATGCTCACCCTGCAGGACGTTGATCGAGAAGCGGTGAGCTGGCCGGACGACACGAGGGACGTGGGTGTGCCGGCTGCCTTGGCGGCTGAGGGCGATGTCGATGATCGTCCCCGGGAAGGCTGCGAGATCAGACATGGGCGCGGGCTCCTGATGACGTGGACATGGCCTTGACCGCATCACGCAGTTGCTGGTCCCACTTGTCGATGGCGGCCTCTAGGGATGCCTGCATTTCGCGCAGGCGGCGGATGTGAGCCCCGCGCGCGGCGCGCTCCAGGGCGATGCGGATGCGGGCCGGGTCCTTGCCGACGCGCTCGTAGCGCCTCCAGAAGAAGCGCCGGTAGCCGTGGTAGAGGTAAAGCCTGCCGTCGTGCCAGTGCGCGATGCCGTGCGTGTGGTCCTGGCGTTCAAGGGCGGCGAGTTGCTGCTCAAGCGCACGCAGGTCGCGCTGGGCTCTCGCCAGCTCGACCGGCGCTCTGGCCAAGGTCCGACGAACGATGGCCAATAGATCCTGTGCGTTGGGTTCGGCTTGGTCTTTGGATGACATAAACAAGTCACCTATAACGAGTGTTCGGGCGGCATAACTCCCACATTGACCCGATCCATTCTGGCATAAACAGGTCATGTTAGGGGCTAGGGATGTCGCCCTGCCGAGTTGTGTGGTTTAGGCCGTCTTGCGGCGCCTGGTGGGCGTCGCAGAAGGCGCCTCAGGCGCCTTGGCCGGCAAGGCCTGGCCGCAATGCGGGCACACGCCCTGCAGCTTGCGCACCGTCCGGTGGACGGTCGCGTAATCGACCTTGCAGGCCTGGCTTGCTGCGCGCCGCGACGCGCCTTGCACGAAGACCATCCGCAGCGCCTCGATGACCTTCTCGCTGCGGATGTCGTTCGCGACGAGCAGCTCCTGCAGCTCGTCCTCGCTGATCTGCTCGACTTCACTGCTCATCAGGCGACCTCGACCGGGCCGAATCGACGCGCGATCTCGGCGGTGCCGGCCTGAAATCGACCAAGCCACTCCTGCGCCTCGGCGGCCGTGAGCGTGCGCTCAACGACCAGGGGCGTCACCTTGTGGGCCGCAAAGACAGTTGCCGTGGCCTCGAACCACTGGCCACGATGCGTCTTGCCCAGGATGGTGAAGTCGGCACGCTGGTTCTTCCAGCTCTGACGGCAGCGGTAGAAGACCAGCTCCGACTGGGCACCGACGAACTGCCGGCCGTCCTTGAACGCGCTGAGCTGCGGCCAGGCCGCCAGGAGAACGCGAATGCTGCGCTGGGCGTAGGTCTTGGAATTCCAGACGAACCAGCCCCCGACCAGGCTGGCCAGGATCAGGGCGGTGTAGATCAGCTCGCGCATGTTGTGTCTCCCGATGGTGGGCTCGTACACCATCAACGGCCGACCAGCCCATCCGGTCGACGCCCAAGGATCATAGCCATATGGTGAATTACCACAGTCAAACGCGCCGTGACGATCGCTGCGCCTTGGAGATTGCCTTCTTGGCCTGGGCCTCGGTGAGATCCATCACCGCGGCCTCGTCAGGCCCCTCGTCGATGTAGCGCTGCCGAGCCACCAGCCAGATCGCGCTGGTGACGACGAAAAGAAACCCGAACAGCCCCGCCAAAAGCAACATGCCTTGGCGCTCGTCTGGGGAGCGCGGATCGAAGATCGCCAGCCCCAAGCACGCCAGGCCTGCGATCGCGCACAGGGCCACCAGGCTGAGATCGCCGCGAGGGCCGCTGCGGTTGTCGTAGGAGTTGCGGACGTGCTTCACGATGCCCTACCGCTCAGCGCTTGGCGATCGTTTCGAGAAGATCGAAGACGGCACGGTCCAGGGCATCCTGCGACGCGCAGGCATGCGGAACCTCGTAGCCGATGCCCTTGACGTGAACGACAACCTTGCCGCCCATCTTGAACTCGTCGGTAGTCACGCGCTCGATGTCATCCAACCGGAGCCATACGCATTTGACGGCCTCGACAGCCTCTGCGCGAAGCCAATGGGGCTTGTTGCTGACGACGTAGTAGGTGAAACCGTGGTTTGCCGTAGCCATCTTGTCCTCTCGTAGTTGCTATTTAAGATTATACACCATAGGGCGTATATCACAAGGCTGACCAGGCAGCCATTTCACCCCTCAGGGGGCGCGGAAGATGCGCCGTCAGGGACGGCTGTGCCAGCGCTCGAAGGCCGCGAGCTGCTTGGGCGTCAGCGCCTCAAGCGGGCGCTCTGCTTCGTGCTCGACCGTCATTTCAGCGAACACCGCGGCGAGTTGGGACGAGTCTGGCGACAGCGCGTAATCGCGCGGCGGCTCGGCCTTCATGCACGCGGTCAGGGCCTTCTGGATCTCTGCGCAGGTGGGCATGGCTTCCCCTTCAGGCGTCGGCGTCGCGACGCATGAGGCGGTCGAGCGCGCCCGGGTCGCTCTCGACTGCAGCCACGTCGGCCGCGACGGCCTCGATGCGGTTCAGGATGTTGACGAGCAGCCAGACCTGGCGATTGGCCACCTCGGCATTGCGCCGGTTGGTGGCCTCGGTCTTGGCCCGCAGGATCTCCGCGCGCAGGGCGCGGGAAAGCGCGTCGTGCTCTTCGTTGGTGATCGTCTGCAGCTCCGGCACGCCGAGGCCTGCGAAGTCGGGCCTGGCACCGAACGCGGCGCAGCCTTCCTCATAGAGCTGCAGCGACTGGCGGATCTGCAGGCGCGCGGCGCGCTGAAGATTCGTCAGGATCTCCGCGTCGTTCTGTTCGTCCTGACTGCGACGGCCCATGATCGGCGTGGTCATGCTCACGGGAGGCGCACCCACCGGGAAGGCAGGGGGCTTGGGCGTCCGGCCTCCCCAAAGCCATGACTTGATACTGAAACGAGACATTGTGCTTCTCCCCTTCAGGCCCGGACTGCTCCGGGGAATTCGTGATGCAGCCGGCCGTCGAGCAGCCGGCCGGCGCTCTTCTTGCTGACCTTGATGAACTTCACAGGGACCCATTCGGCCCTGGGCTTGTCGGACTCCTGCGGGTCGTGCCAGCGCTCGCCGCGGCCGTCGACGCGCCAGGCGGTCGACTCGTTCGACGCCGTGGGGTGCTCGGCCAGCTCGCCGGCGACATGGGAGCCCCACTGCTTGAAGAAGAACTTGATGCCGCCGGCGTGGCATTGGTCGCGCAGGCCTCGCGCCCAGGCTGGGTGCATCGGCCTGGCGCGATGGCCGCTCTCGCCGCCACAGAGCGCCCAGTCGAGCCGCAGGCCTCGCGCCAGGTGCGGCTGCAGGTCGACGGCCTCCAGCAGGGGCTCGAAGCTGGCGAAGAGCGTGCGGGCGCCGAGCTGCTCGCGCGTCTCGTGCAGCGCGGGCAGGTTCTGGTCTACGCGCTTCTGGTCCTCGCACGTCGCGCCGAGCCAGGCGTTGTCGGGCAGGTAGCGCGTGCCATTGCCCGCGATCGCGCCGTGCCTGCGCACCATGCGGATGATGTTCTGGGGCCGCTTCGTGAGCAGCAGCCAGGTCAGGTGCGGAGTGCGGCGGATCAGCTCGAAGAAGCGCTCGAACCACTCCCGCGAGACGGCGTTGTCGAACGGGTCGCACATGCTCGGGAACACCTTCGGCGCGACGCCGGCGCGTTCGGCCTGGGCGTTCCACCGCTCGGGCAGTTCCCAGTCAGCGGTGAGCCGGCGGGGTGCGTGCGGCCCCCAGTTCTCACCGTGATTGAAGCGCCGATTGATGGCCTCGGCATAGCAGTTGTCGCAGGCGGGGCTGAGCTTCTGGCAACCCACCCAGGGCGACCATGTGTGATCGCACCATTCGATCGAGCTGTTCTTACCCACGGCGGGACCCTCCTTTGGGCTGGGGCACCGGCGCTGGCGCCGGCATAAGCTGGTCGGCGGTGTAGTAGCTCGACCAGCACGGGGTTTCGTCGATCTGGCGGCCGTTGCGGCCCTGCCGTGATCTCTTCGGCCCGGTGGTTTGGCAGGTGAAGAGAACTTGCCCGTCCACCTCCGACCGCTGCATGACCTTCAACGGGTGTTCGTCGAAGGGACGCACCCCGCAGCGAGCGGACGGCTTGACGACGACAAGGCTCTTCAAGGCCGGCTCCCAGAAGAGATCGAGGTTGTCCTCGGGGGTCATGTCGCTGCCGGCTTGGATGCCGCCCATGAGCTGCAGACCCCGTGGGTCTTGCAGGTGGCGCCGTGGAGCGTGCAGGTCAGCCCGTGCTGCTTCTGACCGGCGCCGTGATGGGCGCAGGTGTCGCAGCGCTTGGGCTCGAACTTGGCGACGCCCTGGCGGTAGCCCGCCCCCTGGATCTTGGGCATCGCCTTCGTCAGTGGCCTCTCAGGTCGGGCTGTTTGACCGACATGGCCACGGCCAGCGGCTTCACCCAGATCGGTTGCGACGACAGGGTGAACGTCTCGCCGGTCCAGACCAGCAGCAGCGTGGTCCCCATGACGTGGCCGATGGCCTCTGCGGCATCGCTGGGGATCGCGTTGCCGATGCGCTCGCGCCAGGCCGAGTCGCTCGACCCTTCGAGCTGGAACACGCCGGCACCGCCGCGAGCTGCGGCCCATGTGGCCATGTCCGCGTCGATCAGGTGCTGCTCGGGGTCGACCAGGCTCTGCAGCGCCGCCAGCTCCAGCGTCGTGAAAGGCCGGTGCCAGGTGCCATCGAGCGACCGGATGACGGCGACGAGCTTGTCGTCGATGGCCGGCAGCCGAACGTCAGCAACGGACCAAGGGCCGTTGTCGTGGCAGGCAGCCGAGGCGACGGCGCCTGCAGGCTGGTCCCAGCCGATGACGCCGTAATGCCCGCCGGTGAGGTAGGCATCGCCTCGGCTCCGCTCCATGCCAGGCCTCGGGTCGGCGACCGACAGATAGCCGCCCTGCACGCCCTTGCCGCCGGCCGTCACCGTGCGGCTGGTGTGGTCCCACCCGGAGACGTGCAGGTGGCCGTGGCGGCCGTCCCAGTCGGGCCGCGGATCTGCGACACCCTGGCCGCTGCCGTGGGCGCTGGTGACGGCCTGGGCCGAGCGGTCCCATTGGACGATGCGGAACTCGTTGCTGTGCTTGGCAGGGCCTTGGTGCCGGGGATCGCTCACGGCGAAAGAGCCCTGGCCAGGCGACTTCACGCCGATGATGGCGCCCGAGGCCTCGCTCCACGGAATCACGCCGTATTGCTGGTATTGCAGGGCGCCCTCAGGCGCGCGGGGATCGGCGACGGAGAAGGCGCCATTCGTGGGACCACTGCGGCCCATGACTGCGCCGCTCGGCTCGCCCCAGCGGCGAACGCCGAGGACCCCACTCCCCTCCTGGCCACAAGGGACGATGAGGTAGTCGCGCAGGTGGCCGTTCTCGATGGCGAGCTTGTTCAGGCTGCGCCAGTCGGAGCCCGGCTCGACGAATGCCAGGCGCACCCAGGTACGCCACTGCAGCCGCGGGACCCGATGCATGGGGCCGGCGCGGAGATCGCCAGGCAGCAGCATCTTGCCGAGCACGTCGCCCACGCCCCGCAGCGGATGCTGGTCGGGCTCGTAGAGGAACGCCGGCACCTTGTCCATCTGCCGGGCGACCATTAGGAAGCGCTTGCGCGACTGGGCCAGGTTGCCGATCTTGCCGCAGTCATGGACCGTCTCCGCGACGGCGTAGCCGTAGCGCTGCAGCAGGGCGACGATCTGGTCGATCAGCGATCGGCCGCGGGTCATGGCGCGCGGGACGTTCTCGAAGGCGATGAGTTCGGGGAGATCGTCCTTCCAGGCCTCCAGCATGAGCCAGACGCCCCGCACGGTCAGACGATTCATCGCCTGGTATTTGTCCGTCTTGGACTTGGACTCGGCGAGCAGGCCGGAGAAGCCCTTGCAGGGCGGGCTCAACAGCACGCAGTGGGGTCGCTCGTTGCCCGCCGCCCGGCGAATGTCTGCAGGCGTGGCCTCGCGCCAGCCAGCCGGCGGCTCGTGGCCGTTGATCGCGATGTATTGGTCGCGGTCGGCCAGGTCGAGAACCGTGCCCTCGACGCCGGTGAGACGCTTGAAGTCGCGGATCGCCGCTGCATCGATGTCGACGCCGCCGATGCAGCGAAAGCGCGCCTGCAGGTTGCCGACGCGGGGGTTCGCCTTGTTGAAACCCTTGCCACCACCTCCCAAGCCACAGAACAGGTGGAAGTGGCGGATCTCGACTTGCTGGATCTGCATGCCTGCCACCTCAGCTCTTGACCGATTCGCGAGCCACGACGGCCTGCACCAGCGGGTGATTGGGATCGGCACCAGGCACCTCCCAGCCGAAGAGCGAGCCGTTGTGCATGGCCTCGCGCTGCGCCGGCGTCACGCCGTAGGACTGGTTGAGCTCGTCGGCCGTCAGATTGGTCCAGATGGGATAGAAGCCCGTCTCGCCGCGGTGGACGGCGATGACCGGCGAATCGCCGTTCACGCCCTTGCTGTTGTCGATGTAGGCGACCTCCGGGAGGCCGCGCGCCTCAAGCTGGGCGTCGCGATCGCGCTCCAGGGCTTGTCGGGTTTCGAGGATGGACATTCGACGCTCCTTGCCGTTGCGGCCTGCCTAACTGCTGGCCTGTGCGGCAAGTATACGCCATATGGTGAATATAGCAAGAGGCGATTACGGCGCTCGGTGCCGGAGATCGACCATTGCCTCGACGACGTGGGCCTGCCAGGGCAGCAGGTAAGCCAGCGCAGACATGACGAACATGCGCAGCGCCGGCGGCGATTGGATGCCGGTGTCGTCAACGAGGACCATGTTGGTCGCCATAGCTGCGGTCGTGCCATCGAAATCGAGCTGGTCCATGTGGTTGATGCGCCATGGCCACTGCAGCCAGGCCGGGCCGTTGCTCCATCGCGTGAAGCCCGCCGCTGGCCAGCCAGGCCGAACACTCGTGCGCTCGTGTTGGAAGCCTTCGGCCAGGTGGCGCACGCTGTCGGCCCAGGTGTCGGCATTGGCGCTGCTCCAGGCGCCGATGACAGGGTGCAGGGGGAGGTTCATCGGCCCTGCCCCTTTTCAACCCCTGCAGGGGGGTGGCGGGCATCGAGTTCGCGAGCTTGGCGAAGCGGGAGCAGCTCGCATGCGAACCGCTCTCTTGCCGAGAGCAGGGGCCGCTCCGCCGACGACGGCGAGCTGTAGACGGTGGCACGATCCAGCGGAACAGCCCTACCCTTGCCAAGGTAGCCGGCGTGCTCGCCGCTGGTCGTGGAGAGGCTCACGACGTAGGGCATGCGGTCAGAGCTGACGCTCGGTGAAACGCATCTGCTTGGCGTCGAGCTGCCGCCCGCTCTTGGCGATGGCCTCGCGCTCAAGTTTTAGCCATTGATCGAACGTCTCCAGCGTCGGGCCGTGCTCGATCAAGGCGCGCTGAAGTGCTTGGAATGCCGCCTGGTCGAAGGGCTCATAGCGGAGCAAGAGCCTGTCGACGCGCTCGACAGTGCTCTCATGCGGCAGGCTGAAGTAGCGCCAGAAGGCGACGCCGGCGGCCGACAAGACCAGAAGGCCGATCGTTAGCCAGCTCGGCCCCGGGATCTCCCACTTGAACGACGCAACGGTCACGGCAAGCAGCAGGCCGGCGCCGCTGCGCCAGAAGTAGCCCCACGCGGCGATCGAGCGGGTGCTGTAGGGGTTGCCGACGTGTTGCGATGCCTCGCGGATCTCCCTGAAGAGGGAGATTCGGTCGGTACGCGTGTTGATGGTGCTCATGTAGTCCTGCCTTGTCCGCGGCCCCTCGCCGGCCGGCGCGGTGAAGAAAGCGACGGCCAGGCGGCGGCCGTCGATAGTGGCTTGTAAGTCGACGCAGGCCTTGAAGGAGCTGACCTCGTAGTAGGGAATGGTGGTTGCTGAGAGGACGCTTCCGCCCTCGTTGACGATCAGCGCCTCACGGCGGCGCATTCGCTGGAATGCGACGGGATCGAGGCCTCCGATTTCAGTGGCCAGCGCGACCGCTGTGTCGTGGTCGTTCACGGGCAAAACAGTGCGGATGCCGCACTGCGACCAAATGGTCTGCGACTCGCCGTAAACGGCGCGGAGCTGCGACAGGTCCTCGATGGCCAGTAGTGGCTTGACGCCATAGCCTGGGAGGTATCCCAGCGCGCTTTCTAGGAATTCCAGCCGGCCTAGGGTCGTGAATGCGTCCAGGGCCATCAGGATGCCCGGCGAGCCTGGCGTCGGATGCTCGGCGGTGCTGCTGCGAACGAACTGCGCGAGGACAGCTCGCAGGAGTGGCCGCAGACGCGCGCCGCTCGAAGGTGAGAAGGCGACGTAGATCGTGGTTGGTCTGTCGGTGCCCTGCAGGTCTTCCAGCGTGAAGGAGCTGCTCGCGGTGTTGTGTGCCACGGCCGCATCCCCAAAGATGCCCATGCTTGCCTCTATGCGCTGCCGCACCAGCGTTTGGGCCGGCTCGTTGAGCCGCTCGTATGCAGCGGCTGCGAGGTTTGCAGCCCGTTCCAGATCTGTCGCCACCGGACCATCGCGGAAGCGCTTGAGTGCCGTATTGAACTTGGCGGGGCTGACCAGCGTTGCCAGCACGTCGGCGAGGCTGGCGTCTGGGCGTTCCTCGCGCGTGGCTGCGATGAGGATGACGAGAACCGCGTGCGCGTGTGACCCCTCGAACGGGCCAGCGCCGAGCAGGGCCTCGGCCAGGGCTTCAATGTCCCCCAGCTCATGAGGCGTCCCTGTACGGATCTCGGCCAAGAAGTTGTAGCTGTCGTGGCTGTGCCGACTGTCGAAGTCGACGCGACGCACAGTGCCACCGAGGCCTGCGCCGCGCCATCGCGACGTGAGGCTGTGCAATTCGCCCTGAACGTCGATGACGATCGCGCTGCCGCGCCAGGTCAGCAGCGACGGGACGAGGACTGAGACGCCTTTACCGCTTCGACACGGGCCGAGTACCGCAACCGGCGCAGAGCTGGCGTCGATAAGAGGACGGCCGTGCGTGGCGCCGATGACGACGCCATGCGTCGACAAGGGGCTATCTGCGCTGGAAGCTCGCCGCAGTGCTCGAAGGACCCGCGCCGCGGCATGGGTGACGCGATGAAACTTCAAGAGAACCTCCGTTCGGTGGACGTGTCGAGCTTGGCGATCAGCCGCTCGATGTCGGGGATGCTGTAGTCGCGCTCGTCGAAGCGCTGGCCAGCGCCGGCGCTGCGGGCGTTGGCCAGCTCGACGCGGCGCTTGACCTTGAGGGTCTTCAACCCCTCGACGATCAGCAGCCGCTCGGACTCGCTGAGGCCGTCGCGGGCCATGGGTCAATACTCCGTCGACAGCATCAGCGTGGTGATGCTGCGGTCTGCCTCGGTGATGACGAGGACCTTGCTGCCGTCGGGCAGCGAATAGGCCGAGGCCAGGCGGTTGAAGGCGAACATGCCCGTCGTGTTGGCCGCGGCATCCTCGGCCGACACGTCGCCCCAGTCGCAGGTGGCGTGCCGGGCGAGGAACTGGGAGGCGTCGAGCTGCAGCGCGCCGAGGCGCGCGGCCAGCTCGGGAGCCATCGCGACGGCGCCCAGCTCGAAACGGGGACGGGGGATCTGCATCGTGCCGGCCTCGGGTGTGCGGAACCGAATCAACACGGCTCGGTCAGGCGGCCAGCAGCGGGACAGCGACGACGGGATCGTGCTCTTGGTCGACGAGGCGCACGGCGCCGGGCGCTTCCTGGCGCTCGTCGACATCGGCGCCGGGGACGTGGAAGCCGTAGATGCTGCCCGTCCACATGGCGGCGGCCTGGGCCTTGGAGACGCCGAGCGCGGCGTTCAAGGCCTCGACCTTCTCACGGACCTCGATCATGGTCATGCCCGCGGCTTCGTTGCAGGACTCGGTGAAGCCCCGCTCGCCGGCCTTGACGACGACGATGCGGCGGCCCGGGGTGCCGACGGCGTTGACGCCGTAGCTCACCGGAGGCAGCTTGGCCAGGTTGGCCTGGCGGCGGGCTTCTTCCTCGGGCGAGAGCGGCGCCGGCTCGCTGCCGGCGGCCTTGGCGAGCGCGATCTCTTCTTCGCTCCACAGGTCGGCGATGCGACCTTTCAGCTCTTCGGCGGCCAGCAGGGCCGCGGCGCGCAGCTCGTGGGCACGGGTCATGGCCTCTTCGGCCTCGTCGACCCTGTGCTGCACGGCGGCCAGGCGGTTGAGGATGGGGGTGTTCACCTCGGGCAGGCGGCGAACCCAGGGCATGACTTCGATCAGGCGCGGCATGGCAACTCCTACAGGACGCAGACGATGGGGTGGTTGTTGTGGTCGACGAATTCGACCTGGGCGGGATCGATGGGGACCCAGCCGGCTTGCCCGATGACCAGGCACTCCAGACGGCCCCGGTGGACGCGGGCACCGCAGTAGCTGCGGCCGTCGTTCGTGCGGAAGCCGACGAAGTGCTCGTCTTGGTGCTCCTGCAGGATCTGGGCGATGCGGCTGATCTGCCAGGCTGGAACGCTGATCGGGTCAACGGTCATAGGTTGGTCCTCTCCATGCGTTGCAGTATACACCATGTGGCGAATATGGCAAGTGTCGGGATTGGTCAACATAAGATCAACACCACATCAACGAAACATCAACAAAGGATCGACAGGCGCAGCTCTTTTTTCGCCCTTCAGGCGCCGCGGACAGTCAATCCAGCCCCGCCGGACTTTCCACGTCCGGCCGTCGTGGCGTCGACTACCAAGGTTGGTAGTGCGCCGATGCGACAGGGCAAATTGTGGAGATCGAGGCCTCGGCCGTCGCCTACCTACCCGGGTAGTGCGCTGGTGCGGCAGCAGAGCTTGGCGGGGTCCACCGAGGACCACCACTCCCAGCCGTGGACGGCCGATGTCAGCTCGATCTGCCGCTTGATGCGGCTGACCTGGCGGCCAAGATGGTCGATGAGCGTCACGTTCGTCGACACCGCTGTCGGGTCGCGCATGCCCACGGCGTTCGAGTACACCTCGACCCATTCCCAGGCGATGTAGATGACGGGATCTCGCTCTATGTCAGCCCAGGCAGCCATGCCGAAGTGATGGCCCTCATCGAGGTCGGGATAACACGAAACGGCGAAGCGGGACATGCGCGGCAGCGCCGCGCGGAAGTCGTCAACAGTGAGCACCACCAATCGCGGGGGACCCCCCAGCTTTTGGAGCAGACCCTCTAGGGCGTCGCCGCTTATCATGAGCCTGCCAGTATCACCCTGCCTGCAGAGCACGGGGGCCTACCTAGCCGGGTAGGTAGGGTCAGCCCTTAATCAACATGCATCTGAGACAGTACGAGGAAGTCGCGGAGGCGCGCAACCGAGAAGAACTGACGGCCCGCCTGACCGCGTTCACCTGGCTGGTCGACTTCGAGCGTTTCAGTCTGGTCCTGCAGCAGTCGCGGCGCGACGGCTCCAAGATCTACAGGGGCGTCACGAATGCGCCGCCGGCTTGGCTGGCCAAGCATCGCGACAACACGCTGGCGCTCAAGGACCCCGTGCATACGCACCTGCGGCAGTCGTTCAAGCCCATCCTCTACAACCAAGGAACCTACGTCGACGCCGGCGCCGGTTCCATGTGGGAGGAACAGGCGCCATTCGGCTATCAGGTGGGCATCGCTGTCTCCCTGGCCATGCCGGGAGGGGCGCGGATGCTGCTGGGCGTCGACCGCCCTGGTTCTTTGCCGAACGACCCCGACAAGACGGCGCGGGTCGTTTCGGATCTGCAGCTCTTGGCCACCTACACGCAGGACACCGTGCTGCGCGTCGTGGCCGCGAACGACGAGCTGCTCACGGCCCAGCAACTCAACGTCTTGCAGCTCATTGCCGAAGGCAAGAGCAATCCGGTGATTGCGATGCTGCTGGGCGTCAGCGAGAACACCGTGAAATTCCACGCTGGCGGGCTCTTCAAGCGCCTCGGCGTGGCCACGCGCGAGCAGGCTGTCCTCGAAGGCTGCCGGCTCGGCCTGATCTCCTGAAGGCGCTGCGATGTTGCTGAAGCAGTACGAAGAGGTCGCCGGCGCCCGTACCCGCGACGAGCTGCGCGAGCGCCTGGTGTCGTTCGCCCATCATGTGGACTTCGAGCGCTTCGCGATCGCAGTGGAGCGACCGCGCGCCGATGGCCGGAAACGCTACTCCAGCCTTTCAAACGCCCCGGAGGCCTGGCTCGTGTCCCAGGTCGACAACGCGATCGCGGCCGTCGACCCGGTGCATACCCACCTGCGGACATCCTTCAAGCCGATCATCTACACGCAGCAAACCTACGTCGACGCCGGCGCGATGGACCTGTGGGATCTGGCCTCGCCCTTCGGCTACAGCGTGGGCGTGGCCGTCTCGTTGGCGGTGCCTGGCGTCGGCCGGCTGCTGATGGGCGTCGACCGCGGGGGCAACCTGCCCAACAACCAAGAGACGACGGCCCGCCTGGTGTCGGACCTGCAGCTCCTGGCCACCTATGGCCAGGAGACGATTTGCCACCTGCTGGCAGCGAACGATGAGCCGCTGACCCCTCAGCAGCTCAACGTGCTGCAGCTTGTGGCCGAGGGCAAGAGCAATCCAGTGATCGCGACGCTGCTGGGCGTCAGCGAGAACACCGTGAAATTCCATGTGGCCGGGATCTTCAAGCGGCTGCGCGTGGCGACGCGCGAGCAGGCGGTTCGAGAGGCCTGCCGGATCGGTCTGATTTCCTGACCGGCCGGCGGCCGTCGGCCAGGGCGGCCTGGCGAGGTGGCTGGCCAGTCCCCGTAGGGGACCGAGCGCGGCGGCGCGAGCCTCAGAACGGGCGTCCCGGTTCCCGCTCCTGCGGGAAGGCCCCAGAGGATGGGGAAGCTATCGCTTGGACCAGACCAGCAGACCGGTCAACAGTCCCAGCGCTGCACCCGAGACGATCGTAGAGGTCAGCGGATGAGCTTGGACCGGCAACCACAAGTACCGATCGACCAAGCCCCAAGAGCCAAAACACCCCGGTTGGCCAGCCAGAGTGACATCGGGCCAGGCCAGCACCATGCAGCCGAACGCCATCACCCCAAGAGCCAGAACCATCAGCGGAGCCATCAAAAGGCCGGTTGCAACTCGAATGTTCATGTTGATCCTTAGAAATTCCAGCCGGAAACGCTCGTAGAAGCCTCATAGGGGCTCTCGGAGGCCTGCGCCCTCCCCTTCCCCTTGCCGACTCCGGATAAATCGATCCTGAGGCCCGTGACGCGCTGCACGTAGCCAGTTTGGAACCCGGCGGAGAAGCTGCCCGTCTGATACGCGGAAATCGCTGCGAGCAAAGCCGTCTGACCCTCGCCGTACTGACGGACGGCCGACCAATAGAACTCGGACAGGATCTGGCCCCCGGCCCTGATGCTCGAACAGGCGTTGAAGAGATCCTCAACCTTCAGACCCAAGCGGGAGAAGTTGGACGAATTGACCTGCGCGATGCCGGCGTCGAATCGATATCCGTTGGCCAACAAGTACCGAGCCCAAGCGATCGCCTCGGCCTTGTCGGTGGGTTGGCGGCTCAGTTCGTAGACCTGGCCGTCCTTGGTGATCTTGTAGCCGATGACGTGAGGCCTGAAGCCCGACTCGACCTTGAGGACCCGTTGCATGGTCGACGGCGCGACCATCGGGGCGCAGCGGGCAAGTGTGTCGTGGTCAAAGTCCATTCGGCATGTCCTTGTCGTGGCCTGCGCTGGTGATAGAGCGCGCGTGCTCGTCGTGGGCTTGCTGGTAAAGCCGCAGCAGCTCCCGGCCGGCCTGCGCGGCATTCGCGCCGATGGCGCCGTTGCAGGCGCCGCGGTGCTGCTCGATGCTCCAGCGACCCCGGCGGCCGACGCTCAGCCCAAGGGTCGAGCGCCGGCCGTCGGGTTCGACTACGGAATAGGCGCGGTAAGCGCCGACGGCGCAGCTATGGACATAGCCGCCGATGCAGTGATGTTGGCTGTGGCCCTCGGCTGCGAGGTCGGCTGCGGAGTTCAGCGGGGTGAAGGTTATGCCGGCGATCGTGGTGGTCGGCACCAGTGATTGCCAAGTCACATTGGAGCCGGCGTTGCTGCGGACATTGGCGATCGCGACGCGCTCATGCCACTCGCGGCTGCGCCTGGCCAACGAGGCCCAGGTCGCATTGCGCTCCGGGTGGCCGGCCGCGATGCCCTCGGCGAGCAGCCAGTCGGCGACATCCCCGGGCCTGGCGTCACGCTCGCGAAGCCATTCCTTGAGCGCGGCGAAGCCGCGCTCACGCCAAAGCGCCTCGCAGTGCATCGCGAAGGCGCGCACCAGGCGCTGCGCCACCTCGCCCACCCCGAGGCGCAAAAAACGCTCGCCCGGCTTGACCAGGGGATACCAGGCGATCGCCGGCAGGCGAACGTTGATGTTGGCGGCGACGATGTTCTCGATGGGCTGCGTTTGCCGGCCGTCCTCGCCAGAGGCCCAGCGCTTGACCACCGAGATCTGCGCCCGGCAAATCCAGCGGAACGACGCCCGAGTCGGGAAGCTCTCGAACTCGGCGAACTTGGTGAGGCTGAACCGTCGGTAGTCGACCAGGGTTCGCGTGCGGCCGTCGCGCACCCATAGGGCTCGGGAGAAAAGATCGCGACGCTCGCGGTAGGCGGGCGCGATCATGGTGAGCAGCGGCAGCAGATTGCGCCGTTCGCGAGCCACTCGCAGGAAGGCCTCGGCTTGCTGCGCGACCTGCAGGTAGCTCGTGAGGCTCACCGTCGTGCGGTAGTCGACGGCCATGAGGGCGGAGACGAGTTCGGGATCGAGGAAGTGGTCGTAGAGCATCGCGCGCAGGGCGCGCGCGCCCTGATGGCCCAGATCGTCGCCGAGCATGCCGCCCTTGGGCTTGCGTCCACGGTCGGCCTGGCCGCCCCATGCCACATCGCCCAGATAGTGGCGGACGAGGATGGAAGCCATCTTGTTCGGCGACATATCCGGGTCCACGATCGGCGGGCGCAGGTCATAGAGCCGGCGCCGTTCCCGTGCCTTCAGCGCGGCCGGCAAGGGCGGCGGCGTCGTGAGGTGCTTGGGGAGAGCGGCGAAGCCAGCGGCGTCGAGCACCTTGAAGATCGCGGCGCGAGCGACATCGCGCCACCAGGCCAGAGACTGGGTGCCGCGGATCGGAAACATGGGAATGTCGGGCCAGCCGTTGAAGCTGCTCACCTCGATCCAGCGATCGAGCTGGATCGAGAACTCGTAGCAGCGAATTGCGCCATCGGCTCCCCTGTCGAGCCGCCAGAGGTTGCTGATGACCAGGCTGATTGAACCGTCGTCCGCTTGGGCCTTCTGGGCCATGCGAAAGACGTTGTGCTTGACGATCAGATCGCGAGCGCGGTGGTACACCGCCGCGAGGTCCGCGCGGCCGAACAAGTTGCGTCGTGGCGCCTTGCGGCCGCGGGAGGGGGTCGCTGGCGCGTCGCCGGCTGTGATGTCACACGCTGAGCCGGAAAACTGGATGGTGTCGTCGCGTTTCATGGCGCGTGAAGTCAGAGATTCGTGGCCATGGCCAGCGGCGCATCGAAGAGCTGGGCCCAGGCCCTCATGTGCGTGCGTTGGATGCCCGGGATGCTCGTGTCGGCGGCCCAATAGTCATTGGCCGCGCCGAGCATGAATTGAGGGTCGCTGGCCATGCTCAGAAGCATTGGCCAGGCGAGCAGTTGCTCGTAGCAAATGAACGTCGCCATGCGACGGCCGCGGTATTCGTGGATGCCGTCGCCGAGCACGTTGGCCAACGTGCCGTCGCCGGCCCAGGGCTTCCACATGGAGACGGGCACCGGGATGCGCTGCAGGAACTCGCCGCGCTCGGCGCCGACGAGGACCAGCGCATTCCGGGTTTTCTGAGATCCCGCGACCGGGATCTCCGCGCCGACGAAGGCGGTGCGTCCTTCGGCGCGGAGCTGCTGGGCCACGTCGGCCCACAGGTCCTGCGTCTGTTCGGTCCATAGTCCGGCGATCGTCTCGGGGAAGAGGATCGCTTCGCTCTTGGACGTGGCGGCGCGCTCGATCGCGCCCATGTTCGAGGCGTAGTCGCGCATGAAGTCGCGACCGGCGCCGCCGGCGCCGCCGTAGGTGGTCTGGGCCTGATCGATCCACAGCGGCGACGGCCGCGGCTCGTAGACCTGGCCCAGCACGATGGCTGTCAGGGCCAGCGCCAGCGCTGCAGTGACTGGCCGATAGGCCAGCGCGACCAGGCCGGCCAGCATGAGGGCCAGGCCCAGCCAGGCCAGGCCGGGGAAGTAGATGCCGGCTGCCGCGGCCGGGTTGGCCCAGCCGACTAGGCCGACCGGCGGCGCCGCGCACAGCGCGACGGCCGCCGGGACGCGCCACCAGAAGCCCGCCCTGCCCCAGAGGGCGGCCCAGGGTGCGGAGAGCGCGAGGGCCGATCCGGCCCAGAGCGCGAACGAGAAGACAGCGGGGGTGTTGCCCCCGTAAAAGCGGGCAGCGCCGAAGGGCAGCCCGCGCGACGCGGCCAGGTAGTAGGCCAGCATGCACAGCCATGCGGCCGTGCGCGACGGCCGCGTCGCCCAGACGCTGACCGCCAGGGGCGCGAGGGCGAGCGCCTGCAGGTCGCTCGACCAGGCGGTGACGCCGATCGCGAAAGCGATCGCCGGCGCGACGATGTTGTCGAGCTGCGCCGGCGCCCTGAGGGCGGGCAGGGCTGCGGCCGTCATGCCGCGGCTCGCCCGTCGATGAGCACGTCGACGCCATTGGCTGCGACGGCGGGCACCGCCGGAGGCAGGTAGCGCCAGTAGACGATGGCCTCGGTGAAGCCGGGCAGGTTGGCCAGCACGTCGGGGACGATGAATTGCTCGGTCGCGTAGAGCGCGTTGAGCTGCTGGGTGCGGCTCAACGTGATGTGAACGACAACCTGCGTGCGGGGCGGGCGGATCTCGACGGCGGTGGCCGGGATCGACAGAGCCCGGCACCGGGTCAGGAGGTGGGCTTCCAGGGTCACGCTGAAGCCGGGACGTTGGGGGCTGTGGATGTTCATGGTCACTTCCTCGGAGTGGGGTTGAAGTTGGGTTTGCCGCCGGCGTCGGGGTAGGAGGTCCTGCAGCCCTCGGCGTAGCGGGAGCAGCCCCAGAACATGGATGTCGCGCCCTTGAGCAGCCGGAGCTTCCCGGCCTTGCCGTCGGCCTTGCACTTCGGGCAGTCGACGGGCGGCGCCGTGACGCCGCTGGCGAGATCCGGCTTGCCCTTGAGGTCGTTGAAGATGGCCTTGCAGCCTTCCGCGTAGCGGTTGCAGCCCCAGAAGAAGCCGGGCTTGTCGCCCTTGCGCGGTAGCCGACGGAGGAAGCCCGTGCGGCACTGGGGGCAGCCCGGTCCCGCGGTGCCGGCGATGGTGATCGAACCCTGATTCGCCTTGGCGACCGTGGCCTTGACGAATTCGACCTGGGCGGCGACGAAGGCGTCGACGCTCGCCCTCCCCTTCTCGATCTCGCGCAGCGTGCGCTCGAAGGCGGCCGTCAGGGCGGCGCTCTTCACCTCGGGCGGGAGGGCGTCGATCAGGCCGCGGCCGAGGGCCGTGCTGATGATTTGCTTCTTGCCCTTGGGCTCGATGAAGTTGCGCCGCTTCAGCTCCGCGATGATGCTGGCGCGCGTCGCCGGCGTGCCGATGCCGTCGCCTTCCTTGAGGATCTTCTTGGCGGCGGGATCGGTGATGAAGCGATGGATGTTCTCCATCGCGACGCCGAGGGTGCCTTCGGTGAACCGCGGCGGTGCCTTGGTCTTCTCATCGGCGCGCGTGACCTTGGCACATGTCAGCGCGTCGCCCTTGGCCATGGCGGGCAGCGCCTGGTCAGCGCCCTCCCCTTCTGCCGGCGCATCGTCTTCCTCGGACTCGGTCGCGTACAGCTCGCGCCAGCCGGCGCGCGTGACGGTCTTGCCCGTGGCCTTGAACTGCTCGCCGGCGACATCGGCCACGATGGTCGTGGCCATGTACTCGTGCGCTGGGTAGAACTGGGCCAGGTAGGCCTGCACGATCAGCGCGTAGATGTCGCGCTCGATCTCATTGAGCTTGCTGGCGTCGCCAGCGTGCATCGTGGGGATGATGCCGTGGTGAGCGGTCACCTTGGCGTCGTCCCACGTCGGCGACTTGATCGAGGGATCGGCCTTGTCGATCTTGCTGGCCAGGTGCGGATTGACCTGGCGCAGCGCTGCCAGCACGGCCGGCGCGTCGGCGTGCTGGGACTCGGGCAAGTTGCCGCAGTCGGTGCGGGGGTAGCTCGCGAGCTTGTGCGTCTCGTAGAGCGATTGGCAGGCCTTGAGCACGTCCTCGGCCGAGTGGCCGTGGCGGTTGGAAGCTGCGAGCGTGATCGCCGAAAGCGACCATGCCAGCGGCTGGCTCTTGGCCTTGGCCTCCTGGGCGTACTCGCTGACAGTGCCAGGCTTCCCCGTGGTCGCCGCGACGACGGCCGCGGCCACGGCCGCGTCGACGAGGCGCCCCTCGCTGTCCAGGCCGGCCCGGTCCTTGGCGGGCAGCCAGGCGGCGGAGAAGTTGCCGCCGGCGTGCTGCAGCTCGGCGGTGAGCCTGAAGTAGGCAGCCGGCTTGAAGTTCTCGATCTCGCGATCGCGTTGGACGACGAGCGCGAGCGTCGGGGTCTGCACCCGGCCGACGGACAGCACGACCTTCTGGGCGCCGCCGCGCTGTGCCTGCAGCGTGAAGGCGCGGCTGAAGTTCATGCCGAGCAGCCAGTCGGCGCGCTGGCGTGCGAGGGCGGCCAGCCCGAAGCTCGTGTATTCGGTGTTGTCCTTGAGCTGCTGCAGGCCCCGGCGGACGCTGGTGGAGTCGTTGGCGGACACCCAGTAGCGCAGGACCTGGCGACGGTTGCCGAAGTGTTCGAGCATTTCGTCGATCAGGAGCTGCCCTTCCCTGTCTGGGTCGCCGCAGTTGACGATGACGTGGGCGTCCTTGAGCAGCTTGCCGATGATGGCGAGCTGCTTCTTGGCGTCTTCCTTGGGCAGCAGCTTCCAGGCCTCGGGCAGCAGCGGCAGGTCCTCGGCCTTCCAGGCCTTCCACTCTTCGCGGTAGTCGTCGGGTGCGGCCATTTCGAGCATGTGCCCGAAGCCCCACGTCACGCGGTCGTCGCCGCATTGGATGTAGCCGTCGTGCTTGACGCCGCCGCCCAGCTCGGCCGCGATGGCCTTGGCCACGGTGGGCTTTTCAGCGATGAACAGTCGCATGTTTGTCCCCCAGGGGGTTGAAGGTGTAGACAGGGGCCATCGCCGTCTGGACCGAGCTGACTGGGACCGGGCCGAAGTAGCGGCTGTCCAGGCTGCGCGGGTGCTGGGTGGAGATCACCCAGAACTGACCAGGCGCGACCGTGTAGCGGCCGGTGGGATAGGCCGCCAGGGGCCGGCCCAGGCTGTCGACGGTGATGGGCGCGGTGTTGAGCACGCGCCGGCCGTTGACGGCGATGCCGTTGGGCATCACGTCCACGATGTCGCCGGCGACGGCGGCCACGGGCTTGAGCAGCGGCGCGAGGCCCACGGGGCAAAGCCCGTGGGGGATGTACCCGCGCTGCGCGATGTCGCGCGCGAAAGGGGCATCGGGCAGGCAGAAGGTCACATAGGCCGAGTGCTCGGCCGTCGTGGCTTCTCTCCAAATGCCCATGGGCAGGGAAAGGGTCGTGTTGACCCGATAGCCCAGCAGGCCCGCCGTGACGCAACCCGACATAAATAGGGCACCTGGGAGCAGAGCCCAGGCGATGAGGCGGCGGGTGCTTTTCATAGGCCGGGGATGTCGCCGTCGTGGTCCAGCGGCGGGAAGTCGTTGCCGCCGCCGGCGTCTTCGCCGCGGTCATCTGCAGGGCGGCCGTCGACCTTGATGCGGTCGATGCGGTGCGTGCGGATGACGACGATCTCGGTGGTCTTCTTGTCGTGGCCCTCGTTGTCCTTCCAGCGCCGCGTGACGATCTTGCCCTCGACGTGGATGTTGTCGCCCTTGCGGTACTGGCCCGCGATCTCGGCGCGGCCGTCGTAGAACGCGAGCGCGTGCCACTCGGTGGCCTCCTTCTCGGCGCCCTTGCCGTCACGCCAGAACTCTTTCGTGGCGAGGCTCAGATTGACGACGTTGCCGCCGGACGGGAGCGGCCGGGGCTTGGGGTCCTGGCCGACGAAGCCCTCTAGGAAAACTCTGTTCTGGTAGCTCATGCGCGTGCCTTTCGTGGTGGTTTGACGGGAGCCGGATCGATGGGAGCGAGATCCGGGTTGATGGCCAAAGCGATCTCTTCCGCTTCGGCGACGTGCTTGCGCACGTAGGGCGGTGCCGGCTTCGTAGGCGGCGTGGCTTCATCGAGTGGCGTGGGCGCCGAGTTCGTGAAGTCCCATTCGTCGGCCGCGCCCGGGGCGGGATCGGCGTTGTCGAGGATCTGCACCGGCTGGCCCATGCCGAGCAGGGCCTCGTAGTCGATGGTCGGCTCTTCGTGCCGCTGGGTCGTGTCGGCCTCTGCGGCGGAGAGCGCCGCGGCGATCTCGGCGTCGCTCATGCCGACGCCGGCGCCGCTGTCGGCTTCACCCTCTGCTGCCGCCACGTCGGGGCCGGCAGCGGGGTAAGCGGCGAGCTGCGCGGCTTCCTCAGGTGTCGGGGCAGGAGCGGCAGGCCTCGGCGCCCGGACGGTGGGCCTGACGGCCTTGTAGTGCGCGCCGGCGATGTGGGGGGCGGGCATCTTGGCCCGCTCCATGAAAACCTTGTCCTTGAAGTAGAGGATCTGCTTGCCGTAGATCGCCGGGAAGCCCGTGGCGAAGATCAGCATGTCGCCAGCCTCGACGATGTTCCCCGAGGCGTCCTTCTTGGCGCCGGGCAGCCGGCCGCACTCGTCAGGGGTCAGCAGGGGGCGCTCTATCTCGTCGACGTTGGTGGTGACTTGGTTGAGGATCGGAGAGAGCCGGTTGCCGCTGTAGCTGAAGCTCTGCTTCACGATCGTCATGGTGCCGGTCATGCCCGAGAGCATTTCGGCCGTCTCGGGGTTATTGGGCGCGTAGGCGATGCGCAGGTGCGTGCCGCTGAAGACAAGCTCGTTCTCGCCATAGACGGCGTTGAGCTGCACCTTGTCCTGCACGATCAGGTAGAACTTGATGCCGTAGCCGGCCGTGTAGCCCATGCCGTTGACGATGGTGTCCATCCGGCCCAGGGTCGGGAACTCGTCGAGCAGCATCAGCAGCCGATGCTGGTGGGTTTGGACGCTGCGGCCGTCCTTGAACTCCATGTGCTCGGTGAGCCGGTTCACGATGAGCGCGAACATCAGGCGCGTCAGCGGCTTGAGCCGGTCCTTGTCGCTCGGCGGGACGACGTAGTACAGGGTGGCCGGCTTCTCGCCGTTGACCAGCTCGTCGACGGTGAAGTCGCTGCGATTGATGTTCGACGAGACGATCGGGTCGGAGTAGAGCTGCAGCTTGACCTTGGCCGACGACAGGATGCCGGACAGCTCCTTGTCTTCCTTGTCGAGCATTTCCTGCGCCTTCTCGGCGACGACGGGGTGGATCGACGTCGGCTTGCCCGTCGGGGAAAGCCACCCGAAGGCCTTCTCTGGGTCCTGCTCGGTCAGGAGCATTTCGTTCAGCGTCTCGCTGAAGGCCTGGCCGGGCTTGGTGAGGACCTGGGCAACCTCCGGGAGCGACGCGATGCGGCCGTCGCGCAGCGCGGCGTAGCAGGTGTAGAGGATCACGCCGGTGAGCAGTGATGTCGCGCTCTCGACCCAGTGGTCTTCATCGTCGGCGTCGCCCTTCGGGTGCGTCAACATGAACGCGATGTTCTGGGCGTCGCTCACGTCGCGCGGGGTGCCGACACGGATCTCGGCGAGCGGGTTGAAGCCGACGCCGGTTCCCACCTCGACCGGGCTGAACTTGAGGACGCGGTTTCCTGCGCAGCTCATGCGCCAGCCGGCGGAAAGGGCGTAGTTCTCGCCCTTGATGTCGTAGACGACGGCGCTGGCTGGCCAAGAGAGCAGGGTGGGGATGACCAGGCCGACGCCCTTGCCCGACCGGGTAGGAGCGAAGCCGATGATGTGCTCGGGGCCGTTGTGGCGCAGGTAGTGGAGCCGCTGGGTCCTGGGATCGACCCAGCCGCCCACATAGACGCCCTCGCTGGGCTTGCCCTCATGGGGCAGAAGGCCGGCGGCAACGATATCGGCGCGCTCGGCCCAGCGGGCCGAGCCGTGCAGGTGCTCATTGCCCTTTTGCAGCTTGCGCGTGCGGTAGAACATGACGCCGCCTGCGGCGATCACAGAGCCGACGGAGCCACCGGCGGCGATGGTCAGCGTCGCCCAAAGGGCGTGCTGCACGGCCGGGTGCTGCATCTGGTTGTAGCGCACGGCCCAGACGATCCACATGAAGGGCGCGTAGATCGAATGTCCGGCGATGTCGATCAGGCTCCGGCCCAGCGCGAGCTGGTAGCCGAACTGATAGGCCATGTATTGAGTGGCCGCCACGTTCGAGAGAAATAGCAGGACCAGGCCGATGACCAGGGCCTGCCACTGCAGGCCGCCCATGCTCTTGGGCGCGTTGGGGAGTTTGTAGACGTTCTGCATGTGATTCCGTGGCGGCCAGGGGTTAGCGGGAGAGGGCCTTTTCCTGCTCGCGCTGCTTGGTGCGCTGCGCGAGCGGGCGAGTGGTTGCGCGGCCGTCGTCGTAGGCGATGCGGATCGGCTTGTCAGGGTCGACTTCCGGGGCGTTGCCCTGGAAGGCGCTCTTCATGTGCGCGACCGTGCTCTGCGGCGACACCTGCTGCAGCAGGTGGCCATCCGTCTCGGCGATCACCGCGCCGCTGTAGATGCCCTCGGAGAGCTGGGCGGGGAAGGTCTTGGCCTTCTCGCCGAGCTGCTCCTTGGCCTTGGCGCTGATTTCCTTGAAGGATTCCGAGAGCTGCTCACGGCGAAGCTCGGGCTTCTCGGGCTCGGTCAGCGCGATGACCTGCTGGATCTTGGCCTCGGGGACGCCGAGGCGCTGGAGCGCGCCGGTGGCGAGTTCGGCACCGTAGCCGGCGTCGTTGCTGAATGCCCAGCGGTTCCCTGCAGGGACCGAGTTGTTCAGCACGACGGCATCCGGCGGGCGAGCCCGTTCGAGCAGCTCGTGAAGGGCCTCCGGCGACTTGGCTGCGATCGTGAGATCGCCGCTCTGGCGGTCGACGTAGGCCACGGCATCGAGGTCGCGCAGGTCGACGATCCGCCGGTCCTTGGCGTCGTTGACCGCGTTGGCCACGTGCAGCGGCAGGTTCGTGATGTAGTCCAGCTCGTGGAGCGCCGTGTCCAGCTCCTGCGCCGCTTCGGTTCCCTGAGCTTGGCTCCCATAGGGGCTGTTGCTCATGAGCCGGCCGATGTCGGCAGGGTTGGCGAGGTTGGCCTCCGCGACGCGTTCCAACTCGCGGTGCAGGGCGGCGCCGAGCAGGCGCTCGCCCTGGCCAGTGCCGACGATCACCGTATCCAGCGCGCCATAGCGTGCCTGCACGTTGCCCTGGGCTTCCGCGAGCAGCTCCTGCTCGACGTTCTTGTCCAGCTCGCGGTGCTTCGACAGCTCGATCACGTAGTCGGCGGCCTGGCCGGCGTCCTTGGCGGCGCGGAACAGCTCGTTCTTGTCCTCCTTGAGGACCTTGATCCAGCTCTGCACATAGCCGGCGTGGTTCTCGAGATCGTGCTCGACACCCAGCTCGGTCTGCAGGAACACGCTGGCCATTTCCGCGCGCAGCTCTTCGCGGGCATAGCCCTCGGAGCCGAAGGGGTGGCCCTTCGTGATGCCGTCACGGTTGAGACGTGACTCGTGGCCGGTCCAGTGGGCCAGCTCGTGCAGCGCGGTGCCGTAGTAGCCGGCATCGTCCTTGAAGGACGATTTCGGCGGCATCGTGATGCGGTCATAGCCCGGCTGGTAGAAGGCCTGGGCGCCACCGTGCACGATCTCGGCGCCAGAGTTTTTCAGGGCGCGCTCGGCCGCTGCGTTGGCCTACCAGGGCTCTTTCGGCCGCCCGGGGGAGAGCGGGGGGATGCCGTCGATCTGCGCCGCATTGAAGACGGCATAGAGGCGCTGGATGGGCCGCTCCAGCTTCACACGCTTCTCGTGGACCTTGCCGTCCTCGCCGCGCTCCTTCTCGGTCTTGTCGAACTGCCAGAACTCGACATGCGTGGCCTTCTCACCCTTGCGGACCTGCCAGCCCTTGGCGTTGGCCTGGTCGTAGGTCATCCACCTGGGGTCGTCGTAGCCCTGCGAAATGCCCTTGGCCATGAGGTACATGGCATTGCCGCCCGAGTAGGGCCGGCCGGTGGCGCCGTTGTAGGGCAGGCCGGAGGCTCGCGAGGCCTGGCCGTTGTCCCACGGACGCTGCCATGGTGCCGTGCCCTTTTCGAGCATGTTGACGATCAGGTCGGTTGCTTCCTGTCGGAAGTCGCGGCGCCCCTCGCGCGCGCGGTCGACCAGCTCGATCGAACGGCCCTTGCCCGGCTCGCTCGCGCCGACGGTGACGGTCTGGCCGACGGACGGGAGCTGTTTGAATTCCAGCTTGTTCAGGGCCACGGCGTGGTCCTGGCCGACCTTCATGGCGAAGCTGTAGGGCGTCTCCGCGATGACTTCGCCCTTGATGGTTTCGGCGCCGGCCCAGGCGCCAAACCGGGTGTCGTCGCCCATGATCTCGCGGACTTGGCCGTGCAGCGTGTGGTAGTCGCTGGTCCTGTTCCTTTCGCTGATGGTTTCCCTGAGCAGGGCCGCGTATTCGGGCGTGCCCATGTCAGGGATGTTGTTCGGTGTGAGGCCGCCGCTGGCGCCGTCACGCTTCGCTTTCTCGCGTGTCGGTGCCATGGTCAGTCCTCCTGAACGGGTTGCTGGTCCTCGAAGCCAGAGCCTTCGAGGGGGAGGGCGCCGAGGTCGTCCTCGGGCGTCGGGATGTTGGGATTCGGCATGTCGCGTCCTTTCAGAGACATAAATAGGTCACTTAAAACGGATCAGCCGCCGCCGCCGTAGCCGCCAGGCCCAGGGTTGCCAGACCCGGCGTTGTAGACGCCATCGCAGCCCGCCGGGATGCTCATGACATTCCAGTATTTGCCCGCGTCCTTCATGTCGTTGTAGACGAACACCGAGCGGAGGTGGTCGGGCGAGAACCGCGGGTTTTTGACCGTGTAGTAGGTGTCGATCGCGTTCTTCTTGTCCGGCTGCAGCACGCCGTAGCCGACCCACAGCTCCATGCTGGAGCCCTGGGCGAACTGGCACAGGTTCTGGCGGTCGACGACGACGTAGGCACGGCCCTGGGGCAGGTACGAGAAGGCCTCGGCGGCCGTGTAGGCGCCGCCGTTGAACTGCACCCAGCCGGAGCCGTTGAACAGCCACAAGCCCAGCGTGTCGTAGTTGATGTTGCTGGTGTTGCCCGGGGTGCCGTTGGTGGCGCGGGCACCGATGAAGATCGCGCCAGGCTTGCCGGCGTCGGCGCCGGGGATGTTGAGATTGACCGTCAGGGTCGAAACCCATTGGGCGCAGTCCCCTTCACCCCCGTACTGGGCGCACTCGTCGGTGCGCGTCACGGATTGCGCGTGCACCGCCGCCGGGAGGGCGAGGGCCGCGGCGGCCAGGGCCGCAAGTCGATGTTTCATAGATCAGCTCCGAGAGATCGAACGCGCGCGCTTCGGACGGTGCTCGAAGCCCGTTTGAGTGGGTTCGAGCTGCCCGACCTGCACGAGATCGCGGGCCTTCTTGGCGACGGCCGCGTGGTAGCGGCCGAGCCAGCCCCCGAGGTTCGACTCGGTGGGCAGGGCCTGCATGCGCAAGGTGTCGCGGATGGCCACTTGCGCCAGGTGCTTCTGGTCGGAGAGCAGGGCGTCCGCATGCCCTTTGTCGGCCACGATGGTCTGCGCGCGCTTGCGACCATCGGGACCCTCGACGAACCGACGTTCGAGTTCGACGAAGTGGCCGGTCTTGAGTTGACCGGCCGCACGCGCGCTCTGGATCGATTCATCGTGATATAAATAATGCAGCTTTGCGTCAGTTCCTTCAAGTAGGAGGTACGGCGCCCCCTTGGCCTCATCGAGCCCAGTGCCGATGACTCTGCCGGCAAGACGCCGGATTTTCTGCAGGTCGGTGGCCTGCAGCGGAATCCGAGGGTCCGACAGCACTTCCCGCTGCTCGGCCAGCGACTTGAGCCGGTCGTTCGAGATCTGGATCTGCCGGAGTGCTTGCTCGAAGGATGGATTGACCTGCCAGGTCAGCGGCCCGGTCTTCTTGGCCAAGCCCATCGCCACGAGCTGCTGCAGGCGGCGGATCTCCCGCAGCCGCGCCTCGCGGACGAAGGGAGATTTCGGCGGCCCGTCGCTGTAGTCGAGCTTGAGCCCCTTGTCGGTGGCCTGGGCCTTCTTCTGCAAGGCGCGGTCGATGTCAGTGAACCGCTGTTGCACGACCTGGCGCTCGGCGGCGAGGCGCATGTCCTCGGGGGTCCGGTAGCCGAGCTGCTGTGTGGCGAGCTGCTGGGCGCGCGTCCGCATGCCGGTCTTGATGTATTCCTTGCCGATGCGCAGCGGCTGGCCGTGCTCATCGATGCCGCGGATCGCCAGGTGGACGTGCGGGTGCTCAGTGTTGAAGTGCTCGACGGCGATCCACTGCAAGCGGGTGCCGAGATCTCGCTCCATCTGAGCAACCAGGCGCTTGGTGTGCGCCTGCATGTCCATGCGCTCGCCGAATTCCGGGCTGACGATCAGCTTGAAGAGGTTCTGATCGCCGGCGGCCTGCCAGGCCCCGAGGGTGGCGCCGATATGGACGGCATCGCCGTCGCTGCCGAAGCCTGCAGCTCGGCCTAGGCCTTGCCGGCCAGGCCGGTTTGGCGCTGGGCTTCCGCTCTCTGGTAGCCGTCGCACTCCTGAATCGACACCGCGTTGTCCGGCACCCAGACGAAGGCGTGGAGTGGCGGGCAATAGCACTTCAGGCCCGACTCGACCGAGCGGAGCCACAGGGATGCCGGACAGACCTCGCACAGAGTCGATGTGGCCGGGCGTTCTTTCTCGGTCAACCGCAGGAGGGTAGGGCTGATGTAGGGCGGCAGTCCGCCCGATTCGTGTTCGGTCGTCGGCGTCTCCGTATCGGTCTGGTGGGCTTCCGGCGTCGAGCTGCTCGCCGGGTCGTTCTCCGTGCTCATGGTCGATCTCCTGGGGGTTGAGGGATTGCTCGGCTTCGAGGGCCAGGCCTTGGCCTTGGTCAAGGCTGGCTTCGAGCGATGCCGATTCGCGCTCGATGTACTTGCCGTGGGCGGCCCATTGGCCATCGCCCTTGTTCTTCGTGTAGGTCACGCGAACGCTCACGCGCTGCAGCGAGGCGGAGGCCTTCGGCACCGCGGCGCCGCGGCCGGGGCGGCTGGACTTTCCGCCGCCGCCGGCCTTCTTGGAATCCCGCACGGCGCGCTTGAGCGCCTGCAGGCCCTTGGCGAAGCCTTGGGCGTCAGGGCGGCGACTGGCGCCCTTGGCGCTCAGCTTGAGCCGGTCGTTCGTCATTCGTCGGCACCTGCAGGTGGGTCTGTGGATCTACAGGTCTGGAGTTTACGAGACATAAATAGGTCGTTTAAAAGGCCGGCCGATGTCAGCCGCCGGTGTCAGGGGAGGGCGCCTCGGCCTGGCTGAGCGCGTCGCTGAAGAACTTGGCGAGCGGGCCACTCAGGGCCGCGGGGACGCTGGCCATCAAGTCGTTATAGCGACGGTTTCCGGTGGCCCGCGCGGCCGTCTTGGCTGCGCCGTCGACGAACTCGGGTTCGAGCGCGAGGGCCAGCTTGATGAACTGATCGATCACGGCGAACTGCAGTTGCTGGGTGCGCTGGATCTCGGCGAGTCGGCGCCCGAGCTTGCCGATCTGGGCGGAGAGGCGTTCCTCGACCCCGACCAGCTCGGCCGCCGCCGCCTGGCTGTCGATGGCCTGGCGCAGGGCGAAGCGATGGAAGTCCGCAACGGCCATACCGGCCTCTTGAGAGGCGGATGACACGGCATCCGCCAGCTCCTGCGAAAGCCGAACTGTGGACCGCGGAGAGGGCTTCGCGGGGGTCTTCTTTGGCGATTTTGCGGCAGCCATTTGGCAGACAGGAATGACGAGTTGGCTGCCATATTATCGCAAGTGTTGATGCTGCCTGCGGCCCGATTGCGCCACACCGTGGCAGCCAAACTTTATGTTCCACTAGGTATTGGTTTTGGGCATTGGGGTTGGTGCTTTGGGCCAGCCCCCGCCCTGCTTTCGCAGGGCGGGGGCGGGGCTGCTGCGCAGCCCGAGGTAGCGAGAGGGGCTGCGCTACGCGCATTCTGGGCCTTCGGCCCCCGACATCAACACATTATCAACACGCCACCGATGCGGCATCAACACAACATCAACACCGCATCAACAAAATATCTACGCGCAGGGCTTGCGATCAACAAAAGATCGACGTAATATCAACGCCACATCAACACAGCAAGCCAGGAGGTTCTATGTGAGCACGGCGAAGAGAAAACAGAGCTTCGCGGGCTACGTTCGCGAGCGACTCGCCGACATCGAATCCCAGTTGGACGTGGGTGTTCGACAAGAGGCCATCCTCGACGAGCTGGTTAAGTCCGGCGGGTATGAGGACGTGTCGCTCCAGACCTTCCGCACCGTGCTTTGGCGGGCACGGCAGACGGCAGCCAGCAAAGCACCCGCCGCGCCCCTGCAGGGCGTGAAACCGCCGTCGCCTGTGGCGCCAGCGGGGCCAGCACCTAAGACGCCCCGAGCCAACCCAGGCCCAGCACCTAAGCCCGGTGACGGGCGCAGCTTCAACTACAGCGGCACGAAGGACATCGATCCCGAGTCGCTCATCTAACCTCGACCCAGTTTTTTAGGAGATATAAACATGGCAGAAAAGAAATCCACCGCTCCGGCGGCCAGCGGCGCCGCAGCTCCCAATGCGGTCCACTTCATCCTGCAGGGCAAGGGCGGCGTCGGTAAGTCGCTCGTCGCGGCTCTGCTGGCGCAATACTTCCGCCAGGTCCTGACCGGCGCCGGGCTCAAGGACGTGCAGTGCATCGATACCGACCCGGTGAACCAGACCCTCGTGAACTACAAGGCCCTCGGCGCGACGCACATCGCCCTGATGGAAGGCTCCAAGATCGATGAACGCAAGTTCGACGGCCTGATGGAGCGCCTGCTGTCCGAGGATGGCGTCTTCGTGGTCGACAACGGCGCCTCGTCGTTTGTTCCCCTGTCGAACTACCTGATCGAGAACCAGGCGATCGACATGCTCCGGGACGCCGGCCGCGAGGTCTACATCCATTGCGTCGTGACGGGTGGCCAGGCGCTGCTGGACACGCTGCACGGCTTCGCCCAGTTGGCCAGCCAAGCCCCGACGAAGAACATCATCGTCTGGGAGAACGAGTATTTCGGCCCGATCGAGGCCGACGGCAAGCCGTTCGAGCAGATGAAGGCCTTCCTCAACAACCAGGACAAGGTGCGCGGCGTCGTGAAGATCGCCAAGCGCAACGCCGACACGTTCGGCAAGGACATCGAGGAAATGGCCTCGCGCAAGCTGACCTTCGCCGAGGTCCTGGCCGGCAGTGACTTCACCATCATGGCCAAGCAGCGGATCAAGACGGTGCAGCGCGACATCAACGACCAGCTCGACAACGTGGGGTTCTGACATGGACCAGGGCAAGCTGATCGGGGAGATCGTCCAGCGCTTCGGCGTCAAGCTGGACAAGGACGATCCGGCATTCCTGCTGGTGGAGCTGAACCGGCTTGTCCTCGAACAGGCTGGCGATGACCTGGCCGGCAAGCTCGGCGAGCTGCCTGGCCAGGTTGAGGCGGCTGGCCAGCGCATGCTGGCGGAGCTGGCCTCTCGCGTGACGAAGCAGATCGACGGCGCCGAGGCCGAGGCCGCGAAGCGAGTCAAGGGTGAGGTCGACGAGGCCCGCAAGGTCGCGGCTGAGCTGATCGGCGACGTGGCAAAAGCAAACCGCAACGTCAATGCGTCCAAGTGGTTCGCAGTCGCCGGTGTGGTGTGCCTGTCTGTGCTGGTGGCCGGCGCCGGTGCCGGCTACTGGGTTGGTGTCACGTCGGCCGAGAAGGACCAGAGCCGCGCCGCTGCAGTGCTGGCGAGCGACCAGGGCGCCGCAGCCGTCCGGCTCGCTGAGTTGGGCCAGGCCCGGCAGCTCTTGAGCTGCTCGGCTGACGGCTGGACCAAGCGCGATGACTTTTGCTATGGGACGGCCGGCGGGAGTGGCCGCACGGTCGGTTGGAGAATTCGATGAGCGCTCACGAGCCTGAGTTTCAAGTCGCGTTCGAGAGCGACACGCTTGAGGCCGCTGTCTTCGAGGTCATGCGCCTGGCGGAGTACGTCGGTCAGGATGTCACCTTCCTGCCTGGCGTCGACGCCGAGCTGTGCAACTTGAAGGTGCCGGCGGAGGTTCAGACCTACCTCATGAAGGCGGCGCAGGCCGCCTATGACGAGTCTGGCCACGCGACGGCAGGGTCGATCCGCAAGGTTGTGTACCGAGGCGTCGGCGTGGTCTTCGAGGCGATCATTGGCGACGAGCTGCGTCTGCTCACCTACGATCACTCGAAGCCTGAGCCGATTCACGTCGCGCAGTTCTGGAAGCGGCTCGGGAGAGATTAAAGGAGCGGCCGTGAGTCCAACCAAGCCAGAGCCACATGAATTGCTATCCGCCGCAGAGTACGACGAGTGGTTTCGTGGGCAGATTCAAGCCAGCCTAGACGATCCACGGCCGAACGTTCCTCATGAGGTTGTCATCGCGGATGCCCGGTCGCTGATTGCGCAGCGACGCGAAATCGTTAGAGCACGGATGGAGCTGTTGGCCCAAGATGGGGCTGCCGGCGTGCCAAAGCGCATTGAAGACCGCCCAGGCGGTGATGGCTCATGACCCCGGCATTCAACCCGTCAGAGGTCATTGAGTACGAAAGGTATCGACAGAAGTGCTCGCGGGCAGTTGCTCCTTCTGCACCACTTATCCCATCGGCGCGTCGAGTGGAGTGGGAAAGAAATCATTCCTTCGATGCCTTCGTCGCGGTTGGCTTTAGGTCCGCCGCCGAACCCGGCGATGTCGCTGACGCCTTCCTCCGGCAGGCATTGAAGGAGCGGCGGCCATCAGCGCCGCGAGCCCCCTTCGACGTGGTTCACGGCCTGTGGCTGTCACAAGCTATGGAGGAAGGGCTACGTGATCTAGCAGCGGAGGTCCGGTCGGCATTTTTGGATTACATGCCGTGCGAAGCGGACGGTGCGGGCGTCTATGTTCGATGGACTGTGCGAGGTGATCGAGCGATGAAGATCGGCCAGACAGGTGATTTGCTCGTTCGGTCAAGGCAGGCTGGAAGGCTCGCTCTGTCGGGCGTTCATGCATGGCTTCCATTTGGTGGCACGAGCCTTGAGCGGGCGTGCCTGAAAGCGCTTAAGCGGTTTCGTGCTGTAGGGCATCCAGAAGGCCGAGAGGTCTTCGACGCCCCTGCTGCCGATGTCATGCAAGTTGTCTTGTCGAAAGCTATCGAGTATCTGCGTCGACAGAAGGGTCGCGTCGACCGTGCGACGGCGTTGGATCGATCGGTGGACGGCAAACACCCGTGGGAAGTAGTCACGGCCCATCTGGATAACAAGTGGACAAAGGCATTGACGGTCGGATCAAGCAAGGACTCGGTGCTCATGCTCCGCGCCAAGATCGAGCGGCTGCGCGCCAATGGTCACGACTGGAATGATGTGGCCGAGCTGCTCAAGGACGACGGGCAGGGTGGTGGCATCGCCATCAATGGGGCCACCATCAAGGCCGCCCTCGCAGAATTTAGGACCACTCCGCCAAACTCTGGGGCCTCGGATCGGCTCCAAGTTGGGACTCTGGGTCGCTTGGTAGCAGTCAGGTCGGCACAGGACCTAAGCGGTGTACACAACGCCTATTTCCGGTCTTTGAAAGCGCGTGCACCCCAGCGCACGATTCCCATTCCAGGGGCTCCGGTCCCTTCAGAACCATCGAGAGAAGTGTGATGGGCACGACTGACGAAATTGAAGCCATCGATGCTGCATTCGAGCGGCTGAACTCCATTCTGGATGCGTCAGGCGCCCTTTATGCAGAGGCGACGCAGTCGGCTGCCTACGAGCTGCGCCTAGCGGTCGTTCGGGCGCTGGGGGACAGCGCTCGGATTCAGGCAGCCGAAGCGATGCTCGGTTCGATGCACACGACGGAGAGTCTGGGCGGCTCCTCAGATCCACGTCCGAATGCGTCAGCGCTTGGGCGGGGCTGAAAACTCGTTCTCACGCCGACCTAGCGGCTGGCTCACCAGTGCGGCGGCTTGCGAATCGGCTTCTTCTTGGTCGGAACGTGAGGCGGCAGTTGGGCCGCCTGCAGTTGCTCGTCGGTGAGGTGCTTGATGACCCAATCGGCTTGGCCAACCAGTGAGCCACTCACCCGACGGTGGATCTCGGCGCCGGCCTCGGGTGGGCGGATCGGCATGACCAGGCCGATCATGATGTGCGGGAAGTCCTCGCGGACCGCCTGCAGGGCAGGTTCGGCGTCGCTGTCGTTGGACACCAGGACGATGCGGTCATAGCGCCCCTGGACGGCATCTCGGTACATGCAGATGGCCAGGTTCACATCGGTCTTCTTCTCTTCGAGGTGCCACACACGGGCGCGCTTGGTCCGGTCATAGGGCTGGCCAGGCACGAACTCGGGCAGCAGCGAACCGTCCTTGTCGTAGCTGTGCTTCCCGTAGGTCACCTTGAACCGGTCGCCATGCTTGACTGCCAGGGCACGGTGGTAGGCGGATTGCGCTTCAACCGACTCATGGCCATGAGTGGCGAAAGTGGCCAGGGCGTGAGCTGTGAAGAGGTGGACGCGCTCCAGGCTCTCGTTCTGGTCGCGCTCGGCGAGGATGCCCTCAAGCAACTGCACCAGGTCGAGCCACTTGAATTGGCTGCCGCGCAACCTGCCGTAGTACAGGTTGTAGCCGTCTACGTAGACGCCAGTCCTCCGAGGAGCTTTGTCGCTTGTCGCCACGGGCGTTCTTGTTGTTCAGATGTGAAAAAGCCGCCCAAGTTGAGCGGCTTTTTCGTCCCAAACGGCAGCCAACTTAATGACCCCGCAAGGGATGAGTGGTGTTGCGAATTATGCAACTTGCATAGATTCTCGTCAACGTTGATCCGCGCCTTCCAGGTAAGTCAGGGCTTCCTTGAGCGCACAACGATTCGAGTGACGCGGCTGCCTGGCGCCTTAACCACGATCGAACCGTCGGCTTGTTCTGCCTCGCGAACAAGGCTCAGGAGGGCTACTGCTTTGCGTAGGACGGCAGCCTTTGACGCCGCGCCATAGTGCCGCTGCAGGTCGCCAAGGACTCGGGACAACTTCTCGTCGACCTTGAAGGTAGTTCCTGGCTGCATAGATCACCTTCCGAGGGTTGTTGAATGAGTTCCGTTGGCAGGCGCCTAGCGCTCCTGGCCACCCTTCCCACGCGCGACGCCGGGGTTCATTGAGCGCGCCACGATGGTGTGTGTCTCAGGGTGGTAGCTCTTGTAGTCGATGATGAGTGCGCGGCCGGGCGCCAGGCTGGTGCCGACAAAAGCCTTGTCGTGGACGATGAGCGTTCCCTCGCCGGCCATCTGCGTGATGAAGTTCTTCGTCTGAGCCAGCATGCGGCCCTCGTATCGGCCACCGTCAGGATCGGCGTGCTGCAGCTCCAGGCCGTTGGCCTTGGCGAAGCCGTCGATCTTCTTGAGGTCCTGCACGCGCGCCGCCAGCGGCACGAGCAGGGCTTTCTCGACCCACTTTGGCATGTCCTTGGCCCTCGCTGCTAGGCGCACGCCTTCGAGCTGCGCTGCGACGAATGGCTTGGTGCCGGAGTTGTCGTAGATCAGCGATGCGTCGGAGCGCTGCACCGCCGGCGCGAGCAGCTCCATCGAGCGATGCCAACGGGCTACCGTCTTGTTCCCTGGCACGTCGTGGCCACCGCCAAGAACTCGGCTCGCAACCCGCTGCAGGTTGATCTTCGGGTCCTCGGTGCCGACGTAGACGAGCGTGATGTCGTAGCCCGCCTGGTGGGCCTTGGAGAGCACGGCGAGCTTGCTGGGGTGCGATAGCACCGTCTCGAATGCGAACGGCGTGCGGTGGGCCAGCAGGTCCTTGCGTTGGGTATCGGCGAGCGCCGCGGCCTGGTAGGCGTCGATGCCGAGCTTCTTGGCGATCTCGTCGGCGTTGACGTAGGCAGGCGGAAGGTCCTGAAGCTGCCGGTGCAAGTCGGTGATGGTCGACTTGCCGCTGCCATTGGGACCGGCGATCACAACGAGCCGCGGTGCGGCCTGGTCGCTGTCCTCAGGGCTCATGCTGCGGCCCGGCGGGCCGTGTCAGGCAGCTCCACGTCGACGACGGACTGTGTGCCATTGGGCTCGGTTTTGATGACCTTGCCCCCGTCCATGTGATAGGTCGGAATGCCGCGCGAGTGCAGGTCAGCGACGGCCTGGCCGACGGCCTGGCCTGCGATTCGATCCAGCTCTTCGATGGTGTGACCAAGTACCTTGCGCATGGGGCCTCCAGGGAGACTCTTGTTGTATGGTGAATATACCAGTTTCAGCCTGGTGGCGCCGGCCGTCATTTCACCTTCTGTGGCACCCGACATCAGCGCTCGACACCCTCAAGGGCGCGGGTTTTGGCCTTGTTGATGGTGCGCGTCACGTAGTCGGTCTGCCGCGCCGGGTTTCCCTTGTGCGACAGGTCGCGGCTTCGCAGGGCGCCGTCGACATCGGCCTCAGAGACGTTGCGAGCGAGCGCGTAGGTCGCATAGGCCAGATCCGAGCGGGTGTGGTCGCCGCCATATTTCGGGTCGTTCCAGAAGCTGCCGATCGTGCGCAGATCTCCCTGATGAGCGCTGGGCGGCCGATTCTTGTAGGCCTCACGCCTGGCGGCCTCGGCCGCACGCTCGTCGGCCACGACTTGGCCGGCTTGTTGAATGAGTTCCGTTGCGCGCTCGTACACCTGGCCAGAGTGCTCGCGCAGGCGGACAAACGGGTAGTGCCCGTTGTCCTGCTGGTACTTGGGCTTGCGGTTGGTGAAGCCTGCCAGGCGGCCGTAGTGGCGCCAGTCAGCGCTGCCCGGATCTCCGCCAAATTTCTCGGCGCAAATGCGCGCCGCGGCAGTGGACTCGGCGACCGGGAGCTGCTTGCCGTGCTTGATCCAGGCCTGGTAGTTCCCGGGGCTCGTCTCGACGACCAGCGCCGGCGCAAAGCCAGACTCCTTCATGGCGTCGACGGTGCTGCCCTTGAGGTCATCGAGCATGGTGAGGCCATGCGTGCCAGCGGGCCGGATGTAGATCTGGCAGCCCTGCATGTTCTTCAGCTTCAGGAAGGCGATGTTTTCGTCCTTCATGACAGCCTCGCGTGTCCACGGGCAGTTGCGCATCTGGTCCTTGACCGGATCGAAGATGCCCACCTCGAAGTGGGTGCAGCCCATGGCTTCCACCTGGCGGTGAACGGCGAGTTTGGTGAAGTCGGGCCTGCTCATGATTGTCTCCCTTTCTGGTTGGATGATATAAACAGTCCATGTAAAAGCGCAGGCGCAGGCATGGACGACAAGCAATTTCGGGACAGGTTGATCGAGAAGCTCAAGCGAGAGCTGGGATCGGTCATCGTCAGCGCTCTTGAAGACCCCAACGTCATCGAAGTGATGCTCAACCCTGACGGCTCATTGTGGGTGGTCAAGTTCGGCGTTGGCAAGCGGTGTGTTGGTGAGGTCCAGGCGTCTCGCGCCGAGAGCATCGTGTCGACCGTCGCGGCCTACATGCAGACGACGGTGAACTATGACCGGCCAGGCCTTGAGTGCGAACTGCCGATGGACGGCAGCCGCTTCACGGCGCTGGCCCCGCCGGTGGTCGCTGCGGTGTCCTTCACCATTCGGAAGAAGGCGACGCGGATCTTCACCCTGCAGGACTACCTTGAGGCCGGCATCCTGTCGCAAGCCCAGTTCGACTACCTGTGGCTGGCGGTGGCGAACCGCCGGAACATCATCGTCGCCGGCGGCACCGGCAGCGGCAAGACGACGCTGCTGAACGCCATCATCGCGGCGATCGCCACGCAGGCCCCCGATGACCGCCTCGTCGTGATCGAGGACACCGGCGAAATTCAATGTGCGGCGCGCGACGCCGTGACGATGCGCGCGGTGGGCCACTTCACCATGAACGACTGTCTCAAGAAGACGCTGCGCTTCACGCCGGAGCGCATCGTCGTCGGTGAGGTCCGCGGCGGCGAGGCGATGGCCTTGCTGAAGTCGTGGAACACCGGCCACGAGGGCGGCGCGAGCACCCTCCACGCGAACCAGGGCCAGGCGCTCAAGCGCCTGCAGACGCTGGTGTCCGAGGCGCCCGAGGCCTCGAACTACTCCCCCGACATGATTTGCGGCTTGATTGGCGAGGCCGTGAACGTGGTTGTTTCCATCGCCAAGGACAAGGAGGCCAAAGCCGGAAGATCAGTCAAAGAGATCCTCGAAATCCAGGGCTACGACGCCGAATCACACACGTTCCGTAGCCGTTTTGTATGACCTATTTATATCGTCAATCGGAGTTTCAAATGTCCTCTCTCACCCTCAACAAGCCCGCCGCACGCCCCAGCAACATGATGCGCAACGTCCTGCGCGCGCTGGGCATGTTCTTCGCGCAGTTCGCGCTCTTCGGCCTGGCGACCGCCGGCGGCGGCGGCGGCGGCTTGCCCTGGGAAGGCCCGCTCACGGCCGTCGCCAACTCGCTGACCGGCCCGATCGCTCTGACGATCTCGATCATCGCCATGGCCGCCGCTGGCGGGACGCTGGTGTTCGGCGGCGAGCTGGGCGAGTTCACCCGCAAGGCCGTGATGCTGGTCCTCGCGATCTCGTTCCTCGTCTTCGGCGCCGGCTTCATGACGGCGGTGTTCGGCATCAGCGGCGCCCTGGTGGTCTGAGGGGCTTCGCATGGAGAACCCGCGCCGCATCCCGATTCGTCGGTCACTGAACCGCCCAACCCTGCTGTTGGGCTGTGACCGCGAGCTGGTGCTGTGCGCGGGCATCTTGGCTGGGATCTTGATCTTCTCGGTCGGCAGTTGGTGGGGAGTGGTCGGAGGCATCGGCTTCTGGCTGCTCACCGTCGCTGTCCTGAGCCGAGTTGGAAAGGCTGACCCACTCATGAGGCCCGTGTTCATCAGGCACCAAAAGCTGCCCGCCTTCTTGCCCGCAGCGCCCCGGTGGTGCGGAAAAGGGCGGGAGATCCCGTCGACTTGGAAAGGACGTTGACCGTGCTGTCACTCACCGAATATCGAACCAAGGAAGAGTCGCTCGCCGACCGCCTGAACTACGCCGGCATGATCGATGACGGCGTGATGCTGCTCAAAGACGGCGCGCTGCTGGCCGGCTGGTATTTCCGGGGTCCCGACCTGGCCAGCAGCACCGTCGAAGAGCTGGCTGCCGTGTCGGCCAGGCTGAACGCGGCGCTCAAGCTGGGCTCGGGCTGGATGATGCACGTCGACGAGATCCGGCGGGAGGCGCCCGGCTACCCCGGCCGGTCGTTCTTCCCCGACCGCACGACTCGCGTGATCGATGATGAGCGGCGCGCGCAGTTCATGGCGGAGGGGGCTCACTACGAGTCGGTCTTCGCCGTCACGCTGACCTACCTGCCGCCCACCGAGACTGAGGGCAAGCTCACTCGGATGATGTTCGACGGCGAGGACCGGAGCACCCGGGGCAACGTCGGCGACAAGTTCCTGCGTCAGTTCAAGGACGTGGCCGCTGAGTTCGAGGATCTCGTCGGCTCAGTCTGGGCGATGCAGCGCATGCGGACCCATGAAGAGGTCGACGAGTTTCAGCGCGTCCACCATCCCGATGACCTGCTGGAGTACCTCCACTACTGCGTCACGGGCGAGAACCATCGCATCAACCTGCCGCCGTGGGGCATGTACCTCGACACCTTGATCGGGAATGTCGACTTCTACGGTGGCGTCGCCCCGCGCGTCGGCGGCCGGCACATGCGTGTCGTCGCGCTCGATGGCTTTCCGCAGGAGAGCTATCCCGGCATGCTGGCTCAGCTCGATGACCTGGCCATCGAGTACCGCTGGAACACTCGGTTCATCTTCCTCGATCAGCCGTCGGCTCGGTCGCTGCTCGACGGGCTGCGCAAGAAGTGGAAGCAGAAGGTCCGCGGCTTCAAGGACCAGGTGATGCAGACCCAGAACGGCGCCGTCAACCATGACGCCGCCGAAATGACGGCCGACGCCGAGGGCGCGATGGCCGAGTCCGATGGCGGCTTGGTTCGCTACGGCTACTACTCGTCCAACATCATCCTGCTCGACGAGGATCTCGACCGGCTGGACGAGACGGTGCGAGCTGTGCGCAAGGTGGTCCAGGGCCTGCAGTTCGGCGCCCGCGTGGAGACGATCAACGCGGTGGAAGCCTGGCTCGGGTCGCTGCCCGGCCACGGCGTCGAGAACGTCCGGCGCCCGCTCCTGCACACGCTGAATCTCGCTGACATGCTCCCGGCGACGGCCGTGTGGGCCGGCGAGTCGACGCACCCGTGCCCGATGTACCCGCCCAACAGCCCGCCGCTGGCCTATGCCGCGACGAACGGGTCGACGCCGTTCCGCATCAATTCGCACGTCGGCGACGTGGGCCACATTCTCGGCATGGGTCCCACGGGCGCCGGCAAAACGACCTTGCTGGGCTTGATGCTGGCCCAGCAGTTCCGTTACCCGAAGGCCCAGGTCTTCGCCTTTGACTACAAATACGGGCTCTATGGCCTGGTCAAAGCCGCCGGCGGCGAGCACTACGACGTGGGCCGGTCGGAGAAGGGCAAGCTGTCATTCGCTCCGCTGCAGGAGATCGAGTCGATGGCCGATTTCGCGTGGGCCGCCGAGTGGATCGAGACGCTCTGCGTCCTGCAAGGGCTCTCACTGACGCCATCGCAGCGCAACGCCATCGCGAGGGCCATGCAGCTGCTCAAGGAAAGCCCGACACGGACGCTCACCGAGTTCGTGGCCAACGTGCAGGACCTGGCGATCCGGGAAGCGCTGCAGCACTACACGGTTGCCGGCCCGATGGGCCAGCTCTTGGATGCCGACAGCGACTCGCTGGGCTCTAGCCGCTTCATGGTCTTCGAGATGGAAGAGCTGATGGGCATGGGCGACCGCAACGTCGTGCCGGTCCTCCTGTACCTGTTCCGGCGCGTGGAAAAGCGACTCGACGGCTCGCCGACCATCCTGTCGATCGACGAGGCCTGGCTCACGCTGAGCCACCCTCATTTCAAGGAAAAGATCAAGCTATGGCTGAAGGTTCTTCGCTCGAAGAACTGCGCGGTCTGGATGTTCACCCAGAACCTGGCCGAGGTCATGAATTCGCCGATCCGCGACGTGATCCTCGAAGCGTGCTTCACCAAGATTCTTCTTCCCAACGAAGAGGCCGCCAATCCGAGTATCCGGGTGATTTATGAAACCCTGGGCTTGAACGAGAAGCAAATCAATATTCTCGCCACGGCCATCAAGAAGCGGCATTACTACTTCATGAGCCCACAAGGCCGGCGCCTGGTGCAGCTCGGCCTGGGCGGCGTGGCGCTCTCCTTTGTTGGCGTGTCCAGCAAAGAAGACATCCAGGCCATCGATAAATGCATCGATGAGCATGGAGAGCGGTGGCCCGCGGAATGGCTGCGGTATCGCGGCTACGCCGACTGGGCTGACTATTGGGAAAAACTCTCTTAATCGAGGTAACCGATGAAAAAGGTACTTTCAGCCGTTTCGGCGGCAATTCTTATTTTCTCCGCGCCAGGGGCGGGGGCGGGCAGCGTAGCTGGCTTTGGCGGCTCGACCGAGATCACGCAGATCCTCAACAACATCCAGTTGGTCGAGTCCTACATCCAGCAGGTGCAGTCCTATGCCACGCAGATTCAGCAGTGGCAGACGCAGATTCAGCAGTACCAAAACATGGTGCAAAACACCTTGGCGCTGCCGTCTCAAGTCTGGGGCCAGATTCAGGGCGACCTGAACGGCCTGGCGAACGTCGTTCGTCAAGGCCAGGCGTTGGCTTACTCGGCCTCGAATATCGGGACCCAGTTCACCAACACCTTCAAGGGTTTCCAGTATCCGGCGGGCTTCAACCACAAAACGTCTTACCAGCAGTGGAACAAGACGACGATGGACACGCTCAAGGGCGCCCTTGAAGCCGCTGGCCTGCAGTCGCAGCAGTTTGCGACCGAGGAAGGTGTCCTCACGCAGCTCCGGGGCATGTCGTCGAGCGCGACTGGCCAGGTGCAGGCCATCCAGGCCGGCTCGCAGATCGCCGAGCAGCAGGTCCAGCAGCTCCAGAAGCTGCGGCAGCTCATGATGACCCAAATGACCGCGCAGAACACTTATCTCGCGGCCCAGGAAAACAAGGAAGCCACGCGCCAGGCCGCCCGGGAGGATGCCTTCGGGTATCAAAACCCGGCAACGGCCTACCAGCGTTTCCAAGGCGGCTCACGCTAAGGCATAGGGGGTCGAATGATCCATAACACCAGCGGGGTTTTCGACCCCCTTTCTTCCAAGGCTCGCAAGCTGATCTTCTTGATTGGCGTTGCAGCGTTGTTCTTCTCTGCGGCTACAGCGCATGCCCAGACGCAGATTCTCGACAACATCGCTCAGTCCTATAAAGCCGCCTCGGCGGGATGGACGGGCACGTTGCTGGGCTTCGCGAATAACCTGTTCCGGCTGCTGGCAATCATCGAGTTCACTTGGAGCTGCGCCGTCTGGGCTCTCGAAAAGAACGAATATCAGAGCTTTGTGGCGGCCATCGTCAAGAAATTCATGTGGATCGGTACGTTCTACATGATTCTTCTGAACGGCCCGACATGGATTCCCGCGATCATTGACAGCTTCACGGACGCCGGTATTGCCGCGAGTGGTTCTGCTGGCTTGTCGCCGTCCGAGGTTTTTACAACCGGCCTCGACAACGCAGCGACGATGCTTGAAGGCATCAAGAATATGTCGCTGCTCGATGACATGGGCGTCATCATCGTTGCAGGCCTGTCCGGCCTCGCGATCGTCATTGCGTTCGCGATCATTGCTGGCCAACTCTTGGTCGCCCTCGTCGAGAGCTATATCGCGATCAGCGCCGGGCTGCTGTTCCTGGGGTTTGGCGGCAGCCGGTGGACCACTGACTTCGTGCAGAAGTACATCGGCTACGCGATGGCCACGGGCGTCAAGTTGTTCATGCTGTTCCTCATCATCGGCATCGGCAACACGCAGGCGCAGACGTGGAAGGCCATGCTGCTCACCATCGGAACGCCTGGCGTTCCAGCCTTCAACATCATCCTGTCCGTGCTGGGTGGCTCAGTGTTGCTCGCCTACCTGGCCATGCAGATCCCGGCACAGGCAGCGTCGATGCTGGCCGGTAGCCCGTCGCTGACAGCAGGAGGCGCCGCATCGTCGGCGGGCATGATGGCAGCGGGCGTGATTGGCGCTGGCGCCGCCGGCGCTGCGGCGACGCTCGGCGGTGCGAAGAGCGGCGGCGGCCTGGCTAAGGCCGTGGGCGCCGCATGGGGTGAGGCTGGCGCGCAGGGCCATTCCGGCATCGGCCGGGCGGTCGCGACGCTTGGCAACCTCGGCACCGCTGCAGCAACCGACACGGGCCAGCGCATCGAGCAGGCCGTCGCGCCGACGAAGGGCGGACGGATGGCTGATATTTCGACCGGCAGGGCCGGCGAAATTGCTGCTGCCAACACCCCAGCGGCAGGCGTCCCCACGGTGCCGCCGCCCGCGGTTCCATCGTCCAGCCCTGCACAATCGACGCAAGCCCCCGCCCCTGGCGGTCAGGCCTCGACGGCCGCAGCCCCTGCAGGTGCTTCCGGTGCGGCCGGCGGCGCAAGCCAGCAGGCCGCCGCGGACAGCTCGGCCGCCACTGGTGGCCCGAGTGCAGCGCCAGAGGCAGCAGCGGCGGGCACCCCCGGCCAGGGCTCGACCGCTCAAGCTGTAGCCCCGCAACCCGCCGCGACGGCCGCCGGCGGTTCGGCGGTAGCAACGCCAGCCAGCCCTGCAGGCGCTCCTGAGGCCGTCGCCGGGTCCACCGCGCCGGCGCAAACAACGCCTGAGGCAGTGGCGGCGGGCACCCCCGGCCAGGGCTCGACCGCTCAAGCTGCGGCCCCGCAACCCGCCGCGGCGCCGCCTGCTGGCGTCCCCGTGACGGCAGCCGGTGGATCGGCGGTAGCTGCGCCAGCCAGCCCTGCAGGTGGTCCTGGGGCCGCGGCAGGCGCCGGGGCGGCTGCGCCGGCGAACTCGGCCACCGCCAGCGTTAGCCCGGCCACGGCCGCGGCGCCGGCGTCCGCGCCGGAGGCTCTGCCTTCGGTGGGTGCTGCCGATGCGCAAGGCCAGGCGCCGACAGGCACCGGCGCGGCTGCGCAGGCTACGGCGCCGGAGGCGGCCGGGGCAGTACCTCAGGGTTCGGCACCGGCTGAAAACGCCACCAGCGGCCCGGCAGGCGCCTCGGCAGGGCAGGGCGCAGCCTCCATGTCCCCCCCGATTGGCGGCATGCCGGCCCCGAGCGGGGTGGTTGAGCAGTCCCAGGGTCCGAAGGCCCCGGGCTTCGAGGACCGCTTCCGTGACCTGTCCCAGGTCCGTCCGCCACAGCTCCCGAACGACGGTGCGCCATCGGCGACCGTCTCCATCCGTTTCGACACCCCGCACGACTAAAGGAGTCCGACCATGACCACGACAGTTGCCTCGCAACATGACCCAATTACATCGCCAAAGCCTGCGAAGAAGGGCGGCGATATGACCCCGTACCTGGCGGCCCGCCGCGAGTGGAACGAGCGCTATGGCTCGTACATCGCGCAGGCGAAAAACTGGCGCGTCGCCTTCTTCGTTGTGCTCGGCGTGTGTGCCCTTGAGACGGCCGGCCTGGTCGTGATGGGCACGCAGAACAAGCTGATCCCCTACGTCGTTCAGGTCGACAAGCTGGGGACGCCGGTGGCGGTGGGCCGGGCCGACACGGCTGGCAAGGTCGACGATCGCGTCATCAAGGCCGAGCTGGCCCGCTGGATCTCGGACGTGCGCGGCGTCGTGTCCGATGGCGTCGTGCAGCGGCAAATGATCGACCGGACCTACTTCAAGCTGTCCAAGGGCACGCGCGCGCTCACGATCGTCAACGAGTTTTTCAAGGGCAACCCCCCGCCGTCGCGCGCCCAAACCGAGGCCGTGACGGCCGACGTTTCCTCGGTGATCGCCGTCAGCGACAAGACCTGGCAAGTGGACTGGACCGAGACGACCCGGAACACGTCGGGCGCCGTCACCAGCACGGTCAAGTGGCGCGCGATTGCAACCATCGCGCTCAACCCGCCCACCACTGACGCGCTCATCCGGGTGAACCCGGCTGGCATGTATCTCATCGACCTGAGCTGGTCGCAAGTTCTTTGATTCGGAGGCCCCTCACCATGAAGCAACTCACCATCATCCTGGCCAGCCTGATCGCGATCGCGTCGGCCCACGCTGCAGATCCCGCGCCGGCTCCAGCTCCGGCGTTGAGCGCTCCTGCAGCCGCTTGCACGCCCGCACCGGCGCCGTGCCCTGCACCGGCTCCCAAGCCGCGCCCGAAGCGTGTGGCGCCTGCACCGGCGCCAGACACCCCGATTCGCGAGAAGGTCGAGCCGCAGCCGCGCGTCGACGCGACGACGAAGAGCACGCTGCAGGCCGGCGGGCAATGGCTCGGCGTCGACAACAGGCCGACCATTGGCGACGACGGCCGCGTGGTGTTCACCTACGGCAACGGAATGCCGGTGGTGATCTGCGCCCCTCTGCGGATCTGCGCGATCGAGCTGCAGGCCGGCGAGAAAGTCGTGAAGACCCCGGACATCGGCGACTCGGTGCGCTGGGTGGTGAGCCCGTCCGAGTTTGGCTCGGGCAAGACCGCCCAGCAGCAGGTGATCGTCAAGCCGAAGGAGGCCGGCCTCGATACGAACCTCATGATCGCGACGGACAAGCGCAGCTACTACCTGCGTCTGTTGTCGTCGACGACGGATTACGTCGCCCGTGTGGCGTTCGCATATCCCGATGAGACGCGCGCGGCATGGGAGGCCTTCGCTGCGAAGCGGGCCGAGCTGCAGAAGTCGGAGGTCGCGGACATGCCGGCCATGTCGATCGAGCGGCTGCGCTTCGACTACACGGTCGATGGTGAAGCGTCGTTCAAGCCGATCCGCGTCGTCGACAACGGCGAGAAGACCTACATCCAGCTCCCGGCTTCCTCGAAGGCCGACGAGATCCCCGTCTTGGTCATCCTGAACAGCGACGGCAAAGAGCAGCTCGTCAACTCGCGATTCATCAATGGATGGTTTGAGGTCGACCGGCTCTTTGAGCGCGCCGCGTTGATCCTCGGCGTGGGGCGCGAGCAGCGCAAGGTGGTCATCACGAGCACGGCGCGTTATCGCGCGCCGAGCGTGTGGAGCTTCGGAGGTTGAGCATGACGACTGATGAAAAGCACTCGCCGTCGGCGTCGCCCGACGGTCTGGAATTCCGGCCGAAGCCCAAGGGCATCGTGACGGTGAATCGCAAGGCGGTTGCGATCGCGATGTCGATCGTCGTGGTGGTCATGCTGGGCATCATGTTCGGCGTGATGACTCGCAAGCCGGCCGGAGGCGCGGTTGCTGCACAGCAGCCGACCGACGGCTCGCCGCCGACGAACAATCGCCTCGAACCTGCCTCGGCCATGAGCGAGACGATCACGCGAGACATCCCTGCAGGGAATCTCGCCGATCCGAAGCGGCCGAAGGAAGCTGCGAGCAGCCTGGTGCCCTCTGGGACTCTGGACGCGGCCAGCGCCGCAGAGAAGCAGGTTCCCGAGCTGGAAGACGCCCGCACGCCCCCGATGGTGGCGAAAGGCTCCGGCGCGACGCCGGCGCCGGGAAGCCAGAAGACCGGGCCTGCAGGTGTTCAGCTCGCGTCGGCCCAGGCTGGCCAGGGCAACGCTGGGCAGGCGAACGCGCAACAAGGTCGACCGAACGTCGACCCCGAGGTCGAGCGAGCACGTCGACTGCGCGAAGAGCGTGAGGCTCGTCTGCGCCAGGCGATGGAAGCGCCCACGGCCACGAACAGCGGCGGCAATGGCGCCGGCGCGCAGTTCGGGGCAGCGCCTGGGACTGCACAGCCGAACCAGGCCACGGCCGCGGCGCTGCAGCAGTTGCAGGCGCTGGCAGGCGGTGGAGCTGCAGGTCGCCAAGCGCCGGGCATGCCGGCGGCGCTGCAACCGCCCCAGCGGGAAGAAGACGATGCCAACAAGCAGCAGCGGAAAGAGCAGTTCTTGCGCGACATGGAAGCGGTGCCCGACCGCAACTTTGTCAACTCGACGCGCAAGGCTGCCCTGTCGCGGTTCGAGATCAAAGCCGGCTGGCTGATCCCTGCAGCCATGAAGCACGGCATCAACTCGGATCTGCCGGGCAAGATCTCCGGTCAGGTGACACAGAACGTCTACGACAGCGCCACCGGCCGGCACCTGCTCATCCCGCAGGGCGCGACGCTGGTTGGCCAGTACGACAGCCAGGTCGCCTATGGCCAGAATGGCCTGCTGGTGGTGTGGCGCCGGATCGTCTACCCGGACGGGTCGAGCGTGGATCTGGAAGGCATGGGCGGCAGCGATCAGGAAGGCTATGCAGGCTTCCGTGATGAGGTCGACAACCACTACATGCGGTTGATCGGCTTCGGTCTGCTCACGTCGACCTTCTCGGCGGCGTTCCAGATCTCGCAGAACGAGCGCCAGAACTCGAACGGCACACAGTCGCCGTCGCAGGTGGCGGGGCAGGCCGTGGCGCAGCAAATGTCCCAGCTCGGCATCGAGGTCGCGCGGAAGAACCTGCGGATTCAGCCGACGATCACGACCAGGCCGGGCTACCCGTTCAATGTCCGCGTCGAGAAGGATCTCGTTTTCACGCGGCCATACGTGTACGGCAACGCCCAGTGAGGGAAGGGCGGGGCGGCATTCACCGCCCCCCCTGAACTTTTAGAATGAACCTTTTATATCTACTTGAGAGAGTCAATGGCCACCGATGAATTGAAGACATTCCCGGTCCGGCTGACGGATCAAGCGAACGAGCTGCTCAGGACCGCGTACCACTATCGCGGGGACCTGTCGGCGCAACTCCTGACGATCTGCGAAGCCGTGGACCTGCGCAAGATCGACTTGCTCAAGTTCCCCACAGGCCGCGCTGCAGCCAAGGCAAACGGTGAGGACCGACCGACGAAAAAGACGTCGATCCGCATTCCGCTGCCTCGTTACGAGGGCATGAAGGGCGTCGCCGATGAGCGTGGTACGTCGGTCAATGCGCTGCTCAACAGCGCAGTGCTGGCGGCCCTGGGGTCGCTATGAGCCAATCCACCGATCCGCTGTCCACGCTGCCGAGCTGGCGGCTTCTGTGCATCCTCGGTGGTAGCTTGCTCGCTCTCGGATCTATGGGATACGGCGTCGCCGCGATCTTCTTTGAGTGGCCACGCGTCCCGGCTATTGCCGGGTTTGCGTTGGGCACGGTCGTTGTGGTGTCGCTCATGCCGCCTGGGGGTTGGCGTCGCCCCCGATAACGGCTCACCGAACGAAGGAAACGGCCATCCAGGCCGTTTTTTTTCGGGGTATCCGGATTTGGCTGTGTTTCAGCCGTCAGAGCCGGCCTGAATCAAGCAGCGCGATCAGTGTGGTTATGTCGGCTCCGAAGTTCTTCGACTGCTCGTACTCTCGCTGTGGTTCTTCGGCTCGCCACCTGGTGTTCATCGGTACGGCGAAGGACCTGGCAAGGTGGCCCGGAGGAAGCTCGTAGCCTGTGGTCAGCGTCTCCGCAGGGCGCCGGCGTTCGAATTTGGGCTTGGCCAGCGACTTCTTGTGGGCGCCCTCGGTGAAGAGGATCTTCGCCCGTAGCGCCTCGAAGCTGTAGCCACGGCCCAACCGGTTCATCACGCGGATCAGGCTGTTCAGGCTCTCCGTATAGGCATTGGTGACCGGGTGCTCGAAGTAGTTGAGGATGAAGGGTTGCCAGTTGGTGAAGGCCCGGATCAGGTCGCTGAAGGCATCCCTGATCTCGGGCACCACGGCCTTGCTCCAGGCCTCGTAGGCTGCAATGGCGGCGTGCTGGTCGGCTGACCGCTCGTAGATCGCGCAGAAGTCTTCCTTGAGCAGGTAGGCGGCTCCTAGCTCGGGGTAGTTCTTCGTCCATCCGTCCAGAAGCAGTAGTTCCTGGTCGTTCAGGTCTCGCTCACGCTTCAGGAGCACGAAGCGGTCATGCATCAGGCCGCGGCGCTGCTTGGGTGTGAGCTGCTCCCGCAGGCTCTTGCGCACCTTCTCCAAGGCGTCGTTGGCCATCCGCACGACGTGGAACTTGTCGATGACGATGCGGGCATCCGGCAGGACGGTCTTCACGGCGTCGCGGTACGGCGTCCACATGTCCATGGCCACGTACTGGACCTCCCGCTTCCCTTCGAGCTGGTAGAGGTAGTTGACCACCGTCTTCTTGTCCCGGTTGGGCAGCATGTTGACGATGGTGTTGTTGCCGATGTTGCTGATGACGCAGCGCGGCCGGATAAGGTGGATCTCGTCGATGCCCATCCACTTTGGTGTCTCGAAGCGGAACTGAGCCTCCAACTCGTTCACGTAGTCCCGGAAGATGTTCCGGATGGTTTTCTCGTCCAGGCCGGTGTCGTCGGCGATGCTGGCGAAGGTGCGCTTCAGACTCTGCTGGCCGATCCACTTCACCAGCCTGTCGGTCATCTCGCGCTTGGCGTTGACCGCCGGCAGGGTCTCCATGAACGTCTTGCCGCAGTCCTGGCACCGCCAGCGCCGCGTGTCCACGTAGATGGCCAGGCGCTTGCCATGGGTCGGAAGGTCCCGGATGACCTGTTCGTTGCGCCCGTGGCCGATCAAGCGCCTGGAACTGCAATGGTTGCACGCGCTCGGCGTGTTCGAAGCCTCCGCATAGACGTGATAGTCGTGGTCCGACTCTTCAACCTTCTGCACCTTGAAGTCGGCGAGGTTGAGCAGGTTCGTGGCCATCTGCACGGTTTGGTGACCTTCAGCCTGCCCTGCGTTTGAAGATCACATACGCCAAGTTCATGAGGAACGCGACTCCAAGCGCCACAGCCAGCATTCCCGCGTTTGGCACCACATGACGATCAAAAAACGACTGGACTGGCCAGTCACCCTTGGGCAGGTGCTCAATACCTAAAAACCACAACAAGCCGAGGCAAACGGAAGCAAAGCCACTCGCCACCAGGCACATAGCCCTCGCATAGTCGGCCATTTGATGCAGGCTCATGGTGTTTCATTCGTTCATAGGTGCCGACCATTCAAAGTGGCCACCTCAAAAGCATCGGCAACGATCCCGTTTGGCCCGAGGATCGAATCGACAACTTCATCTTCCCAAGTGAGGAAGCGGAAGAAAGCTGAGCGTTTGGCATGTGTTTCATCACGGCCGGACACAATGCCGACGACGCGCTGCTGCACACGGACCACCCACAAAGGGAGGTCTTGCGCTGGCGAATAGCTGGGACGCAACGCGGGCAGTTCATCATCGGCAGCTGAGAGACCTTCGCGCTTGCCAGCTTCGTAGCCTCGCCTGAAGGCACCCGGGATGTCCAAAACACCTTGCATCTTGATTGTTTGCTCCGCCGCGTAGTCAATCAAGGCAGACTCCAGATCGCCACCCTCGTGAGCCGTCAGCACGCCGGCGTTGAACGCCAGCTTCCTCAGCGCTAGCAGGCCAGATCCGCGGTGTTTCGTGATAGCCAAGTTTGCCGCGTACTGGCATAGGGTCAGCTTGACATCCCAAGCGGTCGTGTTCGGATTCATGGTGAAAGTTGAGCCTGGTTGGGTGAGTACGGCCTTTGGAGCGCCGTGAAGCTGGTGCTCATTCTTGCTTCTCTTTCCTTGATGACTCACGTCGTTGGGGCTGCGGGCGCTGCTCCGGCCACAACGATGACCTGATGCGCATAGCTGCGTTGCTGCTGATGTGTGACCTGCAGGCAGTTCTCGCGTGCGGCTACGCAAATACCACTCAGCTCCACGATGGCCGATTTAAGGGGTTCTGGCGTGTTTGGCCTGCAGCCGGACTCTGACAGCGTCGCTGCCCGGCCCAGCGCTTCCGCTGCTGTGTCCAGTAGGGCTTGGATCTCGGCCAGCGAGTCAATGCGACGCCGGATTGTGTCCAGTACGACGCGTTGATGGTGCTTGTCATCGCTCATGGTTGGACCTCTCTTTCCTCGGTTACGGGCCAAAGGCCTCGGCAGTCGGAGTTCGGACCGCAGCAAGTGCAGCGCTTCGAGCGCCGGGTCTGGGTGAGGCACCCACATCAAAATCCGGTTTATCTTAGGCGAGGCGCCTGCGTGAAGGCAACAGGAAAATCCGGTTTTGCGCCCAGTGATCAACAAGGCGCTCCGTACAGTCCCACACACTTAAATCCGGAAACCCTTTTTTCGCCCGTCAGGGCTTTGGAGCCAGGCGGCGCCCGGCCGCCTGGTGAGCCGGCGTCACTTGGCGCCGGCCGCGGGCTTGCAGGTGTGCATGCTGACGACCCAGCCGTCAGGGTTGGCCGTCGCGTTCTGCTGCAGCGTGATGCTGCAGGTGCGTGCGGGCGTCTTGGCCTGCACCTCGGCGAAGGCGCCCTCGGCCTTGACTGGCGAGATCTCGACGGCCTCGGGCTTCTCGTTGAAGAGTAGCGCCATGAAATCCTTGGCCACCTTGACGGCCTTGGACGGGACGGCCGCGGGCTCCGCGGCATGCGTCGCCGTGATGGCGACGAGAAGCGACAGGGAGAGGATCAATCGAGTCATGCGGGGTAGCTCCTGTGATGCTGGGGCGTTGGTAGGTTACTAGGGCCGCGCGCCTGGTCAGCCTGCCGCGCCGGTGCCCGGCTTCTTAGCGGCCTTGCCGCCTTGCTGCCGGGGAGCAGGGGGGGCAGCAGGACCAGCGCCGGCGTCGACGAGCTGCGCGATGCGCGCATCGGCTGCAGCCAGGCGGCCACGGATCTCGGCCGCCTCGACGCGCGCAGCCTTGGCTTCGTCCTGCGCCGCGGCGACATCGCGCGCGGCAGCCTCTTGCACCCGGGCCAGCTCGGCGCGTGCATCGTCGCGATCTTTCCGGGCCTCGGCGCGCGCGGCCTTCGTTTCCTCCTGCGCCGCGGCGACATCGCGCGCAGCCGTCGCCTGGACCTTGGCCAGCTCGGCGCGCGCGGCCTCGGCGGCCTGCAGGGCCTGCCGCTCGACCAGCTCGGCCCGCGCCTCGGCCTGGCCAGCTCGGCGCTCCATCGCCTCCAGCTTCGCCCCCGCAACGGCCGCGGCCTGCTCGGCCTGTACGCGAGCGGCCGTCTCCCTGGCCAGCTCGGCGCGCAGGCGCTCAATCTCGGCGCGCTGCTCTGCGACAGCGGTGGCGTTCGCTTCTGCGCGGAGCTGGGCCTTGGCCAGCTCAACGCGAGCGGCTTCCGTGGCCTGCTGCTCTTGCTCGATGCGCTGGCCCAGTTCGGCGCGCACCTGGTCGACGACACGGCCGGCCTCGATCACGTCCGATTCGAGTTGTGCAACGCGGCCGGCGTGGGTATCGCGCTCGGTCGCCAGCATGGCGACCTGCTCCTGCAGTTCGTCACGCTCGGCTTCCAGTACCTCGCCGGCCTTCGCCAGCTCGCCGGCGGCCGTCTGTTGGTCCAACAGTTGAGCCTGCAGCGTGCCCCGCACCTCGTCGACGGCACGGGCCATTTCGGCCGCGATCGCGTTGACGACGCCGGCGGACAGGGCCGGTGCCACGGCAGCAGTGATCGGCTGGTCGTTTTGCCAGGCGGTCAGATAGCGGTGGATGGTGTTGGGTGAGCCGGTGTCGCCGAGCTGCTCGCGCACCGACCTGATCGTCGGCTTCTTGCCCTGTGCCTGCAGGGTCTCGCACGCGGCGACGACCTGCTCCTTGGTGATGCCTTCACGCGCCATGTCAACTCTCCTTTTCGTATCGTTCAATTGATACGATACGGATATGATATGTCAATACGATACGAAATACAAGCCCCCACGGGCCATTCGATCAACAAAATATCAACAAATCATCAGCATAGGAGGGGTGGGGTCGGTGCGAAAGCTGTATAAAAATACAGTCGTGATTGTTGATGTCGTCCCCCTGCGCGCTGGCGGTAAGCGGATCGAGCGTGCGAACCGGATCGCGGCCATGGCCACGCGGCCGGTGCGCGGCCGGCTGCAGATCGAGCCGTGCTGGCACCTCCGCCGGCCAGAACACGAGACGACGCCTCGCATCGCTCTGCTGGTCCAGCTCGGCACGGCCGAGACGATGTTGCCGACCCTGCTGTTCGCGCGCGTCGGTCGACTCCGGGACTGGCAGCTCGTCGTCGTCGGCCGCGAGGACCTGGGCGACAGCCGGCGGCCGATCAACGCCGGCCCGCTGCAGGCCTGGTGGTGTCGTGTCGTGCGCGACGGCGCTGCCGTCGACCTGCCCGCGGCGCCGGCGTCGACGCGCCTGGCCAGCGCCACGCAATGATGGCTACGAGGACCAGCAGGCCCAAGGTGCCGAACGGGTGGGCGTCGAGGATCTCGACGAGGCTGGCCAGGTCGACCAGCGAAAGGACGTGCTTCATTTGCAGCTCACGGAACTGACCCGGACCCCCCGGGGCTTCGACCGTGTGGCGATCGTGCTGTCACGACTTGCATTGCGGCCCTCTTGGGCCGCTTTTTCGCCCTGAAGGGGCGCGGCGGGAAGTGGTGAGGCATCGGCCTAAGCCGATGACGAGGGCGGAGCCCTGGGGGCTTGGGCTACCCCGCAGGGCGGGGTCTCGATTGCTGCGCGCTTGCGCGCTTCGTAGCTGACCAGTCAGGACCGCCTTGGCGGGCCTGCGCAGGCAGCCATTTCACGGCCCGGAGGGCCGCGCGAATCATGAGTGCCCCCCGCGCCAGGCCTCCGGCGATGAATTCGCGGAACCGAGGCGTCAGGGTTAAGAGAAGGGTTAAAAAAACGGTTAGCGGCCTGTGGAAAAGGCCGAAAAGGCACGGCCGATCAGGCATTTGCCGCCGTCCCCCTGGAACCGATAGAACAACCCCGCGGAACCGGGGCAACAAGGGAGGCGGAACTCACATAACACGCCCGGAACCCATAGAACAACCCCGGGGAACCGAGATAACAAGGTTGAGGGCTCCAACGGAACTGATTCAACAACCCTTGCAATGGCTCGCTAGGGTGGCTCATAATAACATGGCTCGCCAGGGTATGCCAACCCCATTTTATGAGCCGGGCTAAAGCCCAGGCTCACCTGGCTATACCCTCTTGCGCCATAGAAAGTGAAAGGATCTCCGCCCCATGGAACCCACTGCAGCCGAGCAGCTACGCGACGCCCTGGCGATGCTGGAGCACGTCGCCGACGAGCTGGCCAAGTGGCCACGCCATCCCAAGATGACCGAGCTGATCGACTCGATCCATCGCCACCTTGACGACCCCGCCGCTCGCTTGCGGCGGTTGCACGAGTTGCATCGCAGAGCAGTCAGCTACACCCCCGCCGGGGCCGTTGCGCTGCAGGCTGAGCTTCGCGGCGAGTTCCTCTACCTCTCTCTCCCGGCCAGCGGCGCCGACGGGGCCGCGCTCCTGCGACAAGTGAGGACCGGGATGATGCTGGAGCTGCAGCCCGTGGGGGGTTGATCCGTGGCGACGAATAAGCCCGCACGCGGCGCGCAGCCGCCGAGAAAAGCACCAGGCGCACGGTCCCGAGTCGCCGGTGCTCAACATGCGTTGTCCCACCTGGCCGATGGCCCCAGGCCAGAGGCCTCGACGCCGGCGCGCAGGTCGCCAACCCAGCACCCCAGCGTCGACGCGCTGCGCGTTGCGCGGGTCTACCTTCGCGTCAGCACCGACGAGCAGGATCTTCGTCGTCAGGATGCGGTGCAGCACGCTGCCCGTGCGGCCGGCTACTACGTCGCCAATGTCTATCGCGAGAAGGGGTCCGGCGCTACGGCAGACAGGCCAGAGCTGCAGCGAATGATTGCGGATCTGCAGCCGGGTGAAACGGTGATCGCCGAGCGGATCGACCGGCTAAGCCGCCTGCCCCTGCAGGAGGCCGAGCGCCTGGTGGCCGCCATCAAGGACAAGGGCGCGCGCCTGGCGATTCCCGGCATCGTGGATCTGTCCGAGCTGGCCGCGGCCAGCAAGGGCACGGCCAGGATCGTCCTCGAAGCGGTGCAAGACATGCTGCTGAAGGTTGCCCTGCAGGCGGCTCGCGATGACTACGAAGACCGGCGCTTGCGTCAGCGCCAGGGCATTGAGCTGGCCAAGGCCAAGGGAGACGTTTACAAGGGCCGCCCCGTGAACAAGAAGCTGCATGCGCGCGTCATCGAGCTGCGCACTGCTGGCCGCAGCATCAAAGCGACGGCGGACGAGCTTGAGTGCAGCACGGCCCAAGTCAAACGGATTTGGGCCGCGCATAAGAAGGCCGCCGCAACAGGCGCCGGCTCGGCGCCTTGATGCTCAGTCGAAGATCCTGAAGAGGCGATCAGGGAAGCCCCACGGCGTGCTCTCGACGCGCGTGACCTCGGCCGTGCCGTCGTTGTCGATGTAAACCTGGCGCGCGCCTTCCTCGGTGTCCTCCGAGATCAGCGCGACCATCTTGTCGCCGGCGAACAGGCGGAAAGAGAACTTGTCGCGGTTGAACATGGCCGCCCCTCTCAGTGCTCGCTGGGCAGCGTGGCGATGACCGACAGGGCGCGCTGCGCCTGCATGTCCCACTCAAGCGTGCCAACCTCGAACAGGTGCCAGTCGCCGGCGGGGAAGTCCGTCGACTTCACTGCCTTGACCCACAGCTCACCGTCGCCGTGGACAGCCCGCAGCATGGCGGCCTGGCAACCCTCCACCTTGTGCAGGTAGACGTGAACCGTGGCCACCTCGCCGGTGTTGATGGCCTTGAGCAGCAGCGGCTCCAGCTCGCTGGCCAGGATGTCGAGCAGCCAATAGCAGCCGGCCGCCTCGGCGAGCTGCTGGGAGCCGTCGGTGATGAAGAACCGACGGAACAACAGGCTGTAGCGGATCGCCTTGTTCGCGCCGTTGCGCGGCTCCTGCAGGACTTCCTGAATGGCTTGGGTCTTGGTGTTGATAGTGCTCATGTGGTCCTCGCGTTTGGGGTTGAAAAACATCCTCTTGCTCGGACCTCTCGCCCCCGCCCTGGGGGGCGGGCGGGGGGTGGGGGAAGGCCCTGCCCCTTGAGGGGCGGGGTTGGGGTGGGGTGAAGGACCTGGCAGCGTTAAAGGCGGCTCGCCGGCCGCGTCGTCTTGGCATCCCCTCACAAGTCCCCCTCGCTCAACGACGGGGGTTGTGAGGGGATGCAGACGCGGCTGGTGAGCCGTGCTGCCGTATTGGCCTGGCCGCGATCGCGGGCGGCATGCCAGGCAAGCGAAGCGGCTGGCGTGACGGCTGCAGCGGACAGGCCTGGCCACGACGGCCGCGGGAGGGGATCGCCGGCGGCGTGACCGGCTTGCCGGGCGCGACGCTGGCCCCGGAGCGGCCAGAGAGGCCTGCAGGTGGGTGCGCAGCGCTGGGCAGAGGGCCGCCAGGCGAACGGCGTGAAGCCTTAGGCCTGGGGCGGCGCCAGGTCAAGCGAGCACTGCTCGCCGAGCTGCTTGCGGATCTGCGCACGCAGCTCGGCATCCCTGGCCCGGCGGGCCTCATCGCGCTTGGCCACGACCCCCGTATGCAGGTCGACGAGGTAGCGGAAGTAAACCGGGGTCGCAGGCCCGCGCCAGGCCAACCAGGCGGCGCGAATCTGGGCGCGCTGGTCCTCGGGCGCGGCGAAGTAGTCGCGCCTCGCCTCGCGCCAGCCGCGCGCGTCTAGCGCCCTCAAACTGGCCTCGGTTCGCGCCCACGAGGCCTGCCGCTGCTCGGCCTCAAGCGCGAGATCCACGGCGGCCGATCGCACAGGCAAGACCCCCGCCAGCAGCGGGTGAGTCTGCTGCAGGCGGGCCAGCTCGCGAGCTGGCTTGGAGACGGCTGCCGCGGCTTTGCGCGGCGTCCACGCGAAAGGCTCGGCCCGACGGCTCTTGTCGAATCGCATGGCGCTCTCCTAGACGGCCTGGTAGGTCCAGTGGAAGCCGCGGCCGTCGTGCGAGACGTAGCGGACTCGGAGGCCGCGCGCCTCGCCGATGCGAGGGCACAGCAGAGCATGCGCGTAGCGGCCCAGCAGATCCCGCCAGTCGGCGGGGATCAAGGCGAAGAGCTGGCCGTCCGTCAGCTCGGCGCCGCCCTGGGACTTCACGACGGCCGCCAGCATGTCGGCGTACTCGTCGCCGTTGGCCAGCGCCGACCGGGCGCTGTCCTCGGGCGTCACCCCAGGGAAGGGCCAATCCAAGTGCAGCGCCAGGGCGGCCGGCGCCGGCGGAATCGCCACCGTGGCGGCGAGGTTCGCGGGGGAAAACAGGTCGCTTTGCATGTGGTCCTCGTGTTGGGTTAGATCTGGTCCGCGATGGCCATCGCGATCGACAGGCTCTCCAGCACCTCGGAGAACTCGAACAGGTCAGGCATGGCCAGGTCCTCGGCCTCGGCCCAGTCGATGCGGCCGCCGGCGTCGACGGGCGCCGACCGCCAGGCGCCGGCGTGACGGAAGAGGGCGGCGCCCCGGTGGACGAAGTAGGAGGCCGGGACGGCCGGCGCGCAGTGCTGCGCGGCCTGGTGGGTGGTGGCGTTGGTCATCATGGCCACCTCACCCGTGGTAGGCGTTCCAGGGCACGGCGCGATCGTCGCGGTGGACGCTGTAGAGCGGCTCGCGGACGCCGTGCAGGCGCAGGTGGATGCGGACGGCACGCCGCCTGGTCGTGTCGGAGTCCCAGCTCAACGGGGACCAATCGAAGGGACCGATCCGCCGGCGGTTCGCGCGAAGACGCATCAGCCGGTTGTAGATCTGCAGGAAGCTCAATTTTTCCCCAGCCCCCCGGGGCGGCGCGGAGGGGAGCGGGGAGGAACTTCCCGCATCGGTACTGGCGTTGATGGGCTGCTGAAGATCGGGGCTCATGGTTTCTCCTGTTGGTGGTTGAAGGTCTGCACCTCGGGTCGTCGCGACGCATGAAGAGCGCCGGCGGGGCACCGCAGCAAGGGACCGCCCACAGGCCGCATGCCCGAAGGGACCGGGCGCGGACGGAGCGCAGCGCGCCCTTGAGAGGACGCCCCGCCGGTGCCATGCGTCGGAAAGCGGCGATCCCGTGTGCTGACCGCGCCAACAGGCGAGCCCCGACCGGGCGTTTGCAGCCCAGAAACGCCAGAGCGCCGGCAGGCGCGCATCGCCAGGCGACGGCCTGGCCTGGTTAGGCCTCGAACGAGGCCCGCAAGGGCGGCCCCGCGGCCGGGAAGGCATGGCCTGGAGAGCGGCCCCCAGGGCCACCAGCTCACAGCGCCAACAGGCGCTGCGCGCCCCCGCCTGGCCGGATCTGGTGCTCGGCTTTGGGTGGGCATGTCTGCTTCGCTGCTCATGCTCACCCCTTGGTCAGAACAGATCGAGCTGCTCGACGCGCGCCGCGACAACCTCGGCGCGGACCTTGGCCAGGTCGACGGCCGCCGGTATATCGGCGGGCTGCAGCTCGTCGACGCGCTCGGGAGCCTGGGGCGCTGCTGCCGCCGGCGTCTCTTCGGCCGAGGCCTGCGCCGCGTCGGCCTTGGCGAGCTTGCGATCCCATCCGCCCATGACGTGGGCCAGCGTCACCCAGGTGGACCAAGTTTTGTCGGGCCACAGGGCATTGCCCTGCACGACGATGGCCGGGATGTGCAGCAGGTAGAGCTGGATATAGGCCATGTGCGCGGCCGTCTGGTCGATGTCGATGGCCGTGACGTGCAGCCGCTGCTGGTAGTTGATGCCCTCGTCGCGCATGGCCTCGGCCGCGGCGATGACCATGCATCCGGCGCCACACGCCGGCTCCATCAGCGTCATGAAGCCCTTGCCCTCGATCTCGACGCGCGCGCCGACTCCGCCGATCTTGGCCATCAGGTAGGCCACGGGGTAGGGCGTGAAGAATTGGCCCTTCCAGTGGTCGCCGAGTTCGAGGGCCATGAAGAGCTGCCCGAGGCAGTCGTGAAAGCCCCCCTCCAGGGACTCGACGATGCAGTCGAGCATCGCGCGGAAGCGGAGAACCTCTTCCTTCTCGTAGCGCTTGACGATTTCGAGGTAGCGAGCCTCGCGCGCGTCGCGCTGCGCCAGGTCGCATACGTTGCTGAAGGCCAGGGCCGCCATTTCGCAGAAGTCCCGGAAAACCTCATGCACGCGATGCCGGCGGGCGTTCTCGCGGATCAGCTTGATGAAGGCCTTTTGATGCTGGTCCAGGCCGGTAGACTCGTGATTAGCCATGTGTCGCGCTCCTATCGCGATGGGTGGTCAGAAGCCCCCGGCCTGCTCCAACAGGCCCGGGGCTTCGCTACGTCAGTGGGGGGTTTTGGCGGTCAGGTAGGCGACATACGACGCATCCAGGGCGCCGAAGAAGTCGAGCCCCTGGGCGTCGGCCAGAAGGCGCAGATCCGCCAGCAGCAGCGCGAGCTGGCTGAGGCCTTCGATGTGGTCGCTGCGGTAGCTGGCCAGCAGCTCGGCGACGGCCGCGATGCGGCCCTGCAGGTCGCCGGCGGCGCCTCGGATGTTGTTGAGCTGGGTAGTCGTCATGTGGTCCTTGCGGTTGGTTGGCTGTTGAAAGTCATCCTTTCGCTCGGACCCTCTCCCCCGCCCTGGGGGGCGGGTAAGGGGTGGGGGATAGCCCTGCCCCTCACTGAGGGGCGGGGTTGGGGTGGGGTGACGGGTTGGGCAGCGCTAAACCCGGCTCCCTGGCCGCGTCTTCAAAAGCATCCCCCCACAAGTCCCCTCGCAATCCGACGGGGCTTGTGGGGGGATGCAGACGCGGCCAGGGAGCCGGGTGCTGCCGTATTGGCCTGGCCGCGATCGCGGGCGGCATGCCAGGGAAGCGGAGCGGCTGGCGTGACGGCTGCAGCGGACAGGCCTGGCCACGACGGCCGCGGGAGGGGATCGCCGGCGGCGTGACCGGCTTGCCGGGCGCGACGCTGGCCCCGGAGCGGTCAGAGAGGCCTGTAGGTGGGCGCGCAGCGCTGGCCAGCAGGGCGGTGCGCGAGCGCGCCGCCTTTCCTCGCCCGCGGGCGTTTGGTGCGGCAAAGCCGTTTCCCCGCTGCTTCGTCAGCGTTTGAAGGGGGCTGGCAAGCCCGAAACGGCCCCTAGGCGCCGTTTTTTGGGGGTGGCGCAGGCCTCGGCACGTCCGGGGCCAAAAAAAAGCCGCCTAAGCGGGCGGCTGGAACGGTGCAACGAGGGAGGGAGAGTTGCACCGAGGGAGTTGACCGGGGCGGGCGACGTGTCTACGTCGCGGTCCCGACGGTCAACATTCTGACCGACCGGGCGCCCGCCGGCGGCCCCAGAAAAAAAACCCGGCACTTGGCCGGGTGAAGACGTTCGGGGGGCGCCGAACGATTTCCGTCATGGAGGTGTGACGAAAGCTGCCGCTGGTATCCCCTCTGTGCGTATGGTTCGGCGCGGTGCCTGGCGGCTTTAGTCCGTCAGGCCGGGCGCCCGCACAGAAGGGATTCAGTCGCGAATCAGGAGCCGCCGCAGGGGAGGCCGAGGAGTTCAAAGAAGGCTTCGATGAAGAGTGACATGACGTGCCCCGTTAGCTGATTGAGGGATCGGCTCGGGCCTTGGCCTGGCCGTTCGCGGATGTCCGCGATGGGGCCAATGTCGTCTCACGACGAGATACGGGGCAGCGGCAGGTCTTACGTTTGTGCAGCCGCCGAGTTTGTGCTATGCGGGGTCGGACCTACAGCAAGCCGAGCGCCTTGGCGACCTTGATGGCTTGCTCCTTCTTGCCGACGACGCCGAGCTTCTCTTTGACGCTCTCAAGGTAGCTGTTCACCGTGCGCTCTTTGAGGCCCAGGATCATGCCCACTTCGTAGGCCGTCTTGCCTTCGTCGGTCCAGCGGAGAACGTCTGTCTCTCGCGGTGTCAGCCGCGGAAGCTGCAGGGAGTCGATGGGCGGCGCTGCCGGCTTGACGAGAATTCGGCGAGCCGCGACGTGGGCGTGGACGGCCAGTAGCTGTAGATCCGCCTGCAGGCGGGTCAGCATGAGGCTGCTGGTGGGCAGTTTGTCGTGGCGGTCGACGCCCACGAATACGCGTTGGCCTCCGCCCACGGGAATCGAGGCCGCGATGCCGACTCGGTAGCCGTGTGGCGCCTGGTCTTCCCACAGGTGCCCCATGCCTCGCCGAGCGTAGAAGGTCTGATCCCAAACGAAGGGCGTGGGATCGTCCTGCAGGCGATGCATCACAGGATCGGTGCGAATTCGCGTGAGGTCGGCGTGGGTGACAAGGAACGACGACGGGGTATTGCCGATGGCACCGATCTTGAGGTTCGGCGAATCAAGAGTGCCGTCGACGAGCAGCGCGTTGACGAGCGGGAAGTCCATCCGGGCCGCGAAGCCTGACAGCGCGGCGCGGAACTCTTCGCGCGTGCTCGCTTGGCTGACGGCCTCGTAGTCGCCGGGTTGCATGGCGGGCTTCTGCCCCTATCACAAAGGGTCGGCGCCGCCTAGCGGCGGGGTTGACGCTGGGCGCCTGGGTTAGGACTGGACAGACTCTATCGCAACGTCACTTCCCCCGAGGGAGCCTTATGCGCGACCAAGAGTTTGTCCACGTTGCCGGCGCCGAGCTGGCGCCGTTCTGTTCCCCACTTCGGCACCAGCTCACGATGCTGACCCAGCACGCGGAGGGCGGACGTGCCCGCCGGGCAGGCCTGACGATCTGGTCGAGCCACGACCGGGCGGCTTCGTTGTATTGGAGCTGGGTGATGACCGACGAAGGCACGCCGGTCCTTGCTGACCCTCTGGCGATCCGGTCGAACGTGCTGTTCGTTGAGCCAGGGGTTGCGTCGACTGTCGACGATCAGCTCGTCGGCATCAACACGGTGGTGAACGCGCTTCCTTGGCAGCGCGAGGTGCTTGAACACCTCGCGCGCCTGGAAGGCTCCGGCCGCACTGCGCCTCGGGGAGGCCGGGGCCGGGGTAAGTCGCCGGCTCGGGGTGCTGCGCCATCGGTGGCTATCGCGGCCTGACGCCGAAGGGGCGAGGGCGCCCCGAAGGGAATTAGCGCTCCTGGGCCACCAGGGCGCGGAAGGCGGTCAGGGCTGCGGCGGTGCCGGTGTTCTGGCCCTTCTGGTAGGCCGTGGCGGCGCAACGCTTGTTGAAGTCGGGCGAGCCCAGCATCGGCAGGTAGAAACCGGCCTTGTTGTCGAAGGCGGCGAGGTTGAAGCGCTTGCCCTTGTAGAGCGCGTTGTTGAACGCGATCCGCTGGTCGGCTGGGCTCTGGGTCGCGTTGAGCTGGTAGACGCTCTCCTTCGGGCCGATGTACTGGTTCCACGTCTGGTAGTAGCCGGCCTTGTAGCCGTCGACGTAGGCGACCGAGTTGCAGCCGGCGTCGATCGGCACCGTGATGTTGACGTTCGGCTCTTGGTAGCCGCCCGCGGGGCCGAGGGTCGTGCTGACGCCGGCGCCGGCCGGGGCCGGCAGCGGCGGAAGAGGCGCGCAGGCGCTGAGCGAGGCGGCCAGAGCGGTGAGGGCGAGGGTGCGACGGAACATGGTGGTCCTCCTTGAGACTATCGACGGGTTGACGTGGTGGGCTTGGGGTCGTGAAAGAACTGCGGCGCGTTTGAGGCGTCGCGGACGGTGAAGCGGTAGCCGACGACACCATCGTCGGCCTCCCCGATCACGTCGCCACTCTCCAGGCGCTGCATGACCTGGCGGAGCTGCGCGAGGACGGCGGAGCGGTCGAGCGGCCGGGCGCCCTGCAGCTCGATGATGACTTCCTCGGCAGCATGCGGAACGAGTGCCGCGTCGCCGAAATAGGGGAGGGGCTGCGCCGCCTGGAGCAGGCGGGGCAGGGCGCTCGGCGCCGGGTTGTCGACGGGCATGTCGGCCGCCCTGAGGACAGCGACGACGAAGGCGTCAAGGCTGTCCAGGCAATCGAGGATCTCGGGGCTTTTGGCCAGGAGCGCCGGCGCGTGGTTGATGAGGTGGACCGTCAGGTCCTGCAGGTTGTCGCGCTGGCTGTAGATGCCGCCCTCGGCGGTCTGCAGTGCTTGAGCGACGGCGTTGTAGCGCCGGGCCTCATCGGCCAACTCGCGGTGCTTCCTGAAAAACATGGTGCTCTCCCTTAGGCCGAGATCATGGCGTCAAGCCCGGCCGCCAGCTCGCTCAGAGGCGGCATGCCGATAACGTCCGAGGCCAGCTTTGGAATACCGGCGCCGACAGCGATCGCCTGCAATTCGTCGTTGTCCGTCGGCCGTGCCCCGAGGGCGGCCAGCGCGTGGATGGACGCGATGTAGAGCAGCGCATGCAGCGGCTCGACAGGGCGGCTCACGGCGACTGCGAGGGGGGTGTCCGCCGCGCCGCGAATCGCCGCGGGAAAGGCGTCGGGGAAGTTCCAGCGCGCCGCCAGCTCGGCGCCGACATCGGCGAAGCCGATGGAGAGTGCCGCACGCTCGGCGGCAAGCCGCTCCGGCGTCGGCAGGCTATCGAGGCCGGGGTCGAGCGCAGCGAGTTCGTCCGCGATCGCTGCTTGCATGACCAGGCGGCCGATGCCGTGCAGAAGGCCCACCGTGAACGCCATTTCGCCGGGCAGGTTGTTCGACCTGGCCAAGTAGCGAGCTGCGACGGCGGTGTAGATCGCGTGGCGCCAGTGGGCGACAAGATCGACGCCGCGGAGGCCGGCGAAGCTGGCCGACATGCTGGCGCCGAGGACCAGAGAGCGCACCGACAGGAAGCCGAGCAGCCGCAGGGCATCGTCGATGGTGCTCACGGTGCGCGGGACGTTGTAGTAGGCCGAGTTGGCCAGGCGCAGGACCGAGGCGCTGAGCGCCTGGTCGGCGGCCAGGGCCTCGGCGATCTCGCTGGTGAGCACGTCGTCGTCGTTGAGGCTCGCGATGACCTTCGCGACAACGGCGGGGATCGACGGGAGCTTGGTGGCGCGGGCAAAGAGAAGGTCGATGTTCATGGTGAGTCCTTCAGCGTGCGATTTCCCAGCGGATCGAGCCGCGGTCCTTGTCGTTCTGGCTGCCGCTGGCGGCGGCCCTGGCTTGTGCCCGACGGGCATCGCGGATCACGTCGATCTGCGTGCGGATCTCGATGTCGTTGGGCTTGCGTGTGGAGTGCCAGCGCAGGGTGCGGATGCCGGCCGTCTGCAGGTTGGCGTCGCGGGCTGCGTCGCGCTTGGCGTCATGGGTGCGATCGTCCAGCTCGACGATGCACAGCAGCTCCATCTGGGGCGAGTAGATGGCCCAGTCGACGCGCTTCTGCGAGATCCGGCGGAAGGCCTGCAGGCGGGTCTTCGGATCGCGGGCGGCAGGCTGGATGATGGCGGCCATCGAAACCTGCGGGAAGACGTGGCAGTCGGGGACGGCACGGCGCAGCCGCTGGAAGAAGTCCAGCTCGTTGGCCGTCATCAGCGCCACAGGCTTGTAGGTGTGCGCGCCCGAGCCACGGCGAGCGCGAAAGGCGACAAGGGCGGCGGCTGCGAGCAGCCAGAGGGCGCCGAAGCCGATGAGTGTGAGGTTGTTCGTCATGGGACTCACTCCATGTTGGAAGACAGGTTTGCCGCGGTGCTGGCCAGGCGAGCGATGCGACTGTTTTGGATCTCCACCTCGACGCGGCGGTTCTGCGCGCGACCCTCAGGGGTGTTGTTGTCGGCAATGAAGCCGCCGGCGGAGTTGTAGAACGCGCGGATGCGCTGGGGGTCGACGCCGCGCTCGATGAGGAACTGGCGCGCAGCCAGAGCACGCGCCAGGGCGACCTTGCGATTGGCGTCGTCGACGACGGCCGAGTCGGTGTAGCTGCGGACGGTGATGCGGTCGGCCTTGCTGGCCGCGGCTACCAGCGCCTGCGCCACGTCGGGGCGTGGGGCGAAGTCCACGCTGTTGAAGCCGAACTCGACGCGAAGGATCACGGCAGCGGCGTCAGCGACGGTCTTCTCGATGCGGTCCAGGGTCTTGGTCAGGTCCACGCTTGCGCGCGATGCAGTGCCGGTGTTGACCAGGCCGCGCAGCTCGTCGAGCTGGCGCTCGGCCAGCTTGAGCGCGCGCTGTGCGGCCAGCAGCTCCTGCGTGGGCGCGCGGAGGGGTGCCTTGGCGACCAGCGGAGCGGCCGGCTTGGGCGGCAGGTCCAGCGTCGCCCTCGGAGCGGCGGCGGGTTGTTCTATGAGTTCCGCCTTGGGGCCGCCGGCGGAAACGCGCACGTCAGCGCGGAGGTCGGCCAGGACGACCTGCAGCCGGTCGTGAAGGCCCTGCAGGGCGATGTATTGGCCCAGCCGCTCATAGGGCAGGGGCCGGCCGTTGATGTCGAGGACCTGCAGGCCTTGCGGCGGCGTCAGCCGGAATTGAAGCGTGGTGCGTCGGCCGTCGTCGAAGGCGCGCACCAGGCCGAGGGCTTCGCCTTCTTCGGTGACATAAATAAGCCGTATAGAAGAGGCGCTCAGGTCGTCGCGCGTAGTCGTGCAGCCGCTGGCCAGAGCGGCGGCAGCGGCGATCAGCGCAATGGTGAGGGGTCGCATGGGGATCTCCAGAACTGATAGAACAAGGGTGTTGGCCTACTTCCGCACCAGACGCACCAGGCCGTCGCGCGAGACGTTGGCATGCTCGTAGAGCCCGGTGGCGAGCAGCTCTTTGCAATTGCGCTGCAGGACCTTGCGGAAATTGATGAGGTTGCCGGCGTCGCTTCCGCACAGCTTGTAGAGCGTTTCCTCGCGCAGCGGGAAGGGCTCGCGATGGCTACTGGCGTAGTCGTGCATGCGCCTCGCCACAGGGGGCAGCCCGCGGTATTTCTCCCACTGGGCGCGCGTGAAATTGGTATCGCCGAACCATTCGCTCATGGCAGACGGCACTTGGACGGCATAGCGCGTCAGCGGCTTGCCCGTCTCGTCTTTCCACTTGAAGTCCCCAAGCAGCGACAGGGCAAGGCCTTCTCTGAGGCGCTTGCTCTCGATCGTGAGGGCCGTCGCCTTGAGGCGCAGGAGGCACTCGCGGAGGATCTTGTAGTTCGGGCCGCCGGGCGTCCAGCCGATGTCGATGCAGAGCTGGTAGGGCGTGAACTCGACCCACGAGCCGAGGGGGTAATCCTTGGCGTAGTGCAGGATCTGCAGCCAGACCAGCTCATCGTTCTCGGCCCGCAGCTCGATGCCCGTGAAAGTGATGCGACCGTCGCCGAGCATGAAGAGTGGTGAGTCGACATAGCTGTCGCGCTTCTTGGCGCGACGCACCGTGAAGAGGGCCGCTCTGCACACTTCGTTGGGCTGGGAACGAACATCGTCAGACCACAGGGGGAGCTGGGCGAGAACAGGCGGCTTGGACGCCTCGATCTTGGCCACTCGGTGGCGGAGCTGCTCCAACGATTTTTCGAGGTCTTTGTGTCGTGGCTTTCCAGTCATGGCGGGCATCAGCATTTCAGGGGCTCCCAACGGTTAGGGTCTTCTTAACGTGGCCAGCTACACGCCGCGCCACTGGGAGCCATTGCCCAGTATGCGCGATGCGAACTGCGCCGCCGCCCGGGTTGTCCAGGTGGCCCGGCACCTGGCTGGGCGGCACGTATTCGGAAACTGCAGAGACGGCGACGGCCGCGCTGCGATGGATTCGGATGAGCCTTGCGCCGGCGTCGCGCACGAGCTGATCGAGGGTGAGGGTGTTGTCGAGATAGCTGCCGTCCAGCGTATGAAGCCGGACACATTTGCCCTCGGCCACGACATAGAGGATGTCGCTGTTTGCGGGCTTCCTGGCCAGCGCGAGCTGGGGGGAGGGCGCCAGGTCCTGCAGGCGCCGGCGGATGGCCGGCGACACCGATTGAGCGACCGGCAGCCATTCGTTGGTGTAGCGGACCTTGACGGCCCCGGTGAGCGTCGCGGAGCCCGGGGCCTTGGAACGGCGGCGGGTGGGGCGGTATGCCGCGACGGCTCGCTCTGCGACCAGCGCGGCCTGGTGGGTGCGGATGAAGCCAGGGCCGAGGGCTGCAGCCAGAGAGCGGATCGAGGCGAACAGCTTGAAGCTGTGCGCCCGGGTTCGCACGAGGATCTGCTGTGTGTCGTGGCGGCGCTCGACCGACGCGACATAGAGGATGTCCCGCACCGGAAGCTGCACCACACCCCGCCGGGTGGGTATGTCGATGATGCGCTCCACTTGAGGCGCGC
>Ga0164290_1000922_pt1 | contig 66008 bp, 62 predicted proteins | sample Micstemetagenome_FD_108782 | JGI IMG/M metagenome (GOLD analysis project Ga0164290, IMG submission 108782) | Contaminated culture microbial community from soil near Moab, Utah, USA - Microcoleus steenstrupii SON62 (Illumina Assembly) | ecosystem: Environmental > Terrestrial > Soil > Soil crust...
ACGCAGGCACTCTCCAACGGGTCGCGCGCCATCCGCCAACTTCCGCGGATGCGCCGTCAGCAGGATGCCATGGATGTTGACCAGAAGCCACCGACTGCTGGTGCCTCAATGTATCTGATGCGGCATGTCCAGCTACGCGCTTCGCGGCTTACGTTTTCGGCTGTCCATCATGTGTGAGATCAGCCGTTGAACCGATCGTCCTTTGGACGAGATACCCGATCCCACGCAGTGCCGTTGAGGAACGCGCCGACGACTACCAGGGAGAAGACGGCACTCGAGATGGCCAGCGAGCGCCCTGCACCCCAGAGCGACCCAACGTCGCCGTCGTAGAGGTAGGTCAGCGCCACCAACAGAGCGGCAACGAGGTAAGTGCCGGAGACGAGCGCGCAGGCCAACCACGCCAGAACGAGTGCTGCGTAGGTCAACAGCAGCGGTAGCGCCAACGCTCCCGCGAGAGCGACGCCCAGGATCTGCGCGACCATCAGTAGGCGTTGGCGCATCGCCCGCGCGAACACGCTGGCTGTGGAGGCTAGTGGCGCTGGCTTAATCGCGCTCGTTCGCAAGCGAAGTTCCATGGGCGTTGTTCCTTCCGTCGAGATTAGGCTCTTCCGCCGCAGCGACGGCCATGGCCGACGCTCTGCCGGTCACGCACTGCCCCGACGGGACGGGACGGTCAGCCGCGATGAAGGTGGTCCGTGCGGGCATCGTTACCGGAATGTCCGGTGTGACCTCGGGCACGAGGTGCTCGTCCGCACCGTGCCGGCGCGCGCTGCGGCCCGCGAGTTGCCGGGTCAACTCGCGCGCATCCTGGTCGCCTGCGCTGGCTTGCTGCTCGAGCCATTTCGTCCAGCTGACCGGCTGAGAGGCGTCACGTATGGAGCGCGTCTTTGCCGCCGCGGCCTCCGCGACAGCACGTTTCCGGCTGGCGCCATCCATTCGCAACCGAGCGATGGCGATCTTAGTACCTGCCGGGTCGCGCGCCGAAGCTTGCTTCAGAACCTGGATGCCGCCCGCGACATCGGCCTCCAGCGCAGCCTTGTGTCGGGACGTCTCGAGGCGGAGATTGGCAAGCGCCTCTCGCCTCTCGGAGATCCGCTCGGCCTCTGCGCGGGCGAAACGCGCATGAACTCGGGCGCCCAATTCGGGATCGACATCCCCCACGAATGGATTGTGCTGCTCGAGGCGTGGCCCAGGCATCACCGGGTCACGCCCACGATATTCGCCATGGTAAGCCCGGCGTAGGCCCAGTTTGTCCTCGAGCAGATGGGCCATCTGCATCAGGCGCCGGTGATCGAAGCGTGGCGCCATCACCCGGTCAGAGATCGGGTCCACCCGGCTGACGAGGATGTGCAGATGCGTGTGCTCCGTATCCGCATGCTGCACTGTAATGCGCGGATGATGGTCCAACCCGACCGCTTCGAGCAGCCGCCGTTCGACCGTCTGAAGAACTGCAGCTTCCGGCTTCTCGCCCGCTGCGAAGGAGACCACGAGGTGATACGTGGCACCACTTCGCAGGCTGCTGGCCTTGCGCGCGTGGTTCGTCATGATCTGGATCGTCGCCAGGCCGGGGTCGGCGACGCAGCAGTTCGTCGCCCACGCGGCGAGCACCCCGCGAGTGTCACTATCCAGGCGTCCCCGCCACCACCGGGTCGGATCTGATCCAGGTTGCGCGCGGAGAACATAGGCCGCCGTGTCGGCGAAGGCGCGCGTCGTCCCCGCCCTTGGAATGACGCGGACGATCATCGCTGGGCGACGGCCTGTTCGATCTGCCGCTGGGCGCGGGCCAGCAGATCAGACACCTCTCGACGGCGCAGTTCAGTCGGCGGTCCGCTGTCGGCGAGAGCGTTGATTCGCACGAGCGTCCGGTCGATGTCCTCGATCAGCTTAAGCAACACGGACAATGCGCCGGGGGGCGGAACCGCTCCGGCTGGACCCTGTATGCCGAGGTCTCGCAGATAGGCGGCGGTCGACCGGCCTGACGCTCGGGCCCGTTCGGTGATGCGCGCGTGCTCATCGGCTGTGACCACCAGCCGAATCGCGCCGTCGCGCCGCCTGCGGGTCGCTTTAGTCTTCTTCTGCATCGCGGGTCATCCTGTTCGCTCCTTCACGCGGGGTGCTGTGAAGAGTGTAGGATGTATACCGTAATTCCTTGTATTTTACATCGATCTATGTGGGATCACACTTGGTCGTGATAAGTCTCTGCGTACCGGCCCATGTGCAGACGTCGATGGACGGCACACACGCTGGGACGCCGCCTCGTCCGGGCGTTGGGGTGGAGAGATCGGGAGCGTGGGTAAAGAGAAACCGAGTGGTCGTGTCTGGGGGGCAGGGCGCGTCGCCGTTCTGGCGCTCGCCGACACGATCCGTCGTGAGCTCGCTGCTGGGCACCCGCTCAGCGAAATCTACCGGCGCAATCAGGCGGCCATCCCGCTGACGTACGAAAGGTTCCGTCAGCTCGTGACGCGCTACGTCGGTCCCGTCAGGGACGCCGCCAAGTCCCGCGATCGCAACGAAAACGACGACTGAGCCGACCCTGGACCCACAAGTCATATCTTGCCGCCCCTCCCATGCCGGACGTGGACGATGATCGGCAAAGATGCTGCGAGCTACGGGATGCCCGAGCGAGATGCGGGAAGGCCGACGTTGACCGGACAAAGCTAGGCCGAGATCGGCGAAGATCCGGTGACCTGCCCCTGTAGAAGCGGTCCGCCGGTAATGTAATTCGGCGGCAGCGAAGGGATGGACACGCCGGAGGAGCTCGCGGCGAAGCTCCGCCACGCGGAGGTTCTGATCGGCCAAGGGAAGACGGTGGCCGAGGCGGTGCGGGCGATCGGGGTGAAGGAGCCGACCTACTATCACTGACGGACGGAGTACGGTGGCCTGAAGCTCGACCAGGGCTGAAGGAGCTGGAGCGTGAGAACGTGTGGCTTGAGAACGTGTGGCTACGGAAGGCGGTGTCCGATCTGACGCTCGAGAAGGTAATCCTGAAGGAACCTGCTTCGGGAAAGTGGTGAGCCCTGCCCGGCCCTCGGGTCCGCGTCGAGCACGTCGTGCGCGAGCTTGGCGTGTCGGAGCGGACGGCCTGCGCGGTGTTGGGGCAGCACAGATCGACGCAGCGGAAGGCGCCGCGTGCGCGGGAGGATGAAGCCGCGCTGACGGCGGACATTGTCGAACTGGCGAAGCGGTATGGACGGTACGGCTATCGGCGGATCACGGCGTTGCTGCGGGATGCGGGCTGGGCGGTGAACCGCAAACGGGTGGCGCGCATCTGGCGTCGCGAGGGGCTGAAGGTGCCGCAGCGCCAGCCAAAGCGTGGCAGGCTGTGGCTGGCGGACGGCTCCTGCATCCGGCTGCGGCCGGAGCGGGCCAACCATGTCTGGGCCTACGACTTCGTCGAGGACCGGACGCGGGATGGGCGGAAGTTCCGGATGCTGTGCGTGGTGGACGAGTTCACGCGCGAGGCGCTGGCGATCCGGGTGGCACGGAAGCTCACCTCGTCGGACGTGATCGACACCCTCGCCGACCTGTTCATCGCCCGTGGTGCGCCGGCGCACATTCGCTCAGAGCAGGGACCGGAGTTCATTGCCGAGGCGGTGAAGGGCTGGATCGAGGGCGTCGGGGCGAGGACGGCGTCCATCGAGAAGGCGAGCCCGTGGGAGAACGGCTACGTGGAGAGCTTCAACAGCAAGCTGCGGGACGAGCTGCTGAACGGTGCCATGCGACGTTGTTCTTCGCCTGCCGCCGATCTGCGTCGGTGCGCTCTGGAGGCGACGGTGCGGGGCTCAGCGGCCTTTCGCGAGATGTCGCAGCAGGAACGACGCCTGCAGCGTACTAACCGCGTCGAACCAGGGGCTCGGGTGCCACAGCTCGCCGAAGTGGCCGCACCCTTCCTCGAGCTCCACCACCTCCTTCGGCCCGCCGAGCGCCCCGCAGGTCATCCGGGTGACGGCCGGGTTGGCCCGCCCCATCTCGTCGTCGGGGGCGTAGATCACCTGCACCGGCATCCGCACGCGCGGTGCGGCGATGCCGGGGCTGAACGGCGCGGGCGTCGCCGGCACCACGCGGGTCGCGTCGTTGATCCAGCCCGAGCCCGGCCGGCCGCCGTGCTCCATGAACCACCGGAACGCGGTCGGCGGCGCCAGGTGGGAGGGGTAGCGGATTGGGTCGAAGGAGACGACCGGCATCGGGCCTGCGGTCGTCTCCGGCGTGCCGGAGACATCGCCGCGCTCGAAGGTATCGCGCATGGCCGCGAAGAGCCGCCCGTCCGGGTCGGGCGGCGGCGGCTCCTCGCCGCAGGAAGGCACCACCGCTGTGACGGCGGCGACCTCGCCGTCCAGCAGCGCGCCGAGCACAAGCACCTGCATGCCGCTGTTGCTCAGACCCCAGAGGGCGACATGTTCGCCGTCCACTTCCGGCAGCGCCTTGGCGAAGCGCACCGCGTCGCGGTAGCCGCGCGCCTGGATCCAGGGGTTCACCTCGCGCCGTGGCTCGCCACCGCTCGCGCCGAAATTGCGGTGGTCGTAGAGCAGCACGGCGATCCCGGCGGCAGCGAACGCTTCGGCGTAGCGGTCCGTGGTCATGGTGACGGTCGAGGTGAAGCCGTGCCCCATGACGACGAGCGGGTGCCGCCCGGCCCCAGCCGCCGTCGGCGCGTAGAGGCGCCCGCGCAGCGTGGCGCGCTCGGAGGGGAACTCCACGCGTCGGAACCCGGCTGTCCGGTCGGCCTCGGCCTGCATTGGTTCCTTCCTTTCAGCCGGCCGTGGCCCGACCTCAGCCTGCCTTGCGCGCAACGACGATGCTTGCATTGCCCGGCCCAGCGCCGTAGCGAATCTCGGCATCGGCGAAGCCCGCCTCGGCGAGCCACGCGCGATGCTCTGCCTCGGTGTGCGAAGCACCGGCGTCGTACACGTTGAGGAAGACCAGGTTCATCGCGACCGCGTGCGGGGGGGCGAGCCGGCTGTCCTCCAGCACATGGCCCACGATGTAGATGACCCCGCCCGGCGCGATCGCCGCGCCGACATGGCGCACCACGCGGCGGCACTGCTCGGGCGAGAGCACCTGGAGCAGGTTGCGCAGCACCGCGACGTCGTGGAGCCCCGCCGGCGGCGCCTCAGTCAGGTCGGCCTCGAGCACGGCAATGCGCGCGTCGAGGCCCGCCTCTGCGACGAAGCTCCGCGCGATCGGGGCGACCCGCCCTAGCTCGACGATGGTAGCGGTGAGCCCTGGGCGGGCCTCGCAGGCGCCGATCGCAACACCGCCCGACCCACCGCCGACATCCAGCAGGCTGCGCGCGCCCGCGCAGGCCTCGCTCGCCGCGAGCTGGCGCCCTGTCGCAAGCGCACCGGCGTGCAAGCCGCGAAAGAAGGCGCCGAGCTCGGCGTCGGTCATCGCGGCGAAGTCGTGCTTCGCCTGCGGCGCGTCGGCGCGGATCGAACGCGCGGTGCCGAGCGTCGAAGCCCAGAGATCTGAGTAGATCTCGTGCGCGCTGCCCATGTAGGCCGGGCGCCCGCGCACGAGGAAGCGGTCGGCCTCGGGCATATTGGCGAACCGCCCGCCCTCGAAGGTGAGAAGCTCCGCCTGCACGAGCGCGTAGAGCAGCGGATCGAGCCGCGCCGGTGCCACGCCGAGCGCCGACGCGACCTGCTGGCAGGACAGCGGGCCATCCCCGAGCGGCGTGAAGACGTCGAGCTGCATGCCCGCGAGCATCGCCATGCCGTTGTACACGCCCAGGAGGTGACGCGGGATCGTGCTGGGCTGGAACGGCTCGGGCGCCATGGGGAGGCTCCTGCGAGGGCGTGACGACGCTGCGCCGCGGCCCAGCGGCGAGTCAAGGACGCGGAGGCTATGCTGCGCAGCACCGCGCGTGGAGGTGATGCGAGCCTGGGTGGACCTGCCATCGCTAGCGACCGAACGCCGCTCGGCGATCCCACGTCCGCCCCTGCCCATTTCCGCGGTAGCCGGGGCGGACCAAGCGTACGGGAAAGTTCGACCCAAAGCGGTGCTTCGCGATCACCTCATGCGCCGGGAAAGCACTTGAACTCGCTGCAGCGGCCGGCGCCCTCCTCCGTGTGCTCGGCTAGTGGGATGCCCCGCGCCTATGCCCTTGCGCAATGACCCGTGCGACGCCTTGCGGATCGATGGCCCGGGCCGGCACGCTGCGGTGGAGGAGGGCGGACATGGCCCAGCCGGAGACACGCTACGCACGCAGCGGAGACGTGCACGTCGCCTACCAGGTGCATGGCAACGGGCCAGTGGACCTCGTCTTCGTGCCCGGCTTCGTCTCCAACCTCGCCGTCATGTGGGAACGGCCGAGCTACGCGCGCTTCCTGACGCGCCTCGGCACCTTCTCCCGCGTGATCCACTTTGATAAGCGCGGCACCGGGCTCTCCGACCGGGTGACTGACATCCCGACCCTCGAGCAGCGGATGGACGACGTCCGCGCGGTGATGGACGCGGCCGGATCGGGCAGTGCCGTGGTGTTCGGGACTTCGGAGGGCGGCCCGATGGCGCTGCTTTTCGCCGCGGCCTATCCGGAACGCGTGCGAGCGCTGGTGCTCTACGGCTCGTACGCCTGCTACTCGGTCTATGTTCAGTCGCCCGACCGGGTGCGCCGCTACATGGCTGACATCGAGGCGGGCTGGGGCACCGGCGTCACGCTGCCCTACTTCGCGCCTGCCCAGGCCAGTGATCCGGAGCTTCGCGCCTGGTGGAAGCGTCTTGAGCAGCACGGCGCGAGCCCCGGGGCAGCGCTGCAGGTCGTGCGCATGAATGCGGAGATCGACGTCCGCCCCGTGCTGCCCTCGATCAAGGTGCCGACCTTCGTGATCCACCGCACGGCGGATCCGCGCGTCCCTGCCGAGGCTGGCCGCCTGCTCGCCGCGACCATCCCGGGCGCGCGGCTGGTGGAGCTGCCGGGCGACGCGCATCCCTTCTCGATCGGCGACGCCGACCGCGTGGCCGACGAGATTGAGGGCTTCGTCACCGGGGTCCGCCCGGACCCGGCAAGCGCCGCCGGCGATCGCCGCCTGGCGGCCGTCCTCGCGGCGGAGCTCGACGGGGCGGACCGGATCGCCGCAGCCCTCGGCGACGAGGTCTGGGCCGCCCGCATGGCCGGCTACCGCGCCGGGCTGGAGACGGTCGTCGAGGCGTTCCGGGGCCGTGCCGCGGCGACGCCAGGCGCGGACGGTACCTGCCTCGCGCTGTTCGATGGCCCGGCGCGGGCGGTGCGCTGCGGCGCCGCACTGCGCGAGGCGGCGGAACGCCGCCTCGGCTGCGGGCTGCGCTGCGGTGTGCATGTCGGCGAAGTGGCCGAGCCGCCGGGCAGCCAAACGGAGGGCGGCGCCACGCTGCACGCGGCGCGCCGCATCGCCTGGGTGGCAAAGGCCGGGGAGGTGCTTGTCTCCGGCACGGTGCGCGACCTCGTCGCCGGTTCAGGGCTGCGCTTTCGGGACCGGCACGCGCGGCTACCGGGCGGCCCCGGGGTGGAGGCGCACCGTCTGCCGCTGCTGGCGCTGGCGGGGGATGACCGACCCCCGGCTACCTCCGCCCAGCCGCCGCCCCGCGCCGACGCGCCATCGCCGGCTTGCTTAGCGGAGCTCAGCCCGCGGGAGCGGGAGGTGCTGCGGCTCATCGCGCGCGGGCTCAGCAACCCGGCGATCGCGGCCAGCCTCTCGGTCAGCGAGCACACGGTGAAGCGCCAGGCCGCGAGCATCCTCACCAAACTCGGCCTACCGAGCCGTGCTGCAGCCGCAGCGGTGGCAGCGCGCGCCGGCCTGTTGTGAGCGGCCCCGCCCCGACCGGGTGACGCCGACGGCGCCCCGGTCGGGCGATGCGCCCTTTTCCCCGCCGGCCGCAGCATCCACGCGGGGCCGAGCCGACGGGCCGCCCAGGGCGCGAAGCGCCGGACGCCTTCTCCGGTCCTCGCCCTGGCCCGCCTCTGTCGGCCCGGCATGACCTTCCATGCGGGAGTGGACCATGCCCTTCTCGATTTCGATCCGCCGTGCCATCCGCCCGATCCTCCTGGTCACGGCATGCGCCTGCGTGCCGCTGGCCGCGGCACCCGCGCATGAGGGGCATGGCATCCGGCCAGCCTCGACCAATGACTATGGTGAGGTGCGCTTCCCGATCTCCTGCGGCCCGGAGGTCCAGCCGCGCTTCGAGCAGGCGGTCGCAATGCTCCACAGCTTCTTTTACCCGGAGACGCTGAACGCCTTCACCGCGATCACGCGCGACGCGCCGGACTGCGCGATGGGCTGGTGGGGAGTCGCGATCAGCCTGCGTCCCAACCCCCTCATCTCGCCCTTCCCGCCGGAGCTGCTCGTGCGCGGACGCGACGCCATCGAGCGGGCACGCACCGCGCCGGTGGCGACCGCGCGCGAGCGCGACTGGATCGAAGCACTCGCCCTGTTCTTCCAGGACCACGAGCGGCTGGACCAGCGCAGCCGCACCCTCGCCTACGAGGCCGCTATGGAGCGCCTCGCCGCGACCTACCCCGACGACGACGAGGCGCAGGTCTTCCATGCCCTCGCGCTCAACGAGGCTGTGGACCTCGCCGACAAGACCTACGCAAGGCAGCTGCGCGCGGCAGCGATCCTTCAACGCATGCAGGACCGGCTCGCAAACCATCCGGGCGTGCCGCACTACATCGTGCACAGCTACGATTACCCGCCGCTGGCGGAACGCGGCCTGGCGGCGGCGCGGCGCTATGCCGCCCTCGCGCCGGCCTCGCCGCACGCGCTGCACATGCCCTCGCACATCTTCTCGACGCTCGGGCTGTGGCAGGAGGCCATCGCGGCGGACCGCGCCGGCAATGCGCGCGCGGCGGAGTATACGGCCCGCGCCATGCCGGCGCTCGCCGGCGCGAACCCGGCGGCCAACCAGTTCCTCTATCACGGCTGGGACTTCCTCGCGAACGCGCATCTCCAGCTCGCGCAAGAGAGGCCGGTAGCGGAGATCGTCGCGAACATCCTCGCGGTGCGCGATCCGGCGCCCGCCATTTACGCGCGCCATGCCGGCTTCGCGGCGGTGCCCGTGCGCTACGCGATCGAGCGCGGCGACTGGCCGGAGGCCGCGGCGCTGCCAGTGCCGCGCACGCCCTTCCCGCAGGTCGAGGCGATCACCTGGTTCGGCCGCGCGCTCGGCGCGGCGCGCAGCGGCGACGCGCCGGCCGCGGGTGAGGCTGCGCGGAGACTCGGCGAGCTGCGCCAGCGGCTCGGGGAGGCGGGCGAGGTCTATTGGGCGGAGCAGGTGCAGGTGCAGGAGATGGCAAGCCGCGCCTGGATCGCCCTTGCCGAGGGTCATCAGGAGGAGGCGGTGCGCATGATGCGCGCGGCCGCCGACCTCGAGGACCGGAGCGAGAAGCACATCGCCATGGAGAACCGGCTCTCGCCGATGCGGGAACTGCTGGGCGAGCTTCTGCTCGAGGGCAGGCAGCCGGAGGCCGCGCTGGCCGAGTTCGAAGCCTCGCTCCGCGTCGCGCCGAACCGCTACCGCTCCTTCGCCGGCGCCGCGAAGGCGGCCGAACGAAGTGGCGATCGCGATGCGGCGCGGCTCTGGTATGGGCGGCTGCTGGCGCTGACCCGCGAGGCCGATACCGAGCGCGCGGAGATGACCGCTGCGCGCCGTTTTCTGGCATCGCGCTGACGCGTCCGGGGCGGAGGGAAGTCGCCATGCTCGGGCTGATGCAGAACTGGCCGCTGCGGCTGCACCGGATTATTGACCATGCGGCGCGCCACCACCCGCGGCGCGCGGTCGTCTCGCGCTCAGTCGAGGGGCCGATGCATCGCACCTCCTACGCGGAGGTCCGCGCCCGCGCCCTGCGCCTGGCGCAGCGGCTCGTGCGCGAGGGCATCCGACCCGGCGACCGAGTCGCCACCCTTGCGTGGAACACCTGGCGTCACCTTGAGGCATGGTTCGGCATCAGTGGTGCCGGCGCTGTCTATCACACCGTGAATCCGCGCCTGTTTCCCGATCAGATCGCCTGGATCCTGAACCACGCCGAGAGCCGCATCGTTCTTGCCGACCTGACCTTCTTGCCGCTACTCGAATCGCTCGCCAGCCGGCTGCTGCATGTCGAGTGCTACGTGGTGCTGACCGACGTCGCCGACATGCCGGAGACCACGTTGCGCGGCGCCGTTCCGTACGAAACCTGGATCGCCGAGGGGGATGGCGATTTCGCCTGGGCCGAGGTGGAGGAGAACGCAGCCTGTGGCCTCTGCTACACCTCCGGCACCACGGGCGACCCGAAGGGCGTGCTCTACTCGCACCGCGCGCTCGTGTTGCATGCCATGATGGCGCTGCAGCCCGACGTATTCGGCCTTTCCGTGCGCGACCGCGTCGCACCGGCCGCATCGATGTTCCATGCCAATGCCTGGGTCACACCCTATGCTGCGGCGATGTGCGGCGCCGCGCTGGTGCTGCCGGGCGCACGGCTCGACGGCGCCTCGCTCCACACGCTTTTCGAGGAGGAGCGCGCCACCATCTCGGTGGGCGTGCCGACGATCTGGTCCATGCTGCTGCAGCACCTGGAGGCGAGCGGCGCCCGGCTGTCAACGCTCGAGCGCATTCTGGTCGGTGGAACTGCCTGCCCGAGGAGCACCATCGCGGCCTTTCGCGACCGCTACGGGGTGCGGGTCATCCATGCTTGGGGCATGACCGAGACTTCGCCGATCGGCACCTGCGGGGGCGGCACCAAGCCGGAGGCGGCGGGGCTCGGCCTGGAGGCCGCGCTCGACCTGGCCGCGAAGCAGGGGTACCCACCCTTTACGGTGGACCTGAAGATCACCGACGACGCAGGCGGCGCGCTGCCATGGGACGGCGTGACCTTCGGCCGGCTGAAGGTGAAGGGCCCTGGCGTGGTGAAGGGGTACTACCGCGCGGCCGATCCTGCGCAGGTGCTGGACGCAGACGGCTTCTTCGACACCGGCGACGTCGCGACCGTGGATCCGGAGGGCCACCTGCAGATCACCGACCGCGCCAAGGACCTGATCAAGTCCGGCGGCGAGTGGATCTCCTCCGTCGCGCTCGAGAACCTTGCCGCAGCGCATCCGGGCGTCAACGAGGCGGCCGTGGTGGCGATGCCGCATCCGAAATGGGACGAGCGGCCGCTGCTCGTCGTCGTGCCGAAGCCCGGAGCCGCGCCAACCTCGGCGGATCTGCTGGCCTGTCTACGGGGGCACGTGGCTGACTGGTGGGTGCCGGACGCGGTGGCGTTCCTCGAGGAACTTCCACACACGGCGACGGGCAAGGTGGACAAGAAGGCGCTGCGGTCGATGTTCCGGGACCGGGGACAAGGTGCAGCCGCCGGGTAGCGCCCAGCGCGCGTTTCGCGAGCGCCACCGCTCTCGAGGGCAAGACACCCCGGCGCTGCGTGCATGCAGCAGTCAAAAACGCCGCGCACCGCCACCAAAGGTCAGTAGGGCGTGGCAGGGAGCCTACAGCCGCTCCCCGCGCAAGGTCGTCTATGGCCAGCCTGTCAGCCTGCGCACGAAACAGATGAACCTCCGGCGCCTCGACCGCCATAAGCGCGGTCGAGGCGAACCAGAAGATCCGCGATGGACGATGCTACAGGAATAGATCAAGCCGAACGACGGCGAGGTCTGGGCCATCCGCCCCCGGCTGCAGATCGCCGAGCGGCTCCGCGACCTTGCTCTGTTCAACCTGGCCATCCATAGCAAGCTGCGGGGCTGCGACCTGGTCGCGCTCCGGGTCGATGACGTGCTGCTCGGCAGGCGCATCCGGCCACGGACAACCGTGCCTCTGCGGAAGACGGGCCGCCGAGTGCAGTTTGAGCTGACCGACAGATCCGCGAAGCCGTCATGCGCAGGATCACCGCGGGGGGAGGAAGCAGGGCGACTACGTCTTCCCGAGCCGGATCGGTGGCGGCCGGAAGCCGACTTAGCGCGCTGACGGGTCATCCTGGCTAATCTGGAGCAGACGGAGAGGCCTCGTGCGTTCGAGGCTTCATTTCTGGACTGGATAACTGGGCACGGATACTGCCACCCCATGACGCCTGCACCGCCGCCACAAGCGCCCGCTGTACCGCTGGAATCCACGACTGCGTTCCTGCTGGGCGGTGGCCAAGCCGGGGCACTCATGCGGGCCCTGGATTGGACTGCAACGCCGCTCGGGCGCCCTGAGGAGTGGCCTCCGGCGCTTCGAACCCTCGTCGCCGTCATGCTCGGCTCTGCGCAGCCGATGTTCGTCGCGTGGGGCCCGGCGAGGACGATGCTCTACAACGACGCCTACGCCCCGCTCTGCGGTGCCCGCCATCCCGCCGCAATGGGCGCTCCCTTCGCCGCGGTGTGGTTCGACATCATGGACGAGGTCGGCCCAATCCTCGAGCGTGCCTTTGCGGGCGAGGGGACGCATATGGACGACATCGCTCTCACCCTGCACCGCAACGGCTACCCGGAGGAGGCGCATTTCGCCTTTTCTTACACACCGGTGAGGGGAGAAGACGGCCAGGTCCGCGGCGTATTTTGCGCCTGCATGGAAACCACCGGGCAGGTGATGGCGGAGCGGGCCCGTCGCGTGGCCGAGGCGCGCACGGGCGGCCTGCTGGAGAGCATCCGCGATGCCTTCCTGGCGATGGACCGCGACTGGCGCTTCACCCACGTCAACGGAGAGGCCGAACGGCTGCTCGGCTGCAGCGCCGCCGACCTGCTTGGGCGCGTCTTTTGGGACGTCTACCCAGCGGTACGTGGGACGGAGTTCGAGCAGATTTACCGCCGCGCTGCGGCAACCGGCGAGCCCGGCTCGGTCACTGCCTTCTACCCCGACCACGGCCGCTGGTACGAGGTGCGGGCCTATCCTTGGGCGGATGGCATCTCCGTCTTTTTCATGAACGTAACCGCCAAGCGCCGGGCCGAGGAGGAACTGCGCCAGCGCGAGGAGCGGCTGCGCCTTATCATCGCGTCGGTCCGCGACTACGCGATCTTCACCACCAACCCCGAAGACCGGATCGACACCTGGCTACCCGGCGCCGAGAAGGTGTTCGGGTGGAGCGCAGGCGAAGCGGTTGGCCAGCCCGCCGCCATGATCTTTAGCGAGGAGGATCAGGCAGCAGGCGCGCCCGAGGAGGAGGTCGAGACTGCCCGGAGAGAGGGCGTTGCGCCTGATGTGCGCTGGCACCAGCGCAAGGACGGCTCCCGCGTCTTCATCGAGGGCAGCGTGACAGCGCTGCGCGATGCCGACGGCGACATCCGGGGATTCCTAAAGATCGGCCAGGACGTGACGGCGCGCAGGGAGGCCGAGGCGGCCAATGCACGCCTCGCCGCGATCGTCACCTCGACGACCGACGCCATCATCTCCTTCGCCGCGGAGGACGGGCGCATCCTGAGCTGGAACAGGGGGGCTGAGAAGCTCTTCGAATACACGGAAGCCGAGGCGGTCGGCTCGCCTGTCGGCCTGCTGCTTCCGCCCGACCTGCGTGAGGAGGATCCGACCGGCGTGTTCCGCCGTGCCATGAACGGGGAGCGCGTCCACGAATATGAGACGGTGCGGATGAGCAAGTCCGGCGAACGCGTTGCCGTCTCCATCACCGCCTCGCGCATGCTTTCGGCTGATGGACGGGTTCTCGGCGTCGCTGGAATCTTCCGCGACATGCGTCAGCGCAAGGCGGCCGAGGAGCGCCAGAGCTTGTTGGCGCGCGAGGTCGACCACCGCGCTAAGAACGTCCTGGCTGTGGTCCAGAGCATCGTGGAGCTCACCCGCGACCGCGACCCAAAAGCCTTCAAGCGCGCGATAGCCGGGCGGATCGCGGCCCTGGCACGAGCGCAGACGCTGCTGGCGGACGATCGTTGGAGCGGTGCCGACCTGCAGACCCTGCTCCGGGGTGAACTCGCGCCCTTCCTCGGAGAGCGCCGGGCTGAGCTGGATGGGCCTTCGGTGGCACTCCCGCCGGGAGCGGCGCAGCCGATGGCGATGGCTGTCCACGAACTGGCGACCAACGCGCTGAAGTACGGCGCGCTTTCGGCCGCGGCCGGCCGCCTAGCCGTGTCCTGGTACGTTGCACGGGGGGAGGACGGCGTGCCGCTGCTGCAGCTGCGCTGGGTCGAGAGTGGAGGGCCGCCGATCGCGCATTCACCGACGCGCCGGGGATTCGGTTCACGGGTGTTGGAAGGCACCTTGCGAGGCCAGCTCGGGGGCAAGGTGTCATTGGCGTGGGAGGCATCCGGCTTGGTCTGCGAGGTCGAGGTTCCGCTCAGGGGCGGAGCGGAGAACACCTGTGCCGTTGTACCCGCCTGACATGCAGATGCTGCGAGAGCAGGAGTCGTAGCAGGTCCGCCCACCGCCCACTCCCGCGGTAGCCAGGGCAGCAAAGTGGCTGCGGCCGAGGCCGACCCGAAGCGGTCATACCCTTGTGAAGGCCGAGCGCTTCGGTGAGCGGTAGGGATGCACGTGTCCGCCCACTTGGGCGATGCAAGGGAGCATGGGCGATGTGGGACGCGGATGGTCTGCTCGGCCGCACCGCTGAGTTCGCGACGGACATGGTGGCGGAGAGAGCTGACAGGCTGCAGCGGCGCCGTTTAGACCCGAAGGACTACGATCGCCTTCGCGCCATCGGCTACGATCGTGCCTGCGTGCCGCTGGAGCACGGGGGCCTCTGGGAGGGAACACGCCACACCGCATGCTGGCCGCGGGCGACCCCTCGCTCTCGCTCGCGCTTTCCATGCATGCCGGCGTGCTCGCCTTTTGGCGGGAATCCGATCCGCACCACGAGAACCCGCAGTTCGCGGACTGGGAGGCGCAGAAACGCCTCGTCTTCCATAGCGCCCTGAACGGCGCGTGGTGGGGCACGATTACGAGCGAGCCGGGCACAGGTGGCAATATCGCGAACACGCGCATGGCGGCGCGCAGAGACGGATCTGCTCTGGGCGGCTGGCGCGTGACCGGCGAGAAGCACTTCGGCTCGGGCAGCAGCGTCGCTTCCTACATGATCACGACAGCGGTGCCTGAAGGTGAGGCGGAGCCATCCTGGTTCTTTCTGCCCATTGGCGGTGCGCCGTGGGACGGTTCGGCGGGCCTGACGCTACGCGGCGAGTGGGACGGGCATGGGATGGCGGCAACCGACAGCCACGCCTTCGCCTTTTGCGACTTCCCCGCGACACGCTTCGCTTGGCCCGGGCATTGGCGACAGGTTATCGAACACCCCGGCGGATCGCATACCATGCTGATGGTCGGCGTCATCGTGGGCATTATCGACGCGGCCATGAACCATGTGCGCGCGCAACTCAGAGGACGAGGCACAGCTCCCGAAGCCTTGCCTGCATTTGAGAAGGTCGAGTGGGTCGCGGCCCAGCGCGAGGCTTGGCTCCTGCGCCAGACTTATGACGGGGGCCTGCGGGGGGCTGGAACAGCACGGCCGCGCCAAGCTGGACGCTGGAATGGCCAAGCCGAACGGCGCGCTCCTCGCCGAGTCCATCATGACGCGCCTCTGCCGTCTGTCCGGCGGCGCGGCCTACTCGCGCCGTTCGCCACTCGGCCACTGGTTCGAGGACGTACGCGCGCTCGGCTACATCCGCCCGCCTTGGTCCATCGCCCTCGATGCCCTGCACGCCATATGCTGGGAAGCGGATGGCCTCTCTACCGGGGCCTGACTACGCCCCGCGCTGCCGTCGCACTTGGCAGTTACCGGGGCTGTCAAGGCCGCTCCGATCCGTGAGCGCGATGGTCGGATCGTCGCTGGTCGCGTTGCGGCGCTGCGGCACCAACAGCCAGCTTGAGAGCCGCGTAGATGAGAGGACGTCGGAGCTGCTGCGGGCGCAGGAGGCGCCACTGACACCGGGGCGGGCATGACGCCTGACGTGCTCGCCCACGCCTCGGAGCCGGTCTTCACGACGAAGTCGCAAGGCAAGGGCACGGGGCTCGGCCTCGCCATGGCACGCGGCTTTGCAGAGCAGTCGGGCGGGGCGCTCGCCATTGAGAGCGCGGCCGGGCGCGGCACGACCGTGCACCTCTGGTTTCCCCTCGCGACTGAAGCACCGGGCACTGCGGGCTAAAAAGCCGGCATCGGGGCATTGGCTACCACACCGCTAGAGTCGCTGACCGTGCTCCTCGTGGACGACGACAGCGCCGCGCGCGAGATTACCGCGGAAGGCCTCGAGGATGCCGGTTTCAGGGTGGTGGCAGTGGTGGACGCGCCTGCTGCCCTTGAGATGCTCGACGGGGGCCTCGCAGCCGAGATCGTCGTCGCAGATTACTCAATTCCGGACATGGACGGCCTCACTCTCATCCGTAAGATGCAGCGCTTCCGGCCGAGGTTGCCAGCAATCCTGCTAATGGGCTTCGCCACCAATGCAGCGGAACTTGCCGTCGGCGGTGCCGTCAGCGGCAGCTTCTCGCTCCTGCGCAAACCCATCGGAGCAGCAGCGCTTTGCGAGCGCATCCAGGTGCTCTTGGCGGGAGCTGAGAGCCGACACACCTGACGCTGCTAAGCCAGGGATGACCGCTTCCCACCCCATCGCGAGCCCTGGTTTGAGGTTGAGGCGCGACTGCCGCTGGTATCGCGTCCGCCTTCCCCGCCGCTGTGCCCGCGGCCGAACGCCTCGGCGCTGCCTCTGTCGTCTCGACGCTCACTCGACAAAGATGTCGTCGAAGGCCGGCTGGCCACCAGGCGATGAGGCTGAAGATCTGAGCAGGCTCCCGACCGCGCGCTCCCCCTCCGGCCGGCTCCACCACTTCCCCGGCATGGACACGACGCCCGGCGGGACGGCGTCGCCGACCCGCAGCTTGGCCTGCACTGTCCACCTCCCAAAGCAACCCTTCCCGGCCCTGACACACCCCTCCGTCTCGGCTATTTGGTACGCCACACAAGGAGCATTTCGATGTCGAAGAAGTATCTCACCGACGTCATTGCGCAGTCCGCTGACATGCCGGCGGCAGCCGCAGGCCGGTTGGCCGCGGACATCATCGCCGCGATCAAGGCGCAGATCATCGAGACGGGCCGCTTCACCATTCCCGACTTCGGCGCCTTCGTCGTGCGCGAGAAGGCGAAGCGCACGGCGCTGAACCCGAAGACTGGCGAGAAGGTCGCGGTGAAGGCAGGTGCGACAGTGCGCTTCAAGGCGAGCCCGGCGCTTAAGGAGGCGGCCTTCGCTGGCCTGAAGAAGGCCAAGCGGAAGGCTGCGAAGGGCTGAGCGAGCCTGCCACGGGCGCGGTGCAGACGTCGGTAGGTGAGGCCGCGCTACCCGCCGGGCTCTGCGGCACGCGGCACCACCGCGGGGTCGGCGGCAACCCGGGCTATCCGGAACTCGGCCAGTCTCGTGTCCGCCGCATCAGCGAACCAGCTCACATGACGCGGCTCGCAGGCGATGTCGCCCGTGAAGCGCCCGCGAAGGTTCGCCAGGAAGGGATCTGCGACCGCCGAGTCGTAGCGCAGCGACGGCGGTAGCTGCAGGAGCAGGGGGCCGAGCCGATCGCCCAGCGCCTGGGCTTCGTCGAGGAAGCGTGCCAGCGGCGCGTCTGCATTGGCCAGCCGATGCTCATGGGTGATAGCTCTTGGTATCTTGACCGCAAAGCGGAAGCCGTCCGGCGCGGCCGCCGCCCAGCGAGCGTAGGTCGCAGGCCTGTGGGGGCGGTAGAAGGAGGTGTTGATCTCGACGGCCGGCAGCACGCGCGCGTACCGTTCGAGGTGCGTGTCGTCGCCGGGGAAGGCAGCTGCGTGCTGCTTCGGTATGCTCCAGCCAGCAGTTCCGATCGCCGGCTTCGGGCGGATCATTGCTTAGGGCATCCGGCTTTCACGCTTGCAGGGCAGGATCCAGCCTAGAGCGCGTGCCGGCCGTCAGGAGGACGGGCGCGAGTTGGCCCAATGCGGCCTCGCCGGCGTCCTGGACCGCGGCGACCAGATCGGTTCCGGCGAACGGTTTGGCCAGTACCCGACCCTGCGCGTGGGCGCCGACACTCGCAAGGCACTCCGGGTTCCCTGTCACGTAGATCACCGGCAGCTGCGGCAGACGTCCTCTGATCGTCGCAGCGAGGTCTGCGCCGTTCGGACCAGGGCCGAGGTTGTAGTCGGTCAGCAACAGGTCTGGCCCCCAGTTGGTCTGCTCAAGTGTCGCAAGCGCTCCCGCCGCGTCTGCCGCCTCCCTGCACTCGAAGCCAGCGTCTTCGAGGAGATCGAGAACGAGCATCCGAATCAGTGTCTCGTCTTCAACGATCAGCACACGCATGGCGTCCCCCCCCTTCCCGAGCGCCCCCGCGCTCAGTTCGCACATGAACACAATGTCCCAACGAGCTGGACGCGTTCGTCACCCCTCCGCGATGCAGCCGGCAGAAGGCGACGCCGTCAGCTACTGTGTCGCAGACGCAACAGGGGCTCGTACCTAGATCCGCTTCGTGGCTGCGAGAGCGGGTGCTCAGGGCTTGCGGCGGCAGAACGTTCGAGCCTGCCCCATAAAGGCTTCGCCAAGCGTGAGCAGAACGGCGTGGCGAGGGACCGGCGTTGCATGAGCGACGCGCGCCGGCATAGGCACGATCGGCGTAGCACAGAGGGACGAATGGCCAGGGATGGCGCGAAGTCCGCAGGAGCGCGATTCGGCCATGACTGTCGTGCAGGTGGGCGAGATAGGCAGATCTGCGTGCGGTCGGCCGACTTCTCAGTACGCGGCTGCTTGCTCCGCCGACACGGGGCGGCTTCGGACCGACGGTGGTGGCGGCAACAATCCGCCGCGCTATCGGCGGCAAGAACCGCGTCGTCAAAAGCCAGTTCGGCCTGCGCTGCACGCTGCTGATCCCTGCGGATCGGGTCCTGACCGCGCCCGGAGCTCGCTGCGGGAGATGATGACGATCACCACCTTCGCCATGTCCTCGACCTTCCGCGTCCTCGAATGGTACGGGGCGGCCCTGGTCTGGTACCTGGCGCTGGTCTCGATGGTGATGGCGTGCAGACGGTCGTGGAGCGACGGATGGGGCGCGCCTACGCTACGGCCTCTGCGCCGCGCTCCGGTGCTTGAGCGGGAGGACGGCAATGGACGGCGGGTGGGGGATCGACTCAGAATACGGCCGGCTTCGTGACGTGCTGCTCTGCCAGCCCGACCACTACGACTGGTTTCCCCTGAACGCGGTCGCGCGCGCCTCGCTCGCCTCGGGCGCGCGACCGGATCTGCAGGCGGTCCGCCGCGAGTACCGGGAGTTCGAGGGTGCACTCGACCAGGCCGGCGTGCGCCGTCATTACCTGACGCCGGAGCCGCATCTCGGCTACCAGATCTACACGCGTGACAGCAGCCAGATGACGCCCTGGGGTATGCTGCTCACCCAGATGCTCAAGCCGATGCGCCGCGGCGAGTACGCGCCGGTGCTCGACTTCTACGCCCGCCTGGGCTGCCCGGTCTGGCGCCACGCCAACCGCGGCACGATCGAGGGCGGCGACATCGCGGTGATCCGCCCGGGCCTGCTCGCCATCGGCTACACCGGCACCCGCACCGACCTTGAAGGCGCGACGCAGCTCAAGAGCTGGTTCGAGGCCGAGGGGTGGGCAGTGCGGATGGTGCCGCTCGACGAGCATTTCCTCCATCTCGACGTAGTGTTTTGCATGGTCGATGACGGGCTCGCGGTGGGCTGCACCCAGGTGCTCGAGGACGCTTTCGTCGCCTGGCTCGGCGCGCATGGCATCCGCCTTGTGGACACCGCGTATCGCGAGGTGATGGACCTCTCCTGCAACCTGCTCGCATTGGGCGGAGCTCGGGTGATCTCCGCGGCGCACAGCACCCGGCTGAACGCCGCTCTAAGGGCGGAGGGCATCTCGGTGCTCGATCCCGATCTGCGCCAGATAACCCGCGGCGGCGGCGGCCCGCATTGCATGACGATGCCGCTGCGGCGCGACCTAATCCGTGCTGGCGCGACCAGGTAGCCCTCGAGCCATCCGGGTTGTGTGGTGCGAAGCCCTGCCCGCCCGGGTGCCGTCGGTGGCAGGAAATGTCTGCTGTCCGCCCGAAGCAGTGATCTCGAAAGAGGCGTAGCTCAGCGGCGAAACGGGCTCCGCAGAGCCGGTTCGCTCCCCTGAACCGTCGGGCATAAGCCGATGGGCGTCCCCGCATCCAAGGATCCCAACGAGCCCTGAGCGAAAGACTTGCAGGTCGCACCGGGATGGCCGCCGCGCTTAGCGCGACGGCCGTCGTTGTGGCGTCCGATGTCTACGCGTTCGCGCGCGCAGTCACCAGCGCGGCGACGGCATCCGCTGTCGCGGCGGACAGCGTCCAGCCGAGATGCCCGTGGCCTGTGTTGTAGGACACCCGCGGGCTTCGGCCGCGCGTCACGCGCGGCATCATGTCGGGCATGATCGGGCGCAGGCCGGCCCAGGGCGCCGCCGGGCGCGTTCTCATCCCTGGGAAATGCGCCCGGCACCAGGCGATCAGCGGCGCGATGCGCTCGGCGCGGATGTCACGGTTGGTGCCGTTGAACTCCGCCGTGCCGGCGACCCGGAAGCGCCGCGCGCCAAGCCGGCTCGTCACGATCTTCGCCTCCGGTGAGAAGGATCGCGCACAAGCCGGGCCGGCACCCGGGTCCCTGGTTCGACCGGGTCAGCGCACTCCAGGCCGCGTTCCTGTTGAGGCACCTCGCGGCTGGCCGCTGAGCTGCTGCAGTGGAAGAGTATGTTCAGCTCGGGGGCGGGTGCCGAGCCGGTGCCACGCCCGTTCCGAAACGATAAGACGCTAGAACAGTATGGGTCGTGCAAATCGCGCGCCCGACAAGCCAACACGGTCGCTTTTCACGGCGCGGAGCCGAGCGCCGCTGGTAGGGTCGTGGCGTTGGCGGCGGATGATGTCCCTGCACGGCGACGGCCCTGGGCCTGTTGCTTCGGCCTTCAGGCCGCACCGCGCGACCGCTGACGCGCTGCTCGCTTCCCCGGATGTGATGGAGGACGCCATGGGCGGTCGTTTGCACATTTCAGCCAAGCCTGGTCTGGACGCACGAGCACACGCCCGAGCTGGGCTGGCTCGCAGGGGCCTGCTCGGCTCGGCCGGCATTGCGCTTGGGACGGTGCTGATCAGGCCAGGGTCTGCGCCGCTGGCGCCGGCCTCGGCGCAACCAACAGCACCCCCGCTCGGCACAGAGCCGCCGACTAGGCCCATCGACACGGCGCTGCGCCGCCACGCCGCCGAAGTCCGCGAGGCCTGCGCCCGCAGGACCGCAGAGACGGCGATCGCGGCGCACCCGACCAACGATGATGAGGCCCGCTACCCGACCCGCATCGGCACGGACACGCGCGCGCTGCCCCACAATGAGCGCGGCGAGGTGGACCAGGCTGCCTGGAGAGCGCTCCACGACGCGTGCCAGTCCGGCGACCCGGCTGACTTCGACAGGATTCCGCTCGGTGGAACGAGGCGGCTTGGCAATCCGGTTGGGACCATGGCGGTGAGCTTCGCCGGCGTAACGCCGACGCAGATCGCGATCCCGGCGCCGCCGGCGCTGGCCAGTGCGGACCGTGCTGCCGAAGCGGTGGAGGCGTGGTGGCAGGGCCTGCTCCGTGACGTGCCTTTCGCGGAGTATCACGACGGCACGGAGAACCGCGACCTGCAAGCCGCAGCAGCGGAACTCGACCGCCTGTCAGCCTGGCGCGGGCCGAAGAAGGAGGGACGGGTGACGCCCGGCTCGCTATTCCGCGGCAGCGCGCTCTACTACGACGCAGCCGATCCAGGAGGCCGCGCGGTAACGCCGGCCGGCGTGCTGGACGGGCCGGTGATCTCCCAGTTCCTGTTGCGCGACGTGCCCTATGGCGCGCAGTCGATCAGCGCGCGCATTCGTCCCGCCGCAGCCGAGAGCGAGTTCCTGACCGAGTACGACGAATGGCTGCGGGCGCAGAACGGGCAGCCGGTACGCGGGCAGCTCCGCTTCGAGCCAACGCCACGCTACATCGCGACCGGCCGTGACCTGGCGGAGGCGATGCGTTCGGGGCCGGTGCAGGCCTGGACGACCGCGCTGCTGCTGCTGACGCCGTCGGCGATGGATCCGCGATATGGCGGGATGTTTCCGTTGGCACAGCCGGCGCTCAACCCGTCCAACCCGTATCGGCGGTCGCGTAACCAGTCGGCGGGTGCGGCGACCTTCGGGCCGCAGCACATCCAGGCGCTGATCGCGGAAGGGATCAACTTCGGCCCCCGCGCCGCCTATTGGCAGAAGTGGTTCGTTCACCGCACGCTGCGGCCGGAGGCTTACGGTGGGCTGGCCCACCACCGGGTCGTGAACGGCGTCAGCGACTACCCAGTGCATGACGACTTCCTGCGCTCGGAGGCCGCGGGTCGGACGAAGGCGAAGCAGGGCACCCACCTGCTGTCGCAGACGGCGCCAGAGGGTTCGCCAGTCTTCTCGGCTTACCCCGGCGGCGGCGCAGCAGTGGCGGGCGTCGTCGCAACGCTGATGAAGTCGCTGTTCGACGAGAGCCATCTGATCGCCGACCCTGTGCAACCCGACCCGCGCGACCCAACGCGGCTTGTGCCCTGGAGCGGGCCGCCGCTCACGGTGGGCGGCGAGCTGAACAAGCTCGCGACGAATTTCGCCTGGGGGCGGAACTGGATGGGCATCCACTGGTGGTCCGATGCCGCGGCCTCACTGGTCCTGGGCGAGGAGGTCGCGATCGCCATGCTGCGCGACGAGCGGGACGCCTACCGCGAGCCCTTCGACGGCTTCAGCTTCACGCGCTTTGATGGCACGCGCGTGACGGTCTGAGACGTGGTGCGTGGCCGCCCTGGCTTTCTCGATGTCTGGGCGGCCACAGCAGCGCGGTTCACCAACGAGCGACAGTCGTCGGCCGGTGTGGGCAGTGCACGCAGGTCAATCGTAGACCTTCTCCGGGCGCCCATCGCGCCGCGGCGGACGCGCTTCCGCCTGCCATCGGGCGGTGCTGCGGGCTGAGTGCCGATCCGCGGTTGCGCCGGATTCGGTGTTGGTCTCGCGGACGGGTTCGCCGATAGGCCCGGCGCTGCTGCCCCCGGGGTGATCAAGGCTGCGCCCCCCCTGCGCGGCCGAGCAGGATATCCTCGATGCGGCGCAGGCCGGCTCGGAGCTCTGCAAAGCCGTCGCGCTCGCGCTGGGCGTCGCCGTCGATGCGGCGGGCGAGCTCGGCCTCGAAGCGGCTGCGCTCGACGCGCTCGCTCTCGACCTTGGCTTCCAGGCGGAAGCCCCAGGCGAGCAGTGCAACGAGCATCGCGGCTGCGGTCAGCAGGCCCCGCCGTTGTGCCGAGCCCAGTCGTAGCAAGGAAAGAAGTCGGACAGGACGCCGTCCGAGCGGCCGTTCAGGCTCCACGGGAACTCGCCAACCGGACAAGACGGGAAATCGCCGTTCCAGCGTCAGACGCCGTCCGCGCCGCGCTCCTTGAAGTGAACGCGGCCATCGCGCACTTCGAAGCCAAGAACCAAGAGGGGATTCACGCCGGGCAGGTCCGCCTGGCGACGCTGGGCGCATTGCACAGGTTGGATCGCGATCGCGAGTACGCCACGGCCATCCCGGAAGCTCTGGAGCACCTCGGACTTGACCCATCTGCGCCAAGCCGTGTCGCGACCGGCGAGGACGCACACCACGCTGCAACCGGACAGGCCGTTGTTCTGGAAGCTTGAGGGCGTCGGAACTGGTGCGCTGAGTCGCCTCCAAGACCGAATTGTCGAAGACTCCGGCATCCTCCCGATGTCAGCCGACCCACGAGTTCCGCACGACGAAGGCGCGGAAGGCGTCGTTCTGGCAGTGGAAGCCAAAGAATGCGCGTCGTGCCATGCTAAACCCCGCGCTCAGATGTAGTGCCGGAACGGGAGCGGAGGCGGATCACAGGCGCTGAAGTTGACCTTGGTCAGGCCGAGGACGTCTTGCATCACCAGGGCCAGGTCAGCGTCTTCGCGGCAGGTGCCGACCAGCGGCGGGTTTGGGACCTCGCGCCCGGGGTAGGTTCCGAGACGGGGAATGTAGCCGAGCGTCCAGAGGTAGCCCAGGTGCTGCGTCGGCCGCATCGCGGTTCCGCGGAGGACAGGGTGCGATCCGGGGCCGAACAGCTCGAAACCGTTCTCGCGCCTGATCTTCACGCCGACCCGGCGCGATGACCGGGGCAGCTGGATGACGAGCGTGCCGTTCCACTTTACCGACATCTCGGCGCGCCAGCAGGCGCTGCTGCGCTCCCGCCCGAACTGAGGCGTCGGGCCAGCGGCCATGGCCCGCCGGACTTCGCGGCATCCCCATCTCGCCTGGTGGGGATGCCGCAATGCAGACAGTATGTCCGCATCCCACAGCGTCCGTGCGTTCCGGGCCTGTGGTCAGGACTGCGGAACGCCAGCTTTCTCCGCCCTTTCCGGCCTATTCTGTGGACACAGCTACTCCATGTCGCACTTTTGCCTCTAGCTCCGCGCCCGAGCCGTTGCCCCACAGAAGATCACACGGTTGAGACGAGCAACAATGCTACAGACTGGCGCCCGTGGAGCCTTCACCACACCAATCCGTTTCGGCGACCAAGCGCCATTTGCCGACGTCCAGCGCAAGCTTTCGCCGATCGTCGCCATCGGCGACATAGAAGTCCTCCTGAACGACAATCGTTCGGAGGATGCCGTCCGGTGTTCGGCGGCGGCAGTATCCGTAGCCACGCGTCGCGGATAGTTGCACTGTACGCTCATCAAAGAACCTACACTCGGCACATGTGGCCGGCTGACGGTCCGTAATCTCCCCTGGCGCGCTCATCGGCTGGTCTCCTCATCCTGCGGCGCGTGGTGAAACGGCCGATCGGGCGACCGCGCTTGTTGCAGGCCGTGCGTATCGACGTGATCGCTTGAGGCGTTCCACGCAGCCAATCGAACTGCGTCAACTTCTGCCTTTCTCTTGTGGCGGTCGACTGCCCGCCTTCCTTCTGCCCTCGTCAGTGCCCCCTGAACCTGCCAGCGCACCCAGCGATCCGCATCCTCTTGTCTCCTCGAGAACTTGCTGAACAGCACGATCCTGAGGGCCGGCCGCTTAAGCATCGCACAGAGCTGGTAACGCGTGTGGATGATAGCTTGCCGAAGCGTAGTCGGAAGGCCCGCCGCGGCAAGCTCGGCGAGAGCCAGGGCGTTCTCCTCAATGATATCCAACTGACTGCGCAAATCGCTGGCGCGAGCCGCAAAGGCCACGTCATCACGCAGCAGATTCTCGTATCTGTGCTTCATCGGCACTGATCTGAGACGCAGCGGCTCTGCCGGTACGGGCCCATCCCTGTTCATCGCTTGGTCGATCGCCAGCGCGCATGCGCACGCCGCTCTCAGTGCGACTAAGGTTACGTCGCCGGGACTTCCAACCGGTGTCCTGCCTCCTGAGGTTCGTACCTGAGTGTCCGTGGTCATCGCGCTCTTGCCTTCATCACCGTGCTCGCATGCTTGCAGCACGTGTAAATTGTTGATCACGGAATTCCCCGCCGGATGCCACCCGGCGCTGTGCCTCACCTCCGTCGATCGGCTCCGGGAGATGGGCCAGCATCACGCGCACCGGGTAGGCGAGGCGCAGCCGCGCCCGCAGGCCTGCCGCTTCGCTTATGTGGTTCAGAGAAGACACCACCCTCCGGACGGTGAGAATGACTTCCGCCATTGCAAATTGGTCTGGCTCGGACCAGTGCGGGCGCTGGGTCACAGCTGCGATCAGCTCTGCGCCACAGTGCTCTGCCTGCAAAACCGCGGCGTCCAAACTTGTCCGCGGCGCTCCGCGCGACCCCGGGGCGTTCGGGCGCGTCAAGCTTTCCACACCACGGAGGCTGGTCATTGCCGCCTCGAGTTCCTTCGCGAACTGCGATGGCTGTGCTGGACTGGCTGCAGCGATCGCGTAACCCTGCATATCGCGCGGCGGCGGCTGAGATCTGGATGTTGGAGCATCGCAGCGGATCTCGATCAGCGCCTGTTCGCGCCTCTCGGCGTCCTCGACTGCCACTTGACGATAGCGGGTCAGACGTTCGGCCAGAGCTTCTTCGAAAGGCATATCGTCAGACCACGCGTCCATCGAGAAAGCCGACGTCGGATCGGCCAGGGCGGCGTCGTAGCGGCGGAGTCGGCCAGCGAGTGTCGCCGACTGGATCCGCTCTGCACCGTACGCCTCGGTCAGACTGGTGACGCGCCTGCGCAGAACGGCGTTGTTGCTGCGTTCGTGATCGCGATCCGCAAGGGTCTTCGTGAGGCCAAGCTTCAGGGCCTCGACGTCGCGCGCGGAGTGCTCCGCCTCACGGCGGACGGAATCCCGTTCCTGGCCGACACTTTCAAGCATGCCCGAGAGACGCAGCAACTCAGCTGTGAGCATGCTGATCGCAGCCTCGTCTCCGCGGTGATGCTCGCGCGCAACAAGAGCCGCGCGGGGCGGCCGAAGGGGTTCGGCCGGTTGCAGGGCCGCACCGCCACGGACAAGGGCGCCGTCGTCCGCTAGTCGGACTGGCTCGTAGGTAGCCGGGGCGTGACTACCGGCCTGGATCGCGTTGGCGATTTCTTTTCGACGAACAGCCCGTTCGATTAGCCGCTCGGCGGGACCGGCCCCCTGTGCGCGGCGGTCCGCAGCCCATGCGAGCAGCGCCCGATCATGCAGCCCTTCGCGTGCCCGATACTCGGCCAGCTCGGCCTGCAACTCGGCAGTGCGGTCCGCGACGGCGCGACGGATGAGCGCCTCAATCCGGTCCAGACGCGCGCCGCTGCGCCCATCACCTGGCGCAAAGCCCAACGGAAGGCCGACCTCGCGCGCATGTCGCAGCTGCAACGACGCGCCCGCTTGGCGGCCTGCATTTCGTGCGGCGTCGCGGCTGCCACCACTTTGACGGACCATTTCCGACGCAAAGCGCAGCGAGTCAGCATGCTGAAGATCTAACCGTTGGACCAGCCGTCCGTTGGACAGCACGTGTGGCGTGAGGCGTCCCAGCACGAACCCATGTAGGTGCGGTCGAGGTTCATCACGGTGCAGTACCGCGGACGCAAGTTGGGAGCCGAATTCTTTCCTCAGGAAGGCTACCTCGAGTTCCTGCCAGCGTCTGCACCGTTCGAGTTCCGCCGGATTGCTTCGGATGTCGGTCCAAGTCAGCGGATAGCCCACGACAACGGACACGAGAATCCTCGCGTCGACCTTCACGCGACGGCCGCGCCGATCGCGACCCCGTTCCGCCAAATCCTCCGCCTGGGCAAGTGCCACCGTGGGCGTGACCCCGAAGATCAGTTCGGGCGGCATTGGGTGCGGGACGTGCGGCGCATGGCCCGGCGCGCGTTCAACCTCCGCAATCGCCTCAGCCGCCGAGCGCCGGCCTGGCGACGTCCTAAGTATCTTACCTCCTACCGCGACGCGACGAGATGATCGGCCGCGTTGACGTGATGCTTCGCGAGAATAGGCCTGGATGCGAAGGGTTAATGATGCCGTCATGTACGATCCCTCGTCGGCTGGATAAGCCGCCCCTCGAAGCTCGTCGCTAGTTCCTTGACAGTGGGAGTTAGCGGTCCGGTCCAGACAGATCTCTCGCGTCCATCGACTACAATCTTGTGGAAGCGTCCGATCTCCTTGAGCGTCGCAAAGGCGGCCTCATTGCCCCTCACGAATTTCCCGAAGCAGATCGTCACGTTGGACCCCGCCGCAGTCGGTCGGTGCTCGTCGACCACCAAGCCATCCCCAGTCGACGGCGGCACCGACATCGGACTGAACGCTCCACCGTCGCGGCTGTCATCAGGTCTGTCCGATGCGACGAGGACCTCGGCAGCGGCCTGCTCAGTGGCAACCTCCGAGACGGCGCCCGTTGCCGGATCGCGCGTCAGCGTGACGAATGCGCTGCCTGTCTGGATCAGACGTTCGGCCGTGCCTGCAGTGATAGCGATGCGGAGGACTCGAAGTCGGTAGGGCTCGACGCCTCTCCGCTTGTCCTTGTCGCGAGGCGGGATGTGGCGCTCGTACGCGGCCCAGAAGCCAGTCGCAGCATCAAACACATCGGCGAGGTTGAGGTTCTTCTCGACCACATGCCGCGTGAGGGCCGCGACTCGGGCGAGCACCGACATCGATGCGTCCGGTCCGCACGCGATTCGCGCCAGGACACGGGCCGGATCGGCATCTCGGCGCTTGATCAGCCCGCGCTCCATCGCCGTTGAGACCAGTTCGCCGCGTTCCGCCGGCGTCAGCAGCCGGATCGTCTCTACGGACAGGGTGCAAACTGCGGCCAGGCTCACGTCAAGGGAAGTCATCCCGCGGTCCAGGCGCCGGATCTTCGAACGATGCTTGGCTGAAAGAGACAACACGCGTGCCAAGGCGTTCTCGACAGTCGGTGAGACCGTGAGGGCTAGCGTCGCAGCCGACGTTGCCTCGGCCGGGCCGGATCGCCGCTGGTCGCGCGCCTGCATCGCGTATGGGTTCTTGAATTTCATGAGGAGCCTCCGTGTATGTCCCGCATCTGGCGTAAGGGGGACGGAGGGCGCGGCGCGAAAAGAATCAGCGCAGGATGGTGTCTCAGCTCACCCGACGTCGAAGGCGGGGCAGGTCCGACACCAACGCCGGTCGATGGAGCGCATCAGTAGGTTCGGCCGGCGGCTGTTCCGAATATGCCTATGGCGCCCCGATGTTTCGGCCGAAACAAGTGCCGGCAGGGCAAAGGCCCTCAGCCGAGAGGCGGCGACGGCGCGGAGCCGCGCCAGCGCCGTTTCAAGGTCCTCGGCGATGCTGGCGGCGATCTCGGCCGGCGATGGCAGGCTGGCGGGATCGGTGGCGCCGTCCTCGCGCAGCCAGGACAAGTGCGGGCAGCCAGCTCGGAGTAGCTGAAGCGCTTGAAGCGCTGGGTCTCGCGGCTGTTCGCGCGGGCCGATCGCTTCGTCAGGCTCACGGACTCCCTGTCGACGTCGCGCAGCGGGCGTTCCTTGAACGTGATGCGCTTGTTGGTGCGGAAGTCGTAGACCCACAGGGCGTCGGTCCAGGGCTACGTGCGGCGTGGGCTCGCGTTCGGCTTCGGCGTCATGGACGGGGTCGGGGCGCGGCTCCTGGCCGAGCCGGGCTGGGTGCTGGAGGCGACGCTCGCCGCCTGCGCCGTGAGCGCCGGGCTGAACCTGGCGACCGCGGCCGCCCTCCTGCCCTTCGGCGCGCGGACCGGCGCGACTGCGGGCATGCTGAGCGGGTTCCGCAGCATGGCGCTCTACCTCGCCGTCCTGCCGGAAGTGGCCGACCCGCGCGTGGTGCTCTTCTTCGGCCTCTATCAGATCCCGCTCTACCTCGGCCCGCTCGTGCTGGCGCCCGGCTACCGCCGGCTCCTGCGGTGGAGTGGGGAGCGTCGCGCTTGAGCGGGCGGTCCCGGGCATGCGAGCCTCGGGGGCGAGCAGCGGGAGGCGGCCGGATGGCGCTCGATGCACGGGCCTTCACAGCGTTCGAGAGTGCAGCGCATGACCGCATTGCCGGCAAATACGCGGAGCATTTCGCCCCGCTGACCGGCTTGGCGCTCGAGCCGCTGCTCGATGCGGTGCGGGTTGCGGCAGGGCGGCGGGTGCTCGACGTGGCCACCGGCCCAGGCGTGGCCGCCGCAGCCGCGCTGGACCGCGGGGCGGCCGTCACGGGCGTGGACGTCTCGCCGGCCATGGTCGCCCTGGCGCAGCGGGCCCATCCCGGCGTCGAGTTCCGGCTGGGCGACGTGGTCGCCTTGCCGTTTCCGGACGGTAGCTTCGACGCGGTGCTCTGCAATTTCGGGCTTGGCCACTTCCCCGAGCCGGAGGCGGCGCTAACCGAGTGCGTGCGCGTGCTGGCGCCGGGTGGCTCGCTTGCCTTCAGCTGGTGGGATCAGCCTGTGCGGCAGCGCGTGCAGGGGCTGTTCCGCGAGACGATTGCCGAGTTGGGACTGCCGCCGCACCCGGATGTGCCGCAGGGGCATGACACGTTCCGCTTCTCCGCACCGGAGGCCTTCGCCGGGCTGCTGCGCGGGGCGGGGCTCCGCAGGGTGACCGTCACGGAGCACCGCACGTTCCACGCCATGCCGGACGTCGAGGCGCTGTGGCGGGCTGGCATGGGTGGCATGGCGGTCACCGCCAGCGCGATCGCGATCCAGGACGAGGCCACCCAGGCGCGGGCACGCGAGGTCCTCGCAAGGCGGGCCGAGGCTCACCGCGGCCCACAGGGGCTCGAGATCCCGATCGCCTACTTCATCGGCACAGGCCAAAAGGCCTGATGGCCAAGAGCTAACAGTCCCTAGTTACCCCGCTTCGTAGCATGTTCTGTCGGGCGTGCCCGACGGCCCTCCGCTTCGCCCTCCACCCTCGTAGCTGAGCGGCGCTGCTTGGCCGGCGCGACGCCCACCCGCGGCGATCCCAGGCCGCAGCGACGCGGACACCCGGGCGGTGCGCGAGGCGGTCCTGGCGCACCACCCCGCCTTGCCTCTCACGATGATCGCCGAGGCGGTCGCCTACGTGCTCAGCGTGGAGTGACCGAGGCGGAGCGAAGGACGTCGGCGCGAACTGTCCGGTTGTTCGCGTCCAGCCGTCCTGGCCCCGGCGCGTCGTACACCACCAGCAACGCATCCGTGCCCCCATCAGGCCAGAGCTCGAGCCCCTCGGGGTGGTCCATCTCGCGGCTGTAGGGGAGGTCGGCGACGAGCTCGAGCCGACGCGTCGGCACCATTCCCTCGGTCTCGTCGGCCACCGCGCCAACCCAGCGCAGCACATGCGCCGTTCCCTCCAACGCCATGGTCGGCCCGACCAGCAGCAGCAGGTCCTCTCCGTCGAGGCGCAGGTCACGTATTCCCAGCCCGCCGGTATCGAGCAGATGCTTGCGGTAGCGTCGCCCGTCCGGCCCGATCGCGCGCGGCTTCAACCGGCCGCGTTTCGGCTCCTTCAAGCTTAGCTCGAGCACCACGGCGTGGCCGCCGAGCACGGGCCCGCGCAGCCCGAGCCACACCCGCGCCCCGCGGACGGCGATACCCTCGATGTCGAGGCCGTTCTCCTTTGCCGGCACCTTCAGGAAGGGGGCGAGGTGCGGGTCCTTCCGAAGCCACCGGGCCAGGCCGCCCTTGATGCCGGTGCTCAGGCAGGCGGCGCGCCGATCGCGCACCTCCTCTCGGATCGCGAAGACGCCGGGCGCCTCCTCCTCGATCGGCACGCGCCCGAGGAAGTACCGGTTGGCCTCACGCTCGACCTCCTCCATGCGGGTTAGGGCCTGCACGCCTTCTCCGTCCGTGCCCACCGGCTTCTTCCGCTTCACCGAATGCGAGCCGACGATCCAGAGATATCCGTCGACCGCCGCGAGGCCCTCGATGTCCATTTCCTGGTCGGGCCCGCCAGGCAGGTCGAAGAGGTCGGTCAGCAGGATGTGCTGGTGAGCGCCGTAGCGGCCGTCCGCGCCCCTGGTCAGCCGCTCGAGCCCGGCTGCTTCGTCGCAGGCGACGAACATGCACTTCCCCGCACGCGCGACGGCAGAGAGGTCTTTCGCCACCGGGTCGCCGAGGCGCCGCAGCGCATCCGGGTCGGAGAAGGTGAGCTCGACTTGCCCGATCCGGGTTGCAGGCGGCTGGGGGGAGGTCATGTGCGCCATCCTGGCACGTCCAGAGCATCTCGACCGCAATGCGCCGGGCCGGATGCCGGCGTCCCCACCGAAACGTGTTTCGCGCATGCAGCGGAGCCCGTGAGAAACGTTCGTAGTCGTGCCTGGCGGCGCCAGCCATCGCTGTCCGTGTGCTCAGTTGAAAGCCCGGGACGACGTCCGCTACGGCCGACTACGGCCACTCGGGTGAGCTCTCCATCATGACGCGTCGGTCGATGCCGATGTCTGACCCGTCACCCACGCACCAGGACGCCGCGGCCGCCAAACCGGGACAGCCTCAAAGTCTGCGCAGCAGCTCCAGCGCATTGCCGGTCGCCTCGCCAAGCGCTGTGTTGTCGAAGATGCACCAGCATGACTGTCCCTCGGCCGGCGCGGCGCGCAGCCTTCGCGCGGCCGCGTCGAGCGCCTCGGGCGGGTAGGCCGAGCGGTACATCTCCGGGGAGCCGTGAAGGCGGAGGTAGAAAAGGCCTGTCCAGCCGCCCGGCTCAGCCGCACGCGGCACCACCGCCGGGTCAGCTGCAACGCGCGCGACGCGGAAGGCGGATAGGCGCGCCTCCGCGGCCTCGGTGAACCAGCTCGCATGGCGCGGCTCGCAGGCTATCTCGCCGGCAAATCGCTCGCGGAGCACGCCGAAGAAGCGGTCTGCGACGGGTGCGTCCCAGCGGAGCGAAGGCGGCAGCTGCACGAGCAGCGGGCCGATCGCCGGACCGAGCGCTGCGACCTCGTCGAGGAAGCGCGCGAGCGGCTCTGTGGCGTCCACCAGCCGGCGTTCATGCGTCACCGCGCGCGGGACCTTAACCGCGAAGCGGAATCCCGCCGGCACGCTTGCCGCCCAGCGGGCATAGGTGGCGGGGCGGTGCGGGCGGTAGAAGGAGGAGTTGATCTCGACAGCTGGCAGGACGCGCGCGTAGCGCTCGAGATGGCTGCCGGTGGCGGGGAAGGCCTGGGCGTGCTGCTTCGGGATGCTCCAGCCCGCCGTCCCGATCCGCACGCCAGGGCCAAAATCTCGCATCAGCGCCACTTCTCCCGCCGGCAACGAGCACCCCTAGGGACCCGGCCGGCCGCGGGGGTCACCTCCTACAGGGCTCCCGCACGAGTGGAACCTGTCCGTGCCAGGAACGCCGGTGGTCCGCGCGGGGCGCCTCGGTTTCGAGGGCATGCTGGCCTCCGACACCATCATGGAACGCGGCGACGCTGGCGCACTGACGAAGGCGTGATGATCCGATCTCTCTGCGATAATGCATGTTGCAGATCGTGATCGTTCGGGATGCCGGGAAGCGTCGACACTCGCTGTGCCTTGGCTTTGCACCGACCTTCCGGGAATCGGTCGAGGATGCCTTCCGTTAAGCCTGCGTCGCCGCCCGTGACGGCATTGGCCCGGACTCGCCGACCGTGGCCCTGGATCGTCGGGCTGCTCGGGCTTTCCCTCGCCGCCTCGGCGGTGGGCGGTCTTGGATGGCTCGCCTGGCGCGCGGCCTGGGCCAAGGCGGAAGGCGAACTGGCGAGCGCGGCCGATGCTGGGGCGGCCTCGGCGCTGCGCATCATCGAAGGCCAGCGCCTCGCTTCCGATGTCATCAGCGAGATGCTGCACGGCCTGTCGGACGAAGAGGTCCGCGCTCGCCAACGTGACCTGCACCAGCGCATGGCCGCGCTGGTGAACGGCTTGCCGTTGGTGCGGTCAACCATCGTAGCGGACCGCACGGGGCGGTTACTGGTGGCGTCCGACGTCTTCCCGGCGCCCTCCGACCTCGACTTCTCGGATCGGGAATGGCACGGTGCGCTGTCCGGTGCCTCGCCACCTGCGCTGCATGTCAGCCGTGTCAGCGTGGGGCGGGTCTATTCCAACCCGTTCTTCTCAGTCTCGCGAAGGCGGGTCGGCGCCGGCAACGGCCTGGCGGCAGAGGCGTATGACGGCGCGATCGCCGTCGCGGTCGCGCCGAACGCCGTAGCCGCCGCCTTCGCGGACCTGTCGAGGGGATCGGTGGACACGGTCTCCCTGGTGCGCGACGACGGCCAAATCCTGGTCCGCACGCCCGGCGTGCCGGCGCTGCTGCCGGCGATCCCCGCCGGCAGCCCGCTGCGCCAGGCCGCGTCGCGCGGCGAGCTGCGCGGCACCTATCTCGGCACCTCGCTCGGCCTGGGGCCGGAGCCCGTGGGCGCGCCGCGCTTGATTGCCTTCCGCCAGGTGGAGGGCCTGCCACTTTACGTCACGCTAGCACGGCCGGTGGCGGTGATCCGAGCGGACTGGCGCGACACCATGTCGCGCGGCCTTGCGGTCGGTCTACCGGCAGTCCTCGCGATGCTCGCCCTCGGCTGGGCCGTGTGGCGCAAGTCTAGCGCGGCGGAGGCGGCGCGCCTTGCCCTGCTACGGGAGGCCGAGCGCCGCGAGGCCGCCGAAGCTGCCCGCGCCGAGGCCGAGGCGCGGCGCCAGGCACAGGCCCGCTTCCGCGCCATCTTCGAGAGCCGCGTCGTCGGCATGGCGGTGTTCGACCTCATCACTGACCGGCTGCTGGTGGCCAATGCAAGGCTGCTCGACATGGTCGGCGTCCGGGACGGCGGTGACGCAGCTGGTGATAGCGGCGCCGGGCTCGATTGGCGCGCCGTGACGCCACCCGAATACCTGGCGCTGGACGAGGAGGCCATCGCTGAGGGCCGACAGCGCGGCTGGTGGTCGCCTTACGAGAAGGAGTACCAGCGCCCAGATGGCGGGCGGGTGCCGGTCCGCATTTCCTCAGCTCCCTTGCCAGGCGAGCCGGGGCAGGTGGTGGTGATGGTGCAGGACATCTCCGAGCAGCGCGAGGCGGAGGCCCGGCGCGACCTGCTGCTGCGCGAGGTGGACCACCGGGCCAAGAACGCGCTGGCCACGGCCCGCGCCGCGCTACGGCTGACCCGCGCGGCAAGCGTGGAGGAGTTCATCGAAGCGGTGGACGGGCGCATCGGCGCGCTGGCTCAGGCGATGGGCGTGCTGGCTGCGACCGGCTGGCAAGGGGCGGAGCTCGAGGGGCTACTGCGGGGGGAGCTAACGCTGTTCGCCGGCACCGGGCCGCAGGGGCCGGTGCTGAAGTACTCCGGACCAAAGGTGGAGCTGGTGGCACGCGCGGTGCAGCCGCTTGCGATGGCGGTGCATGAGCTTGCGACCAACGCGGCGAAGTACGGTGCGCTGAGCGTGCCATCTGGCGTGGTGCGGCTGAGCTGGTCGCTGGAGCCCGGGCCCCCGCCATGCCTGGAGCTGGTCTGGCGTGAACGCGGCGGGCCGCGTGTGGCAGCGCCGAACGTGGCGGGCTTCGGCTCTCGTCTGCTGGCGGCGACGGTGAAGCGGCAGCTGGCCGGGCGCTTCGCCACGGATTGGTCACCAGAGGGGCTGACCTGCCGCATCCATCTGCCGGCGGCGCTGGTCCTGGCCGGCGCGCCAGACCTCGGGCTGCGCAAGGTGCCCGAGCTGACCGGAGACGATCTTGCCGTGAGGTGAGAGAGGCGCGGGCTGGCTGCCTCGCCTTTCCTCCACCTTGACTTGGGTTGCGTGCGCGAACGGCGGACGGCGTTGTTGGTGGCATTCAGACCAAAACAGCCGCTGTGGTCCGTGAGCGGCCCCGGGGCCTTGGATTGCCGGCTCGGTCCCCGGTCGTCTACAAGGACGAAGGAAAGGGGTGCGGCCGGATCGAGAGGGATTGCCCAAGGGGCTCCACCGGGCCGCCGTTCGGCGTTGACCTTGGTAACTCTTAGGCTCCGCGCTAGGGAGAACCCAGGCCGTGCACCCAACCCTGACGCGCCGTAGCCTTGCCGCGCTTGGTGCCGTCCTTGCCGCGCCGCCAGCTCTTGCGCAGCAGAGCTTACCGAGCCGCCCAATTCGCATGGTTGTCGCCTTCGCAGCTGGCGGGAACTCCGATACTATGGCTCGCCTGATCCAGCCGCGGATGTCGGCCACCCTCGGGCAGAGCATCGTCATCGAAAATCGGGGCGGGGCGGGCGGCACGCTTGCGGCCGGGCAGGTGGTGCAGGCGCCGGCCGATGGGCACACGCTGCTGTTCGACGCAGTTTCCTTCGTCATCGCGCAGTTCATCCATCGCGCCACGCCCTTCGACTATGAGCGCGACTTCGCCGCCATCGGCATGGTGGCCGAGGCGCCCTACGTTGTCGCCACGTCCGCTGCCTCAGGCATGCGTGACCTCGCGGGGGTGATCGCAGCGGCGCGGAGGGACGGGCTTGCCTACGGCACACCGGGCATCGGCACGCCGGGGCACCTGACGGGGGTGCTGTTAGCGCACCGGGCCGGCGTGCGGCTCGAGCACGCACCCTATCGCGGTGGGGCGGAGGTCGCGCGGGACGTCGCGTCCGGGACGCTGCCCGTCGGCATCCTCACCGTGAATACGATCAAGCCTGTGGTGGACAGCGGGCGCGCCTTCGCAGTGGCCATCACGAGCGGTCGCCGGAGCGGCATCGAGGGCGTCCCCACCATCGCCGAGCAGGGCTTCCCGGGCTTCGACCAGACCAGCTGGAACGGAATCATGTGTCGCAGCGGCACGCCCGAGCCGATCCGCCGGCGGCTGGAGGCGGCAGTGGACGCCGCGACGTCGGATCCCGAGGTGCGGGCGCGCCTGGCGCAGATGGGCGCCGAGGCGGTCGCAGCCGACATGGACGGCTTCACCCGCCGCATCGCGCGGGAACGGGCGGAGGTCTCCCGGCTTATCCGCGAGACCGGGATCAGCTTTAGCTGAGGCTCGCGCAGGTTCGGCATTCACTCCTGGCAAGCTGCGGGTGACGTAAACCTCTTCCCATGCTGTGAAGAGCGGTGGGCATCAGATGCCGACCCTGCTGCCAGTCGGCGTGACGGGAAAGCGGACAGTATGAGTGGTGCCTCCGGCGTCGCCAGTGGGCGTCGTCTCGATCCTGCCACCAAGCTGCGCAGCCAAGGCGCGTGTCAGCCTGCGTCCGATGCCAACGCTGCCGTCACGCTTGTCCGGTCCAGCTTCGTGCATCCCAATACCGTCATCGGCTACAATCAGCAGCAGGTCGTCCCCCTCTCGGCGGAACAAGAGGTTGACTGCCCCCGCTCGGTCGCCGGGAAAGGCGTGCTTCAGCGCATTAGTCAGCAGCTCGTTCGCGAGCAGGCCAACCGCCCCGGCCCTTGATGCGGGCAGCAGGTAGATCTCCGCGCTCACGAAGAAGCCGATCGGCCTCATGTCCGCCGTCATGTGAGTGGCTTGGACGAGGTCTGCCAGGAGCGTCTGGACATCAACTAGTACCTGTCCCTCGCAGCGAGCGAGACGGTCGTGGATGCGGGCTAGGACGAGCACCCGGTCAGCGGCGGCCCGTAAAGCTGCGGCTGTTTCCGGGGAGGCGCCGGCCGATTGCATGCGGAGCATCGCGCCGACCCGCGCCAAGTCGTTCTTCACCCTGTGCCCGAACTCGGTAATCAGCAGGTCGAGGTCTCGCTCTCTGGCCTCCGCAGCCCGCCGCTGCTCCTCGGCGACGCGCACTGCGCCCTCCAGCTCGCGCTGGTTCTGCCCGATCGACGTGTAGGCGTCTTGTAGCGATGCCAGCGTGACCACGAGCAGGCCGGCGACTAGCGCGTAGAGGCCCAGCGATAAGGTGCCGTCCTCAGTCAGCGCGAAGGATTCGGCGGGTTCCACGAAGTAGTAGAGCGCCAGCGCCGCACTGCCGACAACAGCAGCCCATGCGGGCCCCCGGCCGAGGTAGACGGTGATGAGGACAACGGCGGGCAGGAACGTGATAAAGGGCAGATGCGGCGAGGTGCCCCATAGCACAATCCGGGCGGCAAATGCGATGAGGACGAGGAGAACGGCCGCTCCCCAACGCACAGGCGTTGGCCAGTTACGGACGCGCAGAGAGAGTCGGAGCATACGCTAAAGAGCCGTGATGGGGAGCCGACGGAAGGCCTGCTCAAGAGCATGCTGCATGAACCACCCCTACGCAACCGCGACCACATACGAGCCGCGCATCCCATGTTGCGTAGGTTTTTGCGCGTTCGGCTGGGTTCGGTGTGGTCCGTGCCAGCTCTACGAACGGCGTTACTAGACGCCTGAGCAGGACGGTAGCGGCGGCGAGGACGAAGTAGGCGGCAGCCGAGCTGGGCGTGGCTTCGTTTTCGCGGGCGGACGGCGGCACCGGCCGGTCCCAAGCAAAGGTGCGCTCGATCACCCAGCGGCAGGGCTGCACGGCAAAGCCGCGCTGGCCAGGCTTCGGCCCGACCAGCTCGACGCGGATCTGCGTCGCGCCCGCCACGCGCGGCCCTGCATAAGCGCGATCTGCGTAGCACAGCGCGACGAAGGGCCAGGGACGTCGCGACATCCGAAGCAGTGCAATCCCGCCGTGGCTGTCGTGCACGTCGGCGGGCGAGATGGCGGGCAGCAGCAGACGTCCATCGGTGTCCACGAGCGCATGGCGCTTTCGCCCAACCGCCCTCCTAGCCGCATCGTAGCCGCGCCGCCCGGCAACACCGGTGCCGCCCGAGCGAGCAGCCTGCGCATCCACCACCGCGGCCGTAGGCTAGGCGCCGCGCCCGGCCCGCTCGCCGTCGGCCATCGTCAGCGCGTGGGCCATCCGCTCGAACGCGCCGCTGCGGGCCAGGGGCAGGAACCAGCGCAGCGTCGTCTGCCAAGGCGGGAAGTCCAGCGGCATATGCCGACAAGCGCAGCCGGTCCGCAGCACGTGGAGCACGGCGTCCAGCAGGGCGCGCATCGGCCAGCGACGCGGTCTGCCGCAGGCCGACGGGGCAGGCAGGAACGCCTGCGCGATCTGCCACTAGGCATCGGTCAGGCACGTGGCATAGGGCTGGGCCGGGCGCACAAGCTCGGCCCGGGCGGCGGGGGTCCACATCGGCAGCCTCGAAGGACGTCAGACGTCCCGAGGCGGCGGTTGCGGCCGATCTAGGCGAAGAAGCGCTACGCGACCCACCTGCGGGCGTGGACGGCGAAGCCGACCTGCCCCTTCGGCTTGCGCACGATCTCGATCCGGATAGGGCTGGCGGCCGCGACGCGCTCGCCAGCATACACGCAGCATACGGCTGTTCCGCAGCACCAGCTCGATCGTCGCTCCGGACCGCACAGGCCGTTCAGGACGGGGCGATGCGGGAGCCTGCGGCCGCGGCGGCGGATCCTCGACGACGCGAACCGGCACCAGCGTGTGCGGGACCTCCGGCTCCATCCGCACGAGGCCCGGCATCGTCCCCTCGCGAGCCTGCCGCCGCCACTCGAACAGCAGGCTTCGGCTCATGCCATGGCGGTCGGCCACGCCCGCCACCGAAGAGCCCGGGCGCATCGCCTCCTCGACCAGGGCCAGCTTCTGCTCCGTCGTCCAGCGGCGCCGCCGCTGCACCACGCTGATCACCTCGCCCCGCTGACCGTCCGGCAACGCCCATACCCCTACGCGTAAGGACGACAACGGATTTCCGCACCGCCCAAGAGCCGCGCAGGTCAGCCGATCGGCACCCCGCGCCGCAAGGCAGTCGAGAGAAGACGCTTACCGCGCGACCGCGCCTCGCCGGGCCCTGCGGGCGTCCGGATGTCGACGCCGATTGCCGACTCACCTCGGGAGAGCACACGTTCGTAGAGGGACAGCACCGCCGGCGCGATCTCCGGCAGGGCCTCCTCGACAGTCCGGCCCAGATGGGCCTCGATCGGCCGCCCGTTGATCGCGGCAAGGCGCTCGTTGATGGCTACGAAGCGCCGCTCGCGGTCTACGAAAGCGAGGCCGACGGGAGCGACATCGTACACGCCTCGCAGCTGGGCGACCTGCTCGGCGAGTTCCGCCCTCGTCTCGGCGAGTTGGCGTCGGGCTGCCGAACCCCGTTCCCGGAAGAGGAGAGCCGCCACAAGTGCGGCAGCCACTGCCAGAACCGCGGAGGCGGCGGCCGCAGCGATCGCCCGGCGATCGGCCCGCTCCAGAGACTGCCGGCGCTCCGTTAGCCGCCGCTGCTCCTCGTCGATGAGGGCAGCGATCCCGTTCCGCAAAGCCTCCATCAGCGCGAGGCCCTCTCCGCCCCGCACGACGCTGAGGGCTCCCGCCTCGTCGCCCCGGGCGGCGAGTCCGACGGTGCGGTCGAGTTCCGCGCGCTTCGCCGTTACGAGCCCCGCGATCGTTTCAAGGCGCGGTCCCTGGGCGTCCTGTTCCGCGAGGAGCTGCCGAAGCACCGCCGGGTGGTCAGCGGCTGCGCTCTCGGCCACTCGGTAGGGCGCGAGATACCGCTCCTCGCCAGTCAGGAGGTACCCGCGCGGTCCCGTTTCGGCATCCTTCAGCGCCGACAGTAGCGCCTCAGCCCGCCCGATCGCGGCGTAGGCCTCCTGGACGAGCGCCGCCGACCGACCTACCGCCCTCTGCGCACCAACCACGCCAATGGTCACCGTCGCGAGGAGCAGGAGCGTCGAGAGCAGCCCCACAAGGAGGCGGCGGCCAGCCATCCAGACCGTCATATGTTGCATTCCCTCGATCGGGAGCCGGCCACCCAGAGGCGAGAGGCCGGCGGCCGATTGGCGGTCGCAGGCTATCGGCCCTCCTCAACGCCGTGCAGCGGCTGGCGAAGCCGTCCCCTCAACGAGAGGATCAGCTTGTCAATCAGAGACTGTGTCTGACCGAGGTGGGAATGGCTGCAGGCGCCCTTTAGCGGACCTTGGACACTCAAGGGGGTGCTTCTTGCCGAACGCGGTCCGTCGGCGCTCTGCAGGGGCGGCCTCGGACGCACGCGGTCGTGAACATCGACCGCCATGACAGGACGGGGTGATCCGTTCCATCCGTCGGAAGGTTAGCGCGCGGGGGTAAACGTGGGTCAGAGCGTGAAGGGTTGCGGTTGATTTCGCCAGGCAAGACCGCGGGTGCCGCTGAATGAGACCGACCGCCCCAGCGCAGCCGGTGACACGCAGCGAGTTGAGACGCCCGAGGGGCTTGGCGGTTTATCTGGCAGGCCTTGCGCTCGCCATCATCGTCCCATCACTGGGGCTGGGCGTCACCACAGCACTGCACATCGCCCAAAACTATCGGGGTGCGTTCGAGAACAGACTCATCGACACCGCGCGCGCTCTCGCATCGGCACTCGATGCTCAGTTGGGCGCAGCGATCACCGCCGTGGAGACCCTGGCCGCGTCGCCGCTGCTGGACGACGAGGAGACGCACCCGCAATTCTATGTGCAGGCGAAGCGCGTGGGGGACGCCTTCGGCACCTACGTCGTAGTCTCTAGCCCTCAGCCACCGCGCCAGGTCCTGAATACCCGGTTCCCGGTCGGCGCCGGGCTGCCGCCGATGGTCGCGCCGGACGTCGTAGCGGACATACTTCGATCCGGCCGCACCGCACTGACCGACCTGCGTGTGCCTCCGGCCCTGGCCCAGCATGTCGTGGGCGCGGTAACCCCGGTTCGGAGGGACGGTGCCGAGCCGACATTGGCCGTGGTGCTGCCCTTCCGGCCTGCGAGGTTGGCCGGCGTCCTGCAGGCTCAGGAGCTTTTCGGCGGCGCGCTTGCCATGCTCGTGGACGGCAATGCTGCGATCGTCGCGCGCTCGGCAGAACAGGAGCGCTTTGTCGGTCAACCGATCCCGGAGGAGTTCAGAGCTCAGATGCGAGGGCGGGACGGCGGTCTGGTCGAAGGTGCTTCCATCGACGGCGAGCAGATGGTCCTCGGCTTCCAGCGGCTTCGGAAGGCCCCGGAGTGGACGGTCGTCGTGGCCGAGCCCGCCGCGAACCACCGTGAAGCTTGGCGGGTGCCGCTCATCCGCCTCATCAGTGGCGGTGCCCTTGCCCTCGCTCTCGGCGTCGTGCTGTCTGCCGTCGTTGCACAGCGGATCCTTCGCCCTGTTGCAACGCTCACAAAGCGCGCCGAGGCCACGGCTTTGAGCGGGCTGTCGGTTCCCCTCGCGCCGCTTCCCTACGCCCAGGTCGCAGAGTTCCAGCTGCTGCAGACCGCTGTGAATCGGGCCGAGGCATCGCTTCGCGGGGCCTCGGCAAGGCTGGAGGCCGCCTTACGTGCCGCGCAACTCGGCACCTACGAGCACGACCTCGCCACCAACACCGCGAACTGGGACGCGCGTGCCACGGAGATCCTTGGCGGCCTGTCGCCGCAGCATTGCGCGACGGGCGTCGATGCATGGCGGGAACGCGTGCACCCGGACGACCGCGCGGCACTCGCGGCGGCCTTCGGAGCAGCCTTCTCTCCGAGCGGGCGCGATACTTACAAGGTCGCGTTTCGCTTCCGCGGCGTCGACGGAGGCTGGGTATGGGTCGCGGCCTACGGTGCCGTCACGGAACGCCAGCCAGAGACGGGCCGCGCGATTCGCATGGCTGGGGTGCTCCGGGACGTAACGGAGGTGAAAGCGGCGGAGGAACGGCAGCAGCTTCTTCTGCGCGAGCTGGACCACCGAGCCAAGAACGCGCTGGCCGTTGTGCAGGCGGCGTTGCGGCTCACGCCAAGGAATGATGCTGCAAGCTACGCGCGCGATGTGGAGAGGCGTGTGAACGCGCTTGCACGGGCGCACAGCCTCCTGGCGGAGAGCCGCTGGTTCAGCGCCGAGTTCCGTGCAGTCGCGCGCGGCGAACTCGACGCGTTCCTGCCAGCAGGTAGCGGCGTGCAGCCCGGCGGAGGCCCCTCTGCCGTCGAGTATGCCGGCCCCAATCTGCTGCTGAGGCCCGAAGCGGTCCAACCGATCGCCATGGTGCTCCATGAGCTTGCGGCGAATGCGATGAAGCACGGCGCCCTCTCGGTTCCGGACGGGCGGATCAGGTTGTCATGGCAAGCCGACATGACAGCACGCGCGCTTCGGGTCAGCTGGGCCGAGCGGGGAGGCCCGCCCGTCTTGGCTCCGCTGCGGCGTCGCGGCTTTGGCACACGCGTCATCGAAACCACCGTACAGCACCAGCTTCGCGGGCGCGTAGCCTGCCACTGGAACAGGGATGGCCTCGTCTGCGAACTCGATCTGCCGATCGACCTGGTGCTGAACGCCGCTGCCAGTGTCTGACTTCGGAGCGCAGGTGGAGGGCAATGCCCTGTGGCGCCTTCCGACCAGTCTCGGCACCTCCGGAGCCGGCGGGCTGATGCTGGTTCAGGAGACGCGCCGGCTGCCGCCGTGGGGACAAGGGGCCGCGTTCGCCGGCCGCCGATGACTGGTTTACAGAACTGCGAGGGTCTGGTTTCCGCCCACTCCTGCGGTAGCCCGGCCAGCGTTAGCTGCTACCGCCGGGCTCGACCCGAAGCGGTCCCAGTGAGTCCCCGCTGAGGTCGATTTATCTCGCACGTTGGATCGGCTTTCGCGTCAGCCGGAACCCTGGCCAACTGACGATTCACGTCACGCGTTGCAGCATGCCGCCGAGCAGACCTCCGAAGCGAAGCGGACCAAGGGTCGCCACCAGGCAGACACAGTCGGCCACTCCTTTCGCGACCGGCCGGTGGTCCAAGCCCTCTCCAGCTTCTGCGAGGTCGCCGGGGCCGTAGTGGCCGGTCTCGTCCAAGAACGCACCCTCGAGCACGAGGGTCAGCTCCGTGCCGCTGTGGCCGTGGCGGGGGAGTGCCTTGGCTGGCCTGACCCGCAGCAGCCGCAACATACCGTCCGCTCGACGCATCAAGACGGCCTGGCGGATGCCCGGTGCGACCCAGCGCAGGCGCGCAGCACGCAGCAGGTCGCAGAGCGGGGGAGGCAGCCCCCCAGGACCCGGCATGGGCGGGTCCGCAGGGCCAGTGCTGCCGTCGCCTCCGGAGGGAGGGGATGAGCCCAGCCTCTCCATCGCGCGCTCCAGCGCGTCTGGTGCGAGCGGGGCAGGCGGCAGCGCCTCGAGGAACTGCCCGCCGACCGCCGTGTCCGACTCCGCCCGGGCACGGCAGTCGGCACAGAGCGAGAGGTGTGCGCCGACGACCAGATCGTGCGCGCGGCCGAGCACTCCTACCATGTGGGCCAGACGCATCGCCTCGCTCGGGTGGTGTTGGGCCGTGGCCTGCGCGCGGTCCCCGCTCAAGGCGCCTTATCCATTGCGGCACGCAGCCGGGCCAATGCAGCCCTCAGCCGCGACTTCACCGTGCCGAGCGGGAGACCGACGCTCGATGCGATCTCGGCATGGGAGCGTTCCTCGAAGTAGGAAAGTAGGAGGAGGTGTCCCTGCTCCCGCGGCAAGCCTTGGATGGCCCTGTGCAGGGCCGCCTCGCGCCGGGCGGAGGCGACGATCTCGTCCGAGCCCGCAGCGGAAGCTGTGATGAGTTGGGCCGCTCCATCGTCCACCGCGGTCCGGCGCCGCTGCAGGCGCCAGGCGTCCACACGCAGGTTGCGTGCGATCGAGAACACCCATGTCGAGGCAGCCGCCCGCTCGGGGTCGAACAGCGCTGCCTTGCGCCAGACGAGCAGCATCGCCTCCTGCGTCAGTTCCTCGGCCGTCGTCTCGTCCACTGTCGCGTAGCGCAGAAAGTAGGTCTTCAGCCGTGGCGCGAAGTGGCCGAACAGGGCGGCGAAGGCCAAGCGATCGCGATCGCGGCCGACCGCGGCGACGTAGCATGCCAGCATCGTCGGGCACGCCGCGCCATCCCCTGTCGGCTCCGACCTCAAGCTTCGCCCCGCGCATCCCGGACGGGCCAAGCGTCCTGCCTGCCGCACCCGCAGCATGAACTGCGCTCACCGATCCACTCCTGCATGAAGTTCCCTCTTCTACGGCGTGGTGGCCGTATCGGATCAGCCCGCCGGCCAAGCCCGGCGCGAGCGGCGCGGCATCCGGCTGCCGCTGCTGCAACGCGCCGGGCACGCCCGAGGCTTCGCCGAGGAACGGGACCGTCGTCCCGGGATGCTGGACCTGACATCTCACCCGCGCGAGGACGCGATCTACTCTCCACCATCCCTCGTAAGGAAGGCGAGTGACGTTGGACGAGGACGATGGCGAGCAGCAGCACGGCAGCACGACACTTCGACGGCGACGTCGAGCACGATCTTCAACATTCCAGACTCGTCGGCGAGGCGGCAGAAGAGCATGGCACGGAAGCGCATCCGGCATCGCAGAGTGACCTCTTCATCCTCCTGATCCTCGGCGGTACTGCCGCTACGGAGGTAGTCCTGCTCGGCTGGCTACTCAGCTGAAGCATTGTGCGCACGGCCGCTGCAAATCCATCGAGATTTGCTCCGGTGTGGCTCTGATGCGCAAATAATCCGGGAGTCGTACTTGACACTCGCGAACACAATTCTGGCGCCGTTTCTTCTGATCACGACGGTGTGGGCCGCACGTCCGGAGTATGCCACCGCTCGTAGCACTTCCAGGTCACGACGACCTCAGAGGGCACGCGCAAATGGCACATACGACCTTCACACAAGCCGGGATGAGCTTCTACCACGCCGACTTCACCACGTTGAACAACTCAGGGGCGACTGGCCGCGTCCTCGCCTTCGTGGACGAGAACGCGCGTGAGGTGACCTTCGACATCCGTGCGGTCGGGATGGAAGCTGGCAGGATCCACGCCGCGCATGTCCACGGCTTCGCCGACGACAGCAAAGCCATGACCCCCGCGCTCACGCGCGACACCGACACCGACGGCTTCGTCGAGCTTGCCGAGGGCGTTCCGAGCTATGGCCCCGTGCAGCTGAACCTCACCACCCAACCTGGCGATGCGATGCAGCTCACCGGCATGGGCGCTGCCTTCCCTACCGCCGACGCGAACGGGGTGGTTTCGTACCAGCAGACCTTCTCCTTCGCCCATCTCGGCATGGAAGGCGCGTCGACCTTCGACGCCATCTTGCCGCTCCAAGCCAAGGAGATCGTGCTGCACGGCCTGACGCTGGCCGCCGGCCAGGGCGAGAACGGGGGCGAGGCCGACGGCAGCGCCGGCTACAAGGCCGTCCTGCCCGTCGTCTCGGGCGAACTGCACGCCATTACGGCCGCTGGCGACGTGGTCGAGGCAGTCGCGACGCTTCACCTCGAGAAGTCGGCCGTCCTCAACCGGGACGCCATCGCCCAGCAGGTCATGGATGATTTCGAGGCCACTGGCCATTGGTTCCTGCGCGAGGAACACCTGGATTTCGACATGTTCAGCACAATGGGTGCGAAGCATGGCGACGAGTTCCTGCGCCACGGCTTCCAGCTCTACGAGACGGGCTTCGTCTCCCTGAACAACTCCGGCGTGACGGGCCGTGTGCTGGCCCTGGTGGATGAGCGCGCGCAGAAGATCACCTTCGACATCCAGGCAACCGGGCTCGAGGCCGGGCGGGTTCATCCCGCCCATGTCCACGGCTTTCCCGACGACAAGGATGCGCGGACGCCGGACGTCACCTTCGACACGGACAGCGACGGCTTCGTCGAACTCGCAGAGGGTGTTCCCGCCTATGGCCAGGTGCAGCTGAATCTCACCACCCAGCCGGATGATGCGATGCAGCTCACCGGCATGGGGGCCGTCTTCCCGACGGCCGATGCCGACGGGATGCTCTCCTACCGCCAGACCTTCACCTTCAACGATCTCGGCATGGCCGGAATGGAGGTCTACGACGCGATCTCCCCGCTCCATGCCAAGGAGATCGTGCTGCACGGCATCTCCCTCGCCGCCGGCCAGGGCGAGAACGGGGGTGAGGCCGATGGCACCGCCGGCTACAAGGCCGTTCTCCCCGTCGCCTCGGGCGAGCTGCGGGAGGTGATGGGCGCGCAGGGTGTGCTGGAGGCGATCGGCGCGATGGACCTGTACGACGCCGGCGCGATCGACTGGGAAGCGGTGGTCGCCGACTACACCGCGAACCCGCCTGCCACCTCGACTTGGTTCCTCTGAGCCAGCATCCGCCCCTGGCCATCAAGGCCGGGGGCCCCCTGGTACGTGTCGCGAGAGGCGCATAGCTCCTTAACGGGCCGCTCTCGACCCGGAGCAGGCCTTCGGCCTGTAGACACCGCCGAGTTCCCCAGCAGCAATGCGGTCTCGCGATCTGCTAGGAATCCTGGCACTGCAGCGCCAGCCGCCTTTTGTGAGGGAGTCGTGGCGCAGCTGCCTCAACGATACACAAAGACCGCGTCGGTCAGCGTGATGGCCGGGAAGGTCTTGCCGTCCTCCCAATGGTCCTGGCTGTGCCGCCATTCCGGCTTGTCGCCGCGCTTCGGCAGAAGGTGAAGCCCGCGCATCAGATAGCCTGGGTTGAAATCCTCGGGGTCGATCCAGGGCAGCAGCTGCATCTCCGCATCCTCGGGCCGCAGCGCCACCTCGACCTGCCGGGCGCCGGTGTGGCGCATGTGGTCCAGCAGCCGGCAGACGAAATCTGCGACGAGGTCTACCCGCAGCGTCCAGGCTGCGCGGAAATAGCCGAAGACCCAGGCGAGGTTCGGCACGCCGGTGAACATCATGCCTCGGTAGGTCACGGTCTGCGCCAGATCCAGCTTCCGCCCATCCACCTCGAAGGGGATGTCGCCCAGGACGCTGAGGTGAAAACCTGTCGCTGCGACGACGATGTCTGCTTCCAGCTCCTTGCCAGAGGTCACGCGGATGCCGCGCTCGGTGAAGGTCTCCACCGTGTCGGTGACGACCGAGGCCGCGCCCTCCCGGATGCAGCGAAACAGGTCTCCGTCGGGGATATAAGCGATGCGCTGCTGCCACGGCCGGTAAGCCGGCGTGAAGTGGGGCTCGAGCGGCTGGTCGGGGCCCAGATGCTCTCTTGCCTGTGCCAGCAGTTCGGCCTTCACCGCCTCCGGTTCTGTAAAGGTGCGGCGGACGAACCTTGCCTGCTCGTGCTGGATCTTGCGACGGACAATCTCATGGATCCACTCCTCCGGAACACGCAACTCTCGCAGTTCATCCGCGATTGGGAGCGCCATCCGGCCGCTGCGGTAGTAGATCGGTGACCGCTGCAGCAGCGTGACATGCGCACATCGCCCTGCGATGGCCGGGACCAGCGTCGCGGCCGTAGCGCCGGCACCAATGACGATAACGCGCCGGCCCACGACATCGAGGTCCTCGGGCCAGCTCTGGGCATGGACGATGCGCCCCCGGAAACCGTCCATGCCGGGCCAGTCGGGCAAGCGGCCTTCGGCGTGGCGATAATAGCCCTGGCACATCCAGAGGAAGCCGGCGGCAATGCGAAAGGGCACGCCCGTGTCGGTGCGGCATCCCTCCACGATCCACCGCGCTGTCCTGCTATCCCAACGTGCGGCGGTGATCCGGTGGCGGTAGCGGATGAACCGGCCGAGGTCGTTCTCCTCGATCACCTCTCCCATATAGTTCAGGATTTCCTCGGCGGTCGCGAGCGGCGCGCCAGTCCAGGGCTTGAAGCTGAAGCCGTAGGTGTAGAGGTCGCTGTCGGAACGGATGCCGGGATACCGGTGAACGCGCCAAGTGCCGCCGAAACCATCTAGCGCCTCCAGCACCACGAAGCGCAGCCCCGGGCAGCGCCGAGCCAAGTGCCACGCCGCGCCAATGCCCGACATGCCGGCACCTATGATCACGACATCGGCCTGCTCTGCGTCCGCGTCTGCGGGCCGGGCGAGGGATTCCGTCTCGGGCATGCGGCTGCCTCCTGTAGCCCGGCCTCACCGTCCGGCGTGGCCGGTCGAGCATGCTAGGCGGTTTGGAGGGGAAGAGGCGTGAAATTGAGGTCAAGACGGCGGCGAGGACTTCGGCAAGCTGGCCGATTGCAGGCCAGTTACGAGGTCTGTGTGCGTCGGTGCAGGACCTCGTGATACCGCTCTCCAACGCCGCTGCTTCCGGCCGGCTGCGGCGACGCCGCAGCGCGGTTACAAAAAGGATCCAAGCGCACCGCGGGCTGGTGCGGATGCACCAGCGACGTTCCGGCGGCTTGCCGGGGGAAGTCAGCCTCCGGCAGGCGTGCCTTGATGGAACGACCGCTTTCCGCCCCTCCCGGACGGTGCGACTTCGATCGCAGACAGTCAGTAACGCTGGAGTTCACTGCTCGTCGGGGCGCAGCACGTCGATGAAGACATCGAGTGCTGTCTGGTGGACGATCAAGAAGACCGACCAGGCAACATTGATGCAAGCCAGGGCTACCATGCCGGAGCGCGACTGGCCCGGCGCAGGCGAGCACTATCTACGTCGCCCAAGCAGGCGCGCCACCAACATCAGGACGAAGCCACCGACAATGAGGCCGTACGTCTCTGGCTGAGATGCCGACAATTCAACCGCGGCGGTCGGTAGCCACAGCAGCGTGTCCCAGCCGAACACCAGAGCGGCGAGCCCAAGCGCCACAAGCAGGGCCCCCGCAGACCACAGTAGTCGGGTCACGCCGGATCAATCTCCTCGGTCTGGTTGTAGGCAGTCTCGCCAACGCGGCGAGGGCCTGCAGCCGGTAACTACGTCGGTTCAAGCTCCAGCCAGGCTCGGGAGGAAGGCGCTGAGTTCACCGATCCGCTCGAACGTCCATCCGGCCAGCGCCGCAGCCAGAGCGTCCGGCTCAGCTGGGAGTTCGAGCAGGGGCTGCGACGCCGCGAGAAACGCCGCCTCTCCGCTGACGGCCGACCACCCTCGCGGCAGCCGCGCCCGCAGCATCGGGCTCGGTGAGCCGGTGGGCGTGCCGCTCGCGCCGACGGCTACAATGGCATGCGGCGTGGTCGGCAGACGGGGATCAGTACCATTCCAGCCGCTTCCTCCGTCGGGAAAGCGGAGACCCCATCCGACGAACCACTCAGCGTCGACGCTGGGCGCGTAAGGCGGCCGGAGAAAGGCGTGCCCCCAAATCACACCGCGTTCGGGATCGGTGACGTAGGTCGTGCGGCCTGTCGCTCGCATGCTGCGCAGAAGCGGCGCAATGGCTTCCTCGGTCTGCTCGAAGAGGGCTCCGATCCTCGCTTCAGCGGCGAGGAACCGCTCAGCAGCGAGCAGGTCATGGGCATCTGGCATGGCCTTGTGCATCGGTCTGGTCCCGCGCTGAACTGCTGAGATGGGCCGACTACGCCGATGCGCCTGTGGGCGCGTGTACGTCGGCGAGGATTTCGAAGGATCGCACGCGGGCGGCGTGGTTGTGTATCTGCGTGGCGACCATCAGCTTGTCGGTGCCGGTGCGCGCGGCGGATGCCGAGCACCCAGGCGGTTGGCGCTAGGTTTCCCTGAAGTCTTGCCCGCGGTAGAAGCCGCCCATGGACAACAGTATGGCGACCAAGCCCTACAGCAAGCTGAAGGGCGATCCCTACCGGGCCTACGATCAATTGCCCGTCGAGGTACGCCGCGCCTTACAGGAAGCCCTGGTGGACTGGTGCCCGCTGCGTGCCCGGGAATGGCACCGCCACCTGCTTCGGCAGAGGCGATTGCGGCCGGCCCAGGCGACCGTCGTCCTCGTCCAGACCATCCGCAGACACGATCACGCCGAAATCGCCGCCTTCGCGAGGACGTGGCCGAAAGGCTCGCAGTCCTATCCGCACCTTGCTGCCGGCGCGACGCTCCAGCGTTATGTCGGGACGGACGGCATCCCCACTGACGAACCCATTCTCGTCGCTCCGAGTGCGAGGCGGTCCAAGGCCTCGGCAAAGCGTAACAAAGGCCGCTGCGCCCGTCCCTGAGCGTAGAACGTTCGGGACCCAGTCCCCCAGGGGCTTTCTTCGTACAGCATCGACGCGCGCTGGTGATGCAGCGTGGCGCGGTCGTGTGCCGTTATCGACGCGGGCTCTCTATTTGCAGTCCGCGTAGTTATCAGCCCGCGCCGCTCGCGCGCGGGCTCGATGAGATAACTGCAGCGAAAGCAGTGCGCGCGGTCGTCGGTCGGATCGGACGGGTCCGCGATGCGCCTGGTTGGCGAGACGGCGAGCTGCTTGCAGGGCCGCTCCGATGCCGTCGGTCATCCCCGCCGAGGCCGGAACCATCTTCGCCGCCGCGGCTTCTGCTCCCCACCTCCAGGAGGCGCGGATGGAGCAGCAGGATGGCAGGGCGGAGGGTCTCTGGCCGGCGTTCGGCATCGGCGTCCTGGCCGGGCTGCGCAGCATGTCAGCGGTGGCCGCCCCGAGCTGGGCAACCTCGTCCGGACGCAAACAGGCGGCATGGATCCCGGCGGGGCCCGAGGCGCACGGCCTCGCCACGGCCGCCGCCCTGGTCGAGATGGCCGGCGGCAAGAGGCCCTTCGCACCTGACCGACGCATCGCCCCGTCAATCCCCGTGCGCCTGGTGCTGGGTGCAGCCAGCGGCGCGGCGATGGCGGGGCGCAGCCGGGGCGACGGCGTGGTGGCCGGCAAAACGAGGGCTGTCGCCGGCACGCGGTTGGGCCGCGCTGCGCGGGGCGGCAGCACGCGCTCTGCCGGCGATTGGACGCGTGCGCTCATCGAGGACGCCCCGGCGGCCCCCGTCGCGGGCATGCTCGCCCGCGCGGCCGAACGGACGCGTGTCTGAGACGAAGCCCGAGTTCAGCGTGACGCCGCGGGACGCTGGCGATGGTGTGCCCGGCGCCACGGCTGCCTTCCCCTATGACCGCATGATGGTGGAACGCTTCCGCGAGGCATTCCCGCAGGCACGGTGGAGTGACGAGCTCGGGGCCTGGTTCGTGCCGGGCTCACGGGCCGAACGCCGCCTGACCGCGTGGGCGGGGCGCGAATGGCCGGGGGTGCTGGCCTATGACGACCAGCGCGGCCGGGATGCCTTCGACTTCGAGCCCATTACCAGCCCCTACCTCGAGGTGGCGGAGGGCTTCGTGGTCCGGACGCCCTATTCCCGGACCGTCATTGCCGCATTGCGGGAGGTGCCCTGGGCCCGGTGGGATCCCGCGCTGAAGGCTTGGCGCGTGCCGTTCCGTTCCTTCGAGGACCTCCGCAGGCGCTGGCCCGCCATCGAGGATGCCGCGCGGCATGCCGAGCCCGAGGAGCGACGGAAGCGGGAGGAGAGCCGCAGGACCTCGCCCGAGGCCGACAGGCGGCGAGCCGAAGCCGCCGAGCGGCGCCGCAGCCGCTACCCGGTATGGGACGACGCCCCGCCGCCTGTCGGCCGCGTGCTGATGACGCATGCGGGATGCCTACTGTTCGAAGCGATAACCGGCGAAGTCGTCGAGCCCATGGTCGCCGCTCGCTTCTACCCCAACATCGCTTCCGGCAGCGCCACCCTGATCTGGGCGACCACTCGCCGGCCGAGCCATGCCGAACTGATCGAGGCTTGGCCGGCGCGGACGCCGCCCAGCCCGTCCGACTTGGCGCGCGGCTGGTGGCAGCCGACCATTGACGTGCTGCGGGCGGAACGCCGCCGCGTAGCATCGCTGGAGCGAGCGCAGGCGACACGCCGTTCGAAGGCGCGGTGAGTGGAGCAGCCGGTCCGGCGAAGGCATCGCCTGCCCCGCATGCGCTCCGGCGCCGGACAACGGATTCCGTCAGACGGCGTTCGGCCCGTTGCGCATGCGCCGGTCAGCGGGATTCGTTGAGGTGTCATTCCCCGTGGGCAGCCGGCGGGGGCGGCCCGCCTCGTCGACGGCGACGAAGATGCCCTCCGTGACCTTCTCCGGAGCCTTCCCGCGACCGCGGCCGCGGGCCCAGGTTTCAATCTTGACCTGGACCGAGGACTCGCCGACCTCCTCGAGCGTGCAGTAGCAGCTCACCTCGACGCCGACTGCGATCGGGCGAAGGAAGCGCATCGCCTCGATCGCGACCGTCACGACCTGGCCGTCGGCGCGCCCGGCAGTCAGGCTGCCGCCTGCCAGATCCATCTGCGACAAGGTCCAGCCACCGAACACGCTGCCGCCTGCATTCGCGTGGGCTGGCATGGCGATCGCCCGCAACTGCGGGCCGTCCGGAAGGTCCGGAGGCTGCCCCGTCACGGTGTGACTCCACGCCGCCGCTCGCGCATCGGCCAGTCAGGCCAGCGCTGACCGGATCGCCGCCTCGATCGCTTCGTCGGGCAGGTCCCCTTCCCAGCCCTCCGGCAGCTCGATGCGCACGGATCTCGCTCCGCCGCTCGGCGTGCAGACTACGTGGAGGCGATCCGCCGATCCCTCGACGCGCGCGGCCTCCGTCTTCGCGTGATCGTTGCCGAGGCCGGCGAAGGCCTGGATGCAGGACCAGGTGATCCCGTCAGCGCCCGTGATCTCGCGGAGCATGGCGGCTAGGCCGCCCGGCGCAGCGCGCCGCTCACGCGCCGCGCCCTGCGAGCGGGGAGTCCTCGTAGCGATCCAGCAGGTCGGCGGGGCCACCGAAGACCGCGATGCATCCGGCGGAGCGCAGCGCCTCCTCGGGGAAGCCGCCGCACAGCACGCCCACGGACCTCAAGCCCGCCTTGCGGGCGGCCTCCGCGTCATAGGGCGTGTCGCCCACGACCACCGCCTCCTCCGCGCCGAGCGGCGCAAGCTTCGCGAGGGCGGCGGAGAAGATGTCGGGAAACGGCTTTGATCGCTCCGCGCCGTCGGAGGAGGTCGCGCCGTCGATCAGGTCGGCGATCCCGGCGATCTCCGTGTAGCGGTCCACCTCATCGGCCTTGCCGGAGGAGGCGAGCACGGCCTTCTGTCCCGCGTCCTTGATGCGCTGGAACAGCGCCCTCACGCCGGGAAAGGCGCGTGCCCTGTGCAGATACCCGCGCTTGAACAGATCGGTGCGAAACGCATGGATCTCCTCGCCCCGGTCCTCGACCATCGCGGGGGGGATCAGCCCGTGTAGGATCTGGTCGCCGCCCTTGCCGATCTGCACGCGCATGTCCGAAAAGGGGATGCAGGCGTCGTAATGCTCCAGCGCCTCGACCCAGCACTCGGCATGCAGGTCGACCGTGTCGATCAGCGTGCCGTCAACGTCGAAGATCACCGCCCTGGTCATCGGTGCATCCTGTTCGGGATGAACGCCGCGGCCACTCATCCGTGTCGGATCTTGAAATATAGGATGGTGCTGGCGAGGGTCAGCGTGATGCTGTTCGCGGCGATCAGCGGGATCTCCCCGCGCCAGATCCCATAGGTCAGCCATAGGCTGAGCCCGGTCACGAGCGCCGCGTAGGTCTTGAGCGAGATGTCCTGCGTCGACTTCGTCCGCCAGACCCGCACCACCTGCGGAACATAAGCGCTGGTCGTGCACAGCGCAGCCGCGTAGCCGCTGTAGTCGAGGAGGGCCATCACCATCGCTTCCGGGGAAGACCGCGAACGCCCGGACACGGCGACAGGTTTCCGCCACCGGCCTGCCACAACCGGCCATTCCGCCGCTGCCACGGCGACATTGCGGCCCGGCGCGCGTTGGCCTTTCTAATCAGCCCATCGGGACGAGCATGAACGACACCAGAGCTGTCAGCGGAGCTCATACCACTGCGCCTGGGCCAACGCGCGCCGCCGTCGTCCTGCCCTGGGAAGGTGGCAGCCGGCAGGCCCGGAGTGGCGAGGCACGGCTGGCCGAGGTGACGGAGTTGGCACGCTCCATCGGCATCGAGGTGGCACACACCGCCGTCGTCACGCTTCGCACGCGGCGCCCCGCGACCCTGCTGGGCGAAGGCCATGTGGGCACGCTCGGCGAGGCGATCGCCGCGAACCACGTCGAGCTCGTCATCCTGGATTCGCCGCTGACACCGGTGCAGCAGCGCAACTTGGAGCGCGCCTGGGGCTGCAAGGTGATCGACCGCACCGGCCTCATCCTCGACATCTTTGGCGAGCGGGCGCGCACCAGCGAAGGCGCGCTGCAGGTGGAACTGGCGCATCTGCAGTACCAGCGCAGCCGGCTCGTGCGCTCTTGGACCCATCTCGGCCGCCAGCGCGGCGGCTTCGGCTTCCTCGGCGGTCCGGGCGAGACGCAGCTGGAAGCGGACCGGCGCATCATCGGCGAGCGCATTGCGCGGCTGGAGGGGGAGCTCGAGGAGGTGCGCAGGACGCGGTCGCTGCATCGCAAGGCCCGGAAGCGGGCCGACCAGTCCGTCATCGCGCTGGTCGGCTACACCAATGCCGGCAAGTCCACATTGTTCAACCGCCTGACCGGCGCCGGCGTCTTCGCGGAGGACCAGCTCTTCGCCACGCTGGATCCGACGCTGCGTTCGATTCGGCTGCCCTCAGGGCGGGAGGCGATCCTCTCCGACACGGTCGGCTTCATCAGCGCGCTGCCGACGGAGCTGGTGGCGTCGTTCCGCGCGACGCTGGAGGAGGTAGGCGAGGCGGAGGTGATCCTGCATGTCCGCGACATCTCCCATCCCGACAGCCAGGCGCAGCGCGACGACGTACGCGCGGTGCTCGACGCCATGGTGAAGGAGGGCACGCTCAACGCGGAATGGCCGCGGCGCACGGTGGAGGTGCTGAACAAGATCGACCTGCTCGCCGGTGCCGAGGTCGCTGAGGTGCGGGCCGGCGCCATGCCGGTCTCGGCCCTGACGGGCGAGGGCATCCCGGCGCTGCTGGAGGCGATCGATGCGCGGCTGTCGGAAGGCACTGTCACGGTTGGCTACGACATTCCCGTCTCTGGCGGGGCCGAGCTCGCCTGGCTCTACGACCACGGCGAGGTCGTCGGCCGGCAGGACAACGACAACGCCATTCACGTCACGGTGCGCCTCGCTCCCGAGGACCGAGCCCGCTTCGAGCGGCAGGTCCGCCGTGCGGGGTAGAACGGGCGCATCCCGGTTCGCGCCTGCACGGGCTGCGCAGCGACCCACCTCGGCTGAGGCGATGTGGACGTGCGAGGACCGTGCGGCGCGCACCGAAGCTCGAGATGTGCGGGGTCGTGGAACACGGGCGCGCCGCCGACGTCCGCTAGCACCTGCGCCGGGACGGCTCGCGCATCTGGGCCGTCGGCGTGATGACGCCGCCACTCGACCGTGAGGCCGCCTGCGGGGCTTTCTGAAGATCCCCGATCTTGAAGACGGCACCAGCTCGTGCCCGCGCCCGGTCACGGCGACAGAGGAGCACGCGACCTCCCGGTCCGCGGCTGAGATGTGCCATAGGTGCCCTAAGGGCGGCGCCATGCCGACCCAGCTCAGCGCAACCTGCACGCCTCACCCCCAACCCTGTCCGCGTGACGGCGCCGCGTTATTCGCCGGCACCGGCTCCACATCCGCGGCGGCCCGGGCGCCGGCGGCATCGGTGCCGTCTCCGGTGATGAGCCGGGCGCCGCGCTGGAAGGTCAGGTAGCTCCATAGCCATTCGAAGGAGACGACGACACGGCTTCGGAAGCCGATGAGGTACCAGACATGGGCGACACCCCAGAACCACCAACCGATCAGACCCGTGAGGCGCATCCCGTCGAGCGCAACCACCGCGGAGCGGCGGCCGATCGTCGCCAAGTCGCCGTGGTGACGGTAAGCGAAGGGCGGGGGTGCCGGCCGCCCCAGCGCGCGTGCCGCGATCGCCTTCCCGACATAGCGCCCCATCTGCTTCGCCGCCGGCGCATTGCCCGGCACCGGGCGGCCCGCCGGATCCGTCACGGACGCCACGTCGCCCACGGCGAAGACCTCCGGCTGCCCGGGAACGGAGAGATCAGGCTCCACCCGCACGCGTCCCGCCCGGTCGCGCTTCGCCTCGATCCAGCCGCCGGACGGAGAGGCGACGACACCCGCCGCCCAGACCATCGTGCTCGCGGCGATCCGTTCCTCGCCGCACTGGACGCCGCCGGCGTCGCAGCGCGTCACTCGCGTGCCGGTCAGCACCTGCACGCCCATCCGCTCGAGCGAGCGGAGCGCGATCGCCGAGAGATCCTCGGGGAAGGTCGGCAGCACGCGCGGCCCGGCCTCGATGAGCACCACGCGCGCCATTCGCGGATCGATGCCGCGGAACTCCCCAGCGATGGTGGCGCGCGCGAGCTCCACCATGGCGCCGGCGAGCTCGACGCCCGTTGGCCCTGCGCCGACCACGACGAAGGTCAGCAGCCGCCGGCGCTCGGCGCTATCCGTGTTGACCTCCGCCCGCTCGAAGGCGAGCAGCAGACGCCGGCGGATTGCCGTCGCGTCCTCGATCGTCTTGAGGCCGGGTGCGACGGCGGCCCATTCGTCGTGCCCGAAATAGGAATGGGTGGCGCCGGTCGCGAGCACCAGCACGTCATAGGGCAATGCCAGCCCGCCTGCGGCGTGGACGACCTTCGCGACACGGTCGATGCCGGTCGCCTCGGCCATCAGCACGCGCACGTTGCGCTGCCGGCGGAAGATGGCGCGGATCGGCCAAGCGATGTCCCCGGGCGAGAGCGCGGCCGTCGCTACTTGGTAGAGCAGCGGCTGGAAGAGATGGTGGTTGTGCCGGTCGAGCAGCGTGACCTCGACCGGTGCGCGGGCGAGCGCCCGCGCCGCCTCCAGCCCGCCAAAGCCAGCGCCGAGAATCACGACCCGCAGCGGCGCTGCCGGTCGGGCGCCGCCGGAATGCGTGCCAGTGCCGGGCGTGGCTCGGGCGGTCACCAGGACCGCTTTGTCGCGTTCGGCGCACCCTTAGCAAAGGCTGCCGTCTCTGGCCTCGTGAGGGTCATCAGCCCGGCGCCGATCTCCAGCAGGCCGAGGATCCGGTGCGGCCAGAAGACGTGGTGGCCGAACCCGAACAGCCAGGGCGATGCCGCGAGCAGCACGCCGGCCGCGACGTCGAGGAACAGGTGGACCGGCATGGGGATCATGCGCACGACGCCAAGCTCGTAATCCGTCAGTATCGAGGCGCCGATCAGCGCTGCACCAAGGATCTGCGGGATCCATTGCGCCGCGGTGCCGTCGGCGAAGCCAATGATGTAAGGCACCACGACCAGGAGCGCGCCCATGAGGTAGTCGAGCACGCCATGCGTGCGGGTGGTCATGAAGCGCATTCCAGTCTCCTCCTGGCGCAAGGGCGCCACGGCAGACTCAACGCAGGGCGGAGCCACCATATGCGACGCCGTCGGGAGCTGCACCGAATTCAGGGCCAGCGCGATGTGGTTGCCCCGCTCAACGGCCAGCGCGCGACGAAGAGCACGGGCGCGTTCCGATGGTCCCCCGGCAACTGCATGCGTTCGCCGAACCGCTGCCCTCCGAGCACCTGTGCGGACGGAAGACGGCATGACGGAGGAGATCACCCAACTGCTGGTCGAGCAGCTGAGGGGCGCCCACAGCGCCGAGCGGCAGACGTGGGGGCCATGCCGCGGCTGGCGCGGCAAGCGACCTTGCCATCGTTGAAGAATGCGCTCAGCAGACTGAGCGGTGGGTCGAGCGGCTGGAGCAGGCTTTGCGGGCAATGGGAGGTGGAGGGAGTGCACCCGGATCGAACCGTCTTCCCGCATCGGCCCACGCGCAGGAAACACCAACGAACACAATGGATCCCGCGCATGCCGCGGCTATCGACCAGGCCGATTACCGTGGTGCTGGGCTGGAAAGCGCTAGCGGCGGAAAACACGGTTCTCTGAACCACTCTCCAACAACTTCGTCAGGCTCTCGACCGGTAAGCGCCACCGCCGCCGTGCGGCGAAGTGTCGTAGGTCGCCGGCACCCAGATCCGGACATGCGGGGCGGCGATCCCTGGGCTCAACGGTGCAGGTGTGCCGGGCACCCCGCGCGGCGCGTCGTTGATCCAGCTGGAACCCGGCTGCCGGCCGTGCCCCATAAGCCAGCGAAAAGCGGTCGGCCGGGCTAGGTGAGAAGGGTACCGGTTCGGGTCAGAAGACACCACCGGCAGCGGTCCTGCGGTCGTTCCCGGCGCGCCCGAGACATAGCCACGCGCGACAGTTTCGCGTGGCAGCGCAAAGAGGCGCCCGTCCGGGCCGGCCGGCGGCGGCACTTCTCCGCAGGAGGGCACCACCGCGGTCACCGCTGCGATCTCGCCGTCGACGAGCGCGGCTAGGATGTTGCATGCCGCGCGATCCTGGTCCGCCTCAGCGTTCGACGACCGCGCAACGCGCACCGTGTCGCGGTTAGCCGCGCGCCTAGATCCAGGGGTTGACCTCGCGCCGCAGCTCGCCGTCGCTGCTCCCTGTGTTGCGATGGTCGTAGAGCAGCACGGCGGGCCTGCGCGCCGCGAACGCCTCCGCGTAGCGATCTGTAGTCATGGTCATCGTCGAGATGAAGCCGTGCGCGATGACCAGCAGTGGGTGCGGTGGCGCGCCTGCATCGGGTAGGTAGAGGCGTCCATGCAGCGTCGCGCCCTAGAAAAGGAACTCGACCTGTAGCCCACAACTCTTGCAGCCTGCCTCACGCCAACCAGCCCCAGCGAACCGACGCGGTTAACCTTCAAAGACTTTTGATTGATGATTGCGTGCTGATTCTCGCGCTTTCTGCGCGACAGGCTGGCTCACGCCGACACGTTCGGGCAACGTGTGAGCGGAGCCAGGGCCGGAGCAAGAACGGACCGCGCTTTCGGGACGCGCCGAATGAATTTGTCTCTCCGCCTAATGATACTCTGCGCCTTGGCGGTGCTTCCGGCGGCGAGTATCCAAGTCTGGAGCGAACTTGCGCTGCGCCGGCAGCGCACGGTCGAAGTGCGTGCGGAAGCGGAGCGCGCAGCACTGCACACGGCTTCGGAAATCGAGCGCATCATCGCAGGCGCGCGGCAGCTGCTCACAGCGATTGTCCATGCACCATCGGTCGTTGAGCGAGACACAGAGCGCTGCTCTAGCTTCATTGAGGCTCTCGAACAGCAGTTCGCGGAGTTTGCCCGGCTCACCGTAGCTGATGCGGGCGGCGCGCTGCTGTGTGTGTCGGGCGGGGTGCCACAGGGCTTCAGCCTCGCTGAACTGCCATTTTTTCAGGACGCAGTCCGCTCAGGAAAATTTGTGGTCGGCGACTACTCAGTCGGCCGACTTTCGGGGCGATCACTGCTGCACCTTGCTTTGCCCGTGAGCGGTTCGGACGGGCAGGTGAACCGGGTCGGCGCCGCGGCTCTGGACCTTGCTTGGCTTTCTGCGCAACTGCAGGAACGCGGGTTGCCGCCCGGAGGCTCTGTCACAGTCGCGGATCGCCGAGGTGTCATTCTAGCGCGTGCCCCTCTGCCAGAGCGATTCGTCGGTACCCGTATCCCGGACCCGTTCCTCGACCTGCTGCATGCGCGGCGGCCAGGAGCGCTCGATCTCCTCAGTCAGGACGGCACCCGGCGCGTGCTGGGGTACGTGCCGATTGGACACATGCAGCACGGGCTCTATGTGAGCGCCGGTCTCTCCGCGGAGGGGGCATTTGCCATCGTCGACCGCTCCACCTGGATCGGTTTCCTGCTGATCGGTGTGGGCGTGCTTTCCGCTGCACTCGCGGCCCTGCTGGCCAGCCGGCTGTTCCTTGCCCCCCCGGTCCGGCGGCTGTTCGGCGTCATGGATCGGTGGCGACAAGGCGACACAGCCGCACGCGTCGGCACCATCGCTGGCGGTTCCGAACTGGCGCGCCTAGCCACTGGTTTCGACATCATGGCCGACGCGCTTGAAGCAAGGACGGCGGCACTCCAGGCGAGCGAAGAGCGCCTGCGTCTGGCACAGGAGGCGGGCGGCGTGGGCACCTTCGAGGTCGATATTCCGCGCGGCCGGTCGGTGGTGAACGAGGGCCTCCTAGCGCTGCACGGAATGCCGCCCGACTCCGCGCCAGAGTTCACCTACGAACGCTGGCTTTCGCTCGTGCATCCGGACGACCGGGCGCGGGCCGACATAGAGACGCGCGCGCGGCTCTGGACGGCTGAAGCTTACCATAATGAGTACCGCATTGTTCGGGCGGATAACTCCGCGGTGCGGTGGATCCAGGTGCGCAGCCGCCGACAGGAAGGGACCGACGGCCGAGGCGCCCGTGTTCTCGGTGTAAACATTGACGTGACGGAGCGGCGCGAGGCGGAGGAAGCCCTGCGTGCTAGCGAGGAGCGGTTGCGGCTTGCCACCGAAGCAGCCGGCCTTGGCGTGTGGGAAATCGACGTCGACAAAGCTCGGGTCAGATGGTCGCCTGAGCTCTTCGTGCTGTTCGGACTCAGTGCGCACGCCGACGGTCCGGTCACGCCGGAGCTATCGCTCGCTGTCGTGCACCCGGATGACCGGAGCGCTGTCAGGGCGGCCTGGGCGGCGGCTCTTGAAAGCGGCAGCTTCACGGCAGAGTACCGCGGTCTGCGGCGCCACAGTGGCGGCGACACCGAGGAGCGCTGGCTGCTCAGCCGTGGGCGTATGCTGGAGGGCCGACTTGGCAGGGTGATGGTGGGCGTCACCCTGGACATAACGGAGCGCCGCCGCACCGAAGAGCGTATCGTGCTGCTGGCTCGCGAGGTAGACCACCGTGCGAAGAACGCGCTTGCAGTGGTTCAGGCCGCGCTCCGGCTCACGCCGCGAACCGATGTTGATCGCTACGCACAAGCGGTGGAGGGGCGAGTCTCGGCACTCGCGCGCGCGCAGACACTGCTCGCGGAGGACCAATGGTCGGGCGCCGAACTGCGGGCGCTCGTCGAAGGTGAGCTGTTGCCTTTCCTTGGCACTGATCAGCACGCCGAGCTCGATGGCCCACCCGTGGTGCTGCCTCCGGGAGCGACTCAGCCCATCGCGATGTGCTTGCACGAATTAGCAACGAACGGGGTCAAGCACGGAGGCCTCTCCGCACCGACCGGGCGGGTTTCAGTCTCGTGGCGGGTTGAGGACAAGGTGTTGTTTCTGCGCTGGGCGGAACAGGGTGGTCCGGCACTCGTGGCATCGCCGGCACGGCCCGGCTTCGGCTCTCGCGTGCTCGACGGGACGATTCGGGGCCAGCTCGGTGGAACGGTCGCGCGTACTTGGCTGGGCACAGGGCTCGTCTGCGATCTGGAGGTGCCACTCCGCATGAGGCATGGTATCGAAGCGCACGCCGTTGACGCCTGATACTCGCGCTAGCTGCCGAGATGCGTGTGCACCTCGCCGTCGAGCTTCAGAATTCTAAGTGCTCTCACTCCAAGGATCTGTGGCAGAGCGGGGGAAGCCAGGGTCATGATCGTCGGACATGCATCACGTGCTCGCGAAGCGTCGCCAGGCTGAAGCCGCGAAACGCATCCCTTCATGTAGATAACGCCACGAATGCGCCGATCTCCTGATTGCAATGTGCATGGCAAAAATGCTGCCGCTGTGAAATGTGATGACTTTCTCGGTTCATCGGCATTGCCGTCGTCGCCGTTTGCGCATGCGAGCCGGTGCGCGGCTGAATACAGAACGTAGCGAGAGCAAGATGAGTCGACTGGCCCCTTCGATATCGCCGTCGCGCGTACCGTGAAAACGCCAGGACGGTCGAGCAGGCATCCGGCGACGGGCTTGACCCCCGCGATATGGACGCGGCGAGTTGGGCGCGTGTGGCGTTGAGCGTGGTGGGCGGAAGAACCAGTCCCGCGGCTCTGGAGCGGCGAGCAGGATGGACGGACGCAGAGGCCGTGGCCGGACCCGCCGCAGCAGATGAGGTCGTCGCAATGCCTGCTCGGGATGAAGGTCCCTTGACGGGCGAGGCCTTGTTCCAGGCACTGGGCGACAACGCCTACGAGCTCGACGACGCGTTCCGCTTCCTGACTTTCAATGCTGGCTGCGAAGCCTATTACGGCGTTGCCGCCTCAGCCGCACTTGGCCGGCCGATTTGGGATGTACTACCGCCCACGCGTGGCAGCGAGTTGGATCCCGTCCTGCGGGCCGCTATGGCGGCGCGCCGGCCGGCGCGGATCGAGATGGCGGGCATTGTCCATCCAGACCGCTGGATCGAAGTCACGCTTTTCCCCACGGCCCGCGGGTTGGGCGTCGCGTTCCGGGACCGCACGGCGGAGCACCGCGCCGAGAAGGCCCTGCGCGAGAGCGAGGAGCGGCTGCGCCTGGCGCAGCGCGCTGCGGGCATCGGTGTATTCGACTGGCACATCCCGAGCGGGCGGGTCGTCTGGAGCGAGGAGCAGGAGCGCATCTTCGGCCTCGAGCCTGGCACCTTCGAGGGCACGATCGAGGGCTGGCGACGCCGTGTCCTGCAGGAAGACCTGACCACCACCTTCCACGCGATCGACGACGCGATGGCGAGGGGCCACACAGCCCTGGACTTCGCCTTCCGCGTTCGCCGTCCGGACGGCAGCATCGGCCATGTCGAAGGCACGGGTGCTTTCGAGTACACGACAGGCGGCGCGCCGTTGCGGGTGATTGGCGTGAACGTGGACATCACAGCGCGCCGCGACGCCGAGGAGGCGCTGCGGGACGGGGCCGCCCGCCTGCGCCTAGCGCAGGAGTCTGGCAGGGTCGGGCTCTGGGACTGGGAAGTGCGTACCGGGCGGGTAATCTGGTCCGACATGTACTACCGGATTTGGGGGCTCGATCCAGGCATGGTCGAGCCCTCCTTCGATGCCTTCCTTGCGGCGGTGCATTCCGATGATCGCGCGAGGGTTATGGGCGGCGTTCTTCGCGTGGTGCAGGACCCGGCGGCACGCGTCTACGAGGCCGAGTTCCGCGTTCCGCAACCGCATGGTCTGGATCGCTGGCTTCTTGCCCGCGGCGAGGTCTCGCGCGATGCCGGAACCGGCGAGGCCCTACGCCTGACCGGCGTATGCATCGACGTCACTGAGCGCCGGCGCGCCGAAGAGGCGCTGCGCCATAGCGAGATGCGGCTGCGACTCGCAACCGAAGGGGCGCATATCGGCATCTGGGAGCAGGACCTCGTCACCGGTCGCGGGTGGTGGTCACGCGAGGCGGCCGCCCTCTTTAGCGTGGTGCGCGAATCCTTCACTGCAACTGACTGGACGGACGTCATCCATCCAGAAGACCGAGGAATGGCAGCGGAGGCTTGGCGCCGGGCGGTGGAGGAAGGCGCACCGTACGAAGTCGAGTTCCGCGCCGCCCGACGCGCGGCGCAGCGAGACGAGAGATGGCTCCTGTCGCGCGGGCATGTCGAGCGGACCGCTGCGGGCGTCGCGCTTCGCGGCAGCGGCGTTCTGCTCGATGTCACCGCACGCAGGCGGGCGGAGGACGCCCTCCGCCGAAGCGAGGAACGGCTTCGACTGGCCCAGGACGCGGGCGAGGTCGGCTCCTGGGATTGGGACATCGGCACTGGCGAACTGCACTGGTCGGACAGCTGCCATCGACTGCACGGCACTGACCCAACCCGGCCCCCCTCCTTGGAGGAGTGGCGCGGCGGCATCCACCCGGAAGATCGTCCAGGGGTGGAGGAGGCGCTGCGCACCTCCCTTGAGGGCAAGAGTACGGTCTGGGCCATCGAATTTCGCTTCTCACGCGTGTCCGATGGAGCGCTGCGTTGGATCGGCGCCCGGGGGAGCATCGTCCGGGATCCGGCCGATGATCGTCCACTGCGGGTGCTCGGCGTTGCGCTGGATCTCACCGAGCGGCGGGAGGCCGAGGAACGGCAGGTGCTGCTTGCTCGCGAACTCGACCACCGGGCCAAGAACGCGCTGGCCGTCGTGCAGGCGGCAGTGCGGCTGACACCGAAGGACAATGCATCTGCCTTCGCGCGTACGATCGAGGGTCGCGTCGGGGCGCTGGCGCGCGCGCATACTCTGCTGGCCGAGGCCCGGTGGTCGGGCGCCGATCTGCGCGCCCTCGCGGAAGCGGAACTCACCGCGTTCCTGCCGAGCGAGGGGACGACGTTAAGCTGCGCGCCCCGCGCCGTGCTGGATGGTCCGCCTGTCCGGCTCGGGCCGACAGCCGTCCAGGCACTCTCGATGGCGCTGCACGAGTTGGCGACTAACGCCACCAAGTATGGTGCGCTGTCAGGTCCGGAAGGCCGGCTCTCCCTGTTTTGGAAACTGGACCGCGTGGCCGGGCTGCTGTGCCTACGATGGCTGGAAACAGGCGGTCCGCCTCTGTCCGGCCCCCCGGCTCGCGCCGGCTTCGGCACGCGCGTCCTGAAGGCGACGCTCTGCGACCAACTCGGCGGCACTCTGGACCGCCGCTGGGAGGGCGAGGGATTGGTTTGCCGGATTGAGCTTCCGCTGATCCGGATCTTCTCGCAGGACGCCGGCACGATCGCCGTGGCCGGCAGCATATAAGACAATGCGACGACGCATGCGGGGCAACGACGTGACGACGGACCAGCCAGGCCTGACCGCCTTGAGCCGCCGAGTGGTCCTCGCGGTGTCTGCCGGCCTCGTGCTGCCAGCTGCCGCCCAGGAGCAGGGCCCTTGGCCGGCACGTACGGTGACGATAGTCGAGGGTTACCCTCCTGGAGGGGTCACGGACGTTACGAGCCGTGCCGTAGCGGAACGGATGGCGCGCGAGTTCGGCCAGCCAGTTGTCGTGGACAACCGCCCGGGTGCGGCGACATCGGTGGCGGCTGCTTCTGTCGTGCGCGCGCGGAACGATGGCTACACCCTGCTCATGGGCACCACGACACTGGCGATCAATCAGACGCTCCAGCCTGCCCTGCCGCCGCGCGACCCGGCACGGGAACTCGCCCCGGTTGGCCTGGTGTTCCAGACTTCGTTCATCCTCCACGTGCATCCCACCGTGCCGGCGCGGAGTGTTCCGGAGCTGATCGCGCATGCGAAAGCGAACCCGGGCAGGGTGATTTTTGCTTCGCCCGGCGTCGGCTCGGTCAGCCATCTCTGCATGGAGCTGTTCAGGTCAACGGCGGGGATAGACATCGAGCATGTGCCGTACCGTGGCGGCGCGCCAGCCGCTCTCGATCTGGCCGCCGGGCGCGTGCACGCCATCTTTCAGGGAGTGCAGGAGGCTCTGCCCTTTCTGCGCGCAGGCCAGACCCGCGGGATCGGAGTCTCGCTGCGCACGCGCAACTTGGACTTCCCAGACCTAGCTCCGGTGGCGGATACGCTGCCTGCCTTTGGCGAGGTGACATTCTGGCAAGGGCTCTTCGCACCTGCCGGCACACCGCAACCTGTGCTCGACCGCGCTGGCGAAGCACTGCGTGCTGCGACCGAAGATGGGGCGCTACGTGCCCGCTTGCGCGAGCAAGGAGTGGATCTGGTAACGGGCGATGCCAGTGCGCTGCGCAGTCTGCTGGGCGCCGAGACGGAGCGTTGGAGCAAGTTGATTCGGGGCGCGAACATTCGCCTGGAGTAGCCTAAGGAGGAGCCTCATTTGGCCCAGACTGCGACGGGAGCAAGCGCGACGAAGTAGTTGCGGGTGAGGTCTTTGCGGTTGGCGAATGCGGCGCCAGTTCTTGAGTCTAACAATGAGGCGCTCGACGAGGGGCGGCAGGGACAAGCTGCCTTGCCGAGCGTGTCAGGCGCGAGCATGGGTTTCGCAGGAGATCCGCTTCGGCCAAGGCTGCGACACAGGGGCAGCGTCAGAGCGGATGGTCCGCGGCGCAGTCCGCTGGAACAACCTCCCCACCCTGCTGCCCTGGGTCGAGCAAAGGACACCGCCGGCGGAGCGGAACGGGGATCTACGCACCGTCTCCGACGGGGGCGGCGGGCACGATCCGGGTCCACCGAGGCGAGGACGAGGATCGTGCGGCCGCGCGGCTCGAGGTCGCCGGGGGCGGCGTCACCCAGTGCGTCGCAACCGTTGTCACTGCGCGCGCCTGACCCGCAGGCCCAGCGGAGCGCGTCTTTGCGCCGCGCGGCGGGCGCGAAGCCAGGCTGCTCGCACGAGATCCGGACGCGGGCGTGCCAGGACATTGCAGTGGCGCGGTGCGACGCGTTCGCGCATTCGGTTGCCGCGTCGGCGGCCATCACCGACCTCCGCAAGTTCCTTCACACCACACCGCGATACAGGCGTCGAAGGTCGAGTTCCGGGTATGCGAGCAACGCGAGTGTCTGAGCCATATCCTCCAGTGGCGGCCCCTTGTCGTAGCGCTTGTCGCCTTCGCTCGTGCCCAGTTCATGCCCGAATATGAACGCCACGTGCCGCTTCTCGTCGGCTGTCCTGATCGCGCCGGCGATCCGGGTGCGC
>Ga0164290_1000923_pt1 | contig 65780 bp, 65 predicted proteins | sample Micstemetagenome_FD_108782 | JGI IMG/M metagenome (GOLD analysis project Ga0164290, IMG submission 108782) | Contaminated culture microbial community from soil near Moab, Utah, USA - Microcoleus steenstrupii SON62 (Illumina Assembly) | ecosystem: Environmental > Terrestrial > Soil > Soil crust...
CGGCTTGATCAGCCGCCATTCCATATCGCTTAGATCGAACCGCGCCATGCTCACCTCCGATCAACGGAAGTGAATCACCAGCCAACTCAAAAGGGAATCCCCTTTATGAGTACAGAATCTAGATCAGGTGCCGCGGCCCCACAGGCCGCAATAGCGCCGCGCGACGAAGGGCAGGCCGGCCTCGAAGCCGGGCAGGGCCTTCCACTTGTCGAGCTTCATCTCCTTCTCGGCCGTGTCCCAGCACTTGCCCTCGAGCGCCAGAGCCTTCATCTCGGCCGAGGCGTCCTGGAGGAGCTGCAGATTGTCCTGCACGTCCTTCTTGGTGCCGAGCCGGCCGCCCGGCCCCGGGTGACCGGGGATCATGCGCTCCCAATCCATGGCCAGAAGACGCTTGAGCGAAGCTTCCCATTCCATGGGATAGGAATCGATCATGCCGCGCCCGGGCATCGTCCCCGCCGTCACGAAATCGACGGCGAAGATGATCTTCTCCTTCGGCAGCCGCATGACGATGGTCGAGTCCGAGTGGTTGAGCCCGAGATAGCGCAGCTCCAGCGTCGTGCCACCCAGCGTGATGGTGCGCAGGTTCCTGAAGGTCTCGTCCGGAATGGTGGTGTGCGGATCGCCGAGGGCGACCAGACGCTCCTTGGCGCGCTGATGGGAGACGAAGACGGCGCCCTGGTCCTTGAACGGCTTGCCGCCGGCGATGTGGTCGTAGTGATGGTGGCTGTAGACCACATACTTGACCGGCGCGCTGGTGATCTTGCGGATCTCCTGCAGGTAGACGGTCGAGGCGTCACGGCGGGCGTAGCTGATCGGGTCGGTGGCGATCACACCCTCCGGTGTGACGATAAACATCGCCTGCGCGCCCAGCGCCCGGAAGATATAGACGTTGTCGGTGCCCTCGACCTTGGTCGTGGCGAAGGGCGGCGGCGAGGCCGGCGCCTGGGCCTCGGCCGGCAGGCCGGCGAACATGGCCACCCCTGCAAGGGTGGCGGCAAACACACGCTGCATGGTTTTTCTCCCTGTTGTCTTGCTTATGACTGACCCCAAGCTGGCGGCGGACCCCCAGCGCTATCAGGCGATTAACACCGATAAGTCCCTTAAATTCCAGGGCTGGCCTCGCCGCCGGACCGGCGCTAGCTTACGGCAACCTTTTTAGGGGGTCCCTCATGCGTCTCGTCAGCTGCGTCCTGCTCGCCACCCTTGTCGCCACGCCCGCGTTGGCCCAGGACAAGGTCAGTTTCGGCACCGACTGGAAGGCCCAGGCCGAGCACGGCGGCTTCTACCAGGCCGTCGGCGCCGGCATCTATGCCAAGCACGGGCTCGACGTCACCCTGCGCCCGGGCGGGCCGCAGGTGAACCACGCGCAACTCCTGGCCGCCGGCCGGCTCGACTTCAACATGGGCTCCGACTCCTTCGGCGCGTACAACTTCACGCGCGAGAACGTGCCCATGGTCACCGTCGCCGCCATGATGCAGAAGGACCCCAAGGTCCTGATCTCGCATCCCGGTGTCGGCAACGATTCGCTGTCGGCCCTCAAGGGCAAGCCGATCATGATCGGCTCCGACACCCGTGCCGGCGTCTGGCTCTTCTTCAAGGCGATGTTCGGCTACACCGACGACCAGATCCGCCCCTACAACTTCAATGTGGCGCCGTTCCTCGTGGATAAGAACGCGACCCAGCAGGGCTACCTGTCGAGCGAGCCGCTGATGATCGAGAAGCAGGGCATCAAGCCAGTCGTGCATCTCATCGCCGACTATGGCTATTCGAGCTACGCCGCTGTGATCCAGACCTCGATGAAGATGGTGCAGGAGAGGCCCGAGCTCGTGCAGCGCTTCGTCAACGCCTCGATCGAGGGCTGGTACAGCTACATGTACGGCGATCCGGCCCCCGGAAATGCCCTGATCAAGAAGGACAACCCGGAGATGACCGACGAGCTGATCGCCTACGGCCGCGACAAGATGAAGGCGCACGGCATCGTCGATTCCGGCGATTCGACGACCTTGGGCATCGGCGCCATGACCGAGGCCCGCTGGAAGGATTTCTTCGACACCATGTCGGGCCAGGGTCTCTACCCGCCGACCATGGACTGGAAGAAGGCCTACACGATCCAGTTCGTGAACAAGAAGTTCGGGCTGGAGATGCGGAAGTAGTCTCGGGCGTCTCGTGTCGGCACCGCTGCTGACGCTGGCGAGCGTCGGCAAGATTTTCGCCAACGGCGTCGAGGCCCTCGCCGGGATCGACCTGACGGTCCAGCGCGGCGAGTTCGTCGCCCTGCTCGGCGCCTCGGGCTGTGGCAAGAGCACGCTGCTGCGCATCGTCGCCGGACTGGCGGAACCCACGACGGGCAGCGTGCAGCGGTCCAACGCCGGGAACGCCGGCCGTCTCGGCTTCGTCTTCCAGGACCCGACGCTGATGCCCTGGGCCAGCGTCGCCGACAATGTCTACCTGCCGCTGCGTCTGGCCGGCATGGCCCGCGCCGAAGCGCAGCCGCGTATCGCCGAAGCGCTCGCCGCCGTCGATCTCACGGAATTCGCCGCGGCGTTTCCGCGCGAGCTGTCGGGCGGCATGCGCATGCGCGTGTCGATCGCCCGCGCCCTGGTGACGGAGCCCGACATCCTCTTGCTCGACGAGCCTTTCGCGGCGCTCGATGAGCCGACGCGCTTCAGGCTCAACGAGGATCTGCTGCGGCTGTGGCGGGCGCGTGGCCTCACGGTGATCTTCGTCACCCACAGCGTCTTCGAATCGGTGTTCCTCGCCCAGCGCGTGCTGGTGATGAAGCGCCGGCCGGGACGGGTGGCGACCGATATCCCCATTCCGCTGCCCGACACGCGCAGTGCTGCCCTGCGCACGTCGGCAGAGTTCGGCGCCATCTGCCGCGCCGTCTCGGATCGGCTCGCGCAGGCAACCGGGGCCGAAGCCGCATGAAGGAAAAGGCACCACTCGGCCGTGCGCCGCGTCTATTGGCGCCGCTGCTCTTCGGGCTGCTGTTCCTGGCGGTCTGGGAGGCGCTGGTGCGGCTCTACGCCGTGCCGGTCTATCTGCTGCCGGGGCCGCTGCTGATTGCGCAGACCCTGTGGACCGACGGCCCGAGCCTGCTGCAATCGCTGTGGGTGACGCTGCGCATCGCCTTCGCCGCGCTCGCTGCCGCCATCGTCCTCGGTCTCGGCCTGGCCATCGTCATGTCGCGCTCGCGTTGGGTCGAGGCCAGCCTGCTGCCCTACGCCGTCATTCTGCAGGTGACACCGGTCGTGGCCATCGCACCACTGATCATCATCTGGGCCGACAACATCTTTCTCTCGCTGCTGATCTGCGCCTGGATCGTGGCGTTCTTCCCCATCGTCTCCAACACCACGCTGGGCCTGCACAGCACCGATCACGGGCTTGATGATCTTTTCCGGCTCTACGGTGCATCTCAGGGCCAGACACTGCGCCATCTGCAGCTGCCGACCGCCCTGCCCTATTTCCTGGCGGGCCTGCGCATCAGTGGTGGGTTGGCGCTGATAGGAGCCGTGGTTGCGGAGTTCGTCGCGGGAACAGGCGGCAGCGAGACGGGCCTCGCCTTCCGCATCCTCGAGGCCGGCTACCGGCTGCAGATCCCCCGCATGTTCGCTTCCCTCGTCCTGCTGTCACTGGCCGGGATCGCGATCTACGCCGTGCTCGACCGGCTCTCGCACCTGATCCTGCGCCGCTGGCACGAGAGCGCATTGCCCAAAGACCGTTAGCCAGGGGACCGCTAGCGGATCATCGCCCGCAGCTTGGACGAGATCAGGTCAGCACCCAGCACCAGGATCAGGATCACCAGGACGCAGGCCGCGGTGTCCTCATAGGCGAAGAGCTTCATGCTGCTGATCAGCTCGAAGCCGATACCGCCCGCCCCGACCATGCCCAGCACCGTCGAGACGCGGATATTGGTCTCGAAGCGGTAGAGCACCACGCCGACCCAGGCCGGCAGGACCTGCGGCAGCACGCCGAAGACGATGCGCTGCAGCGTACCCGCACCGGCGGCGCGCAGTGCGTCCAAGGGTCCCTCGTCGATCTCCTCGATCGCCTCGGCGAAGAACTTGCCCAGCATGCCGGCACCGTGGATGGCGATGGCCAGCACGCCGGCAAAGGGCCCGAGACCGACAGCCGCAACAAAGATCAGCGCCAGAATGATCTCGTTGATGCCGCGCATCACGTTGAGCACCTGGCGCAAGCCGTGGAAGATCGCCGCGTGCGGCGAGAGGTTACGAGCCGCGAAGAAGCAGACCGGCAGGGCAAGAACGATGCCGAGCAGCGTGCCCCAGAGGGCGATCTGGATGGTCTCGATCGCCGGCTTGATCAGCTTCTCCATGAAGGCGAAGTTGGGCGGCAGCATGCGGCCGAGGAAATCGGCGATCCACGGCAGGCCGTTGATGAAGCCGGAGAGGCTGAGCTGGGTGCCGATGGCCGACCACCACAACGCGGCGAGGCTGGCGCCCAGGATGGGCAACAGGATCCACCAGCCGAGCGCGCCGCGCGGCGGGTTAACGACGAAGCGCAGGCTTCCGACCGACATGGCTCAACCTCCTTCGGCGCGCTGCAGCGCGGCTTCGCTACCCGTACGGCCGCGGCGCTCGTGCAGCCGCTGGGCCGCGTCCAGGACATTGGGGTCGTCGAGCCCGGGATAGATGCGGCGCACGACGTCGCGGGTCACACCTGAGGGCGGTCCGTCATAGACCAGTTCGCCCCCCGACAGGCCGACGATGCGCTCGCCGAACTCCAGCGCGTAGTCGATCTGGTGCAGGTTGCACAGCACGGCAATGTTGGAATCCTTGCAGCTCGACTTGAGATAGCCGAGCACGGTGCGCGAGGTCTTGGGGTCGAGGCTGGCCACCGGCTCGTCGGCCAGCATGATCTTGGGCTGCTGGGCCAGGGCGCGGGCGATGCCGACGCGCTGCTGCTCGCCGCCCGAGAGCGCGTCGGCGCGTGAACGGGCCTTGTGACTGAGCGCCACCTGCTCAAGGCAGTGCAGGGCGATCTTGACGTCAGCCTCGGGGAAGAGCTGCAGTGCGGTGAGCAGCGGCGAGAGGTCCGCCATGCGCCCGACCAGCACGTTCTTGAGCACCGACAGGCGCTTCACCAGGTTGTGCTGCTGGAAGATCATGGCCACGTTGCGCCTGAGCAGGCGCAGGTCGCGGCGATTGGAGGAGAATGGCGTGCCGTCGACGATGATCTCACCCGCGCTCGGCTCGTTGAGGCGGTTGATACAGCGCAGGAGCGTGGATTTCCCGGCACCGCTGGGCCCGAGGATGACCACGAACTCACCCGGCCGGATCGACAGGCTGACGTTCTTCAGTGCGGGATAGTTGCCGTAGGATTTCGACAGGCCGCGAATCTCGATCATGCGCTGCACTCCCGGACAGCGGGGCGCCGGCGAACCGGCGCCCCTGCGGGTTACTTCTGCTTCTTGAGATCGATATTGGCGAGCTTCGCCGTCTCGCGCACCACGTCGTAGGCGGCGTCGTTCGTCTCGCGGAAGCCGTTGAGCTTGCCCTGGTCGGACCAGTTGAGGTCCTTGACCGCCAGGAAGGCCGTCTTGACCTTCGCCTTCAGGTCATCCGACAGGTCCTTGCGCCAGACCATCGGCGATTCCGGGATCGGCGCCGAGCGCCACACCACATGGATCTGCTCGGCCCTGATATGGCCCTTGGCGATCGCGGCATCGAGGATGCGGTCGGCGATGGTCGCCGCATCAACCTTGCCGTTGGCCACGGCCACGGCGTTGGCGTCATGGGCACCGGTGAAGATCACCGTCTTGAAGTCGCGCTTGGGCTCGAGGCCCGCCTTGAGCAGCCCGGCCAGCGGGAAGGCGTAGCCCGAGGTCGAGGCCGGATCGACGAAGGCGAAGTTGCGCCCCTTCAGGTCATTGAGGTCTTTGATACCAGCCGTCTTCAGGCTGATGATCTGGCTGTGATAGTAGGTCCGGCCGGCCCGCGCTGTCTCGGCGATGACGAAGGCCTCGACCGGCGTCACCGTCGTGGCCAGCACGTAGGAGAATGGGCCGAGGTAGGCGATGTCGAGATGCTTGGCGCGCAACGCCTCGATCACGCCGTTGTAGTCCGTGGCCACGAAACCCTGGACCTTCATGCCGAGATTCTTCTCGACCGCCTCGAGGATGTCCTTGCTCTGGGCCAGCATGGCCCGCGAATCTTCGGACGGGATCAGCCCGACCCTGAGCGTCTGGGCGTTTGCCGCGCCGGCACCGAACGCGAGCACGGCAGCCACTGCCATTGCCATCCACCGGCCAGTCGAGTTGCGCATGATGTACTCCCTGTGATTCGGATGAATTCAGTTTCCGTGTTGTTTGTTTCACCTCTATGACGCACGGCGCGTCGGGCGCTGGGGCACGAGCAGGGCGTCGCGGCGGCCGATGAAATTGCGGCCGCGCTCGCCCGCCAGGGCGTCTTCGATCATCGTCCGCCACTGGGACTCGGCAACGCCGTGAGCCGCCGCATCGGTCGACACGCCCAGCCCCTCGAGGAAGTCCGTCAGACGCTCGGCGCCCTCCCTCAGATCGGCGCCAAAGATGCGGCCTAGCGCGCGGTCGCACGCCTCGTCGCAGCCAATCACCGCGCGCATCACCATGGGCAGGCTGAACGAGCAGGCGATGCCGTGCGGCACCTTGTGCTGCAGGGTGATCGGATAGGACAGCGAATGGGCAAGCGCCGTCTTGGTGTTGGAAAAGGCGAGGCCGGCCTGCAGGCTGGCGCGGGCCATGCGGGTGCGCAGGTCAACGTCGTTGAGGTTGACGGCGAGGCGCGGCAGCACGTCGATGACCTCGCGTGCCGCCGCCTCGGCCAGGGCCGAGGAGACGGGATTGGCGTTGACGTTCCAAATGCTCTCCAGCGCGTGCGAGAGCGCGTCGAGGCCGGTGCTGATGGTGATCGAACGCGGCAGGCCGACCGTAAGCAGCGGATCGACGATGGCACATTCGGGATAGAGCGTGTCGCGCGCCAGCGAGTACTTCACCATGCGGTCGGTGTCCCACACCGTCGCCCAGCAGGTGACCTCGCTGCCCGTGCCGGCGGTCGTCGGGACGGCGATGATCGGTGTCTGGCACAGCGCCTCGGCATCCTTGCCCGTCTCGAGGAAATAGCGCACGCGGGCGAAGTCGCCGTTGGCCGCGGCCAGGACCTTGGCGGCATCGATCACCGAGCCGCCGCCCAGTGCCACGATGGCATCGATGGGCGTACGCGCGGCCCGGTAAAGGCCGCAGGCCACGTGCAGGCTGCGATAGTCGGGGTTGCTGCCGATGTTGCGTACCACCACGGACGGCGCGCCAGCCAGCGTCGTCACACGCCGCGTCAGCGCGGCGAAGACGCCGTTCGCATCGTGAGTGTCGTCGTAAGTGACGAGGCAGTAGGAGCGGCCCCCGAGCCGGTCGGCGAGGCCGTCCAGGGCGCGAGCACCGAAACGCACGTCGACCGGATTGCGATAACGCCACATACCCCGCGCTGCCTCCTGCTTTTTCTGTTGCCGGCAAGGCTGGCCGCGGGGATGATATTAATCAAATTCAAACTTTAACGGCTTTGCATATAAGAAACCTATATGAGACACACGCAGCTCCGCTCCTTCTACGCCGTCGCCAGCAGCGGCAGTTTCACGGCCGCGTCACGCGAGCTGCGCGTCAGCCAGCCGACGGTGACGACCCAGGTGAAGGGCCTCGAGCGCGAGTTCGGCGTCGAGCTGTTCGTGCGGCGCGGACGGCGAATCGAGCTCACCGATGTCGGCCGCGGGCTGCTCGACATCGCCCGCCGCCTGTTCAGCCAGGAGAAGGAAGCCGCGGATTTCCTCAACGAGACGCGCGAGCTCAAGACCGGCCATCTGCGCGTCGGCGCCGTCGGGCCTTATCACGTGACCGACATGCTCGCCGCCTTCAACACCCGCTATCCCGAGATCTATGTCTCCGTCACCGTCGCTAACTCCCGCGATACGGTGCGCGACCTGCTCGACTATCGCACCGACGTTGCGGTGCTGGCGCATATCGATCCCGACCCGCGCCTCGTCACCATCCCCTATCGCCGGCATCGGGTCGTGGTCTTCGTCCACCGCAGCCATCTTCTCGCCCGGAAGCGTTCACTGCGCATCGCCGACCTCGAGGGACAGCGCATGATCGTGCGCGAGGCCGGCTCGACGACGCGACGCGCCTTCGAGACGGCGCTGCAGAAAGCCGGCGTCACGCCGAAGATCGTCATGGAAATCGGCAGCCGCGAGTCGATCCGCGAGGCCGTGGCCAAGGGCATTGGGCTGGGGGTCGTGTCGGAAGCCGAGTTCATACCCGACCCGCGCATCCGGGCGCTGCCGGTGACCAACGCGGAGATTTTCACCCACGCCCATGTCGTCTATCTGAAGGAGCGGCAGAACGCGCGCCTGCTGCGCGCCTTCCTCGACAATCTCGCCTCGCTGCTGCCGCGCTCGCGCCGCGCGGCCTGAGTTAGCGCGCCGCCATCGTGCGCCCATCCCAGCCGCCGCCCAGCGCGCGGTAGACGCCGACCAGCGCGCTGTAGCGCGCCGCCTCGACCTGGGCTACCGCGTCGGCCGCCTGGAACACGGTGCGCTGCGCTTCCAGCAGGCTGAGAAAATCGGTCGTGCCCACGCGGAAGCGCACGTCGGCGAGACGATAGGCCTCACGCGCCTGCTCGTAGGCGGCGCGGCTGAAATTGTACTGCTCGCCGTTCTGCTCGACCGCGCTCAGCGCGTTCTCGACATCCTGGAAAGAGGCGAGGATCGCCTGGGTGTAGGTCTCGATCAGCTCCTCATAGCGCGCGCGCGTCAGCTCCTCCTGCCCCTGCAGCCTTCCGCCCTGGAAAATCGGCGCGGTGAGCGAGGCGGTCAGCGTGTAGAAGAAGCTGCCCACGCCGAACAGGCCGGAGAGCGCGCCGCTCACCGTGCCGCCCTCGGCCGTCAGCGCGATGCTGGGAAAGCGCTGGGCCCGCGCCGCGCCGATGTCGAAATTGGCCGCGCGCAGATCGGACTCCGCCTTGCGCAGGTCGGGGCGGCGCTCGAGCAGACCCGAGGGCAGGCCGGCGACGACCGGCGGCAGTCGCATGTCGGCCAGCGTGCGCGTCTCGATGCCGAACTGCTCGGGCGGGCGGCCGAGCAGCACGGCCAGCGCGTTGAGCGACTGCCGCTCAGAGAGCAGCAGCGACGGGATGGCGGCCCGCTGCGTCGCCACGGCACTGCGCTGCTGCGCCACTTCCAGGTCGGAGACCGTGCCGGCACGCTGCCGCTGCTCCAGCAGCTCAAGGATGCTCTCGGCATTACCCAGCGTCTCTTCCGCCAGACGCCGCCGTTCGCGCACCGCCAGGACCTGGAAATACGTCGTGGCGATATCGGAGACGAGGGTCAGCGCCACCGTCTCCCGGTCGTAGCGGCTCGATTCGAGGCGCTTCTCGGCCGCGTTGGCCGTGGCCGAGTTCTCGCCGAACAGGTCGAGCTGGTAGGAGGCCGTGAGAGACCCGGTCCAGGTCGTCACGCCCTGACCGCCGCGGCTGCTGGTCGTGCCGCTGGGGTTGCGGGGTGCGCGCTTGGCGCGGCTGTCGCTCAAGCCGGCGCTCAAGCTGGGGTAGAGATCGGCGCCGGCAATCCTGGCCTGTGCTTCGGCCTGGCGGATGCGCGCCACGGCCGCGCGCAGGTTGCGGTTACCCTCCACCCCTTGGGCGATAAGTGCGTCGAGTTCCCGACTGCCGAAGCCGCGCCACCATTCGCGGTCGGGCCAGACATCGTCGGCGGCCGGCGCCGCAGCGTCGAAGCGCGCAGGAGTAGCGACTGCCGGCTTCTCGTAGTCCGGCCCAACCGAACAGGCGCCCAGCAACGCGAGCAGAAGGACAGCCGCCCCGGCGCGCATGCTATTCCGCTCCCAGGGCCACGACCGGATCGAGATTGGCGGCCTTGCGCGCCGGCAGGTAGCCGAAGACAAGGCCGGTGAGGAAGGCGCAGGCGAAGGCCAGCACCACCGGCCAGACCTCATAGACGATGGCGCGCCCGAAAGACTCGAAGGCCCAGGCGGTGCCGAGGCCGAGCGCCACGCCGATCAGCCCGCCCAGCGCGCAGACCACCAGCGCCTCGGTGTTGAACTGCAGCAGGATGTTGATCTTTCGCGCCCCCGTCGCCATGCGGATGCCGATCTCACGCGTACGCTCGGTGACGCTCACCAGCATGATGTTCATGACTCCGATCCCGCCGACCAGGAGCGCGATGGCGGCGATCGAGCCGAGCAGGATGGTCAGGGTGTTCTGCGTCTCGGCCGCGGTCTCCAGGATCGAAGCCATGTTGCGGATCTGGAAGTCCTCGGCGCGATGCCGCTCGATCAGGAGACGGCGGATGGAATCCTGCGTCGCCTCGATCTGCGTCACATCCTCGACCTGCACGGTGATGGTGCGAACGTGGTTCTGCCCGAACAGGCGCAGGCGGCCGGTGGTCAACGGCGTGAAGAGGATGTCGTCCTGGTCCGCGCCCCAGGGCGTAGCGCCTTTGGCGCCCATGGTGCCGACCACCTGGAAGGGGATGTTGTTGAGCAGCACGTATTTGCCGATGGGATCGACGCCCGGCATCACGTTATTGATCACCGTCTGACCCAGCACGACCACCGGCGCATAGGAGCGCACGTCGGTGTCGGAGAAGAACGAGCCCGAGGCGACCGGCCAGTCGCGCACCTGCGGGAAGCCGCCCGTCGTCGAGTTGGCCGAGCTCACATAGTCACGGCCGCCGAAGCGCACGGTGACGTTCGTGGTGTGCTCGGGCACGGCATCGGCGACGTTGGGCAGCGCTGATATGGCATCGGCATCGGAGGCCACCAGCGTGGCGATCGTCCCCATGACGCGCATGTTTGGCGCGCCCGGCCGGATGAGCAGCAGGTTGGTGCCCATGGCCGAGATGCGGTCGAGCACCTGCTGCTTGGCGCCGTTGCCGATGGCCAGCATGGCCACGACCGAGGCGACGCCGATGATGATGCCAAGCAGCGTCAGGATCGTGCGGAAGATGTTGACGCGCAGCGCCCGCAGCGCCGTGCGCCCGGCTTCGGCGATATCCGGCAGACGCACGAAGCCCGGACGGCGGCGCGCGAAATTCGCCGGCAGCGGATTGTCGACCCGCGCCACGCGCGACGGCCCGGTGTCGGAAACCACGAGCCCATCCTTCATCTCGATGATGCGGTTGGCGCGCCGCGCCACGTTCGCGTCGTGGGTGATCAGGATGACGGTGTGGCCCTTCTCGTTCAGCGATTCGAGCAGGCGCAGCACCTCTTCGCCGCTCTTGCTGTCGAGCGCGCCCGTCGGCTCGTCGGCCAGGATCACCGGCCCGCCATTGACCAGGGCGCGCGCAATCGACACGCGCTGCTGCTGGCCGCCGGAGAGCTGGTTCGGCTTGTGGTCGAGCCGGTCGCCGAGGCCGAGCGAGGACAGGATGTTCTCCGCCCGGCTCTTGCGCTGCGCGCGCTTGAGGCCGGCATAGGCGGCCGGGATCTCGACATTCTCCGTCGCCGTGGCCGTAGCCAGCAGGTTGTACTGCTGGAAGATGAAGCCGAAGGCCTCGCGCCGCAGCAGCGCCTGGCGGTCGGAATCGAGCGTGCCGACTTCCTGGCCGGCGAAGCGATAGCTGCCGCTCGTCGGCCGATCGAGACAGCCGAGCAGGTTCATCAGGGTGGACTTGCCCGAGCCCGAGGCACCCATGATAGCGACGAGCTCACCGGGATAGATCGCCAGCGACACACCGCGCAACGCCTCGACCGCCACCGTGCCGCGGTTGAACACCTTGGTGATATCGGTGAGCTCGATGATCGGCTCGAGGTCGCCCGGCGGACCCGTTTCGGGATCGCGCAGGGACAGCGGCTCGCGGAGGGAGATGTCGTTCACGGCACCGCCCGTCTAGAGGCGCGGCGTGCGCTGCGGCGGTCGAGGACCGCGCCGCTCCGCCTGCGGCTCGATCACCACTTCCTCGCCGGCCCTGAGACCGGAACGGATTTCCGCCGCCAGGCGGTTGGTGACGCCGACGGTCACCGGCCGCTCAACCGGCTTGCCGTCCTCGATCACCCGCGCCGTGAAGCGCCGCTCGCCCGCGCCGCGGCCCGCCGCAGCGGCGCCCGGCCGACGGCCCTCACCGGGCGCGCGCGCCTCCGCGGAACGGCGCTCTGCCGGACGCAGAGCCGCCATCGGCACCACGGGCACCTGCTTGGCCTCGCCGATCAGGAAGAAGGTCTGCGCACTCATCTGCGGCAGCAGCTCGTGGTCGGGGTTGGGCACGTCGAACAGCGCGTTGTAGAGCACGACGTTGTTGACGATCTCCGGCGTGGACAGCACCTGGCGCAGCATGCCGTACCAGCGCCGGTCGTTGCGGCCGAGCGTGGTGAAATAGGCGCTCATGCCGAGCTTGAGCTTGGGGATGTCGGCCTCGGAGACCTGCGTCCACACGGTCATGGTGTCGAGATCGGCGATGCGCAGGATGATCGGCGCCGACTGGTTGGCGTTGAGCGTCTGGCCCTGGCGCGCCGTGATCGAGACGATCGTGCCGTCCATGGTGGCGAAGATCTTGGTGTAGCGCAGATTGGCCTGGTCGCCGTTGAGCGTCGCCTGCGTCTGCTTGATCTGCGCCTCGAGGGCCGCGATCTGGGCACTCACCTGCTGCACCGCCGCTTCGGCCGTGTCGTAGGAATCCTGGCTCGTCGCCCGCGCCTCGAGCAGCGTCTTCTGGCGCTTGAGCTGCTGCTCCATCAGGCGGCGATGCGCCTGGCGCTCGGCGATCTGGGCACGGTAGTTGAGGAGCTGCGCCTCGCCCGCACTCACCTTCGCCTGGTAGACGGCGGGGTCGATCTCGGCGAGGAGCTGTCCGCTCGTCACCTTGTCGCCGACAGTGACATGGATCTTCTGCAACTGGCCGGAGACCTGGGTGCCGACATCGACGTATTCGAGCGGCTGCAGATTGCCCAGCGCCGAGACCGAATCCTCGATGTCCTCGATCGCCACCACGTGGGTCGGCAAGGCGACGCGCGTGTCGGCGCGCGCCCCCCAGAACTGCCAGCCGGCCGCGCCGAGCGCGACCGCCACGGGGACGACGAGGAGCAGAAGCTTGCGGGTTCGTGTCATGGCGGCTTGCGTGTCATAACAGGCGGCTGCGGGGCTGCTCGCGGCCTCTTAAGATTACACGAGAACCGGCCCGTTTCCCTGCGCCAAACGGCTGCGGCAGACGGGGCGGAGCCAATACTATCCCATTGATTCAAAACATAGTTAATTCCAGTCCATGAACGCCCCGCCCGATACCTTCCCGCTGGTCAGCGAGGCCGACCGCAAGAAGATTCTGTCCGGCCTGCTGGTCATCATCTTTCTCGGCGCGCTGGGCCAGCTGATCGTCGCCCCGGTCCTGCCGACCCTGGGCGCCGAGCTCGGCGATATCGAGCACCTGCCCTGGATCGTCAGCGCCTACCTTCTTGCGGCTGCGGTATCCACGCCGGTCTTCGGCAAGCTCAGCGACATCCACGGGCGGCGGCGCATCCTGCTCGTGGCGCTGGCCGTCTTCCTCGTCGGCTCGGCGCTCTGCGCCCTCGCGCCGACCATGGTGCTGCTCGCCGTGGCGCGTTTCATCCAGGGCCTGGGCGGCGGCGCCTTCATCGCCCTCTGCCAGGCGGCGATCGCCGACATCATCCCGCCGCGCGAGCGCGGCCGCTATCAGGCGCATATCGTGACTGCCTTTGCGGCGTCGACCATCGGCGGCCCCATCGTCGGCGGACTGCTCGCCGAGTACGCGCACTGGTCGATGATCTTCTGGCTCAACCTGCCGCTCGCCCTGCTCGGCATGGTGATGATGGACCGCGCCATGCGCACCCTGCCGGTGCGGCTGGTCGAACGGCGCCTCGACGGCGTCGGCGCGCTGCTGCTGACCGGCGCCATGGTGGCGATGCTGCTGGCGCTGAGCTGGGGCGGTGTGCGCTTCCCCTGGCTGTCATTGCCCATTCTCGCTCTGGGCGGCGCGGCTCTCGCCGGCTTCGCCATCTATGTCCTCTACGCGCGCGACAAGCTCGATCCCTTTCTGCCGCTCAACCTGTTCCACGACCGGGTGGTCGCGCCGGCCTGCATCTCGTCCTTCTTTGCCATGATGGCGCTGATCGGGCTGTCGGCCTACACGCCTATGTATTTCGAGCTGGTCCTCGGTTTGTCGAGCAGCCGCGCCGGTTTTGCCCAGACGGCGCTCGCCTTCGGCACGACCCTGGGCGGCATGCTGATGGGAAGGCTGATCGCCCGGCTGAGCAAGCCCAAGCACCTGGCGCTGCCGTTGCAGGTTCTGGCGGTCGCCGCCCTGCTGGTCATGGTCTTCGCCGTCGACCGCCTGCCGATCGCCGTCATTCTCATCTTCCTCACGGTCATCGGCTTCGCGCTTGGCACCATGTTCCCGCTCACCACTGTCTCCACCCAGAACGCCGTCGACCGCAACCATCTCGGCGTGGTGATGGCGACGCTCAACCTGCTGCGCAGCATCGGCGGCGCGCTCGGCTCGGCTATTTACGGCGCCATCCTGCTGGGTGGCGCGCAGACCGGCCCGCGCGCCGACATCGCCAGCCTGTCGCCGGCGGTCCTGGCCGAAGGCTACACCCTGGTCTTCACCGGGGTCGTCGCCGCGATCGTCCTGTCGATGATCGCCATCGCGCCGATGGAGCAGCGCGCCCTGCGCTGAGACGCCGCCGGTCTCCGATCGCCTCGCGATGTGACGCCCGTCACTTCACGCCCGCGCCGCCGCCGTCTATATCTGCGGTTGAAGATCGCCATAAAAAGAACTCTTAAGTTGCTTAACAATCGGTTCGTCAGGGGTTGGTGGAGACAGACATGCCCTCCCGGTTGCGCCTCCAGTACGGAGCGCTGCAGGTCGAGTACGAAGGTTCGGACGAGTTTCTCAAGACAGAGCTTCCGGCACTTCTTGAACAGATCGCCAGGGTCCTGCCGCAGTCCCCGGTCACACGCTCGCCGGTGATCGTTCACGGCGAGCCGCCACCGGCGCCGCCGGGCGAGCCATCGCCGTCGGTGTATCTGGGGACCGTCCGGTTCTAGCGTTCCTCCGTACACGGAATTGGTCGACACTGCCGGCCTGCGCTAGACTGACCTCCTGATCTGGGAGGATCGCATGATGCTACGCCGTCTCGTCGGCAGCCTGGCGCTGCTCGTCGCCTTTGCCGCTCCGGCCGCCGCCGCCGACTACCCGACCCGCGCCGTCAAGATCATCTGCCCCTTCCCGGCCGGCGGCACGGCCGACATCCTCGCCCGCCTCGTCGCCCAGCTGCTGCAGGAGGCCTGGACGCATCCCGTCGTGGTCGAGAACCGCGCGGGTGCCGCCGGCAATATCGGCGCCGACATGGTCGCCAAGGCCGAGCCCGACGGCTACACGCTGCTCGTCTCGCCGCCGCCGCCGCTGGCGGTCAACATGAGCCTCTACAAGGCGATGCCCTTCGACGCGCGCATCGCCTTCTCCTACGTCAGCATCGTGGCGCAGAGCCCGAGCGTCTTCGCCGTCAATCCGAGGACGCCCTACAAGTCGGTCGCCGAGTTCGTCGCCTTCGCCAAGGCCAATCCCGGCAAGGTCAATTACGCCACGCAGGGCAACGGCACGACCTCGCACCTGACCACGGCGATGCTGGCGACGCAGCGCGATTTGCAGATGGCGCACATTCCCTATCGCGGCTCGGCGCCGGCGCTCACCGACCTGCTCGCCGGACAGGTCGACATCATGTTCGACAATCTCGGCTCCTCGCTTGGCCACATCAAGGCGGGCACGTTGCGCGCCCTCGCGGTCGCCGGTCAGAGCCGCGCCGAAGGCCTGCCCGACGTGCCGACCATGATCGAGTCCGGTTTCCCGGGCTTCGTCTCGGTCGCCTGGTTCGGCGTCGCGGCTCCCGCGCGTACGCCCGCCGATGTGGTCGACCTGATCAGCGGCCATCTGCAGCGCGGCCTGCGCAAGCCCGAGATCAGGGAGCGCCTCGCCGGCATCGGCGTCGATCCGGTCGGCGGCACGCCCGCCGAGATGACCAAGTTCGTGCAGGAGGAGATGGCGCGCTGGGGCGCGGTCATCCAGTCGGCCAACGTGAAAGTCGAGTGAGATGAGCCGGGCCCTCAGCAACGACGCGCCGCGTCTCGACTGGCCCGAGGGGCTGACGCGCGTTCCCTATCAGGTCTACAGCGACGCCGACCTCGCGCGCCGCGAGCAGGCGACGCTGTTCGAAGGACCGACCTGGAACTTCCTCTGCCTCGAGGCCGAGATCCCCAACGTCAACGACTACGCCACGACCTATGTCGGCGAGACGCCGGTCATCGTCGCCCGCGACCCCGACGGCGCCATCAACGGTTTCGAGAACCGCTGCGTGCATCGCGGCGCCATGCTCTGCCTCAAATCGCACGGCAACACGCGGCGCATTTCCTGCGTCTATCACAACTGGGTCTACGACCTGAAAGGCAACCTGACCTCCGTGACCTTCCAGAAAGGCATCAACGGCAAGGGTGGCATGCCCGAGGATTTCCAGCGCGGGCAGCATGGCCTGCGCACGCTGCGCATCGCCAACCTCAACGGCCTGCTCTTCGGCACCTTCGCCGGCGACGCGCCGCCGATCGAGGAGTATCTCGGGCCGGAGATCGTCAAGCGCGTGAAGCGTGTCATGCACAAGCCGGTGAAGGTCCTCGGCTATATCGACCAGGCGCTGCCGAGCAACTGGAAGCTCTACATGGAGAACGTCAAGGACCCCTACCACGCCAGCCTTCTCCATACCTTCTTCACCACCTTCAAGCTCAACCGCCTGTCGCAGCCTGGCGGCATCGTGGTCAGCGAGTCCGGCGCGCATCACGTCAGCTACTCGATGCTCGAAGGCCGCGACCAATCCGGCAGGGAAAGGGCCAGCGAGTACGAAAAGACCGAGCTGCGGGCGAAGAAAGAGGATTACCGCCTTGCCGATCCCTCGATCCTCGACGGCGTCGACGAGTTCGGTGACGGCATCACCCTGCAGATCCTCGCCGTCTTCCCCAACTTCATCCTGCAGCAGATCCAGAACGCGCTCGCCGTGCGCAAGGTCCTGCCCAGGGGGGTCGAGAAAAGCTCGCTGCTCTGGACGCATTTCGGCTTCGTCGACGACGACGCAAAGCTCTCCGAGCTGCGGCTCAAGCAGTCGAATCTCGTCGGCCCGGCCGGTTACATCTCGATGGAAGATGGAGCCGTCGGCGGCTTCATCCAGCGCGGCGTCGCGGGGGCCGGCGACACGCAGGAGATCATCGAGATGGGCGGACGCGGCGTCGACAGCGGCCTGCACGACACCCGCGCCACCGAGATGCCGATCCGCGGCTTCTGGAAAGAGTACCGCGCGCGGATGGGGGTCTAGAATGAGCCTTATCCTTCGACACCACCCCTCACCCCAACCCTCTCCCGGCGGGAGAGGGGGCCGGAGCCGCATGTCCGCTCACCTCCCCCGTAGGGAGAGGTCGCGAGCGATAGCGAGCGGGTGAGGGGAAGCGGCTGCCATCATGGACCTCACCCTCCAGCTCGAAATCGAGAACCTCTATTCGCGCTACGTCCATTGCATCGACGAGGACCGGCTGGAGGACTGGCCGGGCTTCTTCGCCGAGGACGGACGCTACCAGATCACCACGGCCGAGAACCACGAACGCTCATTGCCCATCGGCATCTTCTTCGCCTCGTCGCGCGGCATGCTGCAGGACCGCGTCTCGGCCCTGCGCGAGGCCAACATCTACGAGCCGCAGCGCTACCGCCACTCCGTCTCCTCGATCCTGGTCACCGCGAACGACGGTGGCATCGTCCGCGCCCAGGCCAATGTCCAGGTCATCCGCTGCATGCATGACGGCGCCATGGAGCTCTTCGCCACCGGCCGCTATCTCGACCGCATCGCCGGACGCGGCGCCGGCATGAAATTCGCCGAGCGCCTGGTCATCCTCGACAACAAGCGCATCGACACGCTGCTGGCGATTCCGATCTAAAAAAAAACTTCTGTGGCGGCGGCACCCGCCCGGCGACCGCCGTCAACATCTTGAATTCACCATGAGAAAGAACGATCAGCCCCTCCCATATAGTAGACAATTTGACAGGGTCAAGGAACCAAGGTTCTTATTTTATATAATAATATCAAATAGATAAATTTTAGCCGTTAACCCTTGTCCGGTTGTTGAAATCGAGACATTGCGTATTATATGGGAGAGTCCCTTGAAGGAGACTCCTCGATGGCCATCCGCCGCAGTGATCGTGAACGCCGGCGCCGCGCCTTCCTCTACGCCCTGGCCGCCGGACGCTCGGTCGGCGAATCCGCCGAACATGCCGGTATCGCCTGGGCCACGCTCTACGACTGGCGGCAGAACTCCGCCTCGTTCGCCGCCGCCTGGGACCGCGCTGCGATGCGGGCGCGAGACGCGCTCGCCGACCGGATGCAGACGGCGCTGATCCAGCGCGGGGTCGAGGGTGTCGACGAGCCGGTTTTCCACGCCGGCAGGCTGGTGGGCACGCGCAAGCGCTATTCGGATGCGCTGCTGCTCGCCGGCATGCGCGAGATGACGGCGCCGGTGCCGGACGTGTCCAGGCGCCCCGCGGCACCGCCGATGCGACCGCGCGTGATCGTCGAGCCGCTCGGCCCGCCGACGGACGAGGAGCTGAGGGCACTCGGCTCGCGTCGTCCGGCAGCGCTGGCGGCAGCGACGCCGCTCGGCGCATCGGGGACATCACCGGCCGAGGAACCCGTCATAGCCGTGCCGGAACCTGGCGCACCCGAAACCGCGCCGCCGGAGCCTGAACCTGCCCTCTGCTGGGACCATCTCGGGCGGCATTGACCGGCCCTGTTCGGTGCCGGGCGATTGAGCCAGATCAAGGCAGCCCGCCCCGGCGGCGCCTAGGGTTCACACATTCCCATTCGGAGGTGCGTCATGAATCTGCTCCAGGCCACCGCGATTGCAACACTGCTCGCAGCCATTCCGCTCCTCGCCCAGAGCCAGGAGCATCAGCATGCAACCCCGCAGCCGGCGCAGCCGCGCCTCTCCTCGCCGGGCATGACGATGAGCCCCGGCATGATGCAGGGGATGATGGGCTCGGGCGGCATGATGACTCAGGGAATGATAGGTCAGGGCAGTCCCGGCCTGGGATCCGGCGGTCGCCAGCGCTGGTCGGGCTTCGGCAACATGCCGATCGACCGCGTCGAAGGCCGCCTCGCCTTCCTCAAGACCGAGCTCCGGATCAGCGACGCCCAGCTGCCCGCCTGGAACGCCTTTGCCGAGGCGGTGCGCACCAACGCCACGACCCAGCATGCCGAGCGCCAGTTCATGCATGGCCGTGTCGGCACCGACGTCCCGCTGCCCGACCGGGTGGCGGCGCAGGCCAACGCGTTTGCGGCGCACGCCGAGGAGATGGCGAAGCTCAAGGCCGTGCTCGATCCGCTCTACGCCAGCCTCAGCGCCGAGCAGAAGAAGACGGCGGACGAAATCGTCTTCAGCCCGATGGGCGTGCCGATCGGGCCGATGTAGACGCGCTCGACCATGCCTGGCGAGTCCTCGGCCCAGCTCCAGTCCCCGACCTACCGGCTGGCCGCGCTGGATGGCGATTTCCTCCTCGGGGACAGCATGCGCGGCGTGCGCTTCCTGCTCGAATACGCCAAGGCCGAGGAGACGCTGCGCGCCTGGGGCGTGCGCTCGACCGTCGTGGTCTTCGGCAGCGCCCGCGCCCGGCCGGACGGGCCGCCGCGCCTGAGCGCCTGGTACAACGCGGCGCGCGATTTCGGGCGCATCGCCTCCGAGCGCGGCGGGGCCAGGCATCCGATCGCCGGCCAGCGCGACAACGTCATCGCCACCGGCGGCGGGCCGGGCGTTATGGAGGCCGCCAACCGCGGCGCCGCCGACGCCGGCGCGCCGTCGGTCGGCTTCAACATCGGGCTGCCGCACGAGCAGGAGCCGAACCTCTACTCGACGCCCGAACTGACCTTCCGCTTCCACTACTTCGCCATGCGCAAGATGCACCTGGCGATGCGCGCCAACGCCCTGGTCGTCTTTCCCGGCGGCTTCGGCACGCTCGACGAGCTGTTCGAGATCCTGACCCTGCGCCAGACCGGCAAGGCCCCGCCCCTGCCCATCGTGCTGTTCGACCGCGGTTACTGGACCCGGGTGGTGAATTTCGACGCGCTGATCGACGAAGGCGTGATCGAGCGCAACGACCTCGGCCTGTTCGACTTCGCCGACGATGCCGAAACGGTGTGGACCACCCTGGTGCGCCGCGGCCTCGTCGCCCACACGCCACCGGCCGAACGGCCAGATGGAGAGCGGCGGTAGACCGAGAGCCGGCTAGACCCGCGGCCGACGCAGCGGCCGACGAGAAATCTCAAGCCGGCGCGACGCGGACTGCGTCCAGCGTGTCGTTGGCGATAACCGCGTGGGCATAGGCGAGACAGGCCCGGATGTCGTCCGGCTCTAGCTCCGGGTACTCGGCCAGGATGGCGTCCTGGCTCTCGCCCTGCGCCAGCAGGCTAAGAACAAGCTCCACTGAAATCCGCTGGCCGCGAATGATCGGCTTGCCGCCGAAGATCGCCGGATTGGCTGTGATGCGTCCCAAGAGTTCGGCGTCTGCCATATCTGGCCTTCGCAAAAAATATAGCAGAGCGGCAGGCATAAGGGAGAGGGCTTAACCTCGGCTGGCCGCTTCAGTCTGGGTCTTTGACGGTGCCGGTTCTAGGCACGGCGCGGCGGGATCACGCCCCTTTGCGGGAATGGATCGCTGCCTCGAGGGCCTGCCGGATGAAGCGCTGATAGGGCATGCCCGCCTTCGCCGCCGATTTCTTCACGGCGGCAAGCAGGCGGCGCGGTAGCCGCATGTTGACCCGCTCCGTCTTCGGCTGAAATTCGAACTGCACTGTTTTCATGCCGGAGAGATCGTACGCCGTCAGGTCGGACTGGGTGACGAACCGCTCCGCCTCTTTATCGGTCTTCAGCGCGGGCAATCTCCTTTTCATAGTGCTCGATCTCCTTCCTGTGCATGTAGCGCGCGCTGACCGCGCGGATCAGGACCCGGCTTCCACGCCGGCGCAGCGTGAACACGAGAAAAATATGCCGCCCCCGATCGTTCCTGCCGATCGCCTTGAATCGCGTCTCGCTCCCGGAATGAGCGGGATCGGGCAGAACGGCGACCGGCCGTCGAAACAGCGACTCGATCTCGGCGACGGAAACACCATGCTTCTGGCATTTCTCCAGATTGCCGCCGTCCCAGGCGAACCCATGGACGCGCACGCCCATACCTTAAGTATGTATTATTGTACATACATATGTCAACCCAGCGCACCGCGCCGCCGGCAGGATCCACCCCGGCCCTGATCATCTTCGCCTCCGAGGAGGCGGACACCATCGCGCACGCCTTGAGCATCGTGGCCCGCGCCAGGGCATGGCGCAGATCGCCAGCCGGACCGGACTGTCGCGCGAGCCGCTCTAACGCTTCTTCAGCGAGAGTGGCAACCCGACGCTGGAAACGACCCCCGCCGTGATGAAGGTGTGAGAGCGGCGTTCACGCGTGCCGCCCGGCCGCGTGGCCCGATGACCAAGCCCATTGGAAGTTGAAGCCGCCGAGATGGCCGGTGACGTCGACGACCTCGCCGATGAAGAAGAGGCCGGGCACGGACTTCGCCTCCATGGTCTTCGATGACAGCGCATCGGTGTCGACCCCGCCCAGGGTCACCTCCGCGGTACGATAGCCTTCGGTGCCCTGGGGCACGATGCGCCACTCCTTCATCGCCGCGGCGGCGGCGCGCAGCCGCTCGTCCGACAGGTCGGCGATGCGGCCGGAAAGCCCGGCGCGCTCCGCCACTTTTTCCGCCAGGCGCCGGGGCAGCAGCCGTGCCAGCACGGTCACCAGCTCCTGCTTCGCGTGGTCGCGGCGCGCCGCCTTGAGCGTTTCCAGCACGTCGAGCGTCGGCGCCAGGTCGATCGAGATCGCCTCGCCTTCCTTCCAGTAGGAGGAGATCTGCAGGATGGCGGGACCGCTGAGCCCGCGATGGGTGAACAGTAGCGCCTCGGTGAAGCTTGTCTGGCCGCAGCTCACCTTGGCATCGGCGGAAACCCCGGCGAGGTCCTTGAGCCGGCCGAGGAAGCCCTGGTCGAAGGTCAGCGGCACGAGGCCCGGACGCGGCTCGATGATGGTGAGCCCGAACTGGCGGGCGATGTCGTAGCCGAAACCGGTAGCGCCGATCTTCGGGATCGAGAGGCCGCCGGTGGCCACGACCAGCGAGCGGCTTCGATAGTCGCCGCGATCGGTCGAGACGGTGAAACCGTCCGGTCCGCGCCCAACCGCCGCGATGCGTGTGCCGCCCTGCACCGTGGCGCCGGCAGAAGCGCACTCGCTGAGCAGCATGTCGACGATCTGGCGCGACGAGACGTCGCAGAAGAGCTGGCCCAGCGTCTTCTCGTGCCAGGCGATGCCGTGCTTCTCGACCAGGGCGATGAAATCAGCGGGCTTGTAACCCTGCAGCGCCGATTTGCAGAAATGCGGATTGGCGGAGAGGAAATTCGCCGGCGTGGTGTGCAGGTTGGTGAAGTTGCAGCGCCCGCCGCCGGAGATGCGGATCTTCTCGCCGATCCTCTCCGCGTGATCGAGCACGAGCACCGAACGCCCGCGCTTTCCGGCCGTGGCGGCGCACATCAGGCCCGCACCGCCGGCCCCGAGGATGATCACGTCATGAGAGGTCACGCCACGGGTCATACCATACGGCGCCTGACGCCGGCCTCGTGCTTCACCTCTGAGGCGGCGGGAGGACGACGGGAGATGGTGAGCCGAAGAATCCGGCGACGCGGGCTTATTTTTCGTATATACAAAAATTGATGTTCGAGTGGGATGAGGCGAAGCGTCGGATCACTCTGGCCAGGCGCGGACTGGATTTCGCGGATGCCGAACGCATCTTCGCCGGCCGGGACCATGACACTGCCGGATGAGCGGCGTCCCTATGGCGAGCGACGATTCATAACCGCCGGCTGGCTCGACGAACGTTTCGTGGTGCTGGTCTGAACCCGACGCGGCGGCAACAGACGCATTATTTCGATGAGGTACGGCCATGCCGAAGAAGAAGCTCACTGGCGCTCGCAAATGGGTTGACCCCGACGACGCACCGCGGCTCGACCGCGACTGGTTCAAACGCGCCGAGATCCGTGAAGGCGGGCGCCTGGTGCGCAAGGCGCGGCCGCGCGGCCGGCCGAAATCAACCTCACCCAAACAGGCCGTAAGCCTGCGGCTCGATGCCGATGTGGTCGCCCACTTTCGGGCTGCAGGCCCGGGGTGGCAGTCGAGGATCAACGCCGCGTTGCGCAAGGTGGCGAGGCGTTAGACGCAGGATCCTCCGGCGCGACTGACATGGCGAAGAGAAAGAAGCTGATCCGCTTTTACCCCGCCGCAGGGTTGACCTCCGACAAGGCCGTCGCCGCGTTCATGGCCGATGCCTTCGTCTCCGAGGACGCGGGCGACATTGCGCACGCCCAAGCATCATGGCCGCGCCAAGGGCATGGCGCAGATCGCCAGCCAGACCGGCCTGTCGCGCGAGCAGCTCTACCGCTCCTTCGGCGAAAGCGGCAACCCGACGCTGAAGACGACCCTCGCCGTGATGAAGGCGCTGGGCATCGAGCTGACCGCGAAGGTTCAGGCGTGAACTCGGCACTGTCATGCCAGAGAGAGCGAAATTCCACTCCGACCCCAATTCCACTCAGGGGTACAATTGGTATAGGCAGGCGACTCGGCGACACCGCCCAAGTCAATCTCCCGCTCACGCCGCTCCTTTTTTGTAGGACGTGTCTTGACGGACGAACCACCGGCAGCTGGCCAAGCGCCTCGTCCAATCATCCAGGGCCGCAATCTGGGCGAGCCGATTGAGCTACGAGACGTACAGCTTGGCGGCTTCGCGGCTGAAGCCGCTCGCCCCCCGAACCCGGTCAAAATTTGGACGAGGCTCGCATTGAGTTCTGACGAGCCACTCTTTCACAAGCTTGTGGAAAATCTAGTTGGTGCGCTCGCACACCTGACACAACAGGCGGGCTCGCATCTGAACTTAAATGCTGCAAACGATATGCTGCTGATAATTCGCGCTGATAAGACAGCCCAGCTATGGGTAAATGCGGTGGCCGTATCCATCAATGTGCGAGCCAAACGGGCCGTAGCCGCGGGAGAGCCTCTATTTGATAGCGATATCGCCGATATCACTGAGTTGCGGTTCCCATTCGTCAACATCGGCTCCACGGACAAAATCGTCTACCTTTTTCGGCAGGATTGGCGGTTTGGGTTATTTTTTGATTTCAATCCGGCGAAGGACCTCTCCATTTCCGAGATGGAGAAGGCGATAGGAACTCTTTATCGCCGCCTTAGATACAAACATCTCTACGATATTCTCGCTGACAGAAACATCTTTGGACGTTTGATAGACGCCGGGTGGTTCCCGTTTGTTGAAATCGTCGGGCGTGAGTTCAAGGAACTCGCGCTGGCTTGTGAAGCGGGATTTCCCCTCGAAGAAGCAGAAGAAAACCTGGTCAAAAACTTCGATGCGGCACGTCTTGACCGAGTTTTCGAGCGGTGGATGTCGAGGCCTCATTTCAAACGGCGGGAGCGGCTACTGGCATCCGCCATCAATGCGTACAAAGCTCAGGAGCCAGTTGCCGTAATAAAGATCGTCCTCACGGAAATGGAAGGAATCTTGCTGGATGCGCACAAGGCAACGAGAGGCGGGGGCGCCAAGCTGAAGCAGTTGCTGGAGTTCGCGCGAACTACGGCAGAAGAAAAAGCGGGCGCACCGGATACTCTATTTTTTCCAGCGGCGTTTGCGGAGTATCTAGAAAAGTACACCTACGCCAACTTCGACCCGCGCACGCAAGAGGGAGACGCAGGCTCACGCCATGCCGTAGGTCACGGCGCAGCCTTGGCTGACACCTACACTCAATCACGCGCTCTGCGAGCCATTCTGACCTTGGACCAATTCGCGTTTTACACATAGCCGAATTCCGCGCGAAGGATGCGAGAAATATGGCCGCACCAGGTCCGATAGATGTGTATTGCGGCTTAATGGAAGAGATAAAGCTTCGCGTTGGATTTATTCAGCACATTTCGCTTAATCCAGGACCGGTCCCACAATTCACAAAAGAAGTTTGCTTCCTTCAACTCCGCATGATTCACGAGTTAGTAGCGATTGCTTGTCTAGCGGCGCATAGTAAGCACGTGAATATCGGCCAGCTTGAGAGGCAATGGTCGGCCAATGAGATAATGCCGCGCCTTGAACAGCTGAATCCAACCTTCTTTCCAAAAGCGATAACCGTTCGAGAGGGCACAGGCAGTGCGCTCCATTTTGACGAGGTCAATCCACAGCCATTGGATAAAGCAGAATTCTTGAAATCCTATGGAAAATGCGGCGGGCAATTGCACCGCGGATCCCTTCGTAAAATCGCGGCGGCGATGCCCGCTAAGCCAGTTTCGTTTAGCGATGTGCTCGCGAATACCGAGTTATTCAAAAAGCTTTTGGCGATTCATAAAATTCAGGCGCCAGGTCAGACACGCTATTTTTGTCATATGCACGGGCCGGACAACGGAAAAGTGGTTGTGATGACTGGTCTGTTTTTTCCTGATCCGTAGGTCACTGTATGCATTTCGACGCACGAGCCGTCTTAGCTCAGGCTATGCGCATCATCATCGTCCTCCATGTCGGGGATATTCGTCAGGTCTGCGACAACAACCCCCCCGGTCTTGCTCGGAATGTACTTCAGCAACGGGAGTAGGGTGGCTCGAACCCGCGCGTAGAACTCCCTGAGCACATCATGATCAAGGCGATTTAATCCCTCCCGATACTCGTCGCGAGCATGTTCGTTGAAGGTTCTCGCGACCGGATAGCGTCCCGACCACGTGGACACGGCGGTGAGTACCCCTAATATGCGGTCCTCGTCAGGTGACAACGAGATTGTCGCCACAGCCGCAAGCTTGCGGAGGTCATGGCTATCAAGCGCCTTGGCCAACTTTTTTTCCGATATCAGGCTCGGCTCTTTAGCAATGATCAATCCTTTGAGCAAATTTTCGAGCGCGTAAGCGATGATTGTTTCCGCTGATTTATAGTTTGGCTCCGGAGCGTTGATTTCTGCCATTCCTTTCACCGCCGCCTCCGCCTGAGCGATCTCCCACGCCTTAAAGTGGGCGTCATCGACGGGTTCCTGGCTTCGCAAAAGGATGTCAGCGGCTTCCATCTGACGCTCTGCCGATGAGAACCATGCTGAGGGGTCCTGCCGCCCTTTGTAGAGGCGTTGCAACCAAGCTTTCATCCGCGGACTCAAGTGAACGTCCATCTTGGTTCCCCTGTAGAGGTGCTGCGGCCGTTATATCGTGACGTCGGGTAATTTCCTCTCCGCCCTCCGCCCCTTCCCGGCAATTCTTTTCTTTCCCGGCCCGTCCCGCGGCGCTTTATTACCCGCCTAAATATCTGTTTTCGGCCGATTGTTTGCGGGAGCGCCGTGCACTACCTTGAGGGCAACGGATCGCGCTCTGGGAGGAGCTGTTGGCGCTACAGGCGGTCAGTCTCGACGACAAATACGCCCTCGAACGGGGCCGGGTCTTCCTGACCGGCACGCAGGCGCTAGTGCGCCTGCCGATGGTGCAGCGCCGCCGCGACGAGGCCGCGGGCCTCAACACTGCCGGCTTCATCTCCGGCTATCGCGGCTCGCCTTTGGGCGGCTACGACATGGCGCTGTGGCGCGCCCAGAAATTCCTCAAGCGCCACCACATCCATTTCCAGCCGGGCCTCAACGAGGACCTCGCCGCCACCGGTGTCTGGGGCAGCCAGGCCGTCGGCCTCTTCCCCGGCGCCCGATACGACGGCGTCTTCTCCATCTGGTACGGCAAGGGCCCGGGCGTCTTCCGCTCGATGGACCCGATCACCCACGGCAATCTCGCGGGGACGTCGAAGCACGGCGGCGTGCTCGTGCTGCTGGGCGACGACCACGCTTCCAAGTCCTCCACCCTGCCGCACCAGTCCGACCACCACATGGTCGCCGGCATGCTGCCGGTGCTCAACCCTGCTGGAGTGCAGGAGGTCCTCGATTACGGCCTGCTGGGCTGGGCGATGAGCCGCTATTCCGGCTGCTGGGTGTCGATGAAGTGCATCGCCGACACCATGGACGCCGCGGCCTCGATTTACGTCGACCCGCAGCGCCAGGGCATCGTCATCCCCAACGATTTTGAGATGCCCGAGGGCGGACTGCACATCCGCTGGCCGGACGACTGGAACGTCCAGGAATACCGGCTGCACCGCTACAAGGCCTACGCGGCGCTGGCGTTTGCGCGGGCCAACAAGCTCGACACCATCGTTCTCGACAGCCCGAAGCCGCGCTTCGGCATCATCACCACCGGCAAGGCCTATCACGACACGCGCGAGGCCCTCGAATACCTGGGGATCGACGACAAGCTCGCCGCGGAGATCGGCATCCGCCTCTACAAGGTCGGCATGTCCTGGCCGCTGGAGCGCGAGGGTGCGCGCCACTTCGCCGAGGGCCTCGAAGAGGTCATCGTCATCGAGGAAAAGCGCGCGATCATCGAGAACCAGTTGAAGGAGCAGCTCTACAACTGGCGCGCCGATGTCCGCCCCCGGGTGGTCGGAAAATTCGATGAAAAGGGCGAGTGGATCCTCCCGTCGGCCGCCGAGCTGCAGCCGGCGCAGATCGCCCGCGTTCTGGCCAACCGTCTCAAGCCCTTCTTCACCACCCGGCATATCGAGGAGCGGCTGGCCTTTCTCGACGCCAGGGAAAAGCAGCTCAACGCGCCGCACGTCACGGTCAAGCGCACGCCCTATTTCTGCTCGGGCTGCCCGCACAACACCTCCACGCGCGTGCCCGAAGGCAGCCGTGCCGCCGCCGGCATCGGCTGCCACTACATGGCCGTGTGGATGGACCGCAACACCCAAACCTTCACCCACATGGGGGCGGAGGGCGCGCAGTGGATCGGCCAGGCGCCGTTCACCGAGACGCCACATATCTTCCAGAATCTGGGCGACGGCACGTATACGCACTCTGGCTCGATGGCCATCCGCGCGGCGATCGCCGCCAAGGTCAACATCACCTACAAGATCCTCTACAACGACGCCGTCGCCATGACCGGCGGCCAGCCGGCCGAAGGCTCGCTCACCGTGCCGCAGATCGCGCGTCAGGTGGCGGCCGAGGGTGTCACGCGCATCGCCGTGGTCTCCGACGATCCCGAGAAGTATCCGGCCGATGCCGGCTTCCCCACGGGCACGACTTTCGACCACCGCGACGATCTCGACGCGGTGCAGCGCTCCTTGCGCGAGCTCAAGGGCGTCACGGTCCTGCTCTACGACCAGACCTGTGCGGCCGAGAAGCGCCGCCGGCGCAAGCGCGGCACCTTCCCCGACCCGGCCAAGCGCGTCTTCATCAACGAGGCGGTGTGCGAGGGCTGCGGCGATTGCGGCGTGCAGTCGAACTGCCTGTCTGTGGTCCCGGTGGAAACCGAGTTCGGCCGCAAGCGGGCCATCGACCAGTCGTCCTGCAACAAGGACTATTCCTGCGTGAAGGGCTTCTGCCCTTCGTTCGTGACCGTGCTCGGCGGCCAGCCGCGCAAGCCCAAGCCGGTGGTGCCCAAGGCCGCACCCGCCGCCGTGGCGCCGCCCAATCCCGCCGCCGATCTGCCGGCGCCGAAGCTTCCCGGGCTGGCGGAGCCCTACAACATCCTGGTCACCGGCATCGGGGGTACTGGCGTCATCACCATCGGCGCCATCGTCGGCATGGCGGCGCATCTCGAGAACAAGGGCTGCTCGATCCTCGACATGACCGGGCTGTCGCAGAAGGGCGGCGCGGTGTTCTCGCATATCCGCCTGGGCGCTTCGCCGGAGGAGCTGCACTCGGTGCGCATCGCCGACGGCGAGGCACATCTGCTGCTGGGCTGCGACCTGGTGGTGGCGGCAGGCGACGAGTCCGTGTCGAAGCTGAAGCCCGGCCACGCCAAAGCAGTGGTCAATACCCACGAGATCGTCACCGGCAGCTTCACCCGCAACGCCGATTTCCGCCTGCCCGTCGCCGAGCTCAGGCGCTCGCTGGAGAACGCCGTCGGCGCCGCCGGGCTCGACATGGTCGACGCCACCAATCTCGCCACGGCGCTGCTGGGTGATTCCATCGCCACCAACCTCTTCCTGCTCGGCTTCGCCTGGCAGAAGGGCCTCGTGCCGGTCTCGGCCGAGGCGATCGAGAAGGCCATCGCCCTCAACGAGGTGTCGATCCCCATGAACACCGCGGCCTTCCGCTGGGGCCGGCTGGCGGCGCATGACCGCGCTTCCGTCGACAAGGCGCTCGCCGGCACGCCGGGCAAGGAAGCGACGGTGACGGCGCTGCCGCCGCGCGCCCGTACGTTCGACGAGATCGTCGCGCGCCGCGTCGAATTCCTGACGAAGTACCAGGATCAGGCCTACGCCCTGCGTTACGAGGACCGCGTGCGGCGGCTCGCCACTGTCGAAGCAAACAAGACCCCGGGCCAGACCGGCCTCGCCGAGGCCGCCGCGCGCTACCTGTTCAAGCTCATGGCCTACAAGGACGAGTACGAAGTGGCGCGGCTCTACGCCGACCCTTCGTTCATGCAGGCCGTGCGCGCCCAGTTCGAGGGCGACTACACGCTCGAGTTCAACCTGGCCCCGCCCGCCATCGCCGAGCGCGATCCGGTGACCGGCCATCTGAAGAAGCGCAGCTTCGGCCCGTGGATGCTGCCGGCCTTCCGCGTGCTGGCGAAGCTGAAGTTCCTGCGCGGCACGGCGCTCGACCTCTTCGGCAAGACCGAGGAACGGCAGACGGAGCGCCGCCTGATCGGCGAGTACGAGACGCTGCTCGACGAGCTCCTCGCCGGGCTCAACGCCGGCAACCATCCGCTCGCCGTCGAGCTCGCCTCGCTGCCCGAGCAGATCCGCGGCTTCGGCCATGTGAAGGAGGCCAACCTGAAAAAGGTCAAGGCCCGCGAGGCCGAGCTCCTCGCCTGCTGGCGCAACCCGGCTCCGGCCAGCCAGGCGGCCGAGTAGTCGCTGCTCGGACTTGATCCAGGTCAACGACGGCCGCCCGGGGCCGGCGCATCCTTGAACATCAAGGAGCGCATCCGATGCTGCGTGACACGCCCGAGACCTTCGGCACTCCCAGCCGCGTTCTCCACTGGCTGGCCGCTCTGGCCATTGCGGCGGCGTGGGCGGTGGGCACGGTGATGGGCGATCTGCCGCGCGGGCCCTCGCGAACCGCCGGCAACGATCTTCACTTCGCTCTCGGCACGCTGGTGCTGACTCTCACCGCGCTGCGGCTGCTCTGGCGCCTCTTCAATCCCCGCCCGGCCGCTTTGCCGGAAACGCCGCTCTGGCAGGAGCGCGTGGCGCAGCTGGCGCATCTCGGACTCTACGTCCTGATGTTCGCCGTGCCGCTGTCGGGCGTGCTCGCCGCCTGGTTCGGCGGAAAGGCCGTCAATCTCCTGTGGGTCACCGCCATCGCCTCGCCCTGGACGCGCGACCGCGCCTGGGAGAAGGCCGCGGAGGAGGTGCACGAGACGCTGGCCAACGGATTGCTGGTGCTCGTCGCGCTGCACGTCGCGGCAGCGCTCTGGCACCACGTCGTCCGGGGCGACGGGACGCTGCGCCGGATCCTGCCGCTGCGCTAGGGCGGCAGGACGCTTGCTCTTGACGTCAGGGGAGCCGGCGGTGCTTCTGTAAACCTATGTACGATATCGAACAGAGATTCCCATGAGCCGGGAAGACGACCGGTTTCCCGCCGTCGTGGGGGAACTGCCGCCGGTCGAGGTCAGCCGGGACCTGACCTTCCGCTGCCCGGAGAACAATGCGGCCATCGCCTACTGGCGTTCGAAACGGCACGGCCGGCGCATGCCGCCGCGGAGCGAGATCGACCCGACGGAGATGCGGAGCTTCCTCGCGCACGTTGCGCTGATGGAGACTCCGGACGGCTCCCCGGCACGGCCCGACTACCGGATCGCGCTTGCCGGCACCGCCATCGAGGCGGTGCTCGGCCCGCTGACCGGGCGTCTGCTGCAGCAGGCCGTGCCGCCGGCGATCGCGCGGCGCTGGCGCAGCCTCTACGACGTGGTGATGGCCGATGCCGTGCCCTTGCGGGCGGTATCGCGGGTCGCCTTCTCGGCCAAGAACTTTCTCATGGGGGAGGTTCTGGCCGCGCCCCTGTCGGCCGACGGACGGCGCATCGATACGCTGTTCATCACCGTGGTCTTCTGGCCCGAGGCCGGCGGGCCGGCCGGGTGACAAGCTTGGGCACGACCTTTAGACTCGCCCACCAATAAACCTGTCTGGGGGCCTTCCATGATGATTCGTATGCTCGCCGCTCTTGCGGCGCTGATGCTTGCCCTGCCGGCCCCTTCCGGCTCAGCATGGGCGCAGACCTACCCGAACAAGCCTGTGCGTTTCGTCGTGCCCTTCGCGCCCGGCGGCACCACCGACATCCTGGCGCGGCTGGTGGGCGCGAAGCTGTCCGAGGTTTACGGCCAGCAATTCGTCATCGAGAACCGCGCCGGTGCCGGCGGCAATATCGGCGCCGAGATCGTCGCCAAATCGGCACCGGATGGCTACACCATCCTCATGGGCACGCCGGGCACGCAGGCGATCAACCAGTACGTCTATCGCGCCATGCCCTATGACACGGCCAACGATTTCGCCGCCGTCTCGCTGGTGGCGCTCGTCGCCAACGTGCTGGCCGTCAATCCGCAGGTGCCGGCGAAGGACCTCAAGGAGCTGGTGGCGCTGGCCAAGGCGAAGCCCGGCACGCTGAACTTCGCGACACCGGGCAACGGCACCACCGGGCACCTGTCGACCGAGCTGATGAAGACCATGGCCGGCATCGACCTGACCCACGTGCCCTATCGCGGCTCCGGCCCGGCGCTGCAGGACCTGCTGGCCGGCCAGGTGCAGATGACCATCGACAACATCCCTTCGGCCCTGCCGCACATCCAGGGCGGCGGCTTGCGGGCGCTCGCCGTGACCAGCGCGAAGCGCTGGTTCGCCCTGCCCAACGTGCCGACCATGGCCGAGGCCGGCATCGCTGGCTACGAGGCGACGTCGTGGTTCGTGGTCATGGCCCCGGCGAAGACTCCCGCGGATGTCGTCAGCAAGCTCTCGGCCGAGATCGACAGGCAGCTCAAGACCGAGGACATGCGCAAGAAGTTCCGCGACGTCGGCGCCGAGCCGGTCGGCGGCACGCCGGCCGAGCTCACCCGCTTCCTCACCGCCGAGCAGGGCAAGTGGAAGGGCGTGGTCGAGGCGGCGAAGATCAAGCTGGATTGAGAAGACCTCCCTCTCCCGCCGGGAGAGGGCCGGGGTGAGGGGCCGCGGCACCGCCAGCGCGATTGCCGGCAACCAGTTCCCCGCACCCGCTCGCTAACGCTCGCGACCTCTCCCGAAGGGAGAGGTGAGTTTCAGATTTTTACGCGCCTCAACTCCATCGGCACCTTGCCGTAGGGCAGCGTCGAGAGGTCGAGGGCGGCCGGGCCGGGCGCGTCGGTGTCGACGATCAGCGCCGCGCGCGGCTGGAAGGCCGCGCGGAAATGGTTCTTCGCCTTGACGCAGAGCAGGCGCGTGGCGCCGAGATCGATGCCGTGCAGCGCGAAGAACGCCGGATCGTTGGCCGCGCTGCAGGTCTCGGTGACCACCACCTGGATGCCCTCGACGTCGAGCAGCACGGTGCGGCCGAGATCGACCGCCAGCCCGGTCTCCATCGGCCCGGTGTTGACGAATTTGCCCTCGGTGAAGCGCAGCACCACGGCCCGTGCCTCGACCGGCGCGCCGAAATCACGGCTGAGCTGCCCGCCCAGCTTCACGTCGAGCACGGCGCCGATCCCCGTCAGATGCGCCCAGTCGACCAGCGCCGGGTCGCAGAAAAAGGCGAAAACCGTGGGCACCGGCGGGCGGGCCTGCAGCAGGGCGCGGAACAGCGCCGGTGTGTCGGCGATGCCGCCGGAATACGGGTTGTCGGCGGGATCGGTGACGCAGACCAGGCCCGGCGGCCCGGCGAGCGCCCGGGCGATGCCCTCGGCCGGGCTGGGCAGGCGGATGTCGAACTCGCCGCGCCGCGCGTGCATATCCTCGGCCAGGATGCGCGCGGCGTTGCGCGCCGCCTCCGCGTCGCCGTCGGCGTAGGCCATGGCGGTGCCGCCGGCATCCGGCGTGTCGGCGTAAGGAAAGCCGCCGAAGGCCGAGACGTCGAGCACCCTGCCGCTCTCCAGCACACGGGCCAGCGCCTGGATATCGGCCATCGGTCCGTCCGCGGTGCGCATGTTGAAGCTGGGCAGCAGCGAGCCGGTCTTGAGCACCACGCCGACCGGCTTGAGCCGTCCCTCGGCCGTGGTGGCGAGACGGTCGAGCACGCGGGTTGCGGTCTCGCGCATGTCGACATGCGGATAGGTGCGATAGCCCGAGGCGTAGGTGATGTAACGCGCCGCCTCGGGCGCGATGTTGCCGTGCAGGTCGAAGGACACGCCCAGCGGCGCGTCGCCGATGGCGTTGCGCACCGCCGCGATCAGGCCGAGCTCCGGCCGCGCCCGGCGCGTGGTGACGCCCGCGCCGTGCAGCGACAGGTAGACGGCATCCCATGTCTGCTTCGCCAGCCCGTCCAGCACCTCGTCGAAGAATTCGCTGAACAGGTCGTCGTCCATCGGCCCGGCCGGCGAGGCAGAGGCGCAGCGCAGCACGGTCACCTGCCAGTCGGGCCACGCCGCCTGGAAGTCGTGCAGCGCCGCGATCTCGGTGTTGGCGCCGCGCGCGGCTTCCAGCGCCTGGTCGCCCGTCAGCCATTCGCGGCGTTCGAAAGCGGCACGGTCGGCGATCACCGGCGAGAAGGAGTTGGCCTCGTACCAGAGGCGCGCCACGGCGAGGTGCCGTGTCACGCGACTCCCAGCTCCGTCGCGCGCTGCAGCAGGCGCTTCAGGCTCAGATAGGTCGGCACCTCGATCACCTGGCCGCCCTCGATCTCGACCCGGTCGCGGCCGGCGGCGCGGCCGGCCTCGAAAGCGGCCACGGCGATCTTCGCCTTGATGATGTCCTCGGGCTGCGGCGTCATCGCCAGGTTGATGAAATAGGGATGCTCGGCGTGGACAGCGCTCTTGGCGATGTAGCCCCAGGAGCGCGCCTGCCGCGCCTCGGCTTCGCAGCCGCCCGCGTCGACGAAGGTGTAGGGGCCGTCGATCGCCAGCACTTTTGCGGCGACGCATTCCAGCAGCAGGCGCTGGCGCGGATAGCCGAGCTCGCCGCCGAGGCGCGTGCGGTCCGCGCCGAGATCGGCCGCCAGATCCTCCGTCGAGCCGCACACGCCGGTGACACGCGGATCGGCCGCAGCGATGGCACAGGCCTGGACGATGCCGCGCGCCGATTCGACGTTCGGCACCAGCTCGGTCGAGCCCGCGGGAATGCCCAGGGCCTGCTCGTGTCGGGCGACGGCTTCGGCCAGGGCCTTCACCTGGGCCGGCTCGGCGACCTTGGACATCATCACGATGTCCGGCCGGCCGCGCATCACGCCGGCGAGGTCGTCATGGCCCTCGGTCTCGAGCGGGTTGATGCGCACCGCCGCGAGCGCGCCGGTGGACCGCCAGCTGTCGTAGAGCTTCTCCGCCAGCGAACGGGCCTTCGGCCGGTGGTACGGGAGTGTGAAGTCCTCGAGCTCCTGGATCAGCACGTCGGCGCGGCTGGCCGCCGCGGCGGTGTGGGCGGCGACGTCATTCCCCGGCACGAACAGCCAGGAACGACGCAGATGAGGAGGACGGCGGGTCATTGGCCGATATTAAAATCCGGCTGCGCCCGAGGAAACAGCGGCGCGCGGCCCCCACCCTTGAGCGATCTCGGCGGCCGAAGGGGGGCCGGGCTGCGGCCGCGATCGCTCCGGCCACCCGGCGCGCTAAGCGGGATTTTATACGTGCTGCCAATCGCTTGCCCCCTGCGCAAGGCCCCCTCCCCCAACTTAAGCTCACCCCGCACCTATGAATTTGTATAGGGGAAACGCAGCCAAAGGTTGCACTAATCTCGCGGCCGTTTGACGGGCCCGATCTTCCAGCCCTTCCGCGGTTTAGTATGTCGTTTGATCCCGTAGCAGCGCCGCCGTGAGCTCGGCCTTTCCACCCCTCGCGGCGGCAAACGTCATCATCACCCACGAGTTGCAGAGCCGCCCCGTTTCGGAGCCGGACTATCTGCGCGAGAAGGCCGCCCTCCAGGATCTGGCCGCACAGATGGTCGAAAGTCCGGCCGGCGTCCTGCCCCGGCTGGTGACGCTCGCCATGGCCCTCTGTTCTGCTGACTCGGCCGGTGTCAGCCTGCTGAGCGCAGACGCCTCGCGCTTCACCTGGCTCTCGGTCTGCGGCCGCCTGGCGCGGTTTGAGGGAACCATGCCGCCGCGCGACAACAGTCCCTCGGCGGTGAGCCATGACTCCCTCGGACCCGTGCTCATGGAGCGACCGGAGCGCGCCTATACGTGGATGCGCGAAGCCGGGATGGAGCTGCCGGAGATGCTGCTGGTCCCGCTGATGGCTCCGGGTCAGACGGCGCTGGGCACGCTCTGGGCGGTCGCAGGCGAACGCGGCCGGTTGAACCGCGGTCATGTCCGCGTGCTGACCGAGCTCGCGAGCTGCGCCGCGATCGCTCTCACGATGATCCGCGCCGAGGAGCGGCTGACCGTTGCCCTGCGCGAGCAGGAGATGCTGGCCAAGGAGATGAGCCACCGGGTGAAGAATCTGTTCACCGTGATCGACGTCATGGTGCGCATGATGGCCCGGACCGCCACCACCCCCCGGGCCATGGCAGACGCTCTATCCGGGCGAATACATGCCCTCGCCAGCGCACACGGGCTGGTACGGCGCACCTTCTTCGAGCACGCCGTGCCGACGACGTCGCTGGACCAGCTGGTCCCGGCCATCCTGCTGCCCCACGGCGGGACCCACCGCTTCTCCGGCCCGCCGGTTGTCCTCGGCCAGCACGCGGCGAGCAACATCGCCCTCGTGCTGCACGAACTGGCAACCAACGCCACCAAGTATGGCGCGCTGAGCCTGGACGGACAGGTGAACGTGGAGTGGTCGGTCATCGGAGAAGAACTGCGCATCAACTGGGCGGAAGAACGGGGGCCGGAGATCTCCACGGTGCCGGACCGCAAGGGGTTCGGCACACTCCTCGCCGAGACCACGGTCAACAATCCTCTCGGCGGCACGATTACGTACGACTGGAACTCACTTGGTCTGCGCGTCGTCATAGCCATTCCGACAGACCGGCTGCAGCACTGATCTGTTCGTCACCCTCCACGCGGCAATTTCGACGCCTACCACTGCAAACCGGCCTCCTGACCGGGACTAACGGCGACTCAACGCTCTCATCAGCGCCGACGACAGCCGGATGCTCTCCACGGCCGGAGTCGGTCCGAGCGGGTCGCGAGCGCCCTTCCTGCCCACGAGTTTTTCTGCCGCTGTCACCACCGCGACGGTTGAATCGATCACCAGGATCGGCACACGCGGCTGAATGATTTTCGCGATGCCGGCGAGGCCCGCACCGCCGAGGATCACCGACTGCGCCTTGTCCTTCGTCGCGGCCTCGCGGCAGGCACGCGTCAGCAGGTCGTAGGCCGCTTCCGGATCGCGGGCGATGTCGGCGCCTGTGGGCGCCACGGTGCGCACGCGAGCCAGGTTCCCGTCGAGGCCGAGCAGCGCCGCCAGCTCCTCCAGCATCGGGCCCCAGCGCTCGCCGCCGGTGACGATGGTGAAGCGCCCGCGTCGCGCGGCAACCTGCATCGACGCTTCCGCCATGCCGATCACCGGCTTCGCCGACAGCTCGCGGAGCGCCAGCAACCCGGGATCACCGAAGCAGGCCAGCACCACGACGTCGTGTGCGCTGCGATGGTTGGCGAACGCGTCGAGCGCCGCGTGACCGGCCACCGCCGCCGCGGCGCGGCTGGCGATGTAGCGCGCGCCGAAGCGACCGGTCACCGCCGCTATTCGGGTTTTCCCTGATGCCGCCTGCTTTGCCACCCGAAGCATCAGGCGGGTCATCGACGCGGTGGTGTTGGGATTAATCAACAGGAGGCGGGGCGCACTGGACGACATGACAGCGAATGCCTTCGAATTGGGCAGGGTGATTGGCCACCCCCTCATCAATACTGCAAAACCGCGACACACACGCGGATCGGCGTCCGGTACGGCAATTGCTTTCTACACCTCCTCGGGCGTCCCGGCGCATCTGTGACGGGACCCCCAACGTCTAGAGGAGGCATTTGCCAATGACAAAATCCAGAACTCTCCGCCGCACCCTGCTGGGGGCCGCGCTGGCCGTGACCCTGCCGGGTCTGGCGCCCGACACCGCATGGGCGCAGGGCACGCTACGCATCGCCATGACCGCCGCCGACATCCCGCGCACCCTCGGCCAGCCCGACCAGGGCTTCGAGGGCAACCGCTTCACCGGCATCCCGATGTATGACGGACTGACCGCCTGGGATTTGAGCTCTGCCGAAAAGGCGAGTGTCGTCATCCCCGGCCTCGCCACCGAATGGGCCGTCGACGCCAGCGACAAGACCAAGTGGACGTTCAAGCTGCGTCCCGGCGTGAAGTTCCACGACGGCTCGACCTTCAACGCCGATGCCGTGGTGTGGAACGTCGACAAGGTGCTGAAGCAGGACGCGGCGCATTTCGACGCCAGCCAGGTCGGTGTCACCGCCTCGCGCATGCCGACCCTGCGCACGGCACGCAAGATCGACGACCTGACGGTGGAGCTGACGACGGCGCAGCCGGATTCGTTCCTGCCGATCAACCTCACCAACCTGTTCATGGCCAGCCCGACGCACTGGCAGAAGCTCTACGACGCCGTGCCGGCCTCGGTCAGCGACCCCAAGGCCCGCGCCGCGGCAGCCTGGACGGCCTTCGCCGCCAGCGCCTCGGGCACCGGCCCGTTCAAGATGGACCGCTTTGTTCCGCGTGAGCGCCTCGAGATCGTCAAGTTCGCCGACTACTGGGACAAGCCCAAGGTGCCGAAGCTCGATCGCGTCGTGCTGATCCCGATGCCGGAGGCGAGTGCCCGCACCGCTGCCCTGCTCTCGGGCCAGGTCGACTGGATCGAGGCGCCGGCCCCCGACGCCGTCGCCCAGATCAAGAGCCGCGGCTTCGTTATCTCCGCCAACGGCCAGCCGCATGTCTGGCCCTGGCAGTTCTCCTTCGCCGATGGCTCGCCCTGGCTCGACAAGCGCGTGCGCCAGGCCGCCAATCTCTGCGTCGACCGCGAGGGCATGAAGCAGCTCCTCGCCGGACTGATGGAGCCGGCAGTGGGCACGGTGGCGCCCGGCCATCCCTGGTGGGGCAACCCGTCCTTCCAGATCAAGTACGACCCCGCCGCGGCCAAGAAGCTGATGACCGAAGCCGGCTACTCCGCGTCCAAGCCGCTCAAGGTGAAGACGCAGACGTCGGCCTCGGGTTCCGGCCAGATGATGCCGCTGCCGATGAACGAGTTCATCCAGCAGAGCCTGAAGGAGTGCTTCTTCGACGTTGAGCTCGACGTCATCGAATGGAACACGCTGTTCACCAACTGGCGCAAGGGAGCCAAGGACGAGAGCGCCCGCGGCTCGCACGCCATCAACGTGACCTACGCGGCCATGGACCCGTTCTTCGCCATGGTCCGCTTCCTCGACTCGAAGATGGCGCCGCCGGTCTCCAACAACTGGGGCCTGTTCAACATGCCTGAGTTCGACCAGCTCGTGGCCACGGCACGCTCGACCTTCGACGCGACGGAACGTGACAAGGCGCTGGCCAAGCTGCATGCCCGCTCGGTCGAGGAAGCGCCCTTCCTCTACGTGGCGCATGATGTCGGACCGCGCGCCATGGCCTCGAAGGTGAAGGGCTTCGTCCAGCCGAAGAGCTGGTTCATCGACCTCACCACCGTCTACATCCAGTAAGCCGCACCGAGGGGCCGCCCGAACAGGCGGCCCCTCCATCTTCTTCTCGCCTTTGTCTCTGGGGATATCCATGACCATGCTCAGCCGCCGCGAGCTAATGCTCGCGGGCATTTCCGCCGCCGCCCTGCCCACCCTCGGTTTCGATCCGGCGCTGGCGCAAGCCGCCGGCGGAACGCTGCGCATCGCCATGACCGCGGCCGACGTGCCGCTGCCCAACGGCCAGACCGACCAGGGTGCGGAAGGCATGCGCTTCGTCGGCTACAACGTGTTCGACGCGCTGATCAATTGGGACCTGTCGAGCGCCGACAAGGCCTCGGGCCTGATCCCCGGTCTGGCCACCGCGTGGAAGGTCGACCCCAGCGACCCGACGAAATGGACCTTCACCCTGCGCGAAGGCGTGAAATTCCACGACGGCTCGGCCTTCGACGCCGACGCGGTGATCTGGAACTACGACAAGATCCTCAAGCAGGAGTCGCCGCAGTTCGATCCCCGGCAGGCCGGACAGGGCCGCACGCGTATCCCCTCGGTGAAGTCCTATCGGGCCGTGGACGCGAAGACGGTCGAGTTCATCTCGAGCGTGCCCAACGCCCTCTTTCCCTTCGAGATCTCCTGGATCCTGATGTCGAGCCCCGCGCAGTGGGAGAAGGTCGGCCGCGACTGGACGAAATTCCTCAGCGCGCCGTCGGGGACCGGACCGTGGAAGGTCGAGCGCTACGTGCCGCGCGAGCGGCTGGAGATGGCACCTAACGCCGAGTACTGGGACGCCAAGCGCCGCCCGAAGCTGGCGCGCCTCGTGCTCATCCCCATGCCGGAGACCAGTGCCCGCACCGCCGCCCTGCTGGCGAACCAGGTCGACTGGGCCGAAACCCCGGCCCCCGACGCCATCCCGCAGCTCAAGAGCCGCGGTTTCCAGATCGTCACCAACGTCTATCCGCATAACTGGACCTGGCATTTCAGCCGGGTCGAGGGCAGCCCGTGGAATGACATCCGCATCCGCAAGGCGGCTAACCTGGCGCTCGACCGCGAGGCGATGGTGACGCTGCTCGGCGGGCTGATGGTGCCGGGGAAGGGCATGGTGCCGCCCAATAGCCCGTGGTTCGGCAAGCCATCCTTCGACGTGAAGTACGACCTGACCGCGGCCACGAAGCTGATGGCTGACGCCGGCTATTCGAAGACGAAGCCCGTGTCGGTGAAGGCAATCATCTCGCCCGGCGGCTCGGGCCAGATGCAGCCGCTGCCGATGAACGAGTTCATCCAGCAAAGCCTGGCCGAGATCGGCATCAAGGTCGAATTCGAGGTCATGGAGTGGAACGCGCTCGTCGCTTCGTGGCGGGCCGGGGCGAAGGACCCGTCGTCGCGCGGCGCGCATTCGACCAACTCTTCCTATTTCAGCCAGGACCCGTTCACCTGCCTGATCCGGCATCTCGATTCCTCGCTGGTAGCCCCCAAAGGCACCAATTGGGGCTACTACATCGACTCGCAGCTCGACGCGTTGTTCGAGAAAATCCGCACCAGCTTCGATCCAGCCGAGCAGCTCGCGGCCATCCAGAAGACGCATGAGCGCTTTGTTGACGAAGCCCTGTTCCTCTTCGTCGCTCACGACGTAAACCCCCGGGCGCTGTCGCCGCGGGTCAAGGGCTTCGTCCAGGCGCAGAACTGGTACCAGGACGTGACGCCGGTGACGATGGGCTGATGCCGGCCGCGCGATGCTCGTCTACCTGATCCGGCGGCTGCTATTCATGGTGCCGATCGCGCTCGCCGTGAGCGTGGTCTGCTTCTCCCTGGTGCATATCGCGCCGGGGGATCCGCTGGTCTCCATCCTGCCGCCCGACGCCTCGCAGAACCTGGTCGAGCAGATGAAGAAGAGCTACGGCTTCGACAGGCCGGTGCCGGTGCAGTTCGGCATCTGGCTGGGCAAGATCATGCAGGGCGATCTCGGCACCTCGATCGCCACCTCGCGCCCGGTGCTGCAGGAGATAACCAAGGCGGTCGGCAACACGCTGATGCTGGCCTTCGCCGCGACCCTGATCGGCTTCACGCTCGGCTGCTTCTTCGGCTTCGTCGCCGGCTATTTCCGCGACACGCTGATCGACCGCGTCGCCGTCACCGTCTCGATCCTCGGCGTCTCCGTGCCGCACTACTGGCTCGGCATGGTCCTGGTGATCATTTTCTCCGTCCTGCTCCCCTGGCTGCCCCCGACGGGTGCGGGCCCCGGTTCGAGCGCGGACTGGAAATGGGACTGGGAGCACATCCAATACCTGATCCTGCCCGCCGTCACGATGAGCGTCATCCCGATGGGCATCGTCACCCGCACGGTCAGGGCGCTGGTCGGCGACATCCTCAGCCAGGAGTTCGTCGACGCGCTGCGCGCCAAAGGTCTCACCGACTGGGGCGTCTTCCGGCACGTGGTCAAGAACGCCGCGCCCACCGCGCTCGCCGTCATGGGCTTGCAACTCGGCTACCTGCTTGGCGGCTCGATCCTGATCGAGACCGTCTTCTCCTGGCCGGGGACCGGCTTCCTGCTCAACGCCGCGATCTTCCAGCGCGACCTGCCGCTGCTCCAGGGGACGATTCTGGTGCTCGCCATGTTCTTCGTGGTGCTCAACCTCCTGGTTGACACGGTGCAGACCGCCATCGATCCCCGGATCAAGCGCTAGACATGGTCAGCATCCCCGCCGCCGCTCCCCTGGTCATCCAGCCTTCACCCGGCTATTGGACGCAGGTCGGCAAGCGCCTGCTGCGCGACCGGCTCACCATGGCCTGCGGGCTGATCATTCTGATCGTCATTCTCGCCGCGATCTTCGCGCCCTATCTCGGCCTCGCCGATCCCTACCGCGCCAGCATCATCCGCCGCCTGCGGCCGATCGGCACGGCCGGTTACCCGCTGGGCACCGATGAACAGGGCCGCGACATGCTCGCCCGCCTGGTCTACGGCGGCCGGCTCTCGCTCTTCGTCGGCCTGCTGCCGGTGTTCAACGCCTTCGTCATCGGCACGCTGCTCGGCGTGGCCGCCGGCTTCGTCGGCGGCCGGATCAACGCGGCCATCATGCGCACCATCGACGTGTTCTACGCCTTCCCCTCGGTGCTGCTGGCCATCGCCATCTCGGGCGCTCTGGGGGCGGGCATCCTCAACTCCGTCGTGTCGCTGACCATCGTCTTCGTGCCGCCTATCGCCCGGGTGGCCGAGAGCGTCACCACCCAGGTCCGCGGGCTCGACTTCGTCGACGCGGCGAGAGCCTCGGGCGCCGGACCGGTCACCATCATACGGGTGCACATCCTCAACAACGTACTCGGCCCGATCTTCGTCTACGCCACCAGTCTGATCAGCGTCAGCATGATCCTGGCCGCCGGTCTCTCCTTCCTCGGGCTGGGCACCAAGCCCCCCGAACCCGAATGGGGGCTGATGCTCAACACCCTGCGCACGGCGATCTACGTCCAGCCGTGGATCGCCGCCCTGCCGGGCGCGATGATCTTCATGGTCTCGATCTGCTTCAACCTGATGAGCGACGGGCTGCGGAGTGCGATGGATGTCCGGCGCTGACGCCCTCGCCCCGGTTCCCGATCTCGGCGGCCCGGCCCAGCCGCTGCTGGAGATTCGCAACCTCACCAAGCACTTCCCGATCAAGGGCGGGATGCTCAACCGCACCGTGGCGACGGTGAACGCGGTCGACGGCGTCGAGTTTTCGGTGGCCAAGGGCGAGACGCTGGGCATCGTCGGCGAGTCCGGCTGCGGCAAGTCGACCACGGCGCGGCTGCTGATCCGCCTGATCGAGCCCGACACCGGCGAGGTGCGCTTCGACGGCCAGACCGTGGGCGACGAGATCAATGTCGCCGAGCTGCGGCGCGGCGTGCAGATGGTCTTCCAGGATTCGTTCGCCTCGCTCAACCCGCGCCTGACCATCGAGGATTCGATCGCCTTTGGGCCGAAGGTGCGCGGCGTCAGCAGCGCCGAGGCGGTCGGCAAGGCGCACGACCTGCTGCGCCGCGTCGGCCTGGCGCCCGAGACCTTCGCCCGCCGCTACCCGCACGAGCTCTCCGGCGGCCAGCGCCAGCGGGTCAACATCGCCCGCGCCCTGGCGCTCGCCCCGCGGCTGCTGATCCTCGATGAGCCGGTCTCGGCGCTCGACAAATCGGTCGAGGCGCAGGTGCTCAACCTGCTGGTCGATCTCAAGCAGAGCCTCGGCCTCACCTATATCTTCGTCAGTCACGACCTCAACGTCGTGCAGTACATCAGCGACCGCGTGCTGGTCATGTATCTCGGCCGCGTCGCCGAGATCGGTCCGGTCGACGCCATCTACCGCGACGCGCGCCACCCCTATACGCGCGCCCTGCTCTCGGCCATGCCGAGCATGGACCCCGACAAGCGCACACAGGAAGCGCCGATCGCCGGCGACCCGCCCAACCCGATCAACCCGCCGCCCGGCTGCCTGTTCCACACCCGCTGCCCCGTTGCCGAAGCGGTGTGCAAAAGCACGCCCCCGGCCCTGGCCGCCGTCCGAGAGCGCCACAACGTCGCCTGCCACATGGAAATCCCCGGCAGCGGGCATTCGAAGGCGGCGCGGACATGAGAGAGGGGTTCACCACAGAGCCACAGAGAGCACAGAGCCGCCGCCTTCCCGGCGCCCTCTGTGCCTCTGTGGTGAAATGTCCGGCGTTCCAGCCATGACCGCCAACGGCGCTGACACCCCCCTCGTCGAAGTGAAGGATCTGCGCGTGCGCTTCCACGGTGAGCGCACCGTGCACGCGGTCAACGGGGTCGACTTCGCGCTGAAGCGCGGCGAGGTGCTGGGCCTGCTGGGCGAGTCCGGCTCGGGCAAGAGCGTGACGCTCAAGGCGCTGCTGCGCTTGCTGCCGGAGAAACGCACGGAGATAACCGGCACGATCCACGTGGCCGGCGAGGACGTGCTGGCGCTCGCACCCAAGGCGCTGGCCGGGTTCCGCGGCAAGACCGCCTCGATGATCTTCCAGGAACCGATGCTGGCTCTCGACCCGGTCTACACGGTGGGCAAGCAGATCGCCGAAGCGGTGGAGCGACACGAGAGACTGAGCAAGGCCGATGCGCGCCAGAAGGCGTTGGAGATGCTGGAGCGGGTGCGCATCCCGAGCCCCGAGCGGCGGCTCGATTCCTATCCGCACGAGATGTCCGGCGGCATGCGCCAGCGCGCCATGATCGCGCTCGCCCTCTCCTGCAATCCCAAGATCCTGCTGGCCGACGAGCCGACCACGGCGCTCGACGCGACAGTGCAGATTCAGATCCTGCTGCTGCTCAGAGAGCTGCAACGCGAGCTGGGCATGGCGGCGATCTTCGTCACTCACGACATCGGCGTGGCGGTCGAAGTCTCCGATCGCATCGCGGTGATGTACGCCGGACGGATAGTCGAGACCGGCAGCGTCGCCGACATCGTGCGCCGGCCGCAGCACCCCTACACGCGCGGCCTGCTCGCCTCGACCGTGCACGGCGCGATGCGCGGCAGGCGGCTCGACGCCATCCCCGGCGCCCCGCCCTCGCTCAGCCAGGCGCCGACAGCCTGCTCCTTCGCGCCTCGCTGCGGCGAGGTGCAGCCGGAATGCAGCGCCCGCGTGCCCTCCGCCGTGACCGTGGCGCCCGGGCACCTGTCACGGTGTGTGAGGAGTGTGGCGGCCGGCAGCTGAGTCCAAACGCTCTTGCGAAGCCCTGGAGAACAAGAGCACTTCAATTCCGCACCCCGAAATTCCGCGATTTAGAGGGACCGGAGTTCGGAGCGCCTCCCGCGAATGCTGCGCATTCGCTGCGGCGCTGTCGCGACAACGCTTCGCGTTGCGCGGACTACACTTGAAAGCATTCAAGCGCTGGGTTTAACTCGGGCGTACTGCAATCCAGTCTGGGAGGAACGGGTTCATGATCCGCTTGGCATGTCTGCTCACCGTCGGCGTCTTCGCGCTTGGCGGCGTATCGTTTACCGCGCCGGCTCACGCCCAGGCCTATCCCAACGCTTCGCGCTCGATCCGGGTCATCGTGCCCTATGGGCCCGGCCAGGCGACGGACCTGATGTGCCGCGCCTTCATCGAGGCGCTCAAGACGACGCTCAACCACCAAGCGATGGTGATCGAGAACAAACCGGGTGCGGGCGGCAATATCGGCGGCGCCGAGGCGTCGAAGTCGACCCCGGACGGCTACACGCTGCTCTGCACCGGTAACGCCACGCATATCGGCAACCCGTTCCTCTACCAGAACATGGGCTTCGAGCCGATGACCGACCTCGTGCCGATCGTCGCCATCGCCGGCACGGGCTACGCGGTCATGGTCGGCGCCAAGCACAAGGACAAATCGATCGCCCAGGTCGTGGCCGAGGCGAAGGCCAGGCCGAACCAGCTCACCGTCGGTCTCGCCAGCACCACGGCGCAGGTCGTGAACGGCATGTTCAGCGACGCCGCCAAGGTATCGCTGACCAAGGTGCCCTACTCCGCGGGCAACCAGGGCCTGTTCCCCGACCTGATGCGCGGCGACACCGACCTGGTGATCGAGGCGATGCCGTCCTCGATGGCGCGCATGAAGGACGGCCAGGTGAAGGGCATCGCCGTCACCAACCCGACGCGCAACCCCTTCGTGCCCGACGTGCCGACGCTGGCCGAGAGCGGCATCGACCTGAAGCTGCTCGGCTGGAATGCCTTCTACGCGCCCAAGGGCACGCCGAACGACATCGTCGCGACGCTCAACCGCGCCGCCAATGAGGCGCTCAAGGACCCGACGGTCGCCCAGCGCCTGGCCACCGTCGCCTCCGAGCCGCTCGGCGGCACGACCGAGCGGCTGGTCAGCATGATCCGCGAGGACCGCGCAAGGTGGGAGAAGACGATCAAGGAACTCGGTCTGAAGGCCGAGTAACACAACGCGGTCATCCCGGACGAGCCCGCATAGCGGGCGATGATCCGGGATCCAGCACATACTGCGCGCGCTGCGCGCGTACCGTAGATCCGGAGAGTCTGGACCTCGGCCTTCGCCGGGGTGACGGACTGGCAAGAGGAATCACATGATCCAGAACGGCACTGTCTTCAAAATCTCCGATGTCCCGCTCGAGGCGCGGCTGCACGAGGGGCGGATGAAGCGCTACTCGATCCGTACCCAGGGGGCGCAGATCGTCTTCGGCACGATCACGCCGCAGCCGCGCGACCAGCAGAAGAACCACCGCGCCCCGCACGACCATCCCTACGACATGCTGCTCTGCGTGCTCGACGGCTGCATGATGCAGGACGTCGAGGGCATCGATCACCCGGTCTCGGCCGGCTCGGCCATGGTAGTGCCCGCCTATTACATGCATCGCGGCTACGCCCATGGCGACCGGCCGGCGGTGCTGTTCGAAGTCTTCGCGCCAGTGCGCCACGACTACATCGATCTCAACGAGTACCAGAAGAAGGACTATCCGGATGACGGCGCGCCCTGGGTGCGCGACCGCCAGCTCTTCTCCTGGACAAAGTGGACCCGGAACGACCCCTGGAAGAAGAAGCCGCCGCTCTACAAGCTGGCCGAGATTCCCGTCGACACTTTTCTCCACGAAGGCCGCATGCGGCGCAAATCGCTGCGCACCCTGCAGTGCCAGACCGTGTGGGCCGAGATCACGCCGCAGGCCAAAGGCAAGCAGGGCCATCACCGCGCCCCGCAGGACCACCCCTTCGACCAGCTGGTCATCGTGCGCAAGGGCCGGCTGCGCATCGAGCTCGGCGGCAAGGAGCAGGAGATGGGCCCGGACACGGCCATCATCATCCCGCCCTTCACCTTCCACCGCTGCCACGCCGTCGGCGACGAGACGGTCGAGCTGATGGAGATCTTCTCGCCGCCGCGCGCCGACTACGCGCATCTCGTGCAGTGGCAGAACGAGGTCTTCCCCGACAACGGGCAGCCCTGGATCAACCCGGAATACGATTCCTGGAACAAGCCGCCGGGGTTGTAAGCGCGACGCGAAGCGTCTGCTTCGTTAACCCGGAGCCGGACAGCCCTTGGTGCGCGCCAGCTCGATGAGCGTGTCGCGGCGCCCCTGGATGGCGATGAGCGCTTCCTTGTCGCTGTAGTTGCCCTCGGTGGCGATTGCAGCCGGCGGCGCGAGTGATTCCGGTCACAGGGGAACGAAGGATCAGCGGGTCCGCCGGTTCGCGTAGGCTGCGGCGCGGCGCGAGGCGGAGCGGCGGCGCGACTGGCGCACGCGCAGGCGGCGCGGCTGCACCGGGCCGCCGATCTTCAGGGGGAGACGGCCGCAGCGCCGGACGGCGTCCGTCGCCGGCTCCTCCGGAGTCATCACCTCAGGTATCCAGGGCCCGACGGTATAGATCCAGCAGCTCGTCCTGCTCGCGGCGATCGGCGACTTCCATTTTCCGCAGGCGGATCACCTGGCGCATGATCTTGGTGTCGAAGCCGTTGCCCTTGGCCTCGGAATAGACCTCGCGGATATCGGCGGCGAGCTCGGTCTTCTCGCCCTCGAGCCGCTCGATGCGCTCGACGAAAGACTTGAGCTTCTCTGCCGCAATGCTGCTGGTCGCGCTGCCGTCCGCCATGGGGCCCCCAATGAAGTCGTGGGTCAACTCATAGCGGCGGCGGGCGCGGTGTTTCAAAGAAAAACCGCCCTCTCTGTGGATAAGGTGAATAGCGGGGATGCCGGCGGTAACGCTGACCCGCTGCGCTAATCCAGCTTGCGCAGGCGCGCGATCTGCGTCGTGCCGGTCTGGCGGCTGGTCCAGACGATCTCCAGCCGCCCGTCCGGCCCCAGGCGGCATTCGAGGGTGCTCAGGAGCTGCGGCTCGGCGAAGGTAAGCGCGCCGGTTGCGGTGATGAAGGCGCCGCGGCGCAGCGTGTAGCCGTTCTCCGGATCGACGTCGCGCGCCAGCGGACCGAAGGAATAGACGGCGCGCGCCCGGTCGCCCTCGATGTCGCCGATCACCAGCAGGATCTCGCGCCCGACCGGATAGGCGCCGAACCAGCGACCCGCCAGGCCGGCCAGAGCCGGCAGCGCCTCGCGCGGCGTCTCGATCCGGGGCAGCGACGCCGGCAGCGCGAAATCCGACAGCGCCGGGACCGGCGCCTCGCCGCCGCAGACGAAGCGCGGCGCCGGCGACACGGTCTCGAGGTAATCGCGGATGCAGGGCGCGAAGCGCCGGGCAAAGCTGCGCGTCAGGCCGGCGACGTGGCCGGACAGGCCGAAGGGCCGGTCGACGATGGAGGCGACGATCCCCCGCTCGCCGATGATCTCGCGCAGCCGCTCGCCCCGGCCGCTCGGATCGAAATCGTCGCCGTCGAAGAGGAAGATCAGGGTGCGCTCGGCGCTGACCGCGCTGGCGAGCTCGTAGAGGCCGTCGGCGTTCATCACCCATTCGGGGGAATCGCGCTGCGAGCCGAAGGCCGCGGGGGCGAAGGCGACCACGGCGTGAACCGGCTCCTCCAGCGTGGCGGCAGCCAGCGAGATCCAGCCGCCGAAGCTCTGGCCGACCAGCACGATGCGGGCATAGCCGTCCTCGCGCAGCCGGCGCGCCGCGTCGCGCAGCGCCACCGTCCACTGGTCGATGAACTCGTCGGGCATCGGGCGCTGCAGGCGGAAGACGTCCCAGCCCGATTCCTGCAGCGTATCGACGACGAACGGCGTCTCGCCCACGGCCTCGCTGAGCCGGCCGAGGCCGGGGCTGTAGATCACTGCCCCCTTCGCCGCCACCGGCCCGCGCGGCGCACGGTCGGCATAGCCCGGGAGCAGTTCCTGGGGCCAGGCCGGCGCGGCCGTCAGAAGCAGCGCCGTGGCGATCACGCTCGCGGCAAAGGCCTTAAGCGCGGCCGTCATGCCGGCGAAGGCCGGCATCCAGTCTGTTTCCGGAAGGAAGTCTGGACCCCGGCTTTCGCCAGGGTGACAGACACGCAATGTCACGGGGCTCAGCGCTCTCCGGTCAGTGCTTGTGCGGGCCGCCCGAGGCGGCGAATTTCTTGAGCTGCTCGGGCGTCGCTTCGGTCTGGTGCTTCTTCTTCCACTCGTCGTAGGGCATGCCGTAGACGATCTCGCGCGCCGCTTCCTTTTCCATCGGCACGCCCTTGGCCTTGGCGGCCTCCTGGTACCAGTTGGACAGGCAGTTGCGGCAGAAACCGGCCAGGTTCATCAGGTCGAGATTCTGCACCTCGGGGCGGCCGCGCAGATGCTCCACCAGGCGGCGGAACGCGGCGGCTTCCAGCTCGGTGCGGGTCTTGTCGTCCATGGGACTCTCCCGGAATCGGATGTCGCGTGGGCCGGAGTATAAGGCGGCCTCTAGAGCCCGGCCACCGTCTCGCCGACCAGCCAGTCGACCACCTGCTTCAGCGCCTCGGGCTTCGACGCGCCGGCGGCCAGGGCCTGGGTGTAGACGGCGTGCTGGCGGTGAGCCGAGGTGCCGCGCCTGAGGATGTCGCGCAGGCCCGCCACCTCGGCCGTGCAGCCGAAGCGTTCGGCCTCGGGCGCCGTGAGCTCGATCAGCTCGTCGAGCAGCGTGGCGAAGGGCACGACATGGCCCTTGCCGAAATCGACCAGGCCTTCGTCGATGCCGTAGCGCTGGGCGCGCCAGCGGTTCTCCTTGACCAGCATGTGCGGATAGATGCGCCAGCGCTGGTTGCTGCGGCGCAGGCGCCAGAGCAGGCCGAGGATGCACTGGAACATCGCCGCGAGGCCGGCCGCGTCGTCGAGCCGCGTGGTCACGTCGGTGATGCGCATCTCCAGCGTCGGGAAACGCGCCGACGGCCGGATGTCCCACCACAGCTTGGTCGGGTCGTCGATCAGCTTGGCGTCGAGCAGGCGGTTCACCTGCCGCTCGTACTCGCCGTAGCTCTCGAAATAGTCGGGCGGGCCGGTGCGCGGCAGTTCGTTGAACACGGCGATGCGATAGCTCTTCAGCCCCGTGTCGTCGCCGCGCCAGAAGGGCGACGAGGTCGAGAGCGCGAGCAGATGCGGCAGGAAGTACATCGCCTGGTTCATCAGGTCGATGCGAAGTTCATTATCGGGAATCCCCACGTGCACGTGCAGCCCGCAGATCAGCAGGCGGCGGCCCACACCCTGCAGGTCGGCGGCGAGGCTGCGGTAGCGCTCCTTCTCCGTCGCCTTCGCCCCGCCCCATTCGGCGACGGGATGGGTCGAGGCGGCGATCGGCGCGAGGCCGTGCTCGCCCGCCGCCGCGGCAAGGATGCGCCGCGCCGCGGCCAGCTCGGCCCGCGCCTCGCCGACCGTCTTGCACACGCCCGTCTGCACCTCGATCTGGGCGCGCAGAAATTCCGGGGTGACGCTGGCGGCCCGGCCGCCCAGCGCGGCTAACCTCTTCTCGCATTCGGCCAGCAGCCCCGGCGGCGGGTCGTTGGCCAGGGCGCCGGTGGCGCGCTCGACCAGCAGATACTCCTCCTCGATGCCGACGGTGAAAGGCGGCTCTTCGACGGTCACGTTGGAACCTCGAGCTGGCGCAGGGCCGGATCGGCCAGCAGCGGACCCAGCGCGGTGTAGAGCTTCTCCGACCATTCCTCGGCGCCGCGCCGCGTGTCGATCAGGTCCTGGCGGATCTCCAGCAGCACATGCGGAATGCCGACGCGCTCGACATGGCGCGGCAGGGTGTAGCCGTGCTCGTCCTGGCCGGAATAGGGCTGGTTGTCGCCGACCACGATGTCGAGCTCGGCGAAGCGCTTCATCAGCGGCCGCGCCAGCCTGCCGTCGCGGTTCCACAGCACGCCGATATGCCAGGGGCGCTCGACGCCCTTCCACACCGGCGTGAAGCTGTGCACCGAGACCACCGCCGGCACGCCGTGCTGGCGCAGCAGCGCGACGCGCTCGCCCACCAGCCGGTGATAAGGCTCGTGCACCTGCGCGAGCCGCACGGCACGCAGGGCGTCGGACAGGTTAAAATTGCCAGGCACCTTCGTGCCGTCGCTCTCTTCCGGCATGCAGGTCGGGTCGTCGGGCCGGCGATTCACGTCGACCACCAGCCGCGAGTAGTTGGAGTAGACCAGCGGGCAATCGAGCCGCACGGCGAGCCTGCGCGCCACCTCGGCCGCGCCGATGTCCCAGGCGATGTGGCGCTCGAAGGCCGCCGCGTCGACCCCGAGATCACCCAGCGCCTTGGGCACGCGCCGTCCGGCGTGGTCGCAGAGCAGCAGGATCGGAGCGTTGCCGCCTTCGTTGAACAGTTCGGCCGAAGGCGGTTCGTCGGGCGCCAGCAGCCCGTTGGAATCGGCAGACGCGGACATGCCGTGACTATAGCGCAACCCTGCCCAGGACGGGCCAGCGTGGCCACGACCGGGCGGGGCGGCTATAAGCCGGGCATGAGCGATACCGCCCTCACGGCCGGGAAAAGCGAGAGCACGCGCCAGCGCGTGGCGCTCGCGGCCCTGCTGGCCGGTGCCGCGGGTATCGCCTTCGCCCCGATCTTCGTCCGCCTCTCGGAGCTCGGCCCTTCGGCCACCGCCTTCTGGCGTGTCGGCTTCGCCGCCCCCGTGCTGCTGCTCTGGCTGGCGTTGGAACAGCGCCGGCTGGGACCGGCGGCCCGGCGACCGGCCTCGTTGCGCGACTGGGCGACCCTCGCCGCCGCGGGCTTCTTCTTCGCCGCCGACCTCGCTGCCTGGCATTGGTCGATCACCCTGACCTCGGTGGCCAACTCGACCCTGTTCGCCAATTTCACGCCGATGTTCGTGACTCCGGTCGCCTGGCTGCTGTTCGGCGAACGTATCCGGCCGAGCTTCCTGCTCGGCCTGGCGCTGGCCATCGGCGGCGCCACGCTGCTGATGGGCCAGTCGCTGACCCTGTCGCTCGATCACCTGCTCGGCGACGCGCTGGGCATCGTCACCGCCGCCTTCTACGGCACCTACATGCTGTTCGTCAGTCGGCTGCGCACCGTCTTCTCGACGGCGACCATCATGGCGTGGAGCGCCGTGGCGACCTCGATCTTCCTCGTGCCGACGGCGATGCTGTCGGGCGAGAGCCTGGTCGCCGGATCGCTCCACGGCTGGAGCGTGCTGCTCGGCCTGGCGCTGGTCAGCCAGTGCGGCGGCCAGAGCCTGATCGCCTACGCCTTCGCCCACCTGCCGGCCTCGTTCTCCTCGGTGGCGCTGCTGGTGCAGCCCGCCCTCGCCGCGATCCTCGCCTGGCTGCTCTTCGGCGAGGCGCTCGGGCCGCTGCAGGCGGCGGGCGCCGTGATAATCCTCACCGGCATCGTAGTCGCCAGACGCGCCAGCCAGCCATGACGGCTCGCGGATCCTCGCTCGTCCTCGCCTGGGCCATGTGGGCGCTTGGCGCCCTCTTCTACTGCTACGGCTTCTTCCACCGCGTCTCGCCCTCGGTGATGATCGGCGAGCTGATGCGCGACTTCGACATCAGCGCGGCGGCGCTGGGCAATCTCGCGGCCATCTACTTCTACGCGTACGCCAGCCTGCAGATCGTGGTCGGACTGATCTTCGACCGCTTCGGTGCGCGGCTGCCGCTGGTTGCGGCCTGCAGCCTGACCGCCGCGGGTGCCGGCCTGTTCGCCGTCGCCACCAATATCGAGACAGCCTATGCCGCGCGCCTGGCCATGGGGATCGGCGGAGCCTTCACCTGGGTCGGCGCGCTGAAGCTGATCGCCGACGGCTTCCCGCCGCAGCGCTTCGCCCTGCTCTCCGGCCTCAGCCTGCTGGTCGGCCTGCTGGGAGCGGTGTTCGGCCAGGCGCCGCTGGCCGCCCTGGTCGCCGCCTACGGCTGGCGCGCCACCTCCGTCGGCGCGGCCGTCTTCGGCGTCGGACTTGCCATCGCCATTGCCGTGGTAGTGCGCGAGCGCCGTGGCAGCCTCGCCACGCATGTGCCGCCGCTGCGCGCCCGCGAAGGGCTGCGCCTGGTCCTGGCCAATCCGCAGAGCTGGGCGCTCGCCCTCTACGGTGCGGGCATCACCGGCCCGATCCTCGCCTTCGGCGGGCTGTGGGGCGTGCCCTATCTGATGGCCAAGCACGGCATCGACCGCACTCACGCCGCGACGCTCACCACAATCATGCTGCTGGGCTGGGGCATCGGCGGACCGTTGACCGGCTGGATCTCGGACCGGCTGGGAAAGCGCAAGCCGCCGCTGCTCGCCGGCTCGCTCACCGTCATGGCCTCGCTGCTCTCGACCCTCTACATGCCGGGCCTGCCGACGCCGGTGGTCGGCGCGCTGCTCTTCATCCACGGGCTGGCCTCGGGGACCATGGTGCTGATCTTCGCCGCGGCGCGCGAGCACAACCGCCCGGAGACGGCGGGCGTGGCGGTGGGCTTCGTCAACACCTCCGGCATCGGCGCCGCCGCGATCCTGCAGCCGCTGGTCGGCGCGGTGCTCGATTCCGGCTGGAGCGGCGAGACAGCGAACGGGGCGCGCGTCTATCCGCTCGAGGCCTACGCCCTCGCCTGCGCGGTGATCCCGGCGGCGGTGTGCGGCGCCATCGCCGCCGCCTTCCTCATCCGCGAAACGAATTGCCGGAACCTGCATACCGGGTAACACTGCCGCCCCCATGGACGCTCCCCGCCAGTTCCTGCGCTCGCTGTTCCGCGCGGCCATCGAGGCCGCCGATCCGGCCCGCGCCATCCCCCGCTTCCTGCCGCCGCCACCGGCCGGCCGCCTGATCGTCGTCGGCGCCGGCAAGGCGGCGGCCTCGATGGCCCGCGCCGTGGAGAGCCACATCAACGGCCCGCTCGAGGGCCTCGCCGTCACCCGCTACGGCCACGGTGCTGCCTGCCAGCGGATCGAGATCATCGAAGCGGCGCATCCGGTCCCCGACCAGGCCGGCCTGTTCGCCGCGCGGCGCATCCTCGAGCTCTGCTCCAATCTGTCGGAGAAGGACCTCGTCCTCTGCCTGATGTCGGGCGGCGCCTCGGCGCTGCTGACGCTGCCGGGCGAGGGCGTGCAGCTCGAAGACCTGCGCACACTGACGCAGGCGCTACTCAAATCCGGCGCGAACATCCACGAGATGAACTGCGTGCGCAAACACCTGTCGGCGATCCAGGGCGGGCGCCTTGCCGCCGCGGCCCACCCGGCGCGGGTGGTGACCCTCGCCATCTCCGACGTGCCGGGCGACGATCCGGCAGTGATCGGCTCCGGCCCGACGGTCCCCGATCCGACGACTCTGGCCGAGGCCCGTGCCATCCTCGCCCGGTATCGCATCGAGCCGCCGCCGGGCTGCCGCGCGCGGCTGGCCAACCCGGACGCCGAGACGCCCAAGCCCGGCGACAGGCGCCTGGAGCGCGCCGAGTACCGGATGATCGCCAGCCCCAAGGCCTCGCTCGACGCCGCCGCCGAGGTGGCGCGCAGGCAGAACGTCCAGGTGCTGTCGCTGGGCGACGCAGTCGAGGGCGAGGCGCGCGAGGTCGGCGCACGGCACGCCCATTTCGCGCGCGAGGTGCGCGCGGGTCTCGCTCAGGTGCGCCCGCCCTGCGTCGTGCTCTCGGGCGGCGAGACCACCGTCACCGTCCGCGGTCAGGGTCGCGGCGGGCGCAACGTCGAATACCTGCTCGGCCTGACCGTGGCGCTCGACGGCATGCCGAACGTCTTCGCGCTAGCCGGCGACACCGACGGGATCGACGGCACCGAGAACAACGCCGGTGCTGTGACCGCCCCCGACAGCCTGGAGCGCGCCCGCCTCGATGGCCTCGACCCCGCTGCCATGCTCAACGACAACAACGCCTATGCCCTGTTCGAGGCGCTGGGTGACCTCGTGGTGACCGGGCCAACCCTCACGAATGTCAATGATTTCCGGGCCATGCTGATCCTGCCCTGACCCGTTAGGTCACTTGTCACAGGCTGCGGGCACGCTAGAGTGCCCCCTATGCGTCGTCAGCGTCTTGCCCGGATCGTTGCCACCCTCGGGCCCGCCACCAGCACTCCCGCCCAAATCGAGGCCCTGTTCCAGGCGGGCGTCGACATGTTCCGGCTCAATTTCAGCCATGGCAGCCACGAGGACCATCGGGCGCGCGTCGAAACCATCCGCGCCCTCGAGCAGAAGACCCAGCGCGCCATCGCCATCCTGATGGACCTGCAGGGCCCGAAGCTGCGCCTCGGAGCCATCAATGGCGGCAAGGCGACGCTCAACAAGGGTGACAAATTCCGTCTCGACCTCGATCCGTCCGCCGGCAGCGCTGAACGCGCGCCGCTGCCCCATCGCGAGATCTTCGAGGCGGTCGTCGACGGCGCCGACCTGCTGATCGACGACGGCAACGTGCGCCTCAGGGTGCGCGAGCACGGCAAGGACTTCGCCGTCACCGAGGTCGTGGTCGGCGGCGTGATCTCCGACCGCAAGGGCGTCAACGTGCCCGGCCTGGTGCTGCCCATCTCGCCGCTCACCGAGAAGGACCGCCGCGACCTGACCTTCGGTCTCGATCTCGGCGTCGACTATGTCGGCCTGTCCTTCGTGCAGCGGCCCGAGGACATCGCCGAGGCGCGCAAGCTGATCGCCGGCCGCGCCGCGGTGCTGGCCAAGCTCGAGAAGCCGGCGGCCATCGACCGCCTGGAGGAGATCGTCGAGCTCTGCGACGCGCTGATGGTGGCGCGCGGCGATCTCGGCGTCGAGATGCCCCCGGAGGACGTGCCCGGCCTGCAGAAGCGCATCCTGCGCGTCTGTCGCCGGTTCGGTAAGCCGGTGATCGTCGCCACGCAGATGCTCGAATCCATGGTCCGCCTGCCGGCACCCACGCGTGCCGAGGCCTCGGACGTGGCGACCGCCGTCTACGACGGCGCCGATGCCGTGATGCTCTCCGCCGAGACGGCCTCGGGCCAGTTCCCCATCGAGGCCGTGGAGATGATGGACCGCATCATCAAGAAGGTGGAGCACGACCCGCTCTACCGCCACATCCTCGACGCCGACCACTACGATCCCGAGGCGACCGCCGCCGACGCCATCACCGCCGCCGCCCGCCAGGTGGCGCATACGATCAACGCCGCCGCCATCGTGACCTTCACCACCACCGGCTCGACCGCGCTGCGCGCGGCGCGCGAACGGCCGGCCGTGCCCATCCTCTGCCTGACGCCCCGCCTGCAGACGGCCCGGCGCATGGCCCTGGTCTGGGGCACCCATCCGGTGGTGACGTCGGAGGTACGCAACTTCCAGGAGGTCGTCGACCAGGCGACCGAGACGGCACGGCGCGAGGAATTCGCCACGGCCGGCGACAAGATCGTGCTGACCGCCGGTGCTCCCCTGGGCACGCCGGGAGCCACCAACGTCCTGCGCATCGCCTGGGTCAACTAAAGTTGACACCGGCTCTCGAAGCCGTGATCGGCCGGAAATAAACGCTTCCCGTACTGTGTTCGTACAAGGGGTGCCGGCGCTGCGCCGGGGGGAAACCCTTTTGGGAGGCATACAATGAAAACAGGTAATTGGCTGTTCGGCCTGGCGCTCGCCACGGCCGTGGGAACCGGGGGCGTCCTCGGCTTCGGCCTGGAGGCGGCCCGCGCCGCCCAGACCCACAAGATCGGCATGGCGGAATCGAAATACGGGCCGGCGATCAAGGCGAAAGTCGGGGACACCCTGTCCTTCGTCAACGACGACTACGAGAACCACTGGGTCTACGTCCCGACCTTCGGCCACCAGATCTCGCGCGCCGGCATGAAGCCGGGCGAGAGCTGGAACGTGGAGCTGACCCGGCCCGGCACGTTCCTCGTGAATTGCGGCCTGCACAGCAAGATGACCACGACCGTCACGGTCGAGCGCTGAGGGGGACATCATGACGACCATCAAACACGCGCTGGCCGCAGGTGCCCTTCTCGGCGCCGCAGTTCTTGGCATCGGCGCCGCCTCGGCGGGACCGGAGCAGATCGATTACCCGACCGCCTATCAGAGTCGCTACGTATGGCTGGGCGACACCGACCGCCACGACAACAACACCATCCGCCGGCTCTATATCAATCCCGAGGCCTATGCCGCGGCTAAGCCCGGCCAGCCATTTCCCGACAACACCATACTTGTTCTCGAGATGCGCTCGATCCAGATGGCCGACGGCAAACCTGTCCTCAAGGAGGGGCGTTTTGTGCCCGGCGACACGGTAGTCGGCATCGGCATCCAGCAGAAGAAGCGGGGTTTCGGGACCGCGTATGCTGAAAACTTGCGCAATGGCGACTGGGAGTATGCCTTCTTCGACATCAACGGCGTGCGGCGCAGCACGCCGTCACAATCCTGCCTGCAATGCCACAAGCCGCGCGAGGCCGAGGATTTCACCTTCGTGGCATGGCGCGTGCTTGCTGATTTGAAGAGGTAACCCCCACACGTACACACAGGCCGATGCCCTCGCCGCTCCTCGTCACCTTTCTTGCCGGCAACTCAGGCCCATGGAGGGTGACGGCGTTCAAGACGGTGACCGGCGAGGGTCTTCGGCCGATAGAACGATTGTCAGTCTTCGAAGGCAACGGCGCACCGTCGGTACTGCCGGGCGGTTGGTCGCTGCGCGGCATGACCAGCAATACGCGCTACACCCATCGCGACGAGGTAACAGCGCTGCAGTCGCGGCAGGAAGGACTGTCAAGGCCGCGGGCCACGCGCGCGGCGCTAATTCCCATCCACAAGACGGAAGCGTGGTGGAATCTGGCGCAGGACGAACGCCGAGCAATTTTCGAGGAGAAGTCGCGCCATATCGGCGTGGGTCTGGAGTATCTTCCAGCTATTGCTCGCCGGCTGCACCACAGCCGCGAGCTCGGCGAGCCCTTCGATTTCCTTACCTGGTTCGAGTATGCGCCCGAGGACTCGGACGCGTTCGAGACTCTCGTTCGGCGCCTGCGCGGGACGGAGGAGTGGCGCTATGTCGACCGCGAGGCGGACATTCGCTTGGCGCGCGACTAAGTCCTACTCGAGCTGCGCGCGCAGCATCCACGCCGTCTTGCCGTGGGTGGTCATGCGCTCGATCAGCAGGTCGGCGCTTTCCTTGTCGCCGACGCCATCCACGACCTCTTCAGCCGCGCGGGCTCGCCGCGCCACCGTCTCGTTGTCCTGCATCAGCTGGCGGACCATCTCCTTGGCCGTCGGCGGATTGGCGGGCGCGTCCTTGATCTCGGTCAGCTTGCCGAAGGCCTGCAGCCCGCCCGGCGCGAAATGGCCCAGCGCCCGCATGCGCTCGGCGATCTCGTCGATGGCATCGCCCAGCGCCTCGTACTGCGCGCCGAACATCTCGTGGAGCTGCGGGAAATCAGGACCGGTGACGTTCCAGTGGAAGTTCTGGGTCTTGATATAGAGCGTGTAGGTGTCCGCCAGCACCGTGGCCAGGGCATCGGCCACCGTCTTCCGGGCGTTGTCGTTGAGACCGAGATTGGGCTTCATCGTCCACTCCTGCAAGCCTGATTAGAATTTCTCTAATCAATATGGGAGTACCTTCAAGCTTGGGCAAGAGGTACAGCAGTGCTTTGATCTAGCCGACTTTCAACAGCTTAAAGGAGACTTTTCCCAGCTTGCCGAAATCGCCGACGACCTTGGCGGCCTCTGGCGCCTTGTAGAAGCCGGTGCAGGTGCCGGTCGAGACGACCTGCCCCGCCTTGAGGCCCTCGCGCGTGCGCAGCTCATTGGCCAGCCAGGTCAGCGCCAGAAAGGGATCGCCCAGCGCGTCAGCACCCTTCCCCTTGCCCACCACCTTGCCGTCGACCTTCATCTTCACGCTTGCCTTGGTAAGGTCCGTCGACTTCCAGCGCTTGATCGGCTCGCCGACGACGAGGGCCGCGTTGCAGCCCATGTCGGCGATCAGGCAGGGCGTGCTGACGGTCAGCCAGTCGAGGAAGCGGCTGTCGACCAGTTCGACCGCCGGGCGCACTTCGGCGACCGCGGCGCGCACTTCTTTCAGCGTGTAGGGCTTCTTGCGCGGCTTCAGATTCTTGCCCAGCACGAAGGCGAACTCGCCCTCGAGCCCGCGCATACGGTAAGCCGAACCCGGCAGCGTCACGCCGCTGAGGAAGGTGCGGGTGAGGAAGACGCGCCCGGCAAACGGACCGTCGGTCTTGAGCAGCTTCTGCGCGTACTCGCTAGTGCAGCCGATCTTCCAGCCGTTGACCTCGAGGCCGAGCTCCTCGGCCAGCGCGTCCTGAATCTGCATGCCCTCCTTGGCGTCCTTGGGGCAGCACTCCTCGGGCAAGGCCTGGATCGGATTTCCGATGCGCCACGCGTCGGCGAAGATCGCGACCGCGCGATCGACCTGCGCCTTCTTCATGTAAAGCTGATCCGCACGTCGCCCAGCGAGCCGAAATCGGCGACCACCTCGCGCCCGTTGCTCAGCGGCGGCATGCCGGTGCACGAGCCGGTGGTGACGATCTGCCCGGCCTTGAGACCGCCAGCCCAGGGCGGCGGGTTGTTGGCGAGCGTGGTCAGCGCATGGACCGGGCCGCCGCCGGGAACGCTGTTGCCCGAGCCGGTGGCGATCTCGCGACCGTCCACCTTCAGCGTGATCTTCTGGTTGAGCAGATCGATGCCGCGCCAGTCCTGACAGACCTTGCCGAGCACCAGATAGCCGTTGGCGAAGCAATCCGAGAGCATCAGCGGGGTCGGCTTGCCACGCCCCACCCGGCTGTCGACGATCTCGATCGCCGGCCGCAGCACGTCGACGGCCGCCAGGACCTCCTCGGCCGTGTAAGGCTCGGAACGGGCCGGCAGGTCGCTGCCGAGGATGTAATCGAATTCGCATTCCAGCATCGGCTGGATGAAGCTGCGCACCGGGAACGAGGCCGGGCCGTCGGTGATGTAGCTCTTGAACAGGGGGGCCGCGATCGGCCGGTCGATCTTCAGCGCCTCGCGCTGCGGCGGCACGATGGCCATGATCTTCCACCCGGCCGCACCGCCGTTCCGGCGCGCGATCGCGGCGTTGACGGCATAGGCGTCGTCGATGGTGGTGGCGATGAGCGCGCTGTCGAGGTCCTGGACCTGGCGTGCCTGTTTGCGGGCGGCGACGAGAAGATCGGCCGCTTTGTCGGCGTCTTGCGGTGTCATGGACAGTTCCGGTGTGGTGTAGCCCCGCGCGGAGACTACACCAGACCGGGCCCAAGGCGAGAGGCTTAGAGCCGGCCCCCGGGGGTGGTTAAGACGCCTTCGCCTCGGCCGGCCGGCGGGCGGCGATGATCTTCTCCGCCGGCTTGCCGGTCAGCTCCGCAAGGTGGTCGAAAGTCCAGCCGAAGGTGCCGACACCCTGCGTCGCCGAGCGCAGCTCGATGATCAGGTCGTGCATCTCCGATTGCGGCAGCATGGCCGAGACCTCGTCCCACCCCGCCCAGCCGGCCTTGGCGTCGTAGCCGAGAATCTGGCCGCGGCGGGTCTGCACCAGGCGCTGGACGCGCGAGGTGAACTCGTTGGGCACGGTCACCGCCACCTTGCAGATGGGCTCGAGCAGCACGGGATCGCATTTCGGCATGCCCTCGCGCATGCCGAGGCCGCCGGCCGTCATAAAGGCCTGATCGGAGCTGTCGACGTCGTGGTACTGGCCGTCGAAGAGCACGACCTGCACGTCGACCACCGGGAAGCCGAGCGGCCCGCGCTTGAGGTAGTCGCGCACCCCCTCCTCGACCGCCGGGATGAAGTTGCGCGGCACGGAGCCGCCGACGATTTTCTCCTCAAACTTGAAGCCGCTACTGCGCGGCAGAGGCCGGATCTCGATCTTGATGTCGGCGAACTGGCCGTGGCCGCCGCTCTGGCGCTTGTGTCTTGCGTGCTGGGTGACGCCCTTGCGGATCGTCTCCTTGTAGGGGACGTGCGGCGGCTGGCTGACCACGGGCACGTGATAGGAGCTGTTCAGCCGGTCGATGGCCACCGCGAGATGCATCTCGCCCTGGCCCCAGAGCAGCAGCTCATGCGTGTCGGCGTTGTGCTCGATGACCAGCGAGGGATCCTCCTCGCTCAGCCGGTGCAGGGCGCCGGAGAGCTTCACGTCGTCGCCGCGCTTCTCGGCGTTGACGGCCAGCGAGAAGATCGGCTGGGGTGCCGCCGGCCAGGCGCCGACCGCCTCGCCGCTGGGCGCCCTGGCATCGCCCTTGGCCGAAAGCAGCGCGCCGGTCGCGATCCCCTCGAGCTTGAGCAGGCCGACGACCTCGCCGGTCTCGCCCCTGGCCTGCTTGGTCGCATTCGCCCCCATCAGGCGGGTGATGCCGGCGATCTTGGCGCTGTTCGTGCCGTCGCTGAGCGTCGCGCCATCGGCGATCGGTCCCTGCCAGACGCGCACCACCGAGACCTTGCCGGTGTGCGCGGCGTGCTGGGTCTTGAACACCTGGGCGAGCGGCGGCGTGCCCTTGAGACCGAGGCGCGCGGCCGTGACCGAGGGCTCGGGCACGTCGTGGCGCAGCGACTTGAGCAGACGGCGCACGCCGGCATCGCGCTCGGCCGCCCCCAGCAGCACCGGCACGACCTTGTCGGCCGCCAGGTTGCGCGCCAGGTGACTGTAGATGTCCTCCTTCGAGGGTACCGTGTCCTCAAGCAGCTGCTCGAGCAGCCTGTCGTCGAAATCGGCGAGCTTCTCGAGCAGGCCCTGGCGGGCCTCTTTCTCGCGCTCGGCCATGGTCTGCGGCATCGGTATGAGGTCCGAGGCCTGACCCGGCTTGTAGTGATAGGCCCGCTCGCTGATCAGGTCGACATAGCCGGTGACGGCGTCGCCCTCGCGGATCGGCACCTGGCGCAGGACCAGCGGCCGCGCCGAGACCGCCTGCAGGGCGGCCAGCGTGTCGCGCGCGCGGATGTCGGTGTCGTCGATCTTGTTGAGGAACAGGACATGCGGGATCTGGCGGTCATCGAGGAATTTGAGCAGTGGCGCCAGGGTCATCGCCCGCTCGACGGTGGGCTCACAGACGACAATGGCCGCATCGGCGGCCATCAGTGCGGAGCGCGCCTCGTGCGCGAATTCGATCGAACCGGGGCAGTCGAGGAAGGTCCACTTCTCACCCATGAAGGTGGTCGTCGCGACGTTGACCTCGACGCTCATCTTGCGGGTACGGGCGGCCGGCGAGGAATCACCGGTCAGGTTGCCTTCCCTGGCGCTGCCTTTTCGCGGGATCGCCTCGGTCGCGAACAATATGCTTTCGAGAAGGGTGGTCTTGCCGGCCAGGTAGGGCCCGACCAGGGCAACGCAACGTGGGGCAGACGGAGTCTTGTTGGGCATGACTCACCTCCCTAAGCGCGCGACGATGTTTTTTATTCTTGTGCCCCTAGTGAAATCCGCCCGGCGCGACTTGGCAAGGCGAATCGCTGCGCCCTCCACCATCGGGTGATTTGCCGGGGTGACAGGCCGGTGCCTATACTTGCAACGAAGAATAGGCTGGACGCGGGCCCGATCCGTGTCCCCGGGAGGAGACTCATGACCCGCCTGCTGATCCTGCGCGCGGCAGCCGCGCTGCTGTGCGCCTGCCTCGCCGGCACGGCCGCCACCGCCCAGACCTACCCCGCCCGCCCGGTGAAGCTGGTCGTGCCGTTCGCGCCCGGCGGCAGCAACGACATCTTCGGTCGCGTCATCGCTGCCCAGCTCACCGAGAAGCTCGGCCAGACCGTGGTGGTCGACAATCGCGCCGGGGCTGGCGGCACGGTGGGCACCGACATGGTCGCCAAGTCGCCGGCCGACGGTTACACGCTGCTGCTGATCTCCGCCGCCTACTCGATGAACGCGGCCATCGCCAAGCTGCCCTACGATCCGGTCAGTGCCTTCACGCCGATCGCCATGCTGGGCACCGGCCCGGCCGTGCTCACCGTGCCCTCCAGCCTGCCCGTGAACTCGGTCAAGGAACTGATCGACCTCGCCAAGAGCAAGCCGGGCCAGCTCAATGTCGGCTCGGCCGGCATCGGCAGCTTCCAGCACCTGGTCACCGAGCTGTTCAAGCAGATGACCCTCACCGACATGCAGGTGGTGCAGTATCGCGGCGGCGGCCCGGCGCTCACCGACCTGGTGGCGGCGCGCGTCGATCTCTCCTTCGGCTCGCTGATCCAGACCCTGCCCTTCATCAAGTCGGGCCATCTGCGGGCGCTGGGGGTGGGCGGCCGCACGCGCAACGCCGCGATCCCCGAGATCCCGACCATCGCCGAGGCTGGCGTGCCCGGCTACGAGGCGATCAACTGGTGGGGCATGGTGGCGCCGGCGGGCACGCCCGCGCCGGTCATCGAGCGTCTCAACCGCGAGCTGGCCGACATCCTCAAGTCGAAGGAGCTCAACGACAAGTTCGCCACCGAAGGCGCCGAAGTGCTGCAGATGAGCGCCGGCCAGTTCCGCGACTTCATGAACGCCGAGACCGCCAAGTGGGTCAAGGTCGGCCAGGAAGCCAACATCAAGTTGGATTGAGTTGTCCTGACAGACAGCCATCCCCGGGAAATGGGGATCCAAAGACGTTTCGTCCAGAGGCCGCGGAAACTAAGGCAGAGAAACGCGGCTGTTGGATACGTTGCACAGTCGGAGTCTCGCCTTGCACATAAAATCGTGAGGCGAATCAACGATCCGGCTTTGCCCCATCTCATCCGCCACTTTTTTGACAAAAAGGGCAGACCAAAGGGTTAGCCGGTTCCGCAGCGCTTAAAGATGTGGCCGCGCCGTTGACACCGGCGCGGCCACTCAAGTCATGTCGTCAGGAAAGAGCCTAGAAGTCCATATCACCCGCCCCCGGACCCGGCATAGCAGGGGCGGCCTTCTTTTCCGGCTTCTCGGCGACCATCGCCTCCGTGGTCACCAGCAATCCCGCGACAGAAGACGCGTCCTGGAGTGCCAGGCGCACCACCTTGGCGGGGTCGATGATGCCTTCCTTCAGCATGTCGACATACTCGCCCGTCTGGGCGTTATAGCCCCAGTTGTTGTTCTTCTGATCCAGCAGCTTGCCGACCACGATGGCCCCGTCGGTGCCGGCATTGACGGCGATCTGCCGGGCCGGGGCCTGCAGCGCCTTCTTGATGATGTCGATGCCGACCTGCTGGTCGCTGTTCCTGACCTTGAGGCCGTCGAGCGCCCGCGTGGCATAGAGCAGCGCCACGCCACCGCCGGGAAGGATGCCTTCCTCGACCGCGGCCCGGGTCGCGTGCATCGCATCGTCAACCCGATCCTTGCGCTCCTTGACCTCGACCTCGGTGGCGCCGCCGACGCGAACGACCGCGACGCCGCCTGCCAGCTTGGCGAGGCGCTCCTGCAGCTTCTCGCGGTCGTAATCCGAGGTGGTCTCCTCGATCTGCGCCTTGATCTGCTGCACCCGCCCCTCGATATCCTTCTTCTTGCCGGAGCCGTCGATGATGGTGGTGTTCTCCTTGTCAACGATCACGCGCCGGGCCCGACCGAGCATGTCGAGCGTGACGTTCTCGAGCTTGATGCCAAGCTCCTCGCTGACCAGCTGACCGGCCGTGAGGACGGCGATGTCCTCGAGCATGGCCTTGCGGCGGTCGCCGAAGCCCGGGGCCTTGACGGCCGCGATCTTGAGGCCGCCGCGCAGCTTGTTGACCACCAGGGTGGCCAGCGCCTCGCCCTCGATCTCCTCGGCGATGACCAGCAGCGGCTTGCCCGACTGCACGACCGATTCGAGGAGCGGGATCAACGGCTGCAGGCTCCCCAGCTTCTTCTCGTGGATGAGGATGTAGGGGTCGTCGAGCTCGACCCGCATCTTCTCGGCATTGGTCACAAAGTAAGGCGAGACATAGCCTCGGTCGAACTGCATGCCTTCGACCACATCCAGCTCGGTCTCGAGGCTCTTCGCCTCCTCGACCGTGATCACGCCTTCCTTGCCGACCTTCTCCATCGCCTTGGCCAGCATCTCTCCGATCGACTTGTCGCCATTGGCGGAGATCGTGGCGATCTGGGCGAGCTCGCCGTTGTCGGCGATCTTGCGGGCCCGGCTCCTGATGTCCTCCACGGCCTTGTTGACCGCGAGGTCGATGCCGCGCTTGAGATCCATGGGGTTCAAGCCCGCGGCCACGGCCTTCGCGCCCTCACGCACGATGGCCTGAGCAAGAACTGTCGCAGTCGTGGTGCCGTCACCGGCGACATCGCTGGTCTTCGACGCCACCTCGCGCACCATCTGGGCGCCCATGTTCTCGAACTTGTCGGCGAGCTCGATCTCCTTGGCGACGGTGACGCCGTCCTTGGTGATGCGTGGCGCACCGAACGACTTGTCGATGACCACGTTGCGGCCCTTGGGGCCGAGGGTCACCTTGACCGCGTCAGCCAGGATATCGACGCCGCGCAGCATGCGCTGGCGCGCGTCAGCACTGAAACGGACTTCCTTGGCAGGCATGATCTATCCCTCCTTCTCGTCTGTCGTGTCTCAGGCCGCCTTGCGGCGAATCGCCGCGCTGCCCTCAACAACCCCGAAAATGTCGGATTCCTTCATGATGAGGAGGTCTTCCCCATCGACCTTGACCTCGGTCCCGGACCATTTGCCGAACAGGACCCGGTCACCGACCCGGATATCGATCGGAATGAGTTTCCCGGATTCATCCCGGGCGCCGGGGCCGACGGCGAGCACTTCGCCCTGCATCGGCTTTTCCCGGGCGGTATCGGGAATGATGATCCCGCCGGCCGTCTTTTCGTCTTCGTCGATGCGCTTCACCAGGACCCGGTCATGAAGCGGCTTGAACTGCATGGACCCCTCCATCGCATTGAAAATATTAAGTTAATAACTGGCACTCTGGTCATGAGAGTGCCAATCGGCAGAAAATTTAGAAAGCGGCGAAGCCGGGTCAAGACGGGAGGTCAAATTTTTTACCCGGCCTTTCGCGAGCATTCCCGGAGCCCGCGAAGCCGTCAGGCCCTGACCTCCTGCCGCTGGAAAGCAATGTAGGCCGCCGCAAACAGCAGGATGGCCGCGGCCAGCAGGCCAGTGAGCTGCGGCCAGATCAGCAGCACGCTCTGCTCGAAGGGCAAGGGAGTGCCGCCGATTGCGCCCTGGACCTGAGACGGAAACACGAGACCGAGAGCCCGGGTTGTCGGATGCAGGATCGCC
>Ga0164290_1000924_pt1 | contig 65689 bp, 64 predicted proteins | sample Micstemetagenome_FD_108782 | JGI IMG/M metagenome (GOLD analysis project Ga0164290, IMG submission 108782) | Contaminated culture microbial community from soil near Moab, Utah, USA - Microcoleus steenstrupii SON62 (Illumina Assembly) | ecosystem: Environmental > Terrestrial > Soil > Soil crust...
ATATTTAAAAATTCCTGTTTCAAAGGTAGAAATCCAAAGATAATTGTCTTTGTCAAAAGCAATTCCAGTAATGTAAAAATTAGAAGGAAGTATGGAACTTGAATCCGTGAAACTCAAAAACGATATTCCATCATATTTATACAAACCATATAAACCTGCACCTATCCATAAGTTCCCTTGTTTATCCATTTCAAGATGAGTCAGTTCGGCATTTGGTAATGATGAATTTGTATGATTGTAGGTCATTAAAACAGTATCATTATAGCAAGTTAAACCTGCAGAACTAATAAACCATTTCTTATTTGTTGCATCAACTATTATTTTAGGAATGTGACTTTGTTTTCCCAAACCTTTACAATCAACTTCTTTCCATACTCCATCTTTATAACTGACTAAGAGTGTATTGACTGTATCTCCACCACCTACCCATATAGTTCCAGTTGAATCGTAGGCAATACTTTGAAAGTATCTAATTTGTGGATCAGTACTATACGTTATCACTTGAATATTCGAATCATTTAACTTCGGAATACGAAGTATAGTCCCCTTTCCAGTAGTCCAAATATCTCCATTTACATACATCATATCAATGATAGCTTGCGGTGTTGAATCAACTGATTTTTTCCAATTTAGACCATCAAATTTATAGAGCCCAGCTCCATTTGAACCAATCCAATACGTACCATTTTCATCCTCGACCATACATCTCATTACGTCGCTAAACAAACCAGTTACTTTAGGATAAACAGTCCAATTTTGAGAAAATGTTTGTTGATAACAACATAAAGATAGCAAACAGAGTAAACACAATTTTTTCATAAAGACCTTTGTAGAAAGATGTTAAAATTTTTTCTTTTTAAGCTTGAAAGTTACTGTAACAATAAAAAGCATTTTTATAGCCTATGCTTTTGAAAAAGAAATTAGAAGGTATAACTGCTAGACATAAAATCAATATCAATAACACATTAGTTTGAACATTCGATACAATTATACACAAAAAAGCCACATTCTTTGAAACGTGGCTTTCTTTAGTTGTGACTATTTTCAATATCTTTATTCTGAAATTACAGTGACTCCTGTGAGATCGGCTTTGCCATTTTTCAAAAATTCGTAGGTGATTTTATCAGTTTGGCAATCGATAAACGTTACTCCTTTAAGCTTTTTACCTTTAAAAAAGGTGAACAAAATGATTGCATTCTGAAAGGTTACTTTGGAAAAGGAACAGTTGTCAAAGGAACAATCTTCTATTTTTCCAGTAAAGGTGGTATTGTAAAAGGAAGTTTGAGAGAATGATGTTAGCTTCCATATCGTGTCTTCAAAGATGTTTTCACTAAGATTCGACTGAGAAAACTGTACTCCTGTCATATTTGCTTTAGAAAAATTACTTCGTTCAATATTGCTTTTGGAAAATTCTACATCTTGTAAATTTGATTGTAAAAAGTTATTTACAGAAATATTTGATGCAAAGAATGAAGTACCAGCCATATTTGCCTCACTAAAATCACATTCCCCAATATTATTTTTCGAAAACCTTGACTCAAGAAAAGAACTTTGTCCATACTTGTTTTTTGAAAGGTTTGAAGAACTGAACGAACATTTATTCAATAAAGAATTTGAGAAATTACACTCTTCTATGATATTACTTCCAAGTTGCAAACCAGATAAATCCGATCCAATAAAGGAACAGTTTTTCATATTCGATTCGCTGAACCGTTCCTTCAAATTTTTTAAACCAGAAAAGTCAGAATCAACCCAATTTCCTTCTGACATATTCCAATTCAATTTTCGTGTATTGGATTTTGATAGTTGAGAGGTTTCTTCCTGATAGATTTCAGTACCAGTTTTGTGTTCTTCTTGTTGGGTTTGAGAAGAAAAATAGTTCATATCTACTTGAAGAATTTCGGCTATTCGAAAGAAAGTGGCAATATCAGGACTTGATTCGCCCCGTTCCCATTTTCCTACTGCTTGTGGGCTGATAGCAAGCTTGTTTGCCAAATCTGCTTGCGAAAAATTAAGTTTTTTTCTTGCATCGGTAATTTTTGTACCGATTGTTTTTAAATCTTGCATCGACGTGTTGTTGTGTTGTTGAACAGAAAATTATAGTGCAAAAGTAGTGCTTTCTATAGTTGTATGTTCTCTACTTTTTGTTGTTTTTAACAACTAATAGTTGTTTTTTCACACATTCTTCGCATTCTCTCAGTACAAAACTATTGTTTAAATTCATTTTTACGGAATTGAATGATGTTTTTGATAAGTTCTATAGGTAATGGCGAAGAATGCGGAAATTGAATTACCGATTTGGAAAGTTTCAAATTTCGTAATTCACTTTTTAAAATGTGTCAAAAGTTCTTCACTCAACACACCAGAGATGGAAAGATGTTTTGGAAATGCACAGTAGTAGATCAGATATTTTTTTGATCCTAATTTGAATGCAGGAATTTGATAGCTGATTATTTCTTCAGCATCAGGTGCTATTTCAATAGCAATAGAACGAACGGTTTCTAACCGTTGAAGAATATCACCAGAAAAATTCTGATGATATTCTTCAATAGATTTGTAATCGGTTTTAGCCATTGCTTTGTAACTTTTTGTTAAAAATGTACGACGTTGCAAGAACTGCACCTACAAAAATTGGCATAAGAATAAAACCAATGTTTTTGTCAACGATAATGTGGCTATATGTTGCAAACATAAGATTGAACGCCAATCCTGCATACGCCCATTCTCTGATTGTGGCGTTGAGTTTTGGTATCATAACAGCCGTAGAACCGATAATTTTACAAATGATGAGAGCATAAGCAAAATAATCAGGATAGCCTAATGGTTTTGTTCCAGCATTAAAATACTCATGAGCAAATAGAAGTGTCGACAATGGCATCAAACCTTCTATACCCAAGATGAAACAGGTGCTGACCCAGAATATAATTTTGTTTTTCATAGTGCTATTTGGTTAACTGTTCTAATAATGTATCTAACTCCAGTAACGTCATGGTCATTCCTTCTTTCATACCCATAGAAATAATCGTTTCAAGATCTTGCAAGGAAGTATAGGTAATAACAGTTTGTACTATAGTATTCTCACCGTTATCGCTAAATGTCACATTCCATGTCGCCTGAGGAAATTCGGTATTGAGATTGCCTTCTTCATCGCAAAATGCGACAATGGTATCATAGGAATCTATTGGTTTAATGTTACTATATTGGAAAATACACCAAAGTTCTGTCCCTTCTGGAGAAACCATAGCATAATGCCATTTCCCACCGTTCGTAAAATTCATTGTTTTTGATTTTACAGTATAAGGTTTTGGAGCAAACCACTGCACTAAAAGCTCTTCTTTTGTGTAGCAATCCCACACTAATTGGCGGTTTGCAGCAAATTCACGACGGATAGTCAATGTGTTGTTTTCCTTATCTGCAAGGAAGTCGAATTGTAAATTTTTCATTGTGTTTGTAAGGTTAAAAGTAGTGTATCTAATTGATTGTATTTATCTTCCCATGTTTGGCGGAACTGCTCCAGCCATTTGTCAATTTCCTTCATTTTGTGTACCTCCAGTGAGTAATAAATTTCCCTTCCCTGAGGTACCTGTCGCACAATTTCACATTCGGTAAGAATACGCAAATGCTTCGAAACTGCTTGTCTTGTCGTGCTGAAGTTATCGGCAATGGCATTTGGAGTCATTGCCTGAACTGCAATTAAGGCGATAATCGCACGCCTTGTTGGGTCAGCTATTGCTTGAAATATGTCTCTTCTCATAATGGTAATAGTATAATGCGAAACTGTTTGGTTGCAAATATACACACAAGTTTTGAATCTAGCAAATTAAAGTTATTTCAATCACAAAAAAAGCCACATCCTATGGAGTGTGGCTTTTTGATTTTGTATTAAACAATTTATTTTCTTTCTACTATTTATCTGTAAAGTGTTTACCTTTTTTTTGTTCTGTTAGCATCTCTGAATTAAATTCATTTGATCCTCCTTTTGGAATTGAAAGAGTTTTCCAATTTTCATTACACACCATTTTACCTACATAGACAATTTGACCAATATGATAGGGATAATGAGCTAATTGTCTGTTGATTGCTCGAAGGACACTATGTTCCTGATTTCTAATAAATACAATTTTTGAAAGGTCATTGTCAGTAAGAGAATTTAATGAATCAAATAAACATCTCCACCCTTTCTCCCACAATTTAAGTATTTCTTCTTTTGATTCAATCCCAATTTCAAATTCGCTATCTCTATTTCTCCACTCTTTTTCGCCATCAGTTGTCAAAAAATCTGTCCAACGAGAAAGCATATTTCCTGACAAATGTTTTATAATTGTAGCAATACTATTACTTTCAGAATTATATTTCCAAAACATTTGTTCTTCAGTTAGTTGATCAAACGTCTTTTCACCTAATAATCTATAATACTCAAACAATTTTCTTACGTCTTCTATATACATTTTGATACTAATTTTTGAATTTTTAAAAGCAGTCAAAACAACTTGTAAAACCCTATTTGTTTACTATAATTTAGATATTTACTAACTATCCTTGTAAAACATCTTGAATGTCTGTCAATTTTTTAAACATGCTATTGGCAAATGGGCAAAGTGGAATAACGAAAATTCCTTTTTCACGAGCCATAGTTACCACTTTCATAAGTAATTGTTTGCCAACATTTTGACCACGCAACGTTTCGCTAACATCAGTGTGGTCAATGATGATACGTTCAGTCCCCACCCATGTATAGGTCATAGACGCTAATTGATTTCCATTTTCACTGACAAAAAATTTTCCTTTTTTGCCGTTATCTTCGTGTCGAATAGTCATAGTTTAACTCTTAGTTTGTTTATAATTCATTCGAAGTTACAGCTCTTCTGCAAGACCTATTAGTATTCCTTCGGCACCACGAATATAGCACAATCGATACATATTTTCGTACTGCATTATTTCACCTTCAAGTGATGCACCCAATTGAATCAATTTATCAACCACTTCATCCAAATTTTCAACTGTAAACATCATTCGCAAATAACCCAAAGAATTAACGGGTGCTCTTCTATGGTCAGAAATAACTGCAGGATATATAAATTGGCATAGCTCAATTCGATTATGACTATCTGGAGTTGCCATCATGGCAATTTCTACCTTTTGATTTCCCAATCCTGTAACCCTTCCAGCCCATTCACCTTCTATTATGGCTCTACCTTCTAAGATTAATCCAATCTCTTTAAAAAATGGAATAACCACATCAAGAGATTCAACAACTAACCCAACATTATGCATTATAGGCAACATTTTGCTCATAGCTTCTCCAATTCATATTTTGTCAATTCATTAATCGTATCACCTGTATTCAGCGTCGAAGCTGGTTCAAAGAGCATCACCCACACTTCCTCAGTTGCTACTGGTCGATGCTCCACACCTTTTGGCACAATGAGAAATTCTCCTTCGTTCACAGCAACATTCTTATCACGAAATTCCATTACAAAACTACCTTTCACAACAAAAAAGAGTTCATCTTCTTCATCGTGTTTATGCCACACAAATTCACCTTTAAATTTAGCCAATTTGACGAGCTGTCCATTCAGTTCACCAACAATTTTCGGTGACCAATGTTCTGAAAACTGAGCAAATTTTTCTTGTAGATTAATTGGCTTCATTTCTTATCGATGTTGGTCAATGAGAATCATATTCCCGTCAGGGTCCGTTAGCGTTACGGAAGCAGGTCCGATTGGTTTGTCCACTTCAGATGTAAGTGTCACACCGCTCTCTTTCAAGTGGCGCTGTATTTCGCGAATGTCATCGAAGCTTTCAAGATTCTGTGCGTTTTCATCCCAACCTGGATTGAAGGTGAGAATATTTCCTTCAAACATCCCTTGGAAAAGCCCAATGAGTGCATTTCCATTTTTCATTATGAGGTAGTTATATTCCATACTTCCAGCAAATTGAGTAAAACCCAATTTTTCGTAAAACTCTTTCGAAACTTGCAAGTTTTTCACACTCAAACTTGCCGAGAATGCTCCTAATTTCATACAGATATTATTGAATATGTGATAAAAAGTTTAAGCACCAAATTGGCGAAAATGATGGTCTAAATGTTTATACAACATATTATTCCATTCATCTTTCGTTAAACTTCCAAACGAATGCGATTCACGCCCATCGAAGTAGTTTTCTCCTAATTCTTGCGTTTTTTTCATATACTGAATCAATCGTTCTTTCTCTTTTTGAAAATCTTTTTCGGTCGTAATTACAAATGCTGGTGCAGTTCGACTTTCTTTAGGATAGGTAGTTTCATCAACTACTTTTTTTTTGACTAAGAGCTTTAGTATGAATTTAAGAACTGCATTTGGTTTTGGATGTATGTTTTCATACATCATTTCGTATGTAACGTTACAATGTGCTAACATTTGAGAAACATTCATTTTTCCCCACTTAGCTTGAGAACTTGGTGTTAGCGTTTCGATTCGTTGTAGTAAGTTGTTTGTAACTTCTGGAGTAAAGATATTCGGTAGTGGCATAATGGTAGTAAATAAGTTTTGTTATTTTTTAAGTTCTTTTTCGTACATAATAATCCAATCTTGGACTGTTAGTTTTCTCATTAATTCGCCAATGAGTTCATAAGGAATGTCATTAATTTTTTTGAATCGAATACAACTTTTACCCATATCCAATTTTTGTTTGGTATGTTTTGGGAATTCAGCAACAAACCAATCTAAAATAGTATTGTCTGTATACATCCCCATATGGTAAAAGTTAATTGAGTTTTTCTGAGATGCTAATCCTGCGAAAGGAAGTGGTTCTATGGGTTTGCAATGATAACCATTAGGATAAATAGAATGAGGAACCACATACCCCAATCCACCATAGCTTATTGCCGCTTCGAAGCCTTCAGGAAGATTCTCAACAATGACAGTATGCAATTTGTTGAATGCTTCTAAACGGTCGTCAGGAACATTTGATAAAATTTCTTTGACAGTTGTGCCATTTGCTTTCATATTGATGTTATCTATAAGTTTGAAGGAAGTATTGATTGTTGATTTTGAAATTACTTTAATTACCCATTGGGGTACAAATTTCTATGAGAAACCCCTCAAGGTCTCTGACGTATGCAACCGTTTGTCCCCAAGGTTTGACTTTAGGTTCTGCTACCAACGTTGCACCGGAATTAACTGCAGTTTCTATTGTTGCTGCAACATCATCTGTCGTAAAACCAAGTTCAATTCCAAAGGCTTTTTGTGTAAGACTGCTTTCAATATAACCATCTGGAAGATTTGTATTCGCTAAGGAGTGAGATGCAAACGAAAGTGTTGTTTCACCAACAGAAAGTTCCCCATAATCACCCTCAGGAGAAACAAACCTTCTTGAAAATCCAAAAGCTTTCTCATAAAACTCTATAGACTTTTGTACATTTTCGACGTACAAAATGGTGTAAGCGAATCGAATCATTGGGTTGACACGTTAAATTGGGTAATCAAAAACAACTATACATTAACAAAATTATAAAATTGTTATGTAATATCCTATTGATTTTTTGGAAAAGTATTAACAGACTAGTTAATTAGTGAAATGAGGAGTTTTATTGATGTTCAATTTTGTGAAGTAATAATTTTGTAATGTTTCCAGCACGTTGTTTTGCTTCTTCAGCTTTTTCACCAACGAAAAGTTAGTTCACAGTTTGATTGAAGAGTTTGATCCATTCTGTAAATTCTGTATTGGTGATTGGAGTAAGTTTACTCAAGGCTATATGTTTTTGCATAGGATTCCCCTTAAAACTAAATTCGCCTAAGAGTAAACTTGCCCAAAAATCATACATCTTTGGCAAATGAGTACCCCAATCTACTTGTGCAATGTCATTAAAAATATATCCTATGATAGTACTTTTTTGAAACTTACCGTAAAATGTATTCACTAACATTTCAATATCAGCTCGGTTTTGAATGTCGTGTTTCATATTATTTTTCGATACTGTGTATTGAAAAATAGTATTTCTTTCCATTTTTCCATTTTCTAATTCTAATCACTGCATTTTTGAAAGGTGATGATGTATTGAGTTGTATCATTCTTCCAAGTGTCCATTTGTCATACCAAGCTACTTCGTACAAATCATAATTTGAGCGTTTGTCGATTTCTTGTAAGATTAATTGAGTGCTAATTTCAAGTTTTTGACATAAAGTATGAAAGTCATCATCGATATAGTCAGCGTAAAATTTTTGTGCGAGCAATCCCAATTCGTTCCATTTGAAACCATTCTCAGGGAAAATAGTTTCAATTCCATTTTCTTTTTGATGAATCCATTTTAATACTAAATTTCCCCAACCAACAAGATAGGCTACCAAATTATTAATACTCATCAAAGTATCTTTTTTATGCCCATCTAATTCATTAAGAGTAGTAAGTTCAATAGGAATTGAAGCAAGTTCTTTCATTAATTGTTTGTAATTACTTACTGATTGCACTTTGTAAACTCTCCTTGTTGGTTGGGATTGGCATACAAGAAACTTCTACTGCAAATACAATTGAAAGAATGCAACTAACTTATTCATTACATCATTTGATTGTGTATTATCGAAACCATGGAACGCAATATATTCGTGATATTGAGTCGCTACATTCAAACCTTTTAGTTTGTTATGCAACCATTGACTGTGATACACTGGGACTATGGGGTCTAAACTCCCATGAAAAATGATTGTGGGTTGTGTTGTAGATGAAACATTCCAATATGGACTTACGGCTTTGTAGGCAGTCGTATCCCAAGTTTTGCCAACGTATTCGGCTAAAACATCGCCGGTTTTGGTATTGGTAACCAAACTAAATGTATTGTACCAATCCCAATCATTGAAGATTGTTGGTCCAAAAATATCTCCCACACATTTGATATTGCTGTTATATTTATATGCGTAGATCATCGCCAAATGTGCACCTGCACTTGCTCCTACTACGCCAATGTTTTGTGAAATAACGTAGTTTGATTTATTGGATGTGATATGGTTTACCACTGCGTCGATATCCGCCATTATTTCGGTATGATGGATATTATTGGCTTTACTTGCATACCGATAATTCATATTCACAATCGCAACTTCACCCCACTTTTCCTTGATCATTTGGATGTAATAATTAAAATCTTCTTTTTGACCAGCCTTCCATGAACCCCCATGAATTAGCAAAATGATTGGAGTATTCGAATCCCTTTTTGCTGGTAAATGAACATCATAAACGTTTCGTGGATGTGATCCATAAACAATATTTGTCAAAACAGTGTCCTTCAGTTCTATGGGAGTTACATTGTTTTTATCATCAGGAACAACGGTCTCACCATCACAGGCAACCATCACCACTGAAAGTACCAATAGATACAGTAATTTGAATAGGTTTGTTTTGTACATATTAGTTTTCTTCATAATAATTCTATTTTTTCATTCAGTTGGTTAGTGGCACTAACCAACTCATTTTGTTCCTTCTTTAGTTTCGATTTGAGGTATTTCCAATAGTTTCGTGTCTTTTTGTAATCAGCTTGGTCAGTGAGAACAGCACGTACCTCACGGTCATCAAAAAATCGTATCGATATTTTCTGTTGCTCACCCATCATTATAGTAACGAAACAACATCAGTTTTTATACATTTCAAGTGGTTAGTACAACTAACCACTTGAAAAATTCTAATACTCGAGAATTTCTAATTGTACAGTTTGATTAGTTGTAAAAATTTTCGCAAATCCGCCAATCGGAAATGTAATCATTGGATTAGTGTGTCCAAAATCTACATTTGCAATAATCGGAATATGACTGAGTTCTTTTTTGGATTTGACGATAGTAATTAGTTTTTCTACACTCATTTCAGTTTTCTTTTGAAATCTACCAATGACTAATCCTTTGACATTTTCAAAATTAGGTTGATGAATAAGAGATTGTAAATTCCTATCAAACTCTACTCCAAAAAAACTTCCTGCCATATCATCATCTTCTAAAAACAAGATTGAGTTGTTTAAATTTGGCATGTATTCTGTCCCATGTAACAAATTGAATGTGCATAAATTTCCACCAAAAATCTTGCCCTCAGCTACTCCATCATTTAAAACAATTAACCCAATATTTTTTTCAATATTTCTATTGTCTTGGTCTATATACCAAGCATCATCTGTCCATGTTTTAGAACTAATTACCTGAAATGGAGCATTATGCATCAAACATTTTGTAAAATATTCAAGATTATACTCAAATTCTTTTTTCATTGCCCAAGTAGAAAAATGTGGTCCGGAATAGGTTATAAGACCTGTTTTGCATGTTATCGCATTTGCAATTGCTGTGATATCAGAATAGCCACATAGTATTTTTGGATTTTGTTTAATTAATTCATAATCTAAGTATCGTAATAATTGATTTGAATTAAATCCACCTATCACAGTAAAAATTGCCTTTACTGTTGAATCTAAAAATGCTTTATGTAAATCGTCAACTCTTGACTCAATTGATGATGAAATAAAAGTATCTTTTTCACGACAATTTTGTGAAAAAGTCACTTTAAAACCTAATTTCTCTATATTTTTTTTCGCAAGTTTTATAATTTCATCACTTAATAAGGACATACTTCTTGCAGGTGCAACGATTCTAATTTCGTCACCAATTTTTAATTTCTCAGGGATAATTATACTCATTTAGTCTTTTTAGTAGTTTGTTAATTATAACTTATTAATTACTCACTTTTTCAACCTCTTGACTCTTTAGTTTCTTTCACACTGTTTGATTCTAGATAAACATCGTCTGATGTTTTCTTAAGAGATTTTAAAAAATCTTGTTTGTCTAAAATTTCTCGTTGATATTGAGAAATTTTAGAGAGCTTTTCAAACCGTTCTTTTTTAGAAATTCCATCACGTATCATATCTGCATTTGTAGATTCTAAGTTTGATAAAATTGCAAGTTCATTAATACTTGCATAATCACGTATATTTTTACCATCTAAAACTAAGTGTTGATTAGTATCTCTCCATTGTTTTGCAGTATATCCAAAGAGAGCAACATTTAAAATGTCAGCCTCTTCAGCATAAACTAACCACTCGCTATCCTTGTAAAAATGTGAATTGGGTAAAATATACTCCTTTATTGCGTCAGTTTGAATTGCATAATTCACTTTACTCAGAATCCTCTTTACATTCCATTCCAAGTTGTACTTATTGTTTTCGATTTCTTTCAGACGTTGAAACTCTTTAATTAAATAGAGTTTGAAAACAGGACTAATTGCGGATCCAAACTCAAAAGCAATATCTTTGTGAGCATAGGTGCCACCATATTTTCCTAATTTTACAAACATTCCTATTGCATTAGTTTGTTCAATCCAATTCCCAGGACTTAATACAAAACTTGGTAAACCTGCTTGACTTTTAAAGTGGTCAAATTCGACCACTTTAAAATTAGAGTTATTCATCTGTTCCCAAACTCCGAGAAACTCTAGAGTTGAACGTGTTCTAATCCAATTCTTAATTATATCTGCAGCTCGTCCGTCACCTTGTTTTCCTTTTGCCATATCGGTAAGGGAAATATAATCTTCATTATTTAATTGTGAAATAGTTATTGGTAAATTCTGAACCTGAATGATAGTATTCTTCTTTGTCATCGTTTTTTTGTAAAAATAAGAGAGTACTTGATTTACTTTGTTTGTCATTTCCTACACCCACAAATATACAACAATAATTACTATTTATATACTAACAAAAAAGCCACTTTGTGAAGTGGCTTTAAAAGATGAATTCTTCAGAAGATACTCATTTAAGCAGTTGGAAAAGGAATCAATGGTCGGATTTCTACTGTACCTTGTTGATATTCGAGGATTGGACAGGTTTTGCTCCATTGTAGTACTTCTTCGAGAGAGTCAGACTTACAAATCAAAAAACCGTTTATTGAAAAAACATTGCTTTCCAAGTTTGAAGTTGAAGAGATTACACCATTGTCACTGACAATATATGAATCTGGATGAATTGGAGCTGTGTGTACCAATTTCCCTTGTTGAGCAATGGTACCAATCCAAGATTGCCATTTTGGAACCATTACTTCGAAAGATGTTGATGTATCGGAATTTTCGTTTTCAGCACTAAAATTTCGAAATAATAAAAGATACTCTGTCATCACCGTCACCTGTAAAAATGTAAAAAATTATAGTACAAATGTACGAACGATATTTTTTCGACTTGATGACAAATGTCTATATTTTCAGAGCTTGGCTTTTAGTCTACTGAAAACATCTTTATGAATTCCTAAATACGAAGCGATGAGTTTACTGGAAACCCTCGTCATTAAATGTGGTCTATTTTGCATCAGCCATTGAATTCGTTCCAAAGCAGACATCGAAACAAAAGAATTGATTCTATTGACTGAATTTTCGTACAGTTCATCTAAAATCTGTTTATGAGCTAAATCAAAATGTGGAATAGTAGTTATGAATTTTTGGAAATCTTCTTTCTTTAAATAGAGTACATCAGTGTTTTCTATTGCTTTTATGTTTTCTTTGGAAGGTATACCTTTTCCAAAGCTAATTAACTCGGAACACCAATCACCCTCTACAAAAATATCTCTTGTAGTTTCATTCATTTCATTATCGTAAACAAATACCTGCAAACATCCTTTCACAACAAAATACACTTTATTGCAAAAGCTACCTTGTTCCAACAAAAAGGAATTTCTTTTTACAGAAAGTTCTGAAAAACAGTCCAGAACTGTTTCAAGACCTTGGACGTCTGGACCCAATCTATTGATTATATTTTGGCGTAATATTTCTTTCATATGATTACTTAAGTTTTTTTCTTTCGGTATAAATCTACAGTATCAATTAACTCAATAGTTTTAGCAACTTGTTTGTTCAAATCTTTAATTTTATTCATTTGGAAGATAATACTTCGTTGTTTGCCTGGTGTGAGTTGTGCAAATTTTGCGTTTAAACGTGGGTCTTGTTCTAAGAGAATTTCCAAAACTTCTGGTATTTCAATACCAAGTTTGGAAGTATCTTCTACTAACTGAATAGTAATAGAATCTCCAACTGATTTACCAATGTTATTCATTCTATCTTTTGTCAACATGACGAAATAGTTTCCTTCACCAAGATGGTTTAAGCCACAGGAAAATGTATAAGAATCATCTATGGTGCAAATAAATCTGGTTTTACTGTTCTTTTCATACTGCTCTATGAATTGTTTGTTGATTGGAAAGTAACAGTAACCTCCACGCCGTTGATCTAATTTTTGAATTGTAGATTCTAATTTAATCATAGTAAAACTGTAAAAGTAAAACTATAACTGTTATTGTAAATGTGATTTTATTTTAAAGGAAGTTATGTTTGGAAGAAATATCAGAACTTACTACACATGATTCAATGCAGAATTTTGTTTGTTTAGTCTTATTTCTTTTATTGGTAACTCTATGATGAAGGTTGTGCCGTTTCCAAGCTCTGATTCAACGTTGATTGTTCCTTTGTGACGAGAAATAATTTCTTTAGAAATACTAAGTCCCAATCCGCTATTGTCTTTTCCTTTTGTTGAAAAAAATGAATCAAATAGCTTAGGAATAGAGTCTTTTGGTATCCCTTTTCCATTGTCTTTGACTTTGATGATAGAAGACTTTTTTGTACTGTCTGCTATCAGTTCAATGGACGTTGCACCAGCTTGAACAGCATTGACACACATATTCAATACTACTTGATTCAATTCACCAATTGAACCAAGAATGTTCGTTGGATTGAGAATGATTTTTTCTACTTTAATAGAAGGGAATTGAACACGAAAAAGTATTAAAGAATTTTCGAAGAAAACTGACGCTTCTTCCATTTGATACTCAACTTCTTTTTTCTTCGAAAAGGTCCTCAATGATGATATTATTGTTGTGATTCTATTGAGACCAATTTGAGCAATGGAAAGTGAACGTAACGATGAAGTAAAATACTTAGACATCTTTTCCATATCTTGCAAATCTGTAGGCATCGAATTTTTTGCTTCTTGGAATATCTTTTCGTTTTCAGATATTGCTTTTATTGCATTTTCTATAGATAAATTGATAGCAGTATTAGGATTATTAATTTCGTGCAATATACCTGAAGTTAACATCCCAATTGCGTTCATACGTTCGCTATGAATTAATTGAGTTTGCATTTTATGAACGGATTCGATTGCATCTAAAACTTCCATATTTTTTTGCATCAATTCTTCATTCGTCGATTCAAGCTCAAGCTTTTTGAATTCCAATACTACTTTTTGTATATTAATCTCTTCATTTCTGATTTGTAGGAGCGTGTATGAATCTGCTAATTCTTCATTTCTTTTTGCTATTTTATCAACCATCGTATTGTATGCTATTGCCAAATCTTGAATTTCGTCCGTTGTTTGAATAGAAACTTTTTGATAAGACCCATCAGAAAATTCTTGTACTGATTGTTGCAATTGTTCAATAGGTTTAGAAATCCTTCTTCCCATTACAATTGTTATCACTATTACAAAACAAAAACTAATACTAACAATAGCAATGTTTATCATTTGCAACTGCTCAACTTGTTGCTGATGTTGTAAAGAGATTTGTTCCATCGTTTGCTGTACTCGTGTATAAGCAAGTCGAAGCGAATCAGATAACATCGCCGTTTTAGTTTTTGCCTCAACGACTGAAAGGAAATTTCTTTTATATTCTTCTGTGAGAAACGAAGCACGTTGTTTGATGGATATTGGTGCCGCACTAACAAGCATCTTTTCTAATGCTTTGTCTGCACTATCCACAGTTTGTTTAGCATATTTGGGCTCAGCTCGCATAAAAAAATCTTTTTCTCGACGACGTGCCTCTAATAAAGTTACTTGAATATCATAATATCGGAATTTGGCAACAATCTCTTGAAATTCGTGAACCGCTTCTCGCATCAACCCTTCAGCACCTTGACCTTCGGATAAACCTTTTTGCTCAGCTAATACCACCAATGAGTCAATTGCTTCTCGAAAACCTTTCACAGCAATGTGCAGTTGTTGTTTTTCTTCAAAAGAATCAATAGTTTCAATTCGTTCTTCAATTTGTTGCAATTCAGTGTTCATTGCTTGAACCAACGAAGAATCTTTGCGGTGAGAAGATTGAAACTTCGTATGCATTTGATACATGCGAAGAACTCGAATTTCCAGATCTTTCACTTGTTGCTGTTGGAACAAATCGTTAATTTGCACCGCTCCAACAATGAGTATTACTGACAAACAACCCAATATTGCCGCAGCAAATAACAACAACTTTGGAAATATCTTTAGTCGCATTATGAATCCTCTAAAGTGAATAATTTGAAATTCTTCGAACAAAATAACGCTTTAAACGAACAAATTCATAGTTTATTCATGCTATCTTTTGGTAATATTACCCAACTTTCTATACCTTGAAGTTAATAATAAACAAAAAGTAAAAACTAAAAGAAAATAACTTGTCTTTTGTTATAAAGAAACACTATATCCGTTACCATTCTCAAACTTCATTTCTCCCTTTTGTACTATTTTTGGGGAATATTAGTCTATAGTGCAAATTTGAACAGTAATAATAGTATAAATATGTGTGGTATCGTAGGATATAAAGGGCATCAGCAGGTTTCGTCGGTCATTGTCAATGGTTTACGTCGTTTGGAATATAGGGGATATGATTCGGCTGGTGTTGCCATTATTGAAAATGGTCATTATGTGATTAAAAAATGTGCGGGTTTGGTGGAAGATTTGGAAAAATTGGTCAATCATTCCAAGCTCAAAGGCACTGTTGGTATTGGACATACCAGATGGGCTACTCACGGAGCTCCTACAAATGAAAATGCACATCCACATTTGGATTATACTGGAAAAATAGTCTTGGTTCACAATGGAATTATCGAAAATTATCAGACGTTAAAAAAGAAGCTTGCGAAAAATGGGGTTGAATTTCTTTCTCAAACAGATACAGAAGTTTTAGCATCATTCATTGGTTCTATTTATGCAAAAGTTCAAGATTTCGAATTAGCTGTTCGTTTAGCTCTTTCAGAAGTGGAAGGTACCTTCGGAATTGCCGTACTTTGTCTTGATGAACCAGATATGATGATTGCAGTTCGACGTGGTTCACCATTAGTTTTGGGATTAGGCAATAATGAATTTATTATCGCCTCCGATGCTTCGGCAATTGTACAACATACTCGCCAAGTTATCTACCTCAATGACAACGAAATGGCAGTTATCAAGGGTGATACCTACGTTACGAAAACCATTTACGACCAAGAAACAGATTCGCAAATTCATGAAGTTGAGTTCGAACTCGAAAAAATTGAAAAAGGTGGTTTCGATCACTTTATGTTGAAAGAAATTTACGAACAGCCTGAAACTTTCCACAATGCTATCCGCGGTAGACTTCTTACTGCCGAAGGGAATGTAAAATTAGGAGGTTTGGGACCAGTTCGAGATAAAATTCGTGCAGCAAAACGTATTATCATCACTGCTTGCGGTACGTCTTGGCACTCAGCGTTGGTGGGTGAATATCTCATCGAACAATTGGCACACATCCCTGTGGAAGTGGAATATGCTTCAGAATTTCGCTATCGTAACCCTATAATATATCCTGATGATGTATTGATTGGGATATCCCAAAGTGGTGAGACTGCTGATACATTGGCAGCTTTACGAGAAGCAAAACAAAAGGGTGCAACAGTATTGGGAATTGTAAATGTAGTTGGTTCCACCATTGCTCGTGAAACTGATGCTGGTGTATTTATCCATGCAGGTCCTGAAATTGGCGTTGCCTCTACTAAAGCATTTACTTCGCAAGTTGGTGTTTTGGTTATGCTCGCTATATATATTGGTCGTATGATTCATTTGTCTCAACGTGAGGCGAAAGTCATTGCTCAAGAATTAGAAAAAATTCCTCAAAAAATTCAGCAAATACTAGACAATGCAGAAAAAATCAAAGAAATAGCCTTACAATACAAAGATGCTCAAAATTTCTTGTATTTGGGCAGAGGTTTGAATTTTCCAGTGGCGTTAGAAGGTGCATTAAAACTAAAAGAAATCTCCTATATCCACGCTGAAGGCTACCCTGCAGCAGAGATGAAACACGGTCCAATTGCACTTATCGACGAAAACCTTCCTGTGGTTTTCATAGCAACAAAGGATGACATTTACGATAAAATCATTTCCAATATCGAAGAAGTTCGAGCAAGAAAAGGGAAAGTGATTGCCATTGCAACAGAAGGTGACACCCAAATTCTCACCTTAGCCGATCATGTCATCTATATTCCAGAAACGGATTCGATGCTAACTCCAATTTTAGCAGCAATCCCATTACAATTACTTTCGTACTACATTTCCGTCGCATTAGACCGCAACGTAGACAAACCACGAAACCTCGCCAAATCAGTTACAGTGGAGTAAGAAGCTCTATTTTGTGAAATAAAAAATCCCCTCTAACAGTTGTTAAAGGGGATTTTTTATTTATTATTGTGATATTTTTTCTAAGTAGATGTAGGATACTACCAAAAGGACTATTGAAACTATTGGTGCGATGGCTGTTTGAATACCGTCAACAGTAGTGTGGGCAATGAATGCTGATACAAAGGTAATTCCAAATCCAATATATGCAATCATTCGTACTTTCATTGGAAGCTTCGGTATTACTAAAAGCAATGCACCAATGAGTTTGAAGATACCGAGTTGAACTCTGAAATAATCTGGATAGCCTAAGTGCTTAAACATAACAGCCATTTCAGGATTGAATACCATCATACTACCAGACATTATGCCCATTCCAGCAGTGAGGATTGTAGTAACCCAATAGATAATTTTACTTGTTTTCATTTGTTTCCTTAAAGATTAATTTGTAATTTTGTACTAAATTACGGATATAAACTATACAAGATATAGTACTATACCTTTGTATAGCACTATACACTGAGGAAGCAATGGAAACAATTACGAGAACAAATATTCTAACAGGCGAAGAATGCCCACATTCAAAAGATCACTCGGATTGTCACCGAATGTTGTTACCTGTTCGAGATACATTAGATATTTTGATGGGAAGATGGAAAATCCCTATTATTATCTCACTTACATTTGGGAATAAACGATTTGGAGAGATTGCGAAAGATCTTGAAGGGATTACTGACAGAATGCTTTCGAAAGAATTGAAAGAATTGGAGATTAATCAATTGATTGAAAGATATGTTTATGCAACCTTTCCACCCAAGGTTGAATATTCTATCACAGAACATGGCAGAACATTGCATTTGGTCATCAAAGAATTACACGATTGGGGTTCATTTCATCGCAAAAAGGTTCTCGGAAACAACTAATACACATATTGTGCAAAATGCAATTATAGATGCTTATAATTGCACTTCTGCGTCTAAATGCAATTATAGATACTTATAATTGCACTTCTGCGTCTAAATGCAATTATAGATGCTTATAATTGCATTTATTATACAGATTATTTCGGAATCAGAAAATGATGATTAAAGAAATTTCCAACTTTGAATCGGGCACACCCTTTCAAAAAATAGAATATAAATGCTATGTTCCTGAGAAAATAAATTATCAGTGGCAAATAAATGATAATTCTCTCCTTTTACTTTTAAGTGAAGCTGATAGAGAATTAGGAAAATTAGATGCATTTTCAACACTCATCCCAGATATTGATTTTTTCATTAAAATGCACATTACGAAAGAAGCTACTGTATCGAGCAAAATCGAAGGTACACAAACAAGTTTTGAAGAAGCTTTTATAAACGAATCTGACATTGACCCTGAAAAAAGAGATGATTGGAAAGAAGTTCATCAATATATTCTTGCTATCAACGAAGCAATTGAAGAATTGAAAGAATTTCCAATTTCTACAAGACTAATCAAAAACACACATAGAACATTATTATCTCAAGCAAGAGGGAAAGAACGATTACCCGGAGAATTCAGATCAAGTCAAAATTGGATTGGTTCAAGTCTCAAAAAAGCAGTTTTCATACCACCCTCACATGAATTTATTGTTGAATTGATGCAAGATTTGGAAAACTTTTGTAATTCTGAATTACTAAATAGTCCAATCCAAGTACCTCATTTGATAAAGATAGCGATTATTCATTATCAATTTGAAACTATTCACCCTTTTTTAGATGGTAATGGAAGAATAGGAAGACTCTTAATAACTTTGTATCTAATAGATAAGCAAATATTACAAAAACCAACATTATACCTATCATATTTTTTTGAAAAAAACAGAAGAGAATATTATGAAAAATTAACTATTGTTCGTACTGAAAACAAGTTGGTTTCGTGGATTACTTTTTTTCTAATAGGTGTTATTGAAACTGCAAAGGATAGTATAACGACTTTCCAAAACATCATTGAACTACGAGAAAGAATTGAAAGAGTGATACTTCCAACATTAGGTCGAAAACAAAAAGACTGCCTTAAATTAATTAATGCATTATATAAACAACCAATTATGGACAGTAATGCCATTGCAACAATTCTCGATGTTCATCTAAGCACAGCTAACAGAATGATTAAAGATTTACAAAGTAAAGAGATTTTAACAGAGTTAACTGGATATAAACGCAATAGAATTTTTGCATTTACTCCTTACATAGATATATTTCAAGATTAATTGGATAAAATTAATTTGATTTAACTTATCTATGTTTTCTTATCAGTTTGAGAGTATGTTGAAGTGATTTGTTGCTTTTCCAACTATCATGACCTGGAATGACATATCGTGGGTTGGGATACTTTTTCATTACTTTACGAATCGAATGTTGCCACTCTGACAAATTAGCGTCACCAATAAATCCCAAATCTGTATGTACTGTGCTTTTCACAAAACATCCACCATATAAGATTTTATTTTCTTTACACCAAACTACTACATTATCGACGGTATGTCCTGCTCCGGGATAATATACTTCAAACGAATGTCCACTAATGAGAAATGTTGTATCTGAAATAAAATAGTGAGATGGAATAGGTTTGTTATTCTTGATACACAATTCATAGGTCATTTTAGTTGTAAAAGTCGGAATGGATAGGGCATTCAAATGGTTGAGACTTCCGGTTCTATCTTCATGAAAATGTGTTGCAATACATAGTACCACCGGTTGGTTATGTTTAATTCTTATACTATCCAAAAGTGGCTTAATTTGGGTACTATCCCAAGGCGAATCTAATAACACCACACCATCATTAGTAACGCAATACAACCCATTTGCAGGAATACGGAATTCTTTATAATAATTATAGGTTTCGTACAAGTAATATGCTCCATTGAGGTGAGTAATTTTAAGTTTTTGTGGTTCAGATACCTTCAATGCAAAGACATCAATGTCATTGAAACTTACTATTACAATCAATAGAGGTATTAGAAGATGTCTAGAAAGCATTTGATTCTATGTACTATAGTTATGAAAATGTAATCACCTTACAGTCTTTAAATGAACCTTGAGAATTTCTCACATCTAATTGATAGATAACTGATTTGGATTGAATACCCATTCCATCTTTATCTACTAAAAAAGTATAATTTCCTTTTGAAAGTTCTTTATCACAAATTGTTGTAATTATTCTTCCTTGTAGGTCAAACAACTGTATAGTAACATTCGAGTTATTGAATAACTCCAACGGAATAACAGTTTCGTTCACTGCAGGATTTGGAAAATTTTGACCTAATATGAATTGTTTTGCATTTTGTTGTTCTAAATACCCTGTTGAAGTTTTTGTTCCTCCTTTTACGGTAACTTCTAAATACGAATTATACTGTCCTTTCTCTTTATCATACTCTAATGTAGCTACTTGATATTGATAGCCATCAGCAAAAACTCCATCGGTTGTGAAAGTTAACGGGTCAGCTCCTTTTATATACATTGTAGGGTTTGCAGCATATAAAGCATTCTTTTCTTCTAATGGGAATGTCAACTGTGAAATAGCCGCAGTCGCAGAATTAACAAATACTTGAAAGTGAAAATGACAAATTCTTCCAGTATACCATCCAGGGAAAATGGTTATAAATTCTACTTCACCGTTTGCATCAGTAATTTGATATCCTCTACAATAGGTTAAACCAGTTTGATCAGGATTACCAGATGTACTATAACCAGAATATCTTCCTTCATTATCACACGCCCAAATATTCACACGGACATTTTGCATTGGTAAACAATCGGCGTCACCAATAATTTTCATTTTTAAAAACAAAGGTACACCTTGACGATCTTCACGAATATCTTGTCTAAAGAAAAATGTATTTTCGGTTAAATCTAATGGAAAAGGACCTGCTGTTTCAGAGGGAATCAAAATGCAACTTGATGGAATATTTTCTTCTGATTTTTTTGAAAATATATTAGTTGTTGGAGCTAAAGCTGCAAGGCTCATAATACCTGCAGATGAAAGGAATTGTCGTTTATTCATTATTTCTTCTTTCTTTTGGTTTTCTAACTATTATAACAATGAAGAATAAAATTTGTTACATTTCTCACCATTGTAGGGTCAGATTTACCCCATTAGGTGAAGGAGAAAATTGCCAACGGAATGATTGGTTTTTGTCTGGACTCGTGCGTTCTTCTTCGAGATTGCATACATACAATCCAGAGGCTATACCAATTGCACTACCAAGCATAACATCCGAGAGCCAATGTTTGTCTTTGTATACTCTTGTGGCTGCTGTTGAAGTGGCAATTGCATATAACCCAATTGAGGCATAGATATTATCAATTCTTGAAGATAAAACTGACGCCATGGAAAAAGCAATAGTTGCATGACCAGAAGGCAAAGCTAATTGAGGCTCTGATAGTTGAAACCAATCAAAACTATGTGCATCTCCATTTACAAAAGGTCTATTTCTTCCTAGTAAAGACTTTCCTAAAGTCGTGGTTATACCTGAAAACAAAAACGCTTCAGCAACTAATCTTCCCGTAACCCTCGTAGAGGGTTCTTCAAAAAACAACCCAATTCCATACAATGAAACAGACAATGCAATTGGAGTATAAATTTCTCCGACGACATTGGAATAATTCATTACTTTTGAAAAGTTGTCTGATTGATTAGAGATTGCTATTTCTCGAATTGGTTCATCAAATTCTAATATTGACGTTCCAATTGAAGCTCCCAGTAAACCCATGGTTATAGATGATTGTACTGATGGAATTTGAAATGGTGTAAGGAAATACCTTCCAGCATCACTAAATCCAATTTCAACATCTTCTTTGAAAATATCCCAAGTTGTAGGAGAATTTTTGGCTTGGCAGAAGACTTCCGTTGTACAAAGAAAAATTGCCAAAATTGCTAATGAGTATGATTTCAATTGTTTCATTCACAAAGATACTGTATTTTTGAAATATGATACAGAAGTTTTTTAAAAATGTAACTACGTCATTCATAGATGCAATTGCCCCAAGGCATTGTTTGGGGACAGGAAAACCTATTCATACTTCAGATAGGTTTGCAGTTTCCTTACTAAGTGATGATTATATCAAAAGTTTGGAATATGCAATGTCTTCTGAAAAAATCGTGCAACATTGCAATGATATTTTGGGTGAAGCAAATGTGGTCTTGAAAGAAATTCATGCGATGTATTTTTTTGAGCCAGATGAACCAATCCAAAATATCATCTACCTTTTCAAATATAAACACTTCAAACGAATTGGTACTGCATTAGGAATTTTATTGGGAGAGTATTTACTAACTCAGTATAAACGTTTGCCTGAAGTTGTAATCCCTATTCCACTCCACCCAGTTCGAATGAGAGATCGTGGATTTAATCAAGCTGATATTCTAGCAAAAGAAGTAGGAAAAATTCTGAATAGACCTGTTCTCAAAACAACAGTAGAAAGAAGAATTTACCGAGATCAACAAGTACATCAAAAGTTTACAGATCGCATAAATTATGATGAGAATATGTTTTTTGTTCGAAAAATAGAAAAAATACAAGGAAAACACGTTCTCTTAATTGATGACGTCCTAACTACTGGCTCTACAGTGAATGCAGTTGCCAAATCTTTGCGAACTGCAGGTGCCAGAAGAGTGGATACTGCAGTTGTATGTTTAACCCAAACTAAAAAGAAAAACAATGCTACGTAAATTTGTTCTAACCTTTATAGTACTTCTTAGTTCACAAACACTCTTTTCTCAAGCTCCAGGAGTAACTTTTCCATATGAAATTTTTGACAAAGATGAAATTCCGCCAAGTCAATACAAATTTCGTCGTGAGCAAGTTCGAACGATTTTAGGTTCGAATTCTGCTTTAGTTGTGTTTTCAGCTGATAAGAGAAACCGTCAGAATGATGTTGATTACGAATACCGTCAAAATAGCGATTTGCTGTATCTAAGTGGTGCACCTGATCCAGGGATGACACTTTTTGTTATGAAAGAACCTGTGAGTTTTAGAAACAAACTATATACAGAAGTGCTTTTTGCCCCAAAACGTGTATTAGAGTCAGAAGTATGGAATGGCACTTCCATGGGACCTAAAGAAGTAACAGAATATTTACAAATTGAATCCTTAGAATCTACATTGTTAACACAATTTTTGGATTCACTTCTCATAAAGGTTGATACTGTAAGATTCACATCGTTACCTACAAAAAATGTAAAAGTTCCATTAGGGAAATCAGTCTTTGTTGAGGATGAAGTTTCGAAGGTACTGAAAGCAAAAAAGCCCTCAGTTTCGTTGAAGCACAATTTTACCCTCAATAGATTTCGTGAGGTGAAAGATACTCACGAGATTCGTTTGCTACAAAAAGCTATTGATATTTCAATTGATGGTCATCTCCACGCTATTCGTAATACAAAAGCTGGAATGAATGAATATCAGATTGAAGCATTGATGGAATTCGGATTCAAAAATAGTGGTGCCCATGACGTTGGCTATCCCTCTATTGTTGGAAGTGAATATAATGCATGTATTCTTCATTATACCAAAAATAGACGTAAAACAAATCCAAACGAATTAGTATTGGCAGATTGTGGTGCTGAATATTTAAATTATACTGCCGACATCACAAGAACCTTTCCTGTCAATGGAACGTTTTCGAATGAACAAAGAATCATCTATGATATTGTCTTAGAAGCTCAAGATAGTGGTATAGCCGCTTGTAAGATAGGAAACGCCTTTAGAGCACCTCACATTGCGGCTTCTGGCGTTATTACAAAACGGTTAAAAGAGCTAGGGATAATTAAGTCAGATAATGAAGTTGGATATTATTTTATGCACGGAACTTCTCATTACCTTGGATTGGATGTCCATGATGCAGGAACTGGAGGAAGTTTGAAAGAAAATACTGTCCTAACGGTAGAACCAGGTATTTACATTCCAAAAGGAAGTCCTTGTGATAAAAAATGGTGGAATATAGGTATCAGAATAGAAGACGATATTTTGGTAACAAAAACAGAACCTAAAAATATGTCAATTGCTCTACCAAGAACTGCAGATGGTATAGAAGCACTCATGAGAAAAGAATGGTAAAAGCCCTTACAAGGGAAGCTCGAATTATCGAGCTTCCCAAGAAGTAATTTTTGCATCAAGCCATTTACTCAATTGAGTTGAAGCAATGAAAAGATAGAATAAAGCAAAGAATTTGAAGAAACCTCGTTTTATAGTCCAATCTATTACAGCCGCTGGGAATAACCCAAGAATAATGACAAATCCTACGTAGATTGATAAAATCCATAATAAAAGTAACAATGGCTGAAACGAACGTTTGATAGCTGCATTCACCAAGACCCACACAAAGAAAATTGGTATTGAATACGCAAAATAAATTGTATCAAACACAAGTTTTTCATTTATTTCACTGATGTTTTTCATTACTTTTCCGAAGTCAAACAATGTAACATATAACTGTTCTTCCGCTGTTGGTTTCACTGGCAAATACGCACTAATATATAGCACATTCCATAAGAAAAAGAATAAAAACGAAACCAAAAACATTCCAGACATACTTATCAAAGCTTTTGGAAGTGGAAATGGTTCCTCCTTTTTGCTAATCATATACAAACCAGTAGATAATATACCTAATCCTGCTAGAACGATAGTATCAATACGAGTGAAACACGCAAACCCCATTAGTATACTTGCCAGAATGAGATATTTGTTTTCTTTTGTTCGTACATAATCCATCACTATCATAACTGAACATCCGAAGAAAACAGCATTACTATAGTCAGTAAGGAGAGAAGTAGTATAAAAAAACATTTCAGGAATCATTATGAACAAAACCGTCAATAAACCTGCAATAGCTCCATGGGTTTGACTTCTCATTTTAGAATACAAAACAGCAATAAATGCTAATGCCATTATTGGTATCCATACCTGACCAAATGGGTTACCAGCCAATCGAAATTGAATTTGCATTATAGTAATGTAAGGAGCATAAAAAGGCTGATTGCTCAAATTCCCTTCCAAATCATAAAATACTGATGAAGCCATTGTTCCTTGTTCTACTGCATATTTTGCCACCAGATCAGGTCCCGCAATGGCGTCAACAGACAATACTGGACTGTAATATGACAACCATCCGCTAATGAACATAAAAAAGAGCACTAAACAAAGTGTTACAAAACCGTACGGTTTTACACCTTTAAGAGGAGAACTAAAAAAGTTTTTTAAAGCTTCTATTGTTGAAGCAAATGGAAATAATGCTATCAATACTAAAATAACATTTACCGCCAAAACTGAAGTGAGAGTCAATGGAATTCGAAGTAATTCTTCCACAAACACCCCAAAACAAGAGATTCCCATTCCTAAAATTAATGACAATCCAGCAGTAAGAATTTTTGGAGAATCCTCAACAAATTTACAACGAACTAATAGTCCAAAACCAATGAAAAATTGGCATAAAAGTATAAGAAACGATAGAAAGAAAGTCATAATTATTTGGAGGTAAATTCAGAAATGAGTTGTTGAAGTTGTTCGTACGATTGAATAGGAGCTACACCAAAATTTTTATCTGGCATCACGACAAAACTATGCGTTACCTTTGAAAGTTGAACGGAATCATTTGGACTAACTACAGAAATCATTCTAGACGGTACATGATTTGGAACATAACGTATTTTCCCATGAATTTCAGCTTTGTTTGAATCCGCCAAATAAACCGTTTTCATCGGACCAGCAAAATAATACAAAACTCTCGGTACTTGAGCCCACAATCCTGCACCTTGTTGCAATTTCTTTTCAAAATATTTATCAGGTGGAACTAAAAACACAGCATTTTTAGGAACATTTTTGGTAATATAATCAGGAATAAAATAGTTATAACCATGTCTTCGAAGCATTCGTTTGTCTAATGCCTGATCTTTCCATTGTTCTGAAAAGTCCTTATAATATCCCATTATATTAGTAGAAAACCAACCTGGAATTGGATTAGTTTCCGTTGGAACATTCCCGTAACGTGGAGTTTGCGTAATAAGGAGAAAAACTATGAGTACGCCCAATGCAATTAAGATACTTTTACCATGGAAAAAACCTTTTTCTTTCAAAGATTCTTTCGGTAATTCTATAGATTTTACCTTCTTTTGTTGTGTTTTTGCCATAAGAATTAATATGTTACCGTAAAAAAGTGTATTTTTACAAAGTCAAATTTACAAAAATATTCTCATACTCTTGATTTTTCTTCTATGTTTTCTCTAAAATATATCCCATTTTTTGGTTTTTTCCGATTTTTCTTCTTAATAATCATTGCAATTTTTTGTTTGCAATCTTGCAAAAAACCTGTTGAAATTCCTCAATTAACCAAAGGAAAAGGAGAAATTTATTATGGAGGAACTTTTCGTGTCAATGAAAGTGCAGAACTTCGCTCATTAGATCCCGTTCGTATTCAAGATGTAACTTCATCACATATTGCTGAACAGATTTATGATAACTTAGTAACTTTGGATGAGAAACTGTCCTTAGAACCTGCTTTAGCCTATCGATGGAGTGTTTCCGAAGATGGGAAAACATACACCTATCATCTTCGTAAAGGTGTCTATTTTCACGACAACAAGTGCTTTCCAAATGGGAAAGGACGACTAATGACTGCTAAAGACTTTAAATATTCATTGACAAGAGTATGTGACCCAAGAACTGGAAGTTTGAATTATGAATATTTTAAAGGCAAAATTGTCGGTGCTAAAGAATATTATGAATCTATTGAAAAAGCAACGACTTCTTCTTCACAACCTGTTGTAAATGATGTACCTGGACTCATTGCAAAAGATGATTCTACATTCCAAATTCAGTTAGAGAAACCATTTGCTCCTTTTGAATTTATGGTTACTCTCACTTCTTGTGTTGTTGTTCCTAAAGAAGCGGTTGAAATGTATGGAAAAGATTTTTTCCAGAATCCAGTTGGAACTGGCCCATTTGTTTTTCAATATTGGCAACCAGATAGAGATTTGTTAGCAACGAGAAATCCTCGATATTGGAAATATGATTCACTTGGCAATCAATTACCCTATTTAAATGCTGTGAAGTTTTCATTTGTCAAAGATGAAAAAACTCAATTGTTAGAATTCAAAGAAGGAAATTTGGAAGAATCCTACAGAATTCCATCAGAATTTTTCTTAGGGATGGTTGATATCGATAAGCAAAAATTGAAAGGAAGTTATGAACGATTTACTTTATATAGCGTTTCTTCCTTAGCTACCCAATACTATGGAATGATGGTTACAAGTGATGAATTACAAGACAAACGCGTTCGTCAGGCTATTTCGTATGGAATTGACAGAGATAGAATTATTCGTTATGTTCTACAAGGTCAAGCAGCTGGACCTGGTAAACACGGTTTAATACCACCATCAATGCCAGAATATCATGCAGATTCTATTGTCGGGTTTACTTTTAATTTAGAAAAAGCTCGTTCTTTAATGGCAGAAGCAGGATTTCCTTTTGGAAAAGGATTTCCTACGTTAACCTTACAAGTAAATGCTGGTGGAGGGAGAAATCTCTTAGTTGCAGAAGCAATTCAAGGAATGTTGCAAGAAAACTTAGGCATCAAAGTAGAATTGAAACAAGTAGAATTCGCAAAACATCTTGAAGAAATCGATAATGGTCGAGCTGCATTCTATCGTTTAGGATGGGTTGCAGATTATCCTGACCCAGAAACATTTTTGAATTTGCTTTACGGTAAATTAGTTCCTGATAAAGGAATTAGTCCAGTTAATAGTGTTCGTTATAAAAACCCAGAATTTGATGTACTTTTCGAACAAGCCTTATCAACAACGAACACGAAGGAGCGAATGGCAATTTATCGTAAGGCGGAACAAATTGCAATCAATGATGCACCGATGCTTATCATTTTTTACGACCAAGATTATCGTTTAGTTCAACCGTATGTAGAAAACTACAAAAACAATTCTATGGATAAACGACGCTATAAATACGTCTGGTTCAATAGGGAAAAGTATTAACCTATGATTTGAGTGAATAGACAAACAAAATCCAAACACATGCTACAATAGTCGAAATTAAATTCATTAAAAAGCCACATTTAATCATAACACTTAAGGGAACTTTTCCTGTGGAATAGGCTATAGCATTCGGAGGTGTCCCTATTGGGAGCATAAATGAAAAAGATGCTGAAATTGCAACGATAATTAAAATAGGTTCTACTGAAAACATCAATTGTTTTGCAATGGAAATTGCAACTGGTGATATAATAGAAGTTAGAGCAATATTTGATGTCAACTCCGTGGCAAAATTCACGAACAATCCAAAAAACACTGCAAGAATCGTTTCGGAAACTGTACCAATATTCATAATGAGAATATTTGCACATACTTCCATAGTTCCTGTTTGAAATAAAATAGCTGACAATGCTAATCCACCGCCAAAGAGCAATAAGGTTCCCCAATCAATCCCTTGTACATCAGACCAATCTAAAAGTTTATGTTTTGATTGTTTTCCTTCTGGAATCACAAAAAACAACACAGAACAAATAAGAGGAATAGACCATTCAGAAAGTCCTTTCAATGTTGTTTCTAACATTGGTAATTGCATATCCTTCAAAAACGGTACACATATCCACAACAAAGCTGTCAGAATGAAAATAGAAACTACGCGAAACTGTGCAGGTGTAGCTGAAGTTACTGAATCTGGATCTTGCATAGAAAAGTTATTCATTTCTATTCCTTTGACAGGCATCAACCAAAATAGCATTTTCCAGGCAATAGGTAAAAGCATAATCATTATCGGAAATCCATAAATGAACCAATCACTAAAAGAAATTACAATTCCTGTTGTTTGTTTCAAATTTCCAACCGCAATTCCATTTGGTGCAGAACCGACTAAGGTTCCAATTCCTCCAATAGAAGCTGACCAAGCTACAGACAGTATTGCAATGGTAGTAAAATTAGAAGTGGCGTGAGAACTTCCAGAAGGAATAGAATCTTGAATTCTTTTTGAAATACCAATTGCTAACGGTATGATCATTGCAGCAGATGCAGTATTATTCACCCACATTGATATGAACGCAGTAATCATCATTATACCGAGAACAATTCTTTGTGGTGATTTAGAGAATACTTCTTTGGAAAGCAACCAAGAAGCCCATCGCTGTTCCACAGAATGTTTTGTAAGTGCTTGTGCTAAAATAAAACCTCCCAAAAAAAGAAACACAATTGTGGAGGCATAGTTTGAAAGAATCGTAGAAGTAGGTAATTCTTGTATTGACCCTTGTTTTACTTGTAAAAAAGAAAAAAACGGAGTAAGAATAGCAGGAAGCAGCGCAGTAATTGGTAAAGGAAGAGCCTCTGTAAGCCATAAGATGATTACTGCCCAAAGTATGGCTAATGCTTTTAAAGAGTTCTCAGCGGCTTGTAATGCATCAAGAGGGGACAGCTTGTATAAAGATTGAAAAGTAGAAATATACCATTGAGGCGGTGAAGAAAACAACAAAACTATGACACCAACAATACTTGCAACAATTCCAAGATGTGCAATCGTAAACGTATCTTGAAGTTTAAATTGGCTCATAGATATTCCCATAAGGTGTGATTAAAATAAAATTTGGAACCCTAAACCACCATACGCATCTTTTTGACGATAAAACATTCCGTGCATAGATTGACCCTCATAGTTGTACCAAGAAAGAAGAATTCCCTTTTTGTCTTTATTGAGAAATTGTAGTCCTGCTTGTACAGAAAAGGTGGGTGTACTACTCACAACTCTTGCATCTAAACCAGCGACAAAAGCAAACCATTCTGTTACATTGTATGTATACTCAAATCCAAATTGTGGGATAAATCGAGAAGCATCTCTAGGTTGTGAATTCCACACTCCAGTAAACCCAGCATAGGCTCGAATGCCATTATCAGTAGTAACTGCCATTAAAAAATCAAAGAATTCACGGCTATAAACAAATGGAGTTTCACGAAAAACACCGTTATCTGAATATCCATCAACTAAATGGGAAGAAATATGTGCTATTCGTAAACGACCATAGAGATTGTACTGTGAATCTATTTTTTTTGCATACGAAATATTACCTCCAAAAAAATAGTCTGAGGTTTCAACCGGAAACTTAAAGTTTTCTTCTGACCGTAATCGAGTGTACGTAAAAAAATCAGAACCTAATGAAAATGTGGTAAGAGAGTCGTACTGATAATGAAATAAATCAGTGGTTGCACCTATATCCAAACGAAGTCTTTTAACATTCGTTTGATACGATGAGCCTACACGTTGCTCATATATTCCAGCACGTAAGGGGTCAAAGGTTCGAAAGGTTTGAGCTGAAAGTGCGTGATAAACAAAGAAGATGCAAAAAGTGAAGAGGGTATAAAACCCATAATATAAGAATTTCATATTTGAATAGATACTATTTTCGTTCACCTTGTAATACAACAAGGATAGTTCGTAACATAATATACAAATCCAAAAAGAACGACCAATTCTTTACATAATAACAATCAATTTTCAGCCGTTCTTCAAATGTAGTATTAGATTTATCATTTACTTGCCACAATCCAGAAACACCCGGTTTTGCTTTCAAAATAATCTCATCCAACCCTTCCATTATTGAATGTTCTCTGATAAGATAAGGGCGAGGTCCTACTATAGAAAGTTCACCTTTGATGACATTATAAAATTGTGGAATTTCATCTATATTGTATTTTCGTAAGAATCGTCCAACCTTTGTTACACGTGGGTCATTTTGTATTTTTTGAAACAACTCAAATTCTCTTCGAACTTCTGGATCTTCCAATAATGATTCCAACTGATCTTCAGCTCCACTATACATTGTACGAAGTTTAAACATCTCAAACTCTGCCTTTTTCCTTCCAAAACGGAAAGTTTTATAGATGGCTGCACCTTTGGATTCCAATCGAATAAGTATGGAGCAAATCGCAATGAGAGGTAATGATAGCAAAAAGAATATTGTTCCAAATACGATATCAAAAACTCGCTTTTTAATTACCGAATAGTTTCGGAGTAATCGATAATGTTGATCAAATCGATAAATAGCCTGAAGATTTCGTGTAGCAACCCAAATATTAGAATCGCCTTGCAAATCAGGCATAACCAAAATTCGATTAAAGATTTGGTTGAATGAATCTAAAACATCATGAAATTCTTCTCTACCAACTGCTGGAACTGCAATGATGACAAAATCTATAGACAGTTTTTGAGAGATTATTTGAGCATTTTCGTAACCACCAACGATTGGAACGTTATTGCTATAGCCCCAATTATTTGGATTGTTATCAATGACAACTATAGGGTGAAGACCTAACTGTTTGTTTCGTAACAACGAATCAACAGCAACTTCACTAATAGGTCCATCACCTACAACCATCACTGGGATTCCCCACCAAGAAAATTTTCCGCACAGTTTTCGAGTAAAATTTCTAACGACAGGGATTATTGGTAATGATATCAACCATGAAAGTATAAACAACGATCGTGAAAGGTCTATACTGCTTTGAGTTAAATAACTAATTCCAGCTAAGAGTAAAAAAGAAATAGTAGTACTGTAGGTACATATTCTCAGTTCTTCAACTACTCCAATTCCAAAACCAGGGTGAAGTCCCGCAATAAAGTACACACAAGGAACAATGATGATTGCCAAAACTACATACGAGATGAAGAGTTGCAATGAAATTTGAGATTCTACTCCCAAAAGAGAAGTCCCTACAAAAGCCAAAGCCATACTAAGAGATAGTGCGAACCAATCACTCACTAATAAAGCAGCAGTAGCAAAAATTTTTCGTACGAAAACATTATATTTTTTACCAATGTCTTCTTTCGAAGTTACGATATAGGTCAAATCATCCAATGTTGGAATGTTCATATTGTTCCTAAGTATAGAGTAAACGTAGGTATCACATTACGCTCTATAAATGCCCCTTTTTGAAATTTTTATAAAATCTATACAATCTTGGACTTCAGGTACAATTACTGAATGTAAAGAAATATACTGTTCTAAACCGTCAGTTGTATTAAATCCACTAAAAAATACAATTTTATAAAATTGCTCTATAGCAGAAATAGTCTCATCTACAATACCACGACGTCGTAAACCAATTTTATTGACTCCTTCAATACAAACTGGTTCTCGACCTGTCAATGCAAAGGGAGTAATATCTTTAACAACCATCGCATCTGCAGCGACCATAGAATACTTACCAACAGAGCAAAACTGATGAACTTTCACCATTCCACCAATTACACAACACTCACCGATAGATACATGTCCTGCTAATTGAGTAGCATTGGACATGATGACATTATTTCCTACTGTACAATCATGGGCAATATGGCTGTAGGTCATAATCAAACAATTATCACCAACGGAAGTAGTGCCGGAATACTTTGTTCCACGATTTATCGTAACATATTCTCGAATTACAGTATTATCCCCAATAACTACAAAGGTTTCTTCATTTGCGTATTTCAAATCTTGAGGTTCTGTACCAATTATGGCACCAGCGTAGACTGTAGAATTATTACCTATTTTTGTACCATTTGCAATCGTAACATGGGATCGAATTTCGGTATTGTCCCCTATCACAACAGCATCTTCAATAATAGAATAAGGACCTACAGATACATTCTTTCCTAATTGAGCTTTAGAAGATACAATCGCAGTTGGATGAATAATTAAACTCATATTGTAGCCCTATCTACAATTGCTGCACGTATTTCTGCTTCAGTTACTAAGACATCATTCACATAACATTTTGCTTCAAAACCAACTATATTCATTCGTCTATTAACTAATCGAACTTTCATGATTAACTGATCTCCAGGTATGACTGGTTTACGAAATTTAACGTTATTAGCACCTAATAGCATTACTAATTTGGTAGACAAATCATCCTCACTATTGAGCAATAACAATCCCCCAACTTGAGCCATAGATTCTAAAAGTAAAACACCAGGCATAATTGGTTTATTCGGAAAATGACCCATAAAAAATGGTTCATTAAACGTAACATTTTTTAAGCCAACTATTGAATTTTCATCATGATTTATCGATAGAATTCTATCTACAAGTAAAAATGGGTAACGATGAGGTATTACTTCCATAATGTCACCGATACTCATTGACGTATCTTTTTGTATGTTGTCATTCATAGAAAATCGTTCAATGGTTGATAAAAGTTGTTGTTGAAGATACCGTACAAATTGTACATTTGCTTCATGACCAGGTCGTGTAGCTATGATATGTCCTTGGATTGGAAAACCTAACAATGAGGTATCGCCAATTAAATCTAATAATTTATGCCGAGCTGGTTCATCGTCAAATCGAAAACCACCTTTATTTAAAATAGAGTTTACTGTAAAACTATCACGATCGTCCAAAGGTTCGTTTTTCCCTATCAAATCTAAGACCTGTTGACGTAACATAAAACTATCGACAATTACAATGGCGTTTTCCAAACTTCCACCCTTGATGTTGTCTGTATGTTGTAATTGGGAAATTTCACTGAGAAAACAGAACGTTCTGGCAGGTGCAAATTCTGTTACAAATTCTTTTTCAACATCTTGTAAGGTTACTTGACTTACGGATAAGGCATCCGTATTGTAGTCAATTGCAACTGTAAACTGTTGTTTTGATGAAGGAATTACTTTAAAGTGAGAATTGCCATAAGTAAATTCGTAGACTTTATCTATTGTTATGAAATTACGTTTAGCGTTTTGAACTTTGATACCACACTGTTTAATCATAGTTACAAAGTGCAAAGCCGAACCATCTCCAATTGGAGGTTCATCAGAAGTAAGTTCGATAATACAATTATCAATACCACATCCTTCTAATGCTGAAAGGATATGTTCAGTCGTATGCACCACAATTTCATCATTACCTGATGTCAGTGTAGTTCTTCTTGAAGTACTAAGGACTTGATTGACCGACGCAAATATTTCTGGTTTTGAATCCCTATCAACTCTGACAAACCTACGCCCGAAATTTTCGGGTGCAGGTTTGAGAGTTATCGTTGTTTCATGTCCAGTATGTAACCCCTTACCGGAAAAAGAAATCTCTTTTTCTAAGGTACGTTGCTTTTGAAACATTATATTTTAATTGTTGGTGAAGAATCGAGAATTCTTCACAATATCAGCATTGTTTTTAACATCGTTCATCCAGCCATAATACGCCATAGCCTTAGCATTTCCAACTAATTTTTTGACTACAGCATCTTTATCAGCTTCATATTTTGATTTGTCTGGTTCTACTCTAGATTTTACAACAACTAAGAAACAAGAATTTTCACCACGGATAGTATTTGTCATGTTTCCAATTGGTGCAGTAAATGCTGCATGGGTAAGAGCATAATCTTTTCCTAATCCTTGTACAAATCCATTATTACGAATTCCAACAGCAGAACGAACATTCAAGGTTGTATCTACTGATTTTGCCGCACTCAAGCCTCCTGATGCTAACAGTTTCGTACGTACTTCATCAGTTTTTTTCACCAAAATATCCAATTTTTTATTACGAATTAATCGTAATTTCAATTGTTCTTTTATATCTTCAAGTGGCGTAGTACCTTTTTCTCGTATTGCAGAGATTTGAGCGATAACGACACCATAATTTTTTACTTCTACTGGAGCTGAAACATCATTCAACTTACCGTCAAATGCAAACATAGTTAAATTCTTAGATCCAATTGCGGGTGTATTTTTATCGAACAAATCAGTTTCTACAACATTCTTTTTTAATTGTTTTCCTACTTCTTCAATCGAAGTCCCTTTTTCCAATAAAGTTTTTGCTGAATTTGCATCACGGAAAATTGAATTTTTTGTAACTGTAGAAATATTTAATTTCAATGTTACTTCTGAATATTTGATTTCTTCTGTTACTTTATCAACAACTTTAATAATATGATATCCAAATTGAGTTTCAATAGGACCAATCAAATCACCAACCTTTGCACCAAAAGCTGCCTCTTCAAAAGGTTTTACCATCATTCCTTTAGTAAAGTATCCTACGTCTCCACCTTTCATACCCGAACCTTTGTCTGCAGATTTCTCTGTAGCAATTTGTTCAAAATTACCACCAGCTTTAATCTCAGCCATTATTTTTGTTGCAGCGGCTTTTGAAGAATCCTTATTTGCACCAAAATCAATAAGAATGTGAGATGCTTTTACTGATAAATTATCACCACTTTTACGTTCATCTAAACGTAAAAATGTTAATCCATCACCAAGATTAATAGGTCCAATTACTTGACGGTTTACCGCATTTTTCAAAATTCCTTGACGAATTGGATCTAAAGTAGAAACAGTTTTAAATTCACTTGTGACACCAGAATACTCAATAAAAATTTCCTCAAAAGCTTTATCTCTACCAGCAATAGTAGTATCTTTTTGGATTAAGCTCATTACTCGAGTAAATTTCTTCTCAAATTGCAAAGAATCATTGCTTCCGGGAACCATTGGGAAGGTAAAATATTTGATTTTACGAGCAGGTTTTTGCATGAAATTTTGTTTGTTTTTCTCGTAGAATGACGCAATTTCTGCATCAGTTACAGTGACATCTTTATCAGCAATAGTAGCTACAGGGAAATTGATAAAGTCAATATCTGCTGAACTATTATCTAAAACATATTGCAATTGCAATGCAGTTGGTGAAAGTAAATCTCCATAAGCACCAACTAAAGAAGAGATATTTTCTTGTAGTTTAGATTTCAAGATAAAATCTTCGACTTTAATTAAATCTTCTTTGAATTTCACAACCGCTTCATCAGGATTTACACCAGATTGTGGATTGATAAAATCGCGAAGTCTGTCTGGATTTGTTACCAATTCTAAGTACTGTTGTTTGTTAAATCTACCTAATGAATCAGTAAATGGACGACGAAGATAATCAGGAGGATTTTCCAATAATACATCTAATACTTCATTGTTTGAAACTGCAACACCTGCTTTTTCAGCTTCTTGGCGTAACAAAATTTCATCAACCATTTCATTCCAGACTTGATCTCTAACCTGCTCTTCGTCAACTTCTGGTTCTTTCTGTTGACTTGTTGCTGATGCACGTTGCATTTCAATTGCCTCTTGCACTCGAGCATTGTAAACAGTTGCTAGTATCTTTTCACCATTGACAGTTCCTACATTCTCACTACCTGCACTATTCCCTGATTGAAATAATGTTTGCATATCTATATCAGATATAACCATAAATACTATAAAGGTTACTCCAAATATAGCAAGCAAGATTGGTGAAACTTCCCGCATTTTAGAAATTACTTTCATCTTCAATGTTCTCCTAAATCCTTGTTAACGTAGATTTGTTAAGGTATAAATATATGTTTTAAAATTTTGCACAATTCGACAAAATTACGAGTCTTTGACGAGTTTTCCAATTTTTTAGTAGTTTTGCGTAACATCTTTTGAAAATAACTCCCTTTTCTTTACAAAAAATATACTCTTTTATACGTTATGAAGCTTGGAAAATTCACGATAGATATCATTGAAACAGGTTCATTTGGACTCGATGGTGGGGCAATGTTCGGTGTTGTTCCCAAAAATTTATGGTCTGCTAAATATGCAATACCAGATACTCAAAATAGAATTCCTATGAGTTCTCGATCACTTTTGATTCGATTTGATAAAAAAACGTTACTTATCGACACAGGAAATGGAAATAAATTCTCTCAAAAACTTCGTGAGATTTATGATATTAACACCTCTATTAACTCCTTAGAGACATCCTTAAAAAATTACAACGCTTCTACATCTGAAATTACTGATGTTTTGCTTACACATTTACATTTCGACCATGCAGGAGGTGCAACTTCTTATGAAGGAAGTTTGTTAGTTCCTACATTCAATAACGCAACGTACTTTGTGAACAAAGAGCAGTTGGATTGGGCATTGGATCCTGTATTAAAAGATAAAGCTTCCTTTATTCCTGATAATTTTGTTCCGCTTTTAGAACAAGGTGTGTTGAATATACTAACCACAGAAACACCATTTGAAGGTATTGGTTTTGAAATTTTACATGGACATACACGTGCTTTGCAAGGATATAAGATAGTAACATCCGAGGGAACGTTATTTTTCCCAAGCGATTTATGTCCGACTGCTGCTCATATTCCTTTGCCTTATGGAATGGGATATGATAATTTTCCTCTTTCAACAATAGAGGAAAAGAAACGTTTATGGAAGCAAGCCGTCGATGAAGAATGGATTGTAGTTTTTCAACATGACGCATTTATTCCTGCAGGGAAAATTGGATTGAATGACAAAGGATACTATTTACGTGAACAAATTTCATTTGAAAAGCAAACAAATTAATGGCTGAAGAAAAGGAAGCGGTTACAACCGAATTACCTGAAATGGGATTTTCAGGACATCTGGAAGAATTACGGAAACGACTAATTTATTCTGTAATTGCTCTTGTTGTTGGCTGTATTGTCACTGGTATATTTATTGATACTATAATGAATTTTGTCCTTTTAGGACCTGCCATTGCATCGAAATTAGAATTACAAAACAGAAAACCTTTTGGACAAGCATTTCTCTATTTCAAGGTTATTTTTATAGTTGGTATCATAGTTACAACTCCCTTTTTACTTTATCAACTTTGGAAATTCATTGAACCAGGTTTGTATGAGAAAGAACGTCGTTGGGCAAAATCGATTACCTTTTTCACAACTGTTTGTTTTTTTGCAGGAATATCCTTCGCTTATTTTGTGATGATTCCTTCAATGCTAAAATTTTCTGCTTCATTTGGTTCCCAAAATATCAAAAACTTTATAGATGTTGATGAACTTTTGAGTTTCATGACGACGACATTATTAGCAGCAGGATTGATTTTCGAATTACCGATGATTACCTTTGTTTTGACAAAAGTAGGTATTGTAACTCCAACAATGATGAGGAAATATCGTCGACATTCTATTGTTGCGATTTTAATCATTGCAGCAATAATGACACCAAGTCCGGATCCATTTAATCAAATGATTTTTGCAATCCCGCTCTATCTATTATTTGAACTAAGTATTTGGGTTTCGTCTTTAGCTTTGAATCAACGAAAAAAGGAATCGACTGAGCAGTAATTGCTCCTAACAATCACTATGATAGCAGTTAAAGAAGTTCGCAAACCCATAGAGCCGTATTTACAAGAATTTGATACTTATTTCAAATCGACAATGAAAACCCATGTTTCATTGTTGAATATCATTGTCAAATACATAATTAAACAGCGTGGAAAACAAATTCGCCCAACCTTGGTGTTTCTTTCTGCGGCAATGTGTGGTGAGGTGTCCCAACGAACATTCATTGGTGCAGCAATGGTAGAGTTACTCCATACTGCAACCTTAGTGCATGATGATGTTGTGGACGATTCGGCAGAACGTCGTGGAGTTGCATCTATCAATGCACTTTGGAAAAATAAAGTTGCAATATTAGTTGGTGATTTCCTACTTTCACGTGGTTTACTCATTGCAGTTGAACATAATGAATTTGCGTATTTGAAAGCAACAAGTACTGCTGTAAAACGAATGAGTGAGGGTGAACTTCTCCAAATAGAAAAAAGTAGAGAACTTAATTTGGATGAAGAAACCTATTTTAAAATTATATCAGACAAAACTGCATCGTTAACATCAACTTGTTGTTTGATTGGTTCATTAAGTGCTACTGAAAATATTGAATTCCATCAAGCACTACAACAATATGGTGAATACGTTGGTATAGCATTTCAAATTCGCGACGATATTTTGGATTATACCAGTCGTTCGGCAATTCTTGGCAAACCAATTGCCAATGATATCAAAGAAAAGAAACTGACCTTACCACTCATATATGCGGCTTCTGTTGCACCAAAAGATAAGGCAAAAGAAATCATTTCCATCGTAAAAAAAGGAAAAGCAACCTCTGATTCTATCCAAAAAGTATTCCGTTTTGTCGACGAATATGGCGGAATTGAGTATGCAACCAACAAAGCAAATCAACTCTCCGAAGATGCAAAAAAACTATTGTCCATCTTCCCAGAATCACCTGCAAAAACAGCTCTTCTACAATTCGCAGACTTCGTCTCTAGCAGACAATCGTAATAATAAAAAGTAACAATTCTAGGGGCGTATTGTATACGCCCTCTGGTTTTGAATCTCCCCACAATCCAATCCTCTCACTCAATAAGGGAACCAATCTTCTTTCGATGTTGTAGAAACGCAATGCTTTGCGTCACCAAAGAAAGAAGCAACCCCGCCATTGCATGGCACCCCTCCAAAGGTGGGGAACCAATCTTCTTTCGTTTTTGTATAGTCGTAGCATGCTACGTCTCAGCCGAGAATTCAACCCGGTCATTGCATGGCATCTCTCCAAAGGAGGGGTATTAACTTGAACGACTTTAAGCAATCCAGTGTCATTAAAATCTACTTCACATACTTTTTCATTTTTCTTAAATGAAAATATCAATTTAATTGTTTCGTTTGTTACAATACTATGAACTCTACCTCAAAATCAAAAAATAATTTAGATCAAAACAATGAAACCATAGCAACTATTATTGCTGGTGGCTTATTTGGTGCATTTGTAGGAAAACTATTGACTGATGATGATGAAGGTGCACTTCTTTTGGGTGTACTTGGTGCATTAGTTGCAGCTTCACAACGGTCGAAAGAAGTGGGTAAAAATAATAATATCCCCATCCTTATTGCTCGAGATCAAAAACTGTACAAATTGTATCCTGACGGTAGTGAGGAATTCATCAAAGACCTCCCTAAAGCCAAAAAAGAATGGGCTCAGCAATTTGAACTTACTTAATAGATTATGAAACGGGTTAGAGTAATTGCAGGTCCTAATGGCTCAGGTAAAACAACTTGTTTTTTAAATCTTCGAAAAAATCATTCGTTCAAAATTGGTGTTTATGTAAATGCAGATGAAATAGAAAACACACTTCACAAAATGCATTATCTGAATTTCAATGAATATAACCTCAAAATCACCAATGAGGAAATCCAAACCCATTTTCAACAGAGTACATTTTCCCCAAAAAAGCGAAACGAACCAATGCTTTACCAATCATTGAGTGTTGTTGAGAATATTCTCACTATTTCAACAACGATAGATTCTTATTTAGCTGCGGATATTGCTGAATTTATTCGAATTCATTTGTTAAAAAACAATGTATCTTTTACTTTTGAAACGGTAATGAGTGATTCGAATAAAATTACGTTTATGCAAGAATGTAAAGCAAATGGATATAAGGTGTATTTATACTTTTTTTCAACTCAAGACCCGAAAATCAACATTGATAGGGTCAATATTAGGGTTTTAGAACAAGGGCATTTCGTTCGAGAGGATAAGATTATAAGCAGATATAAAAGAAGTCTGTCAAATTTGAAAAGTGCCGTTAAAAATTCAGACAAAGCGTATATTTTTGATAACACAGAGGATAGAGAAAAACTCATAGTAACAGTAGAAAACGGAAAGGATGTCAATAGAAATCCTGATGTTGTTATCCCTGAATGGGTAGAAACCTATTTGTTTCAATAATACATAGAATTTGATAACTTATTTCTCTGTCATTTCGAGAGCCTCAAGGGGAGAGGTAGATGTCTTTTAGTAGAGACGCAATACTTTGCGTCTCCAAGTAAAGAAGCAACCCCGCCATTGCATGGCACCCCTCCAAAGGTGGGGAATTACTTGTAAAAAAACTCTATTAGTTTACTCGCGTTTGTAGATACCTGAATGAGCAGAGATATTGAGAAGGATACCGACTGCTGCTGCAGAGAAGAACACTGATGTACCGCCATAGCTTATAAAAGGCATTGGAAGCCCAGTGGTAGGTAATAAACCGCAGGTTACACCAGCGTTAATAAAAGCGTAAAATCCAAGTGTATAGGTGATTCCAGAAGCTAACAAAAATCCAAATTTGTCAGGAGCACGACCTGCGATGATGGTACCACGCCATACGACCAACATAAAGGCAGAAAGAATAATCGAAACACCAAAAAAGCCGTATTCTTCGCCAACGACAGAGAATATAAAATCTCCATAGGACTCTGGCAAAAACCACTCACGCTGACGACTTTGTCCAGCACCAACTCCCCAAAATCCTCCATTGGCAAAAGCTATCAATGCTTGATCTAACTGATAACTAATTGCCTCAGAAACTTTATTTTCTTCACCCATTCCCAAATAGGCTAATATTCTTTTTAGTCGATATTGTGCGGTGAGCGCATACCCACCTCCTCCTATTATTCCTAAAGCTAATACAGCTCCTAAATGAAGTGGATTTGTTCCTCCAACGAATAACAACGTCATTGCAATGATGAATATCACACTTGCAGTAGACATATTTGGCTGAAGCACAATGAGCCCACATACCGCTCCAATCCATAGCAACATTGGCAAAAATCGGTCTTTGAATTTTTGAATTTGTTCTTTGTAGGTACTCATATAAGCTGCTAGGAATATAATGAGTGCGAACTTTGCATATTCGGATGGTTGGAAGGTTATAGCTCCAATATGAATCCACCTCCTGGCTCCTTTTATCATAGGTCCGACGAATAAAACTGCAATGAGCAGGAAGATTGCCACCAAAAGCATTGGCTTGGCTATTTTTTGGTATACTCGATAGTCTATTCGGGCAAATACAAAAATGAGAATGACACCTATGACAATACGAACAGAGTGTTTCCAAAACAACGATTCGGATGAACCAAATTTTACTGCTGAAAACGAAGAGCTTGCACTATAAACAAAAGCAACGGAAAATGACATTAGTCCGACAATTGCCACTAAGATAAACCAATCTATTCTGCCTAATGGTAGGGCAGAAGATTGGGTAATTTTTTTCTGTAAATCTAAATCCATAAATTCTCTTTGTATGTGCAAATATACAAAGAACTACTTGACAATTTTGTAGAATTTTATGTTTTTATTGATGGAAGGGTATCAAATTATACCGAAGTATTCAATGATTAACTTTTCGGCAGTATTTTTTTGTTGTTCTGATACTAATCGGTTTTCAAAAACTGCTGTTTTGGCATTGGTTGAAACTGTGAGAAATTCTAAAGCTTGGTCATTCTTTTTTCGTTTTTTTGCTAATTCTGACAACTGATACGACACTTCTTCTAAAAATTCATACGATTGAATAGAAGATGCCAAAAGAAATGATTTAGCTAATGCAATTGCTTCATACTTATTGTGAAGCTTCGCATATTCATGCTTTTTAGCATAAAGGGTTAGTAAATACTCTTTAGAGTTAGACTGCTCAAAAAGTTGTTCAATGGTAAGCAGATACGTAGCAAATTTTTCGACATTATCGTTTGGAATAATTGAAACTATATCACAATGTATCTTTAGATATTCTTTTGTGTTTTTTTCGTTGATGTATTCATCAGCCAATTGTTCTAATATTTCTTTGGCATCATTGTTTCGTTTCATTCTAGCTAGATTCAATGCATACAATCGTTCGATATTTTTACGTAGTTGTTTAGGAAAACTTTCAATTGTCAATTCACTCCACAATTTTTCGATAGCCTCAGAATTTCTATCATTATTGTATGAAAGTAAAACATTATACTGTCGTAACTTTCCAGATTCTTGTGATTGAGAAAGTATTGTTTTTTGATGATAGGCCCGAACGAGTTCATTAACACCCATAGCAGCCAACAAAGCAATGACTGTAAGGTGCAACTCTTCAGTTATATCACTGTCATTTGAAAAAAATTTCAAAAGGACTAAACAACATTCAATTGCTAATACTTTATTATGACCATTCAATGCCTTTTCTAAACAATCAAAAAACAATCTTTTCGAATCCTCAGTTCTAAAAAATTCAGTCGATTTTTTGAACCAAAGAATAATCAAAACGATTAGTGATATAGACTCAGGATAAGAATCAAGCATTACTTGAAACAAATTATTAAATTCGTGGTTACTATTAGGAGCTTGAATTAACAACTGTTGTTCTTTTGTAAGTTCGAATTGCTGGGTTCCGTGTTTTAGAATTGTTTGGACAACGTCGGAAAAAAGTGAAAATGGTATCTTAGAAGAGGAATGAAGGATTTCAAAAAATAGTTTTGTAACTATTTCAATATTTTTTTTTGAATAAATAGCATCGACATCTTTATACTCGACAACTAATTGACAATGATATCGTATTTTTTCTTCATAATTCATTATCAACGTTTGTAAAATTCAGGTATTTCAATAAAGAATGTAGACCCTTCACCGACGGTAGATTCACACCAAACAGACACATGAATAAGTTCTGAGAGTTTTTTGACTATAGACAGCCCTAATCCTGTAGAATGTTCACCTGCAGTTGGTTTTGCAGACAATTTTGCATAGGTACCGAACATATTAATACGATCATCTTCAGTAAAACCTGGACCTTTATCTTCAATCTCAACTATAATGACTGATTCAACAGTTTGTTGATCATTAGTTGTAACGATATTATCTTGAGAACGAACATTGATACGCACATTTGAACCTAAAGGTGAATACTTGATAGCATTAGAAAAGATATTATCAATGATTTGTTTGAGCAAATCAGCATCCGTTTCACAAATTGTTTTCTGTGCTTGAATATTTTGAGAAATGGAAATGTTCTTTGTTTGAGCGTATTGTGAATACTCTTTTAGTAATGTTTGTACAATTGTCGCGACATCAGTTTTCTGTAACGACACATTTATTGAAGATGTGCCAGATTTATTGACGTCTAAAATTGTAGTAATGATAGTGGTCATTCTGTGAGCAGAGTCACGAATATAGGTTGCATATTCTTTGATTTCATCGTAAGAAATAGTTGGAATTTCTTTGAGAAGATATTCTGCAAAACCTAAAATGTTATTCAAAGGATTTTTCAAATCATGGGAAGCCATTCGAATTAGATCATTCTTTTGTTCAAGTAATGTAGTTACATTTTCTTTTGTACGTTCTAATAAATTTGACAGATTTGAGTGTTCTTTACGTAATGCTTCTATTTGAATAACCCCATCATTGGTAGAAATTTCATCAAACTTTTTACGTTCATACTCTAATTGTTCTTTCAAGAGTTTTTCATGAATCTCAAACTGTTTTGTTTCAAAATCTCTTTCAATTTTCATTTGTTCTTTGAAGAATTGTAACGCTTCTTGAAAGTTTCCTTTTCTTTCAGCTATTGTAGATTTAATGCCATAAATAATTCCTTTTATTTCTTCATTGATCATTTCTTGAGGAAGTTTATCAATATTATCTAAACATTCAATTGCCATTTCTAACGAAAATTGAGAATTGTTAATATCAATATTCAAATCAGCATATGCTAAATACAGATCAATTAATGTATGATAATTATGATTTTTTTTTGCGATTATGAGACCTTCTTCTATAAAGTTTACACTTTCGTTATACCTTCCTTGATTCGTCAATGCAATAGCAATATTATAATAACTTGTATCTAAGCTAAAATCCTGTTGATTAGCTTTTTTAATTTGTATACTATCTTGAAAGCATTCCATCGCTTTGTCAAATTCTTTCAAATAGGTCCAATAATTACCAAGATTATTATAAATCAGACCTAAGTTTATAAAGTCATTAGTGTCAATTGCAATTTGTTTTGCCTTTTTGTAATTTTCTAAAGATTCATCAAATTTATAGATTGCAGCATACACCATTCCTAAATTCATAAAGGTAGTAGTAAACAATGTATCCGCAATATTAAACATATTTTTCACTTCTACACATTGCCGATAATAATACAAAGAAGTGCTATAGTCTTTTAATTTGTAATAGAAGTTACCAATATTATTGAGTGCCTTAATTTTTAGAATTCCACTTTCTATAGTAGAATAGAATTGTATTTGTCGTAAACATTCTTCAAAAAAATGAAGTGCTTTCACAAACTGACTTAATCGAAAGTAACAGCTACCTAAATTCAAACAGAATTGAGCATGGTGGAAATCCATTGAACATTCTTTAGCCAGAGGAATTCCTTGTTCTATTATCTCAATACTTTTATGCATTTCATTTGAAGCATTGTAAATTGATGTTATTTGTGATAAAGCAAGTACAAGTTCTTTTTTTACTGATATGATAAAAGACTCGTCATCAATAGAGGTGGAAATTGGAAGTTCTGAATTAGTTCCTAATTGAGAAAGATAGCTTGTAGCAAGATTTTTTGCATCCAATGAATAAGAAAATGATAACTCATTTTGTGTGGTACTATACTTCTTTGCCTGAGCATTCAAAGTTCGTATCGTTTCTAATATTGTCTCACTCATAGGAATATGTTTCGATGATTGATTCAGAAAATGTTCCATATCTTACAAAGACAAAAGTGAAGAAATAGAGGCAACATCGATTATATCATCTACTGAACACCCACGAGATAAATCACAATATGGCATATTTAATCCTTGAATAATAGGTCCTACTGCAGTTGCTTTTCCAATCCGTTGTGCTACTTTATATGCTATGTTTCCAGAATCCAAATTAGGAAAAATAAATATGTTTGCTGAACCATTTAAGGGAGAGTTTTTTGCTTTACTTTTTGCAATTTCTGGAACAAATGCAGCATCAAATTGTAGTTCTCCATCTGCTAAAACTTCTGGATTCTTTTTTCTAAACAACTCAAATGCTTCTTGCACTTTCACTACTGATTCAGAAGTGGCACTTCCCTTTGTTGAGAAAGATAAAAATGCTACTTTAGGTACTTCATTAGGAAATAACCGTTCAAAATTTTCAACAGTTGAAGTAGCAATAGATGATAATTCTTGAGAATTTGGATTTGGTATAACTCCACAATCTGCAAACAGCGTTACAGTCGATTCAAGAATCATCACAAAATAACTCGATACAACTGTTGTAGATGGTTCAAGACCTACCGTTTGGATTGCTGCACGTAAAACATCTCCAGTAGAGGATAAAGCTCCTGCAACAACGGAAGAAACATCACCATTTTTCAACATCATTCCAGCATAATACAAGGGCTTTTCCATCGTTTGTAAAGCAACTTCTTGTGTTATTCCTTTTGTCTTTCGTAAGTCAAAGAACATAGCTCCATACGTATGTATATTGCTTTGTTCTTTGGGATTAACAATTTTTATGCCGTTTATATCAATATCGTTACTTTCTGCTATTTCTTGAAGAATATTTGTTTGTCCAATAAGTAAAGGTGTTGCAATATTTTCTTTTCGAATAATCGAAACTGCATGTAATACTCGTACATCTTCACAATCTGGAAAGGCAATGACAGAGCCTTTTTGGGAAGCGTTAATATGAAATTGGTTACGAATTCTTTTTGGAAATGAATCCATAGTGTTTTGTGTTATATTGGGAAAATATAACGAATCTTATTGGAGAACGTATGAGTCTCAAGAGTAGTTCCGGTCAAACGATCAGCAGTGAAGATTGTCGAACCATTCGAACGCTGTTGTAATAACATTAGTTCTCCTCTTCTAATATTATATTGAACAGTAGCATAGACATTTTGATTAACACGAACTGCTGCACTTTTTGAGAACGTATTTACTCGTATAATACCTTGATTGGTAGTAACATAGGCTCTGTATCGTTCTGTAACTGCAAGTGATGTTGGAATTGCCCCTTCTGGATTTGCTTGTGTAACAATCATATCAGTTTGAGTTAGCAACGAATTTGTCGAAGGATCAATATATGCTAACTTCATACGAGTTTTTTCGACAGGATTTTGCAAAGTATCACTTGATTTTCCTTGACCAGCGCATAATACTAACACTAATTTACTATCTATATCAACCCCAATAAATGAAGGAGCATCATGTGTTTGTAGCCCTTGAACAACTGCATTCAATCTTGTGTCAATGATTGAAACAGAATTACTTTTAGGGCAAGCAACAAAAACTTTGTTTTCAAAGGAAGAAATATCTTTAGCAGGAGCTTCGATAGTAATTGTTGAGACTAATCTATTGACAGTAATATCAAAAACACCAATGATTGGTGCATTTTCGAATGAAATATATGCTGTAGTTGCATTTGCAAACGTAATAGCATTTGGTTGAAATCCTTGATTAGCAAATGAAATGGTATCTTCGATAATAAATGAATCATCTTTTACGATATACATCACTTCTTCAATAGGGGATAAAACATAAATTTTATCACGAAAATATGCAAGTTTTAAATTTGGATTTTGAAACATCGACGTTGGGAAAACAACAGATGTTTGAGTACTTTTTGAAGGAAGTGAAACCACAGAGATGCTATTGGCATTTTCAAAAACAACTAATGAATTCCAACTGACGGCTCCATCATTTATTAATGGGTCTTCGGGTGAACATCCGAAAAAAATTATAGAAACAAATGCAAAAACTATACTTAAGAAGTAGTTATGATATCTCATTTGACGTAGTAGCTAAAAATTGGTAAATGTTAGGAAGTATGAAGTTAATAATACCATATAAATGTTGACGACGTTCGTGCAACATTGTTGAATCTTTAGTTGAAGAATGATTTTTTTGTATAACGATTGTACATATATGCATAGAGTAATATCGAGCAAGTATAGCTTCTAATACCTGAATATTACCAATACAACCAACATTCCAACTTTCGTACAAATTTCGTTCTGCATTTGACGTTGTTTCAGTAGAACTAATTCCTAAAAGAACTGATTTTGTTGATTCGATTTTTTGTTTTTCAAAAGCTTGTTCACAAAAGTTCTGTAATTCAACAGAATAGTTCATAGAAAACTTACTCATTTTCTCTTTATACTCTTGAGAATTTACAAATTCTTTTAGCACATGTATTCCGGTTTGATTCAAATGATCTTTGATTATCAACGAATCTTTCGAGGAAACATTAGTGAGAAAGCTCAATTGATCTATAGTTAACAAACAACGAATTCCAAGATTTGCAATGATATGAATAGGATATAATTCGTTAAGGAATGAAGTAGGTATTATTTCTGTATGTGGTGTTTCGTAGAGTAATACTGGAATACCTTCTATAGTGACTTCATACAAACAAACTTCGTTGTTTTGAGGTATCTCGTAACAGTGTGGAATATCTGAAATAGGAATTTTCTGATGAATTGCACCAATATAATTCAAATCCAAAGTCCCGTTGCGTACTAACAGACATACTGCAGGATAACTTCTTAGACGTTGAGTCAGATATTGAACAGATTCTGAAATTTTGCTATTAAAACTAACTGAGGTTTTCATCATCGCTCTCCAAAAATACCTGTTCCGATTCTCACTAAGGTTGCACCTTCTTCTAAGGCTATCATATAATCATTCGTCATACCCATTGAGAGATGAGTTAGTTTCAGATATAGTTGTTCTTCCAGCAAGTCTTTGAGTTGAACTAATTGTTTAAACTCACTTCGTAACAGTTCTTCATCTTCGTCCAAAATAGCTGGTATTGTCATCAAACCATCAATTGAAATTCCTGGAAATGATTGAATCTCTTTCACCAAAGGTATAACATAATTTGGTAAAACCCCACTCTTTGAGCTTTCTCCTGAAGTGTTTACTTGAATCAGAATAGAAATTGTTCGATGATTCTTCAAAGCCTCTTTTGAAATTTCTTTTGCTAATTTAACTGAATCAACAGTATGAATAGTATGGATAAATGGAGCAATATATTTTACTTTGTTTGTTTGTAAATGTCCTGTAAAATGCCATTGAATTTCAGGGCATCTCTCAAGTAATAATTGTTGTTTTTGCACTAATTCTTGTACATAATTCTCACCAAATTTTCTAAGAGATTGTTGGTAGCAATATTCAATTGCAAATGGTTCTTTTTTCTTACTTATAGCAACAACATTTTCATTCATCGAAGCACCAATTTTGTGCAAAGATGTTTCAATACGATGAAGATTTTGATCTATAAGTACTTTATCCATTGTTTCGTTTTGTAAGTAAAGCAACTGATTCGATGTGATATGTTTGTGGAAACAAATCTACTGCAGTAACTGCATCGACGCTATAATTATCCAGCATTGCACAGTCTCTTGCTTGAGTTGTAGGGTTACATGAGACGTAAACAATCTTATCAATTCCAGATGTATTAAGATAACCAATTAAATCCGGATGAGAACCTGCTCTTGGAGGGTCAATAACAATTGTATTTGGTTTTTTTTGATGTTGTAAATGTGCTAATGCTTCTTTGGAATGGAGATTCATAGCAAAAAATTCTGTATTCTTAACTCCATGATTGATTGCATTCATTTTTGCTTTTTCTATTGACTCTTCAGAAAGCTCAATACCGACGACCGATGTTACTTTTTTTGCAATTGGCAATGTTATGAGCCCTGTACCACAATACAAATCCCAAGCAATATCTGATTCTTTAAAATCTGCATACGAGTAAACAACATCTAAAAGTCTTTCAAACTGCTTTGGGTTGTTCTGAAAGAATGAAAATGGTGAAATTTCATAAGTAAAACCACTCATCACTTCTTTTAATGACCCTGTACCTACTTGACGAACGATTTCTCCAATTGCAACTCCAGATTTTGTAGTATTGACTGCGTGAGCAATTGTTGTATATTCATTTAAGAACTCATCACTAAATTCTGAAAATAACCAATCAACGAATAACTGTTCTTTTTCAGTAGTTACAGCTGAAGTCAATACAATAACCAATAGATCATTCGTTGTTTGGGAATTACGAATAATGACATTCCTTAAAAATCCTTCCCCAAGCCTACTATTCCGTGCTGTAAGTGCTAATAAACGGCATTGTTCATCGATAGATTTAAGAATCTGATTTCCTAAATTCGGCTGTAAATGACATATGTCAATTGGTAGGACTTTGTCAAATCTTCCTGGTATATGCAACCCTAAGGCATAGTTTTTTTGTTCGATTTCACCATCACTATTAATTTCTTCCTCAGAGAGCCATCTGCTTGCTCCAAATGAAAATTCCATTTTGTTGCGATATTCATATTGTTGCAAAGAACCAATTGGTGTATCATATCGATCAACAGCAACTTTATGTAACCGTTCAAAAGAATCACGTACGTGTTGAGCTTTCCATCGGAGTTGTTCCGAGTAATCTAATTGTTGCCACGAACATCCACCACAGAGTCCAAAATGAGAACATCGTGGTTCAATACGATGCTCAGAAGGCGTAATAATTTCCTTAATGGTCGCTTCTCTGTGTTTTTTTCGTTTGTGGGTAACTTCCACATTGAGTATGTCACCAGGCACTCCACCTTTAACAAAAATTACACCCAATTCATCACGAGCAATGGAAATTCCTTCGAAACCAATTGCATCTATTCTTACTATTTGTTCTGTTCGTTCTTTTTTTGCCATACTTTACTAAAAAGTTTTTTCATCAAATTATTGAAAGTTAAAGACTCGTTGTTAATTTTGAGAATGAGAAATATTCCCACAATAGCAACAATAATATTCGCCATCCACATCCCTAATTGAGGTGACATCAAACCTCTATCGGCTAATTTTTCTCCTCCAATGAGACATGCCCAGAAAAAGACATAAAAACCCAGACTAATTGCCGCGCTTATCCCAAAGTTACCTTTTCTTGTTGAGATTCCTAATGGACAACCGACCATAACGAACACTATACAAGCAACTGGTAAAGAATATTTTTTATGGATTTCTACTAAGTACTGTTTGATTCTATTTTCTCTATCAAGTATAGTTTGGTTTTCAGACTCCAAGATTTGTACGTAGGTAGTCGTAATTTCAAATATTTTTTCTGTTATGTACGATTTTTTCAACGTCGGATTTGCCAATGTTGCAGAGTCTTTCCCAATAAATGGAGAGAAATACAGCTTTGCATTGATGAGTAATTCATAGTGAGCATTTTTAAATCGTTCCAAACGTACCTTAGAAGAATCACGTTCAATGGCATTTTTATCGACTATCAGCTGCATATCTGCTATTCTCATTTCACGATCACCTCGTGAGAACATATCTCCAGTAGATTCTTCTAATAAGAACCCTGTTGTTGACATTGCTATTTCGTGAAAATCGAAAGTAATCTTTCTAAAATCATTATAATTATTCTGTTTCACTTGGTGAATTTCACCATGAGAAAGTTTTAACATAATTTGGTTGTAGTCAGCTGTAAAACGTAATTGACCAGAGTCAGCTGTAACAATGTTCATTTGGTAAGGTTTTGTTCTGTCGTAGATAGTTACATCTAAAAGTAAACCAGTGAGTGTATCCGTTTTCCGAGCTAAAATCGAGTAGCCTTCAATTTGATTGGAAAATTGTCCAGCCTCTATAGCAAATGTTGGTTTTTTCCTTTGAATATCGCCTAACAATAACTTTGCTCTATGGTTTGATTCTGGTAAAACGTTATCATTAAACCAAAATAAAGCAGCAGTCAATAGACAACCAACTATCATCGACGGAATCATCATTCTATATAAACTTGCTCCACCAGATTTGATAACATCAATTTCATGCGTAGCTGATAAAGAACCAAAGGACATCAACGTAGAAAACAAAGCTCCCATAGGAACAGCAAATACTACCATCCACGAAAGGTTGAGAACAATCAACTGAATAATAACGAAACCGTCTAAACCTCGCGAAACAAGCAAGTCAATATACTTCATTATGAATTGAAGTAAGAACAAAAAAGTTACAACTGAAGCACCAAATATAAATGGTCCGATGTGAAATCGAAGAATATATCTTGGAATAAGAAGCATATTTATTACGCCTTTTTCCGTGATAACTTAACATTGGAGTCAATTGAATGTAATACTTCGATTGAATTGTCAAAAACAACTATATCATCGTTTTTTCTACGTCTGGAAATATAAGTATCTTCAAATATCATCTGTTCATTTGTTATATTCGAAACTATGTTTATATCATGAAGTGGATTTTCCAATGTTATATGAAAATCATCTAAATGATGCACTTTATTTACTGAGTCAGCAACAGCATTCAATGAAGGAAGAATATTCAAAAAATGTTGTTTTTCAAGTGAAAATTGAGTTGTTTCTATGGGTGTTGTAGTAGAACGAATTTTATTGATAAAATTATTCGATGAAGAATGTACGACCGGAGTTTCAAAGGAGAAAAATTGTTCAGTTGAAGAAGTAAATTTCGTTGATGAAATGTCGTCTTGCTTTTGAATAATTTCTTCAGACTCTTCATCAAATTCATCCGTTTTGAGAGTAGAGACTATTTGGTCAAAACCAATTAAGACATCATCAAATTCAATCTCTTCATTATCTACAACTACATCTTGGATTACATCTTCTTGTGTTTCAATTGTTGGGTTTTTAATCAAAGAGAATTCAGATGTATCTTCTTCTTGCTCAACTGTAGTTTGTTCTTGTTCATCATAATTTTCAACATTATATGAGTAAGTTTCAACTTCAACTTCGTCTATGTTTGTTTCGTGAAGAATTTCTTTCTCTATTTCACCAATGACTGCATCATTGTCAATATAGAGTACATCTTCGTTTGTTGATTCTTCACTTATACTTTCTTCTATATCAGGAAGTTCCTTGAAATGTGAATTACTTTCTTCATTTTGTATGGTTTCTTTAATCAATGAAGTTGATTCTTGTTCAATACCAGTGCTACCTATTGGTTGTTGTGTTTTTTTTTTCGGTGGTTCAGAGTTAATGGAAGGAGTAGCCTCGAGAATATCTTTTAGTGTATTTATAAGAGGATCATTGACAAAGAATTTACTAGCAGACTCAAATACTTTATGAGCTTCAGAAACATTTCCAAGAGCAATATAGGATTTAGCTAAAATAAGATACAAACTTGAATATTGCGGATAATCACTTATACCTAAGGTACAAATATCTACAGCATCTTCATACTTTCCTTTTTTGAAAAGTTTTGATGCTTCAATCGCCGCTAATCGTAAATCCTCATCCATCATTGTTTACCTTATCTTCTATTTCCAAATATACGAAGCAGAAAAAGAAAAAGATTAATAAAATCTAAATACAAATGTAAAGCTCCATGAATTGCAACAGCATCAGAATTTGAGTGTTGCTGAAAACTTTCTTGGATACGTTGTGTATCATAGGCAGTTACTGCTGTAAATACAACTACTCCAACAACAGAAATCACCCACTCTAATGCTGAAGAATGTAGAAAAATATTAACAATGGAAGCAATGATGATACCAAATAGTCCCATCATCATAAAAGAGCCCATACTTGTAAGATTTGATTTTGTTATTAGTCCATACACACTTGCCAAAGCAAACATCAATGCACAGATAAAAAATGTAGAAAGAATCGATGTGGAAGTATAAATTAAAAACACAATAGACAGCGTTACACCATTTAACAAGGAATAGCCTAAAAATACAGATGCAGCAACTGTTTTAGACATGCTGTATACTCTCACTGCAAGAAATCCAACCAGCAAGAACTGAGCAATGACAAGTCCGAAAAAGATAAGTCTATTGAGTAATAGGGTTTGAATTATCGATACATCTGAAAGTACATACCCAGAAGTTAGTGCAGTTGTACATAATCCTGCAAACATCCACCCATACACTTTTGACATCAGCTTGTGAATCTGAATTGACGATGTCGATTGTTGAAAAGAATTGTTAATAGTTTGTCTATTCATCTTACGCCTCTTCTCGAAATAATTTTTTATCAGCCCAAAAAGTTCCAAATGGAATAATTGACACAAGAATTGCAATAAATGCTTTTTTTAAATTCCACTTTTTATCAAAACTTACTTGCATTACTGCGTAAATATAAAGCACAAATAATAAACCATGAACCAAACCAATAACTTTGTTTGGCTCTCCCATAGAATACATATATTTTAGTGGCATGGTAATAAACAAAATCAGTAAAAACGAAATACCCTCTATAAAACCAATTATTCGTAAACGACCTAAGGATGTTGTTAGTAATTTGGACATAATACATTGCTAAATATGTTATCGTAGTAACGGTTTGAAAACTTCTTAAGTGTGAAGAGATAAAATTTCAAACAAATATTTATCTAAAAAAACAACGACAAAAAGAAGAAAGAAATCCTTGTGAGATTTCTTTCTTTTAAATAATATTGACCAAAAAGTATATCTGCTATCGAACTATAGTAAACGGCAAGAAACTTCTTCCGTGGTTTGTCAAAATTTCTAACAAATACATACCAGAAGATAATGTTGATGTAGAAAATGCAATTGTTCCTTTGTTTTGAGGTGGTAACGTTATAAACTGTTTTGTTCCTAAAACTGATACTATTGAAAGGGAGGTTAGCTCTAAAGAATTGTTTCTATTGAATAATTGCATTTCACTTCCATTTTGCTGCAACACAAATCCATTGGTAAGTTCATCTCTGACTGAAACTGCATCTTTAACCGATACCATCACTTTTCTGCTTGTATCATTACCACAAGTACCTGTCACGATACAGTAATATTCACCTTCTAAACTCTTACCAATATTTGGAATAGACAAACATTCATTTTGAAAATTTAGACCCATAGATATTCCATTAAAGAACCATTGATAAGATTTTGCCAATCCAACGGAAGTAGGGCACACTGATAAAGTAGAACCTACTGTAATATTTACATCATCTGGTGTCGATATTACTTTCGTTTGAGGTCTTACAGTCAATGTAACTGATTGCGAAACAATATCTGAACCACAATCAGGTTTAACTGTTACAGTGTAAGTACCTTCGTTAAGTACTGTTGCATTTGGTATAATCAATTTTGAATCTGCCGAATTTTGAACTATTTGATTTCCTTTTCTCCATTCATATTGCAAGTTATCACCACTTCCGACTACTTCAAACATAGCAGTTTCTCCAGCACATACAACCTCATTGCTCGGTTGATTTTCAATAGTACCAACTTTAGAAATTGAAATATTGTCAATCTCAGATTGAATTCCACTAATATTTTTCACTTTAAGAGAATATTTCAATAAAGGATTTAAGGTAAAAGGAACTGTAAATTGAAATGAATTAGTAGTCGTTTTTTGTATTAGACTATACGTTTTACCAGTATCGGCAGATAGGAAAATTTCAAATTCAGTACCCGCAGGATAATCTGTATTCCATTGTATTGTAACAATTTCACCGGGACACCAAGTATCATTACTTTGTGGAGTAGATAACTGCAAAGATTTCAATACCAACTTCCCAATATATCCATCTATTCCACCATTTGATTGGGATTGATATCCATCAGAATTAACTGAATTGGTACTATTTGTAGCAACTGAATAATACAGATCGTACATATTGTCAATGAAAATGTTTGTCACAACATCTATTTGAGGACCTCCAACATAGGTAGAATAAACAATTTGATTTAACTGAGAATTAAATTTTGTTATAAACCCATCTTTGTTACCACCAAAATTCTTTTGTTCAGCAGTATTTGTAGTTAGAAGTAACGAAGAGGTAGTTTCACCAGAAAGATAAATTTCACCATTTTGTGAGTTTATTTTTACATCCGTTGGAAACTCATCTCTATTTTCTCCCCAAAAAGTGAATGCTTGAGTTTTCCAATCTGTTGAAAATCGAATCAAGAAACAATCATTCATACCTTTAACACTAGCTTGATAACCACTTGTTATAGGAATTATACCTGCTGGAGAATTTGAACTACCTGCAATAACAGGTCTATTATCATCTGTAAGTTCAATAACAGTACATTTTTCTTCTCCATTTCCACCAAAATAGGACGAGTATCTATAGGTAGAAGCATTTGAATTTAGACTAACAATAAAACCATCAGAAATACCTTTAAGTGCATTTTGAATAGGTAAAAAAGGTGGAGCAGGTTCCCACCACATACCCTGAATAGGGTAAATTGGAAAACTACCTGATCTTGTTTCACCTACAATCAAAACATCTCCAATGTCATTTAAAGTAATATCATATCCACAATCATATTCAGCTGGTTCATTGTTTCTAACTGTAAAACCTAAAAACGTACTAAAGGAAAAGACCGTTCCATTTGCATCAATTTTAGTAGCAAATGCATCTCCCCCAGAATTGTAAATTACATCTACAACACCTGGTGTGGTTGGGAAATTAGATGAGAATGTAAAACCTGTTGTAAATACAGAATTATCTTTTCCAACTGCTAAGGCAGTAATTTTATCAAAGCCTGTACCACCTAAAAATGTTGAATAAACTCTAGAACCAGATTCTGTAAGTTTAATTAAAAAGCCATCTGTTTGCCCACCAAACAATTTATCTGGAGCAGTTTCAGTCGTTCCAAAATCTGCAGAGGAAGTAATCCCACCCACATATATATTATTACTTTCATCAGTTTTAACACAAAATGCAGTATCTGCACCTGAACCTCCAATATAGGTTGAAAAAATCACACTTTTCATATCTGGTGTTAATTTTGCCACAAAAGCATCTGTTATTCCAGAGGAAAACTGTGAGTTATAAGAACCTAAAGTCGTTGGTAGATTTGTACTATTTGTCCAACCAACTATTATCACATTCTTCGCTTTATCTAATGTCATTGCCATAATAGCATCATCTTGTGCTGTTCCGAAATATGAACTAGTGACAATAGGATCAATTATTAACACTTTTGATTTATCATACAATCCCACTGTAAAAGCAAATGTTTTCTTATCTATATTTTTAAAAGAACTTTCAACGTGCTGATTTAAGTTATTTATTTTCTGAAATGAACGTAGACTTCCATTAGTGATTTGAAAGTCTTTCGTAGTAAAATGTAAAGAAGAATTTTTCATTTCAATATCATCAATTCCTTCAAATCGTAAAGAAATTTGTTGTGGGTCAGCGTATGGTTTGACTATAAAATCATATCGAACAGTACCATTCTCTGAATGGAAAACAACATCAATTCCTTTATATACATTTTTCACTAACACTCTTTCAAAAGCTGATGCTGAAAAAAGCTTACCTTTTTGCTGATATGATATTTTCGTTTGTAGAGAATTTTGACCTTTAGCTGTAAAATCTTTTGCACCATTTAGAAACTTCATCGAATGAACAAAGCCAACAGTATTTCCTGTTCCTTCAATTTTATAATGGTCAAATATCACTCCAGTCGAAGTAATCCAAACGTGTTGATTTTTAAAAGTACCTTTGAATAAAACCTTAGAGTCCCATTGACCGTTGTTTTGAATAAATGAATTATCAACATCATGTGCAAAGCTTTGCACGACTGTGATGATGAATAATATGAACAATGTGATGAGATTTTTCATTTTCAGTTAGATTTGAAGATGGAAGGAAAACGTGTATAATCTTTTATAATACAAATGTATGCCAAATTGCATGAAAACTTATGTACTAATAACAATAATACGATTTTTTGTTTATAAAGTTCCTAAAATTTACATAAATATTTTCTTAAAAAAAGGAAGTTAGGATTTTTTTGTGAACTTTTTACCACACCATTGTCGTGAAAATGACACATAAGAAAAAAAAAAGACACAATTATTCAATTGTGTCTTTAAAGAAATATTTACTACTGAAAACTATCGAATTATCGGAACTTGAAGTATAGATCGTTGATTACCGCATTCAACAGAAATCCAATAAATACCATTTGCTAAATTCGACATATCAAATGGAAGATTCGATGAAGAATAGAACATTCCAGATTGTAAATTCATCACTGTCAATCCTATTGAATTTATTATTGAAACTTTAGCTGAACATTCGCCTAATGGATTTAAAGTAACATATCCAGTAGTTGGAGAGGTCATTGAATATGTTGCAAAAGAGTGTTCAACTCCTGATTGGACTCCTACTTTTATATCTAAAATAGCAGTAATTGATGAATCAGTTCCACAATCTCCAGATACTTTACAGTAATAATTCCCATTAAAGCTTGGAGTAGCATTTTGTATTGATAAACATCTTGTTTGAGCAGATGGAATAGCACTTCCTAAACTGAGACCATTTTGATACCATTGATATGTAAGGTTACTTCCAACAGCATCTACACAAAATTGTGCTTCTGTTCCTTGAGGATGATTCAGTTTATTTTCTGGTTGAGTCACTACATCTGTTGTACTTTTCACTGTTACGGTTGCATTTGAGCTCACAGGGAAAGGAATACATTCACCTCGTACTGTACAATTGAACGTACCTGCATCTGTTAGTTGTGCTGATGGAATAATATACGTATTTGAATTTACACCTGGAATTAATGAAGTACCTTTTCTCCATTCATATGTTAGACCATCTCCTGTTGCTGCAACTTGTAAACGAATTGTATCGCCTTCACAAACTGTCACATTCACTGGTTGGCTTGTAATGTTTGGAACACTTCCTACGTTTAACTCACCACTTGTTGCAATAACTCCTGATGCATGCCGAACTCTTAATCGAAGTTTTGTAGTGGAAGGAGTATTCGGAGGTACAGTGTACGTTAGTTGTGTCACTGTCACTGGATTTCCTGTTTGAACAAAAGGAGCATTATCAACAGAAAGTTCTACTGTAAATTGTGTATTTGTAGGATAAGTACTTGACCATTGTACTAAAACATTTTGACCAGGACAAACTGTTGCTCCATCAGCAGGTGAAGACAAAGTAATACTATTTTTAGTAAATTTTCCAACAATACCGTCACTACCACCATTGAATGTAGATTGGTAAGAAGGCCACATTGATGATTTAGGTACATTATTTCCAGATGAAATACCACAATAGTAAACATCACTAATGTTATTTATTTCAAATTCATTAATTCTATCAAAACCAGTTCCACCTATGAACGTTGAATATTTCAATTCGTTCAAAGCAGTATTAAACTGTGCAATAAATCCATCTGTACCTCCAGAATTTGAAGGTTGAAAGTCAGTTCCTATAATTGAAATCCCATTGGAATTTGTACTTCCAGCTATAAACACATCCCCATTTACTGGGTCGAGTCTAATCGTAGTTCCAATCTCATCACCATTGCTTCCAAAATAAGTAAATGTATTTGGTTTTACTTGTATATTGAATTCAGCAATAAAAAAGTCTGTTCCACCAGATTTTGTAGTTTGTAAACCAGCTGGAACTGCTCCAAATGAAGTTGTAGATGTTGTGGTTCCCAAAACTACCGCAAGGTTGTCCGAAGTTACAGTAACTGCAACTCCACGATCATCACCATTCGCCCCAAAATACGTAGAATAAACATACGAACCACCCTGTGCCTGTAGTTTTAAAATAAATGCATCGGATCCACCATTGTAGGTTCTGTCAAATGGGGTAAATGTAGGATTCATAGAAGTTGGAGGCATTGATGGGAAAGAACCTGAACGAGTTTCGCCAACAATATGAATGGTACCATTTGGTGAAACAGCAATATCATAACCACAATCAAAATCACTTGGAGATTGAGGGGTCGATCCTCCAACTCCTAAATATGAAGAAGAAACTAAGGTAGCAGCATTTGCATCAAATCTAGCTACGAATCCATCTCCTCCACCATTATAAGTATCATCAAGTGAAACCGCAGTAGTTTGTAAATTTGTAGAATAAGTGCCGCCCGTAATGATAGGTTCATTATTTGCATTTATTGCAATAGAAAGCCCATATTCAACTCCACTACCGCCATAAAGCGTTGAAAAACGCAAAGTACCATCAAAATTTAATTTCGTAACAAATACGTCTGATTGTCCACGAAATGTCTTGTTAAATGCTACAGCACTTGTAGGGAAATCCCCTGAAGAAGTGGTTCCTACAGTATATATATTATTATCGACATCTAATACAATTTTATTGATGGTATCAGCACCACTTCCGCCTAAATAAGTAGAATAAATAATCGAACTCATCGTTGGGTTCAATCTAGTTATAAATGCTTCTGTATCACCAGAATTTGATGTTTCTTGATATGAACCTGTTGTTGTTGGGAAAGTACCACTTGATGTCCAACCAGCAACAATAACTGAACCATCTGATGCTATCTTCATTGATTTCACTTCATCAGATCCCGCAGTACCTAAAAAGCTAAAATATACTACTGGGTCAATTACTAAGTTTTTTGTATTGTCGTAGTGTCCAACATCAAATGACATTTCAACACCATTGGTAGTCATTGTCGCATCAAAGTAACAAGGAATAGTTACTTTTTTACCATCGACAATTTGATATGCAAGAAGTTTAGAGTTCACCAAGGAACCTAAAATCGTATTAATTTGCACTTCATGATCTTTGTCATAGGTTTGCAACACTTCACCTGAAAAGGTAAATTTTATATCTTTTGGGTTTGCACCCGGTTTAATGACAAAATCATAACGAGGTTTTGCTTCGTCAAAAAGTAATACTGCATCAATACCTTTATATACTTCATGCAATAGAACTTTATTATATGAAGGAACATTCTCTTTCCAATTAGATTCTTTCCCTTTATAAAAATGGAAAACAGAAGAATTTGGCTCTTCGCAGGAAGTTACAACTGTAGTAGAAGAATTAAAATCCATTGACAGTACAGTTCCTTTACGAACGACTGTATTCCCTTTCTTGTTATACGAATAGGCATCGTAAACAATTCCTTTGTCAGTAACCCAAACGTCCATATTTGGTGTTCTTGCCAAATATTGAATTTGTTTATCCCACTGACCAATATTCTTAATATAACTTGGTGATCCTAAAGTCGAACTCTGAGCACTTTTTACTGTTGAATGCAATGAATTCAATCCGAAAAGTATCATTGTTATGAATAAAAATACACGAGTAATTGTTAATTTCATACTATATCTTTGATGTATAATTAAATCTAATTTATTAGCAAATGCAATATACAACTTTAATTTCGCATAATATGAATGTTGAAAGGCATATTAAGGAAAAATTTAAGTTTTTGTAAAAATATTTGTACATAAATCAAACTACTGATTCGTACTAATAATGAACAATATCTGTGCAAATCTCATTTGTTTTCCGTATTTTTGTAAATAATAATCTTTAATCTATCTCTCCATGTATGACAAAACTCACTGTTAATGTTGATCATTTTGCAACTCTCAGAAATGCACGAGGTGGAAATGAACCAAATCCAGTAACTGCAGCATTACTTTCAGAATTGTATGGAGCAACAGGTATAGTAGTTCATCTCCGTGAGGATAGAAGACATATCAATGACAAAGATGTCTTTGCAATTCGAAATGCAATTCAATGCACCTTTGACTTCGAAATGGCAGCGACCGAAGAAATTATTTCAATTGCTTACGAACTTTCACCAGATTTAGTAACATTAGTACCTGAAAAACGCCAAGAACTCACTACCGAAGGCGGTTTGCAACTTAAAGAAAACTACAACTTTTATGAAAAAGTAACTTCAGGATTTTTCAAGAGGAACATTCCAGTTAGTTTATTTGTTGAACCAAAAAATGAAGATCTAGACATTGCTCTTAAGATTGGTGCAAGCATTGTTGAACTTCATACTGGACATTATGCAAATAGCAACCTGACAACTCAACAACAAGAATTACAAAAAATTCGTGAAGCAGCTCAATATGCTCATTCAATCGGTTTGAAAGTTGTGGCAGGTCATGGACTTAATTATACAAACACTTTTGATATTGCTACTATCCCTCAAATTGAAGATGTCAGTATTGGACATGCCTTAGTTTCGAGAGCAATGTTTTTAGGTTTAGAACGTGCAGTTAAAGATATGTTACATATTTTAGAAACTACTTCTTTTCAATGATACCATCATCAATTTACTTTAGAAAGGTTACATTGTGACAATTCTTTCCTCTATTTTTGGTTCATCTGTAGGCAAAAAATTTATTGTCGGTATTACAGGATTAGCCATTTGCTTGTTTGTACTCATGCATTTATTGGGAAATCTAAATCTCCTGATAGGCAAGGAAGCCTTTTTAGACTATGCAAAGAATCTCCATGCCTTACCTGGATTTGTTGCTATTGAGTTACTCTTTGCTTTAGCTTTTTTAACCCATATTATTATGACATTAAAGCTGATTTTTGAAAACAATGCTGCTCGTCCAGTTAATTATGCTGTTAAAAAAAGTGCAGGTGTGAAAACATTAGGCTCTGCTACAACAAAAATTACAGGAATTTACCTGTTGTTGTTTATAATCTTTCATTTGTTAAATATCAAATTTGCTATTATTCCATCAATAGACACAATTCCAACGGCAATAGCGGGTGTAACACCCAATGTGTATGACGTTATATCCTATTCTTTTAAAAACTTAGGATTAGTGTTGTTTTATATTGGTGGTGCAATTTGTGTTGGAATTCATATAAGTCATGGATTTCAAAGTTCTTTTCAGTCGTTAGGATTAAATTCACCAAAATATATGCCGTTGCTTAGAACTATTTCGAACCTTTTTGGTGTTCTTGTTGCAATTGGATATACTGTTATTTCAGTATTTATGTTTATAGTTGCAAATATGAAAGGAGCTACATTATGATTGATGCGAAAATTCCAAGTGGACCAATCTCAGAAAAATGGTCTACTCATAAATTCGAATCAAAATTAGTCAATCCTGCTAATAGAAGAAAATTTACTGTTATTGTCGTTGGAACTGGTTTGGCTGGTTCATCTGCATCTGCTTCTTTAGCAGAAATGGGATATAAAGTCAAAACATTTTGTTTCCAAGATTCCCCAAGAAGAGCACACTCTATTGCTGCTCAAGGTGGTATAAATGCTGCAAAAAATTATAGAAATGATGGCGATAGTGTCTATAGATTATTCTATGATACCATTAAAGGCGGTGATTATAGAGCGCGTGAAGCAAATGTGCATCGACTCGCAGAAGTCAGTGTAAACATCATTGATCAGTGTGTTGCTCAAGGCGTACCTTTTGCACGTGAATATGGTGGATTACTTGACAATCGTTCATTTGGTGGTGCTCAAGTTTCTCGTACGTTTTATGCACGTGGACAAACTGGTCAACAACTTCTCTTAGGTGCGTATTCCGCTCTTGAACGTCAAATTGGTGCTGGAACTATTGAAATGCACTCTCGCACAGAAATGTTAGATTTAGTGGTCATTAACGGCAAAGCTCGTGGGATAATCACGCGAGATTTGGTGACAGGAAAAATTGAACGTCACGTTGCAGATGCAGTTCTTTTAGCAACTGGTGGATACGGAAACGCATTTTTCCTTTCTACGAATGCAAAAGGATGTAACGTTACTGCATCATGGAGAGCACACAAAAAAGGTGCTTGGATGGCAAATCCTTGCTTTACTCAAATTCACCCAACGTGTATACCAGTTCATGGAGACATCCAATCCAAACTTACATTAATGTCAGAAGGCTTACGGAACGATGGACGTGTTTGGGTACCAAAAGCTGTTGGAGATAAACGGAAACCAAATGATATTCCTGAATCAGAAAGAGATTATTACTTAGAAAGAAGATACCCATCTTTCGGTAATTTAGTTCCTCGTGATGTTGCCTCACGTGCTGCAAAAGCAGTGTGCGATGAGGGGCGTGGAGTTGGCGAATCTGGACTTGCTGTTTACTTGGATTTTGCAGATGCCATCAAAAGACTTGGCAAAAACACCATTGCAGAAAAGTACGGTAATCTTTTTGATATGTATCGCCAAATAGCAGGTGAAAACCCTTACGAAGTTCCAATGAGAATTTTCCCAGCCGTTCACTACACTATGGGTGGTTTATGGGTAGATTACAATCTCATGTCTACTGTCCCAGGATTGTTTGTCCTTGGAGAAGCCAATTTTTCTGATCACGGTGCAAATCGTCTTGGTGCGAGTGCCTTAATGCAAGGACTTGCAGATGGTTATTTTGTGATACCATACACTCTTGGTGGATACATTGGTGGAACCGTCTTCGATGCGGTAACTACTGACCATCCAGCTTTTGCTGAAGCTGAAGCGAATGTTCGTGGAATGACCGAAAAGTTGCTCTCTATTAAAGGGAAAAGAACTGTCGATAGTTTCCACAAAGAACTTGGCAAATTGCTTTGGAACAATTGTGGTATGGCTCGAAACAAACAAGGGTTAACTGAATCTCTTACAAAAATCCCTGAACTCCGTGCTGAATTTTGGGAGAACGTAATTGTTACTGGTTCTGGTGATGAGTTAAATCAAACCTTAGAAAAAGCTGGACGTGTTGCTGACTTCCTCGAGTTTGCAGAAGTAATGGTTAATGATGCCCTAACTCGCGAAGAATCTTGTGGTGGACATTTCCGCGAAGAACATCAAACTGATGAAAACGAAGCAAAACGTGACGATGAAAATTTCTCACATGTTTCTATGTGGGAATATAATGGTCCAAACAAACAAGAGACTTTACATAAAGAACAATTAGAATTTGAAAATGTTAAATTGACTCAAAGGAGCTATAAATAATGGGTTCTTCAACTATCAACGTAACGTTAAAAGTTTGGCGTCAAAAAAATGCTGAAACAAAAGGCGTATTTGAAACCTATCCTATCAACAACGTATCTACTGATATGTCGTTTTTGGAAGCATTGGATACTGTCAATGAACAACTTTTAGAACAAGGGAAAGAGCCTATTGCTTTTGACCATGATTGTCGTGAAGGAATTTGTGGAATGTGTGGAGCAATGGTTGATGGAATTGCTCATGGACCTGACAAAGCTGTTACTTTATGCCAAACGCACATGCGTTCATTCCATAATGGTGATACAATCGTTGTAGAACCATGGAGAGCAAAAGCATTCCCTATCATCAAAGATTTAGTAACTGATCGTTCTGCATTTGATAAAATCATTGCTTCTGGTGGGTATGTGTCGGTTAGTACTGGTGGTGTTCCAGATGCAAATGCTATTCTCATTCCTAAAAAAGAAGCTGATTTGGCAATGGATGCAGCTGCTTGTATTGGGTGTGGTGCATGTGTAGCTGCTTGCCCAAATGCTTCTGCAATGCTCTTTGTTAGTGCAAAAATTTCTCATCTATCTCACCTTCCACAAGGACAAGTAGAGCGGAAAGAACGTGCGCAACGTATGATTAAGACTATGGACGACCTTGGTTTCGGTAATTGCTCCAATCATAGAGAATGTGAAGCAGTATGCCCTAAAGAAATCAAATTAGAAAACATTGCAACAATGAACCGCGAATTTGCTATTTCTTTATTCTAAAATTCTCACCGTAGATCAAAAAAAAAGCCCATCTTCGATGGGCTTTTTTTTTGATTTATGTTTTTCTGAATTCCCCTCCTTTGGAGGGGTGCCTGAAAGGCGGGGTGGAATCTTCCCTACCGCGTTATTACCACCGGTACAGTAGTTCGTTGTGAGAAAGATTTCAACACTCCATAGTATGTGCCGGAAGACAGATTGCTCACGTCGACGGTGTGCGTGGTGCGGCTGTCGTCAGAGCCACCTTTTGGGGTTGTTGGTTGTCGATTCCAACTGGTCGAATGTACGACATTCCCAAACACATCGATGATTTCAAAGGTGGTTTGTCCTGCTTCG